>Ga0181530_10007878_pt1 | contig 9972 bp, 12 predicted proteins | sample PEATcosm2014_Bin_42_FD_119769 | JGI IMG/M metagenome (GOLD analysis project Ga0181530, IMG submission 119769) | Peatland microbial communities from MTU Mesocosm Facility, Houghton, MI, USA - PEATcosm2014_Bin10_60_metaG | ecosystem: Environmental > Terrestrial > Soil > Wetlands > Peat | place... | reverse complement strand
GCTGATCTCGGCCGTTACGGCCGCCGGGTCAACCCGCTCCTTAAGGCGTTCGACGATGATCGGAATCTGGTCCAGGTCCCGGGCACTCAAGGGCGCCAGGGGTAACAAGCCCACGCCGCCCGCCAGAATGGCCTCGGTGTCCCACTGCCAGACCCGGACCAGATGATAGCAGAACTCGAGCCGGCAGCGACCGTCGGGCGGTTGTTGCCGCAACACCCCGGTCAGCTCGGGGCCGTCCGCGCCGGGGTGCAGCAAGATCGCCACGGTATGAACCGGCAGGTCATGCTTCACGTTCAACAGCGCATTGTACCGTAGGAGTCGCCGAGGAAGTGTACGATCGTAACCCGCCTGGAGCTCGATGTGGACCAGCCAGGGCTGTGGACCTTCCACGCGAATCACCTTGTCGGCCTCGGCGGTAACGGAGGAAAGGTCGGAGTTCATCACCCGCACCGGCTCACCGTGGATCAGCCCGAGCTGGTTCAGCCGGTCGGCCGGATATTTCTCCAGGAGCGAACGCGTCAGGGCATCGAAGAGCCTGGACATTCGGGCCCTCGCGGCTCACGAGGTCTCCATCAAGATCCGCAGCGCCGCCAGGACCCGGCGAGGGTTCTTGCGGCTCATGGTCATCCCCAGCCAGTAGCCCGCCTCTTCGCGGCTCATCGCCTCGATGCCCTCTTCAACGAGACGAATGCGGTCGAGATTGCGCATCGGAGCGAGCGCCCGGAAGAGCAGCCCCATCGCCAGCGCTTGCTCCTCGTCCAGGGGCCACCGGCGCTCCCGCTCCGCAGCGCCCGCGCTGATGTTGATCCCGGCCCGGGTCAGCCGCTTGGCGAGCCGTGCTTCGAGCAAACGCAGGGGCGTTCCCCTGAGTGAACCAACGTGTTCGGGTGCGTCGAGGCGGGGTGTCGCCGGAGAGGGTAATTGCCAGATCTCGAGGACGTAATCGCCACCCTTGTGGGACTTGCGCCGTAACGCATAAACCGGCAAGTTGGAAAACGGCAGGCCAGGCTCTCCGGCCCGCGGTGCGCGGCGGGTTGCGCTGGTCATCCGGCCACCTCCTGAGCGGCGGCGTGTGCCTCGACGTAGGCTTCGCCGCTCCCGTACTTCGTCAGGTTCTTCTGGAACGCCTCGACCTGCGCCGGGGCCAGAGACAGTCCTGACGGGAAGGTCAATGTGTAGGTCGCCTCAAAAATGACTTCCCGGGCGGAACGCAACTGCGGGTCCAGGAATCCCTTGATCGTGCTGGCCTTGTCGAACCGCCCCTCGAAGATAACCTGGAAGGTATCGACCCCGTCGGCCGAGATACTGGCATCGAACCGGCAGCCGACCTGGGCCTCCTTGGTCATCGTGGCCAGTGCCTGGTGAACCTGCCAGGTGGCGGGAGCCTCGTAAAACCGGATGACGAGCTTTTCGAGTCTCTCATGCTTGGCCTTGTGGGCCTTTTCCCAGAGCTCTGTCAAGGCCTGGGCGAGTGGGCCTTCGGCGGTCAGCGAAAGTGGAGAAACGACTTTCTTGTTGACCGGCCCTATGACTGGAATGCCAGCAGCGGTGACCGCGGACGCCTCCACGCTGACCAGAACGCTCGCCGCCTGCTTCTGCCCCCGGCTGTCGGTCACCTCCACCTGGTAGCTTAACATGAAATCCGTTAGTGCCTACGAGGCGAAGACGCATCTGCCCCAACTTCTCGATCGCGTGGCACGCGGCAAAGAAATTCCGATCACCCGCAACGGCCGTCCGGTTGCCCGTCTGGTGCCCGAACCCGGTCAGCAAGACGCCGATGTCCGCTCTGTCATCGCCCAGATCCGGGAATTCCGCAAGGGCCGCGGGCTTGGGGATGATATCACGATCCGCGAGTTGGTCGAGGAAGGGCGGCGATTCTAATGGCCAGCGCGAAAGAACGCGTTCGCAAGCCCACGGAGGGCTTCGTTCTTGACGCCGCCTACTTGGAGCTGGCGATCCGCCGCGGCCTGCCGCTGGCCACCATTGATGGAAAGCTGAGGACCGCCGCACAGGCCGTCGGTGTTGCCCTGCTCGAAGTGTCCTGATCTTCAAGGACCCACTGACCCTGCAACGGCCTCGCACAGAATTCCCTTAACCAAGTCGCAATGCCTGTCCTCCCTTCGATTTCCCTCGACGGAGGGCCTGGCCTCATGGGCCGGCCGATGATACGGGCTGGACACCGGCCTGGCCGTTGGCCGAGGTGCCCTTGGGGCCAGCCGAAGCGCGTGAGAACCGGCGGCCCACGAAGTAGAAGGCGACCGCCGCGGCCAGGACGACGAGGGTCCCGTCACGCCCTCGTCGCGGGCACTACGACACATGGCGGCTGGCGAGAGCCACGCTGGCCCGTCAGGACGGCCTCACCTCGCCACGACATGAGCTTCGCGCGGACCTCCTCGACCGTGTATCGCAACGCGTGGATTTCGGGGGACGAGAGGTCGAGGTCGAACTGGGAGGCGACGCCACTGAAGTTGATAAGGCATGGGCGGCCGACCGCGACGGGGTGTTCCAGCCCGGCCTGCGGCCATGGCCGAGCAACCTGGACGCTGGCGACAAACTGGTCGCCCTTGACAAAGCGGTCCACGAGGTCGGTCATTGCGTGGGCGACGCCGATCTGAGTCTTCTGGCCGCTGTAGTGGGTGATGAACGGGCGGAGGCAAACCCGGATCCCGGGTTGGCAACGCTCGATCGTCTCGTAGGCCCCGTCGACGCGCCCGGCGCGGATCTGGTCGCGGACATCGTCCCGCGCCAGGGCGAGCTCGTCGCGGAAGCCCGCCAGGTCAAAGTTGATGCCGATCTGGTCGCATCGCTCGAAGGCGGCTTCCGGTGTCCAGCCCTGTACGCGCAGAGTGGAGTAGAGCGGCACGAGGCCCCAGCCGTGCTCGCCTCCGGCGAACACCTGGACGCGCCGCCGTGAGATGCCCAGGGAGTGGGCCAGCTCGGCACGCAGCCTCAGCGAATCCAGGTGGGTGCCGATCCCGATCACTCGCTCGGGGGGCAAGTGGCAGCGGAACGTATCGACCGCCAGCTCGATTGGGTTCGAGGCGATCAGGGTGATGCCGCCGGTGGTGATCCGCGACCGGGCCAGGATCGCGGCGTACTTCTCGAAGACAGGGACGTTATCCAGGGCCAGCGTATCCCGGCTCGGGACGTCGGCGATCTCGGTCGAGAAGGTCCGGCCGGCGCACATCAACGCGAGGTCGGCGCCGACGAACTCGGGGTCGATCGCGACGTCGATCGTCGGCGAACCGTCATACGTCTCAAGCAGTTCGCTGCGGAGCCCGTGCAGCGTCCTGGCCCCGTCGCCCCCCGACCGGCCGACGAGGGTTAGTTGGTCCCGTTTCGAGAGGATGCCGAGCCGGACCAGGCTTGTAGCTGTCTCACGACCCACCGAGCCGCTCGCGCCCAGAATCGCTATGTCCATGGGATGAACTTCTCCGTCAAACGGGCGGCCCGTCGGAAGTCTGCCAGTCATCAATGATGATGGAGCAGTTCGCCTTGACCCTGGCCCACTCCTGCAACCGGAGCCCGATCGCCAGAGGGACGACCGCCGTCGTCCCAGGTCCCGGCACGCCCTCCGCCCGGAACAGCTCTTCAAGGATGTGCGAATTGGCGCCCCATTCAACCCGCAAGGCGACTAGCGTGGAGGCCTCGGCCGTCCGGCGCAATCCGGCGAACGCGCGGGCGTCGTCTATGTCCCGTGTCATCTGGGTCGGCATTGTCTCATCCTCAGGGATCCGGCGGCCTTTACCGCGTGGGCTGGTTTCGTGGGATCGGCACCCGGGTATCGGACTACCGATGCCCTGTGGCGAATGACCGAGAGTCGAAGTCGCACGTTCCAGTTCTGACATCGGGAACCAGCCAACGGGGTGATCAAACCCGGACGTTCCGGTCGGCGGCGTCCGCAAGGAGTTCGGGGGCCGACCGCCGGCCCAGCCGCGACCAGGCCCAGTAAACGGGAATTCCAAGCAGAACCACTACGAGTCCGCGGCCGGCGTCCCCGTCGATCAGCCGCCGCCAGCCGAGCTGGCCCGCCGGCTTCTCAAGGAAGATAACCGCTGCGATGAGCGTGACAGACGCCATGTAGACCAGGGGGATAATCGGATAGCCGATGATCTTGTAGGGCCGGTCCCAGTCCGGTTGGGTCTGGCGGAGGACGAGGACACCTGCCACGGTGCCGACGTAGAACACGAGGACGGTGAACATCACGTAATCTAGGAGCTGACCGTACGACCCGGCCAGCGCCAGCACCGAGGCCCAGATGGCCTGTACGGCCAAGGCGACGTTGGGCGTCCGGGTGTGTGCGTTAACCCGCGCGGCCGTCCGGAAGAAGAGGCCGTCGCAGGCCATCGCGTAGTAGATCCGGGCGCCGGAGAGGATCAGGCCGTTGTTGCACCCAAGCGCCGAGACGATGATCGCACCGGCCGCGACGTACTGGCCCGCCCGCCCCAGCATCGCTCCGAAGGCCGAGGAGGCGACGCGGTCTTGGGGGGCGTGCCCGATGGCGTCAAAGGGTAAGACGGATAGGTAGGCAAGGTTGGCCAGCAGGTAGAGCAGCATGACCGAACCCGTCCCCGCCGCCAAGGCGATCGGCAGATTGCGTCTGGGGTTGCGGACCTCGGCGGCGACGAACGTTACGTTGTTCCAGGCATCGGCGGCGAAGAACGAGCCGACCATCGCCGCCCCCAGCAGCCGGACGGTCACCGGCGACCAGGGTCGACCAAGCCACACCGGGCCGAAGTTGGCGGCGAAGACCGAGGGGTCGCGGAGCAGGGCGCAGCCTAGGACGATGATCGCCAGCAGGGTCAAGGTCTTCAGCACCGTCAAGGCGGTCTGGACCCGAGCGCCGTGGCGGACACCCAGGGCGTTGATCGCCGTCCCGGCGAGGATCGAAACGACGGCTACCAGGTTCTGCGTTGTGAGGTGCAGGGGCCGCCCGGTCAGGGGGAGGACGCCTAGGTCGAGGAGGACATAACTCTCAGAGATCGACGGGAAGAGCACGCCGAGGAACTTCGCGGCCGCCACCGCTACGGCCGCGATCGAGCCGGTCTGAATGACGATGAACATCGCCCAGCCGTAGAGGAAGCTGGGCAGAGGGCCGAACGCCTCGCGGAGGAAGACGTACTGGCCCCCGGCATGCGGCATCACCGCAGCCAGCTCGCCATAGCAGAGGGCCCCCATCACAGTTAGCACACCGGTGATCAGCCAAGCGAGCAGCAGCAGGCCCGGCGAGCCCACTTGTCGGGCGATGTCGGCGGAGACGACGAAGATACCCGTGCCGACCATCGAGCCGATCACGATCATCGTCGCGTCGACGAGGCTGATCCCCTGGGCCAGCCCGGCCGGCTCGGCGGCGAGGTTCCGGAACGTATCCATGGACTCAGCCTCCCCTACTTATAGGAAACGGTGCTGCCCGCATCAGCGGAGATGATCTCCAGCTTCCTCGGCATCTCGGACGGGCGGAGCGACCGGGCGAGCAGTCCCCGATAATCGGGGGCGGGCTGCCCAGGGTCGCCGACGACGGTGAGCATCAGCTCGAAGTCCGAGTTCCCATCCGGCCGCGGGACGATGCGGGTCCGCGCCCCGGCGACACGCGGCAGGAGCGTGGCGAGCCGGCGGATCGAGGTGAGGCAGACCTTCTCGCCACCGCGGACGATGTAGTCGGACATCCGCCGGCGGAAGAACAGGTAGCCGTCCTCGTCCCGCTCGAAAACGTCGCCGGTGGCCAGCCATCCGGAATCCCGCAAGCCGTCGGGCCGGCCCTCGACCAAGCCGATCCGGCTCTTCATGATCGTCTGGGAACGCACCAGGAGTTGCCGGTCGCCCGAACCGTCGGGGATCTCCTTCAGCGCGACGACCGTCCCATCTAGCGGGAGGCCGACCGATGCGTATCGGCGCTCCAGAGCGTCATGGGCGGCCAGCGTCGAGACTCGCGGCCCGGCTTGGGTGAGGCCGTAAGTGAGGTACAGCTTGCGGCCCGGCCGCGCCCGGAGCAGGCGGGCGACGTGCTCGGGGGCCAAGGCATCGCCACCAACCGTCAGCACCCGTAGCGTCTCGGGGAACGAAACCCCTTGATCCAAGACCGTCCGCACCAGGACCGGCGTGATCGATGAGATGGTGACTCCATGCTCCTCGAGGTCCTTGCGATACGTCGGGACGTGGAACGGGGGGCCGGAGACGACTAGGCGGCCCCCGGTAACCAGGGTCGCCAATGCCTGGGCCACCAGCGCGAACGAGAAGTGCAGCGGTAGGTTGACGAGGACAATATCGCTCGCCCCCTGGCCGATCGACTCGGCGTGCCGCGCAGCGTTCAGGAACAGCGACTCCAGGGCGAATACGCAGCCGCTGGAGAAGCCCGAGGTGCCCGACGTAAGCAGGACGACCTCGCCGGGGGCGGTCGGCGGCTCGGCGGTGGCTGGCAAAAGCGCGGCCACGGCCCCGCCCACCGCGTCCAGGCCGACCGCGCCGAGCGGCCCGACGGCTGCTCGGTTCGCGACGACCGCTCGGGCACCCATCTGCTCGGTGACCTCCCGAATTCGGGCCGTAGGGGTCGATGGCGAGATCAGGGCGGGCACCAGCCCCGCGCCCAGCGCGCCGAAGAACTGGTTCAGCAGCCCGAGGCCGTTCGGCAGGGCCAGGATCACGAGGTCACCGGGCCTGAGGCCGACCTCACTCCAGCGCCGGGTGATCGCCTCGAACGTCGCCCCCACCTCGGCGGCCGTCCCGCCGTCGCCGGTATCGTGGACCCGTTTGAGGAAGCCGCGGACGACCCGCGGCGAGAACAATGTGCTCATCGGTTTTGCTCCAGGACCTCCGGACCTTTGGCGTCGGTCAATAGCCAGTCGGCGTATTCGAAGGATGCGACTGGCTCGGTCGGCTCGGCCCCGACCTCCCGCGCCGCCAAGATCAGGCAACGGGCCGTTGGCTGATCGGGCGGCAGGTGTGTGCAGACGGCCAAGGCCACGAGCGGGACCACCTTGCGGGCGAGCCAGCGCTCGGTCAAGAACAGAGCAACTGGCACGGCCTCGGCGAGGGGCCGGGTCAGGTTTAAGGTCGGGCCGCGGAAGCCGAGGGCGATACAGGCGACGCCCGCCAGCGTGCCCGGCCCTGCGGCTACGAACCGTAACGGCGAGGCGAATCCCTCAACCGCGGCCCGGGCGACAAAGTCCATCGCCTCGATCGGCCCGCGCTCGCCCACCGTGATGACGCCGGCCGCCGCGACGGCGGTGGCGGCTTCGTCCACCGCCGCCGCCACCGCCGTCGCAACGACCCAGGCCGCCGGGTCGGCGTATCGGATGAGATTGAGCGTTTCCTTGGCGAAGCGCTCGCGCCATGGCCGACTGGCCTCGCCGCGGCCGATGGCCAGCAACCCGCTGGGGAGCGTCACCGCGATCGTCATCGTGCCACCTCAAAGATCAGGCTGGTGTCGAACCCGCCGAAGCCTAGCGTCAGGCTCAGGCCAAAATGGGCGTCGCAGGGTGCCTTCCGTCCGACCGGCAAGGGGAGCGGGAACTTGGGGTCTGGCTGGCCCAAGTTGGCCACCGGCGGCACCTGTCCGGTGTTCATAGCGAGGATCGTTGCAATAGCCTCAATCGCACCGGTCGCGCCGAGGGAGTGGCCAAAGTTCCCCTTCGTGGCGAACACCATCGGTCGTGCTGGGCCGGGGAATAGGGCTCGGAAGGCATCGCGCTCCGTCTCGTCGTTCAACGGTGTACCCGACCCGTGGGCGTTAATCAGGCCGATTTCCTCGGCCGTGATGTGGGCGTCAGCAAGCGACCGCTCGATGGCCAGTCGCGCTCCCCAGCCCTCGCGGGCGGGGGAGGCCATGCCAGCGGCGTCGTTCGCCGAGCCAGCTCCGCGAAGCCGGGCATGTGGGATACGCCCTCGGTCCGTCGGCTCCAGGACCAGCGCGGCGGCTCCTTCGCCGAGCAGAGTGCCGTCGTGCCGTATATCGAAGGCGCGCAGGGTTGTCGGCGACATAGTCCCTAGGGCCGAGTGGGCCTGCCGCTTGCTTAGGGTCAGCACGTCTGCGCCAACGCAGACGCAGGCCGAGGCGCGCCCGGCTCGTATGAACTCGGCCCCGACCAAGATCGCGTCGGACCCCGATGAGCAGGCCGTTGAGATCGAGACCGGGGCCCGGGCCGCGTGGAGTTCGCGGGCCACGACGTCGGTCCAGCCGGACAGGGCCGGCCGGGGGCGGTCGCCGCCTTCAAGGTAATCGCCTAGGCTTGTCCCCAGTATCATGAGCAATCCGGGATTGGCGGGGTTGATCCCCGCATCGGCCAGGGCCCTTCGGACGGCGACCGCCGCCATCCTCACCAGCCGCTCACCAGCGGGCAGTTCGGCTGGACAAGATGGGACAGTCGCCGCCAGTGAGTTCCGGAGCGAGCCAGGGTGCGGCACGAGGGCGAAGCCTGTGCGCCCTGCTGAGAGCCTGTCCCAGACTGATCCCAGGCTATCGCCTAGGGCGGTCGTCCAGGCCATCCCCGTCACGTATACCGGAGCGTCGGCTACCACAGCGGGCCTCCCATATCCTCGACGCGGGTTCGGATCAGACTGGATCGGAAGGCAGCGACACGCTGCCCATCCACCTCGGCCTTGCCTTTGAAGACAAAGGTGTTCGATACGACGCGGTCCACCTCGACCGAAAAGATTAGCTGATCGCCCGGCACGACCACCTTGAAGAACCGCGCCTCTACCGACCCGATAACCGTCAGCTCATTGTCATCGAGCGGGCGAGTACTCATCTGGTAGAGGATGATCCCGCACTGGGCGAAGGCCTGGATCATGTGGCTCCCTGGATAGATAGCCCGCTCGGGGAAGTGGCCGACGATGCAGTCAAGGTTCCCGGAGACAGACAGCAAGGCCGTCAGGAACTCGCCCGGCTCGTGGTCGGTGATCCGGTCGAGGTAGATCATCGGGTGACGGTGCCGTAGCCACCCCTTCAGCGCCGTGTATCCGAGCGGCTTGGTGACTCTCGTGGATCCCGGTGTAGTCATGGCCCCTCCTTCAACAGTTCGGCGAGGGTGGCGGGTAGGACGACAGGCCGGCCCGACTCGGATGAGACGAACGCCAACGACAACGTCCCGACGGCCAGCACTGTTGGCCCATCCTCCCCTTCGGCGCGAGAAATCTTGACTTCGACGCGAAGACTCGCCGCCCCGACGTGGGCCAACCTTGGTTCAAGCAGCAGCCAGTCACGGTGGCGAACTGCCACCAGGTATCTCACGTTCAGCTCGCGGACACGGAGTTCAAGCTTGTGGTTGCCGAGCCGCTCCAAGCCGAGGCCGCGTGTCTCCAGGTCATCCAAGAGCGCGGCCTCCATAAACGCGGCGTAGCGGGAGAAGTGGACGACTCCATAGCCGTCCACGTCGCTGTGCTCGACCCGACGATGCAGAGTCGTCGGGCCGCGCGCCGGGTCAAGAGTGCTAATGCCGTCCCGGTTCACTTTAATTCCTCCTGGAAGGTGGCCGTGGCTGCGCAAATACCCTCAACGATCACGCCGAGGTCGTCGCGATCGGCGATCAGGGGCGGAGCGATGCGTAGGGCGGGGAAAAGGTAGCGGTGCCCGCACGACCGCCGGCCGGCGCCGGCCATAAACTCTGCGAAGACGCCGTTCTCGATCAGCAGGGCTCGGAACCTTGGCACGGCCACGGAGGCATGCTCGGTCAGCTCGATGCCGTTGAGGTAGCCTAGGCCGCGGACTTCGCGGAAAACGTCAGGGTGGGGGTCGACTACCTCTTCTTGCAGCCGCAGGCGCAGCTCCTTGCCCAGGGTCGCTGACCGGGTGAGCAAGCTGCCATCGACCATCTCTCGTAGGCCGGCGAGCATCAGCCCGCAGGCCAAGGGGCGGAGGTCGTTGGTGGCCACGGCTCCGCTGGATCGGACAGCCAGATGGCGGCGGGCGATGACCATCGAGACTGGCATCACTCCCAGGCCGAGGCTCTTGCCGATGACGGTCACGTCGGTCGGGAT
>Ga0181530_10007875_pt1 | contig 9975 bp, 4 predicted proteins | sample PEATcosm2014_Bin_42_FD_119769 | JGI IMG/M metagenome (GOLD analysis project Ga0181530, IMG submission 119769) | Peatland microbial communities from MTU Mesocosm Facility, Houghton, MI, USA - PEATcosm2014_Bin10_60_metaG | ecosystem: Environmental > Terrestrial > Soil > Wetlands > Peat | place... | reverse complement strand
TGCCTGCGCGTCCTTCAGCCCATGCTCCCGGGCGAAAGCTTGAATGCTCTCGGACTGATTCCAGGCTCTGGGATTCACTTCATCGCCGCCGCTGTGGAAATAGGGATCGGGAAACAGTTGCGCCATCTCGCCGATAAAACCATCCAGAAAAACGTACGTGCTCTCCTTGGACGGGTCCATTACGGAGCCGCCCCTGCCTCCCAGCGTAAAAGGTCCGGGCGCGGAGGCCAGTTCGGGATAGCCGGGGAACCAGGCGCTGCTATGCCCCGGCACGTCGAACTCGGGAATCACGCGAATGCCGCGGTCCCGCGCGTAGGAGACGATCTCCCGAATCTGGTCCTGCGTGTAGTAATCGCCGTTGGATCCCAGTTCGTGGAGCCGGGGATACCGCTTGCTCTCCACGCGGAAGGCTTCATCCTCGGAAAGATGCCAGTGCAGGACGTTGAGCTTCACGGCCGCCATGGCGTCCAGATTCCGCTCGACAACCTCGACCGGCATCCAGTGACGGCAAACGTCCAGCATCAACCCGCGCCAGGGAAATCGCGGACGGTCTTCGATATGCACCCCGGCGACCTGAAAGCCACTCGGTCCGGGTTGAATCAATTGAGCAAACGTCGCCAGTCCGTGGATCGCGCCTTCCGCGGTCGCGGCCTTGATGCGCGCCCCGGCGGCGGAAACATCCAGGGTATAAGATTCATCCTCGCCCAGAACCGGATACTCGGGGCCGCCCGCGCAGTCGATCACCAATCGCCGGGCGTCCGCGGGCGCCGGAGGCGCTGGAGCGTACAGCACGCCGGTCTGGCGCGACACGCGCGACAGAAACGCGCGGACGGCGGGCGCCAGGCGGGCGTTGGCGCCGCCCACCGTCTCCACCACGAAATTCGCGTCGATCGGAAATCCGCCCGGCGCGGCCTGCACGCTCACCGGCAACGGCATGAGAGCGGGTCCCGCGGCGGCGAGGGCCGGGCCTGCGCCGGCTGCCAGCATGAAAAGCATCGTCGTTACACGCATGATCCTTGGGCTCCTGGGACAATCGGGCGGACGGCATGTGCGCCAAATTGCCATAACTTTCCAAAGTAGCAGGCTGCAAGGGGCGCATTCACGCAGGCGCCGGATCTGGCGCTGGAACCAATCCGGCGCGAAGCGCTATGCTGGGGCTTGCCGGCAAGCTGAAGCTCGCCCCACCAAGGCCTTCGGAAAGCGGAATGGATGGCGGCAAACGCGCATGATGAAAAGATCGGCGGGGCGCTGGTTAGCGCTCTGGCGCTGCTGGTTTCTCTGAGTTTCCCAGCGGCGGCTTGCGCCGAAGTCCGCGTCTGGCAGGGCACGCTCACGCTGCCGGTTACCGTCGAAGGGCCGCCCGACCCCAACCCGCCATTCGACATTTTTGCATTCGGCCGGTTCAATTATCCGTACACGCTGCGCGAGAACCTGACCAGCCAGCGTAAAGAGGCCGCCTGGCGCGCGCTTTTCCTCGAAAACGAATATCTGAAGTGCAGCGTCCTGCCGGATCTCGGGGGACACCTGTACACCTGTATCGACAAGATCAGCGGGCAGCCGATGTTCTACGCCAATCCTTCGATCAAAAAAGCGCAGATCGGGTATCGCGGCGCATGGGCGGCGTTGGGGATCGAGTTTAATTTTCCTGTGTCCCACAACTGGGTGTCCATGTCGCCGGTGGATTTTTCAATGGCGCGCAACCCGGATGGCAGCGCTTCGATTCTGGTGGGCAACGTCGATCGGCCTTACGGCATGCAGTGGACGGTCGAGTTACGCTTGCGGCCCGCCAGCGCGCTGCTGGAAGAGCGCGTGACTTTGTACAACCGCAGCGACGTGCGCCATCGTTATTACTGGTGGAACAACGCCGCCGTGCGGGTCTGGGACGATTCGAAGATCTGTTACCCGATGCGCTGGACGGCCAGCCACGGCTTCACGCGCGTGGATGAGTGGCCGGTGGATTCCACGGGCCGCGATCTCAGCGTGATTGGCAACCAGACGCGAGGCACGGTATCGCTGTTCGTGCACGGCAGCCGCGAGCCTTTCATGGGGATCTACCATCCGCACACGCAGACCGGGGTTGCGCACTATGCCAATTTCGCCGAATTGCCCGCGAAAAAAATCTGGTCCTGGGGCGTGGATGCGGACGGTCTCGACTGGCGCCGCGCGCTCTCCGACGACAACAGCGCCTACGTCGAGGTGCAGGCCGGCCTGATGCGCAACCAGGAAACGTATGCATTCCTGGAGCCGCGGCAGAGCATCCGGTTCAGCGAGTTCTGGATGCCGGTGCGCGGCATCGGCGGCATCGCGCGCGCCGCTCCGGCGGGGGTTTTGAATCTGCGGCGCGACGGCGGAAAACTGGCGGCCGGTTTCAACGCCAACGAATCCTTTCCGGGCGCTCGCATCCGCCTGCTGGAGGGCGCTCGGGTGGTTTATGAGCAAACCGCCGATCTGTCGCCCGCGCGCACCTGGTCCCACGAAATCGACGCGTTGCCGGGCAAGGCGACCTTCGATTTGCGCAGCCGCGACGGACGTGAGTTGATGCGGCAAACCGAGGGCTCCTACGATTGGTCGCCCGAGAGCGACATCCGCACCGGCCCACAGCGGCCTGATGTGCCCGGCGGATCTCTGGAGACGGGCGCCGATGAAGAATTGAACGGCGACCTGCTGGGCGCGTACGAAGCCTATACGCGCGCGCTGGATGGGTCTCCCTCGAACCTGGCACTGCGGCTGGCCGCGGGCCGCCTGGCCGCTGCGCTGCTGCGCTATGACGAAGCGCTGCGCTGGCTGGTTCCGGTGCAGGCGCATTACACGTCCCATCCCGAGATCGCCTACTATCTCGGGATTGCCTTCGAGGGCCTGGGACGCACGCGCGAGGCCCGCGCGCAATTCGAAGCCGCTTATCGCATGCCGGCGTGGCGGGCGGCGGGTGGGCTCAAGCTGGCGGAGCTGGCGGCGCGCGCGGGCAATCGCGCGCAGGCCGCGCAGTACTTGCGGGAGGTGCTGCGAATCGCTCCCCACGATCTCCGCGCCAGGGAGGAACTGATCGAGCTGGAATCCCCGAGCGCCCGTCCGCCGGAGATGAGCATTCTCCGCAGCCAGGCCATCGCATCGGACGCGGCGCGCCTGCTCGGGCTGGCGGACCTGTTGATGCGGCTGGGCCTATGGCGCAACTCGCTCGCGATGCTTTCCCGGACATATCCCGCCCTGCCGCCGGAACAGCGCGAACCAGGTGTTCCACTGCCGCAAAACGATCCGCTGGTCGCCTACTACCGCGCCTATTGCCGCGCGCAGCTCCGCGAAGCCGCCGGCGCGGATTACGAAGCCGCCTCCAAGATGGCCACCGCCTACGTGTTCCCCAACGGAGCGCAAACACTGGCCGTATTGGAAGCGGCCGTCGCCGCCCGGCCGGGCGACGCCACCGCGCATTACCTGCTGGGAAATCTGCGGCTGCAGTCCGGCCTGGTGGACCAAGCCGTGGACGAATGGCAAACCGCGCGGCGGATCGACGGCGCTATCCCGGTTCTCGATGCAAGCCTGGGCCGTACCTTCCTGCGCATCCGGCACGATCCGCGGCCGGCGTTGGAGGTATTCCGCGCGGGACTGGCTGTCGATCCGCAAAACGCCCAGGTGTACGCGGGCATCGACGAAGCGCTGAGCATTCTGGAAGCGCCCGCGGCGGAGCGCGTCTCCGCGCTCGAACGTTACCCGGACAAGGCCGGCATGCCCGCGCGGCTGATCTACGAGCTGGCGCTTTCTTATGCCGAAGACGGCCGCTTCAAGGCGGCCGGAGCGCTGTTTCAGAACCGCTTCTTCGCGCGCGAAGAGGGTGGCGTCAACGTGCGGCAGGTGTGGGTGCGGGTGCGCGCGCTCGAAGCCGCGCAGGCCGCTTGCCCGGCGGCTTTGGAAATTCTCGATGGCCTGGGCGATGCCGCGCCGGGACTGCCTTTCACGCGCGATGGCCTGGCGCCGTTTCTGGCGGAGGCGGGCAATCAGCCGGCCCTCGGATCGGTGGAAGCGCGCTGCGGCCGCGCGCCCGCGGCCGTGCAAAGAGTCGAAACCCTGCTGCGGCGCGGCGATCCCGCCAGCCTGGCATTTGCGTACCTGCTGGCCCGCGGCCTTCCCGGGTTCGATGCCGGCGCATGGACCGCGCGTCTGAATGCGGCCGCCCAACGCGCCCACGGCAATGCCGCGGCGGGCGCCTGGCCTGCCATGGTTTGGGGCTTGCTGCAAATGGAGTTGAACCGCCCGGCGGCGGAGGAAACGCTGAAATCGGTCATCCTGCTCGACGACAACAACCTGGCGCATCATCACAGCCGCATGATCAGACAAATGGATCATTGAAGCCTCCGGGCGCGGCGGCGCCGTGAATGGGATAATAGACCAATCAAACCGGACCATTCCGAAGCAAGCAGTTGAGGATATTCTTCCCATGAGACGTTTCTATCTTGCCCTTCTCCTGGCTTACGCCTATGCGGGATTGGTTTGCGCCCAGAGCCGCCCGCCCATGCAGAGCGGCCAGGAGCCGGAGAACCACGCGGACAGCATCGAGCGCCTGATGCGCTACCACGATTTCGGCCAGTATGACTACCAGATTCGACAGGTGGCCAACGCCGCGCGCGATTACCTGGAGGCCCGCGTGAAGGCCCGCCCGGCGGATGAAAAACTCGCGGCGGTATTCGATATCGACGAAACTGCGCTTTCGAATTGGGACGCCATGTCCGACTGCGGGTTCTGCGCTTACAGCGCTCAACTGAAGCTTTACCCGCTGCCTTCCCACGACCCGGCGATTGTGCCGGTTCTGGAACTTTTCCGGTTCGCTCAACGGCACGGAGTCGCGGTCTTCTTCGTCACCGGAAGGCAGGAGAAGGAACGCGCGTCTACCGAGAGCAATTTGACCGAGGCCGGGTATTCGCACTGGGACGGCCTCTACATGCAGAAGGACGGGAACAAGGAGCCTGCCGCCGTTGTCAAGCCTCGCAATCGGCAGCAGATCGCGGCCAAGGGGTACAAGATCGTTCTCAATATTGGCGACCAGGCCAGCGATCTGGCCGGTTGTTGCGCGGAGCGGGTGTTCAAGCTTCCCAATCCGTTTTATTTATTGAAATAACCGGTCCGCCGGCGGAGAGATTTTGCGTGACCTGTCGAAGCTGCAAAGTCCCCATGAAAGAGTGCAAGGGGCACATCTACCATAAGCAGCGGAAGTGGAAATGCCCGAAGTGCGGCAAGGTCCGGATGCAGAAACAGCCATAAGTCGCGGCTCGAATGGCGTTAAAATGCCGAACGATGATTCGCACCGGCTTGCTCCTCGCCGCTATTCTTGCCACGTCCCTCCGGGCCGATCCCTTTGACGACCTGCGCCTCAAGCGCTACGCCATGCTGACAGGCGGCGCGGGGATCGACTATTCCCTTCCCCAGATCCATGCCCGCCTTTCCGGCATCGAGTCCAGTGCCCGCGGATACTGGCGGACCCTCCAGAAAGATCCCGGCCGCGAAACCCTGTGGCCGGACCTCGCCAGCGCCGCGAGTTCCGCGCAGATTACCTCCGCGTGGAGCCGCCTCAAGGCAATGGCCCTGGGTTGGGCGACGCCCGGACAAAATCTTTACGGCGACAGCGCGCTGGTTGCCGACATCCGTTCCGCCGCGGCATGGCTCGAAGAGAACCGCTACAATGCCCGCGTCCCCAGGGAGTACGACAACTGGTGGGATTGGGAGATTGGCACGCCTCTTCAACTGGGCGATCTGCTGGTTCTGCTGCACGGCCAACTCACGCCCGAAGAAACCGCCCGGTACGCCGCCGCCATCGACCGGTTTGACTCCGATCCCCGCGTGATGATCGTGAAAACCGTCTCCACGGGCGCCAATCGCATCTGGAAATGCATGGGCGCGGTACTGCGCGCCATCGCGGTGAAGGACGCCGCGAACCTGCAACTCGCCAGCGACTCGGTGGACGCGGTCTTTCCCTACGTCACTTCCGGCGACGGCTTCTACCAGGATGGTTCCTTCATCCAACACGGCCGCCACCCCTACACGGGCGGCTACGGTAGTTCCTTCATTTCCCAACTCGCCGACCTCCTGCAACTGCTGGCCGGCTCGCCGTGGGATGTCAAGGATCCGGCGCGCGACAATGTTTACCATTGGGTCTTCGATTCTTTCCAGCCTCTCATTTACCGCGGCGCCATGATGGACATGGTGCGGGGCCGCGAAGTCTCCCGCGCCGGATCGAGCGATCATGCCGCCGGGCACGCGGCCGCGGCGGGCATTTTTCGTCTTTCGCAGCTTGCCCCCAATGGCGCCGCCGCGCAGATCCAATCCATGGTCAAGGAATGGTTGGTAAGCGATACTTCCCGCGACTGGGCGAGCGGAATTGGCCTTGACGAGGTCATGCCCGTGGCCCACCTGCTGGCCGATAACGGCATCCCCGCGCGGGGAGAAGTGCCGGGAAGCTGGATCTTCGCGGCCATGGACCGGGTGGTGCATCGCCGCCCCGGCTGGGCTTTCGGAATTGCCATGCATTCCAGCCGCATCTATAACTTCGAGAGCATCAACCGGGAGAATTTGCACGGCTGGCATACCGGCGACGGCATGACTTATCTCTATACCAGCGACCTGACGCAGTTTTCCGACGGCTTCTGGCCCACCGTCGATCCCCAACGGCTGCCGGGAACTACCGTGCTGGCCGGCTCCATGCCGCGCTCCAACCAGGTGGGCGGAAGCCCCGTGGCCGGAGGCGCCACGGTGGATGGCTACTCCGCCGCCATGATGCAGTTGGGGCCGCCGGGAGGGCAACTCAACGCCCGGAAGTCCTGGTTCCTGCTGGACGATGCCGTGGTTGCGCTGGGGTCCGATATCGGCAGTTCCGCGCCGGACCAGCATGTGGAGACCATCGTGGAGAACCGTCTCGTCAGCGGAGACGCGGCGTTCACGGTCGCGGAAGATGGCAAGTGGGCCTGTCTCGGAGGCAACCTGGGCTACTTCTTCCCCAACGGCGCGGGGTGGAAATCGGCGCGCGCGGACCGCCAGGGATCCTGGCGCGAAATCAACGCCGGCGGTTCCCCGGCTGGGATCACGCGCCGCTACCAGACCATCTGGTTCGATCACGGCGCCGCGCCGGACGGAGCCTCCTATGCCTACGTCCTGCTGCCGGGGAAGAGTGCCGCCGCCGCCGCCGCGTATGCCGCCGCACCGGAAGTCAAGATCGTGGAGAATTCTTCCCAGGCGCATGCCGTCGCGAAAGCGGCGCTGGGCCTGCGCGCCGTCAACTTCTGGACCGATGCTCCAAAAACCTCGGACGGTATCTGGTCCGACCGAATTGCTTCGGTGCTGGTCCTGGAAGCCGGCGGCGCCATCCAGATTGCGGTTGCCGACCCCACGCAGGCCAATGGCGGCGCGATCCACATCCAAATCGATCGCGCGGCAGCCGGAGTGATGGAGAAGGATAACGCGATCTCCATCGACCAGATGTCACCGGCGTTGCGCTTGACGGTTAACGTCGCCAATGCCCGCGGCCGCACCCTGAAGTTGAAGTGCGCAACCTGGTAAATGGTCCCCACCACTTCGTTGCTCAGGCCGGCGGCCGCGCCGAAGCGCTGGAATCTCCCGGCGATGTAGCGCAGTACGCCGCCGCCCTGCGTACCGATCCAAAGCGAGCCGTCCCGAGCGGTCAAAAGAGCGGAGACGCTGTTTTCATGGAATGCCGCGGTGTTTTCGCGGCTGAAGACGGTAAAGCGAACGCCATCGAAACGCACCAGGCCGCCCGTGGCGCCGATCCAAAGATAGCCGTCGCGCGTCCGCGCAAGCGCTTGAAGGGTGTCTTCGGGAAGACCGTCCTGGATATGCCAGACGTGGCTGCCGTAACCGGACCGCTCTGCGGCGTAGCGGCCTGGAGGGTCGTCCCCAGTAGGACGCCCGCCGCCCGCCAGCGCGTCCCAGGTGCGCGGCATTCGGCTGAAAAAATGCCGCGAACCTATTTGATGGCCATGGTCGCGCCGGACCGCGAAGACGCCCCGCCGATCATGACAACTACCGGGACCGCATTGCCGGTAGGAGCATTGGCCGTCTGTCAATCACGCCCTCGCGCGGCTGCATTCACCACGTTGACCAGCCCGGCTCCTTCCCGCTCCTCGCCAAAACCGAGCGGTATTGCCGTGTCTCGAAGAATGCGCCGCACCGTCTCCGGTGTCTGGGCGCCTCGGTCCCTCGTCAAGCCGGGATGCGCCGCCAGCACGGCCGCCGCGGCGCCCGTCACAAAGCACGCCGCTTCGCTGGTGCCCGTGCAGCAGTCATACGCCGTTTCCCCCCGCTTCACCCCCGGCGCGACCGAGTAGATCTCCACTCCCGGCGCCGCCAGATCGATCCCACGCTGGTAGCAGTTGAAATCGGGGAATCGATATTTGCCATCGTGGCTGATCCGCCGTGGCTCGTCCGTGATGGCTTCCGCGAGCCCTATGGCGGTCACCGCTATGGTGTATGGGTACTGCGCCGGATACATCACCTCGTGCCGCCCATCGTCCGAATTCCCCGCTGGCGCCACCAGCACGACACCCGCTTCCCAGGCTTCCCGGTACGCGTCCTCTTCCATCGGCTTGGGCTCGCGAGATCCGATGCCTATGTTCAGAACCTGAATGCCGTTTTGGATGGCCCATCTCACGCCGCTGGCAATGGCGGCGCTGGGCGCATCCTCCGCCTGTCCGTCGAATACCGCAAGGTCGTACACGGGAACACCCGGCAGCACGCCGCAAATCCCCTGTTGCGCGACCCGCCTTCCTCCGATGATCCCCGCGCAAAACGTGCCGTGAGAAGACGCCAGCCTGGAACGCCGTTGGCCCGGTTCGCCCGGCCGGAAGGCATCGAAGCCCCCGCGCACATTCAGACAGGGATTCCACCAATCCACGCCCGTGTCCAGCACCGCCACTCTCACGCACTCGTAGGCCAAATGCCGCGCGGCCATTGCCCCCACTGCCCGTATGCCCCATCCTATCCCGTCCTCTGGCGGCGTCAGTCGCTCCATCTGGACCGCTAGAGTCCCATCCCGGCCTTCCTGCCAGCCGCCCAGGATCCGGAGATAATACGGCCGGTACTGCGGATGCCACACGATCAGCGACTCGAGGTCCCGGTGGCAGCACCCGCCCGAAGCAGGCAGGCTGGCGATCCCGGCCTGGTCGGTTGTCGCCCGGCGCGACTCGTTCCAGATGACCTGCGCCGTGGGCAACGGCATGCCCGTGGCGCGGTCCGTTACGCGTACGTCAACCGGCCGCGTCATCATCACCCGCCGTAAGCACCGCTGTCCGATCGGCCAGCAGATACACCGTGTGAGCGAACTTGGCGGTCTTGGCGCCGTCCGCCGTTTGCCGGAAGGGCAGATGCAGCCGGCCGCCGATCTCCGTCAACTCGACGCTTTCCAGGCCCTGCTGGACTTCCGCGGTCCCGCCATTCACCAGTGGTTCCAGTGCCAGGCACATCCCCGGATCGAGCCGTGTGCCCCAGGACGTTTCGAGATCTTCGCCGCTCCACCGGTTGCCGTGGTTCGGGCGCGGCCGGATGGCCACCGAATTGGGGATCAGCGGAGCGCTCCGGTTGTCCATGGCCGCACTGTCTACCCGGATAGCGTGGCCGGCGCCGAACATGGATACCCGGAAACCCCGGTCCACGACGGCCGACTCGATGGCGGAACTGATGTTCCGAACCCGGCTTCCCGCCATCGCCGCTCGTATGCCCGCGGCCAGAGCGGCTCCAGCCGCCTCGATCAATTCCCGGTCGCACCGGGATGGCGTGCCCCAGGCGACGGTCTCCGCCGTTTCCGTATAATACCCCGCCACGTCCAGCCCCACCTCGATGGTGACCAGGTCTCCCGCCCGAAAAGGCGCCGGCCTATACCATACGTGGTTCAAGTACCGCTCATTGACCCCGATGCCCACCGATAGCCACCGCGGCTGCGCCGGCATCATGCAGCGGATGTGCCGCTTGATGAGCGCGGCC
>Ga0181530_10007874_pt1 | contig 9975 bp, 8 predicted proteins | sample PEATcosm2014_Bin_42_FD_119769 | JGI IMG/M metagenome (GOLD analysis project Ga0181530, IMG submission 119769) | Peatland microbial communities from MTU Mesocosm Facility, Houghton, MI, USA - PEATcosm2014_Bin10_60_metaG | ecosystem: Environmental > Terrestrial > Soil > Wetlands > Peat | place... | reverse complement strand
TGATCGCGCGCGAACTCCGCTTCGGGCAGTTCGCAGGTGATCAAAACCGTCCTGCCCATCGAGTCGACTTCCTGCGCGTGACGCAATGCCTGTTCCGCCGTAAAGATGAAAATCTTCTGCAGCATTTCGATCACGTAATCGTAAGTGTGATCGTCGTCGTCCAGTAGCACCACGCGGTAGAGCGGGGTTTTGGCGGATTCCCCCGACATATCGGTCCGCGGCAAAGTGATCCTCGGAGTGGTGACGGTTTGACCGCTGGTGATGATGTGAATCATTCCCGGACGAATAATGCGTGAATAAATTCAGTATGGCATTGGCGGGGCGTAGGACACTAAGTCCAGGGCGGCGTGATCCGGAACGTACGTGAAACAGATGGAACCAAACAGGGAATACGATCCATTCGCCCGGCTCTATAACCGGTATTGGGGCGCGGATTACCGGATCGAAGCCGCTCCCATCGTCGAGCGCCTTCTGCTTTCGAGGGTGGCGGCCGGCGCGGCCGTACTCGATGTGTGCTGCGGTACCGGCCAGTTCACGGAACAGATACGGCAGCGCGGTTATGAGATTGCCGGGGTGGATTCGTCGAAAGAAATGATTCGGTATGCGCGTCGGAACGCCCCCGGCGTGAAGTTTACGGTCGCCGACGTTCGCCGGTTTTCCCTGGGACGCACCTTCGACGCGGCGTATTGCGTTTACGAAAGCCTGAATCACGTGCCGGATACCGCGGGGCTCGGAATGGCCTTCGCCTGCATTCGGCGGCATCTCAAAGCCGGCGCCCCGTTCCTGTTCGATCTCAATCGTGAAGAGGCCTACATTCTGTACTGGAACAACACGGATGCCGTTGTCGAACCCGATGGTGCCTTCATCACGCGGTCCGTTTACGACCAAGAGACAAAGATCGGCAGATGCGACATCACCGCCTTCGACTCGTCCGGGCGGCATGACAAAGCCGGTTGGCGCCGCGAGGATTTCACCGTTCGCCAGACCTGTCACAGCATGAGCGCTGCGCAGAGCGCGCTGCTCGAAGCGGGATTCGGCAACGTCACTCTGCACGACGCCCGCGATGCCGGCATGTCGGGAGACGCGGGCTACGCGCGCACGTTTTTCCTGGCTATTGCCTGAAGCCGACCAACTCCGGTTACCGGCGCGGAGCGCTGCGTACCTGGAGGGAGCGGGAGTCAGGCGCGTGCACGCACACCACCCGCGACTATGGTTTCGATACCCGTGGGCGTCCGGACCAGCAGGAATCCGTTATCGTCCAGACCGGCGGTGACTCCCGCAATCGTTCGACCCACAGCCTCGACTTCGACGGACTTCCCGCGCACGTAGCTGGACCGGGCTTCGAACTGCTCGATGATCGGCGCTTTCCCGCGATCCGCAAGCAGATCGGCATACCTGAGAGACTCCGCTACAATGCTGTCGAGCAGAACTTCCTTGGAATGCTCCCGGCCCGTTTCGATGCGCAGTGAAGTTGCGATGGAACTGAGGTCCGGCGGGAAGTCCGTCTGGTTGACGTTTACGCCTATGCCCGCGATCAGTGCGCCTTGGGTGCCCGGCGCGTCCGCGGCCTGAACCATCAGGCCGGCGAGTTTCTTCTCATTCAGCAGAAGATCGTTCGGCCATCGCAGATCGCACGCGACGCCCGCCAGATCCTCGACCGCGCGCCGCGCCGCCAGACCGAGGGCCATAGTCAGCACGGGCAGGGCGTCCGGAGCCAGCGGCAGGCGCAGAATGATCGACAGATACAATCCCCCCGGCGATTCGGAATACCAGGAGTGACCGTGGCGGCCCATACCCGCGGTCTGCGTTTCCGCCACAACCACGGTGCCATGCGGTTCGCCACGGGCAGCCAGCGCCGCCGCGTCCTTCATAGTGGAAGCGGTGGACCTCAGCCAAACCGTCATAGCAGTTCGAGCCGGAAGCTGATATCCACTGCTTTCGCCGAATGAGTGATGGCCCCGGCCGAGACGAAATCCGCGCCGGTTTCCGCGTAAGACCGCACGCTGTCCAGATCGATGCCGCCAGAGAGCTCCACGGTAGCGCGGCCGTCGACGATTCGAATCCACTCCTCGGCCTGTTGCGGAGAAAGGTTGTCCAGAAGCAGATGCGTCGCGCCGCTGGCGAGAGCTTCATTCAACTCGTCGAGCGCGCGCACTTCGATCTCGATCGGAAGACCGGCGGCGCGTGAGTTCTCGATAGCCTGACGTACCCCGCCCGCGGCCGCGATGTGATTGTTCTTGATCAGAATGGCGTCGAAGAGCCCCATGCGATGGTTGGTCACGCCTCCGGCGGCCGCCGCGGCTTTTTCGAGGCGGCGTAAACCGGGCGTAGTCTTGCGCGTATCGAGGACCCGGCATTTGGTGCCTTCCACCACTGATGCGAATTCGTGCGCCAGCGTGGCAACGCCGGACAAACGCTGGAGAAAGTTGAGCGCCACGCGCTCGCATTCCAGTAAGGTGCGGGCAAAACCCCGAACCGTGGCGATCCGGGTTCCTTCTTCGATGCGGTCGCCATCGTGGTGGGCGATGGCGAGTTCTTCGACGCCGCCCCTCGCATCGTAAATCGCCGAAAGGAGAGTGACGCCGGAAAGCACCATCGGCGCTCGGGCGAGGAACGTTCCGGAAGCCCGCCGATCGGCGGGAACGCAAGCCTGTGACGTGACGTCGCCCGAGCCGATGTCCTCTTCGAGCGCGCGATGAATCGCATCCAGAATTTCACGATGCATCGTTTTCTTCGTGGGGCCAGGGCTTCTGCCCCGCCGCCGGGCTTTCGCCCGGCGTTCCCAGGCTGTCCTCAATCTTGCGCAACTGCGTTTCATAATCCGCCAGCTTCGCCCGAATACTCTCCACCACCTTCGCCGGAGCCTTGCTCAGAAAGACGTCGTCCGAGAGCTGCCGCTTCGAGTTGGCAATATTCCTCGTCAGCTGATCGCGCTCTTTCTCAAAACGCTTCCGTTGCGCCTCAAGCTGCCCATGCGGCACATCGATCGCCAGATCGAAATCCGCCGTCGATCGAACAGCCCCGGTCTTAGGCACCTGGCCAACTACGAGCGTAACGCCCGCGAGCTTCTGCACAACGCGAAAATCCACCGGCCGCGAGATGCGCCCTTCCAGCGGCAGTTTCGGATCCAAACTGAGATCGGCGCGAATGCCGCGAGCCGCCGTGATGACTTCCTGCAGCAGTCCGATCTCCCGCTCGGCTTCGAGATTCTCCCTCTGTGCGTCGAACTGCGGATAGGGCTGCATCGAGATGGACTGATCTTCCGGCGCGCCAATGCGATGCCAAAGCTCTTCGGTAATGAACGGCATCACCGGATGAAGCAACCGCAGCGCGCTCTCGAAAACCGCCAGGATGTTGCTCCAATCGTCGTCCCGTGCTTTCTTGAGCTCGATGTACCAGTCGCAAAAATCGTCATAGATGAAATGCCAGATGATCTGCGCCGCCTCGTGGAAGCGGAACGTTTCAATAGCGCGGTTCATGTCGCGCGCGCACCCGTTCAGCCGCGACCAGATCCATCGGTCCTCAATAGTCTTTGCGGTCGCGGCATGGATGTTCGACGTGTCCACATTAGCGCGCTCCACGTTCATGAAGATGAAGCGGGCCGCATTCCAGATCTTGTTGGCGAAGGCGCGGGAACTCTCGATGCGGTCGGCGGTGAATACGATATCGGTGCCGGGAGCAGCGCCGCCCAGCAGCGCCATACGCACCGCATCCGTCCCATACTCTTCGGTCACGACGAGCGGATCGATCACGTTCCCCCTCGTCTTCGACATCTTCTGCTTCTCGGCATCGCGCACCAGCCCGTGGATGTAGACCTGCCTGAAAGGGACGTCGCCCATGAATTCGATCCCGAGCATCGCCATCCGCGCCACCCAGAAAAAGAGAATGTCGAAGCCTGTTATGAGAAGCGTTGTCGGATAGAAATGTTTCAGGTCGTCCGTCTGATCGGGCCAGCCCAGCGTCGAGAACGGCCACAGTCCCGAGCTGAACCACGTATCGAGCACGTCCGGATCCTGACGAAGCGGGCTTTTGCATTTGACGCACGTGGCCGGGTCCGTGCGCGAAACAATGGTTTCCCCGCACGCATCGCAATACCACGCCGGAATCCGGTGGCCCCACCACAGCTGCCGCGAGACGCACCAGTCGCGAATATTGTGCATCCACTCGTTCCAGGTTTTTACCCAGTTTTCAGGGACAATTTCGATGCGCTTCTCGTCGACCGCGGCGATGGCTTTTTCGGCTAATGGCTTCGTCTTGACGAACCACTGCTTCGAAACCAGCGGCTCGATCGGCGTTTTGCAGCGCGAGCATTTGCCCAGGCTGAGCGCGTAATCCTGCACGCTGTCGAGCAGGCCGAGTTTTTCCAGATCTTCGACCACGCGCTCGCGCGCCTCGTACCGGTCGAGTCCTGCATACGGGCCGCCGGCCGCGGTGATCTTCGCTGCCTCGTCGATGACCTGGATTGTCGGCAGGCCATGCCGCTTCCCGGCTTCAAAATCGTTCAGATCGTGCGCAGGCGTAATCTTCACCACGCCGGTGCCGAACTCCGGATCGGCGACGTCATCCAAAATGATCGGAATCTCCCTATTCATCAAAGGAAGACGAACAATGAGCCCATGCAGGTCGAGATAGCGTTCGTCGCGGGCGTTAATCGCGACCGCCGTATCCCCGAGCATGGTCTCCGGCCGAGTAGTAGCCACAACGAGATGCCGGTCCATGCCGACCACCGGATAACGAATATGCCAAAGATGGCCCGCCGTTTCCTCATGCACCGTTTCGAGGTCGGAGATGGCCGTCCGGCAGCGCGGGCACCAGTTAACCATGTATTCCCCGCGATAGATCAGTCCTTTTTCATAGAGGCTTACGAAGGTCTCGCGCACCGCGCGCGAGAGCCCCGGGTCCAGCGTGAACCGTTCCCGCGACCAATCGCACGACGCCCCCAGCTGGATCATTTGCCGCTTGATGGTCCCGCCCGATTCGGCTTTCCACTTCCACACTCGCGCTTCGAAGGCCTCGCGGCCCAAGGTTCTGCGGTCCAGACCCTCCGCTGCAAGCTGGCGCTCCACCACCAGTTGCGTCGCGATACCGGCGTGGTCCGTGCCCGGCAGCCAGAGCGTGATATCGCCCCGCATGCGATGCCAGCGGACGGTAACATCGATCTCGGTGTGCTCCAGCATGTGGCCCATATGGAGCGATCCGGTGACGTTGGGCGGCGGAATCACCAGCGAAAACACCGGCTTATCCGGCTCCCATTCGGCCCGATAGATGCCGCTTTCGACCCACCACTGAGCCCAGCGGGGCTCGAACCGCTGCGGCTCGTAAACCTTTTCTAATTGCATGTGGAATCTTTCAGTCTAACTTGAGCAAACGTTGCCGGCGGGCGCTTTGGTTCCGTTGAAGTATATTGTTGTGGGGAGCCCGATGAAACACTTTATCGCCGCCGCTGCCGCTTTGCTCATAGTCGGTTGGACCGCCGCCGCCCAAACTCCCGCGGCCTCGGCTCAGGACATTCCCCGCCTGCCGGACGGCAAACCGGACTTCTCCGGCCTCTACAACATCCCCTACACCCCGAACATGGCCCTCGGCAAAGAGCAGGACGTCCCTTATACCGACCGCGGCCGTCAAGCCTACCTCAACCACGATTCGAAGGACGATCCCACCGCCAACTGCTGGTTCCCCGGCGTCCCGCGCATCATGCAGTCCCCCTACCCGGCGCGCATCGTCCAGACCCACGACTACCTCGTCATCCTGTTCGAATACATGACCATGCACCGCATCATCCCTCTCGACGGCCGTCCCCATTCCGCCAACATGGAACCCTCTTTCATGGGCAATTCCGTCGGCCACTGGGAAGGCGACACCCTCGTCGTCGATACCACCAATCTCAAGGACGCCCCCTGGACCTGGCTCGACACCGCCGGCCATCAGCACAGCGACGCGCTCCACGTCATCGAGCGTTTCCGCCGCATCCCCGGCGGCCCCAAAGTCGATTACGAATTCACTGTCGACGACCCAAAGATGTACTCCAAACCGTGGACCAATGCCCGCCCGCTCACGCCATTGAAGCCAACCCCGGGCCTTCCCGACCTGCTCGAATACAACTGCGAGGAAAACAACCGCGACGTCCAGCACCTGCGGAGCAACAAACCCGCCCTCCAGCCCTGACCGCCCCTTGACTTCGTCTTTTACTTGTGAACCAATCGTTCCAGGTGGTGTCTTTATGGGTGATTTGCGGATCGACTCGTTTGGTCTCCCCGATTCGGCCGGCCAGCCTAAGGACGGATCGAGGAAGCGGCGCCGGCCACGGCCCATCGAACCGCGGGAAGAGCCGGTAGACCAGGTAACTCTCTCTTCTGTTGGCGAAGCCGACGCGGAGCCGCCCGGCTACTCGCCCGCTCCATCGGATGAAGAACCAGAGTAGGATCTCGTGGGGCGGGGCTTCCGCCCTGCCGCCGGGCTTCTGTCCGGCGTTCTCGGGAAGCGGAATCGCCCCGGCAGCCCGATAGCGGAACTTCCGCTACGCGAAAATTCACCTCCGGCAGGCCGCTTCCTGTAACTTGGAAGGTATGTCCCTTCGAACTGTACGCGGCATCCACAACGCCGTGCGCGACGACATCGCCGATCTGGTGACGCGCCGCGCCATGCCCACCGCTTCCATCAACCACATCGATCCGTTCCTTTTCCTGAATCACCATGGGCCCCAGAACTACCCCTCGCCGAACCACGGCTTGCCCTTTGGACCTCATCCCCATCGCGGCTTCGAAACAGTGACGTTCATTCTGGAAGGCGATATTGCCCATAGCGATACCGGCGGCCACGAGAGCATCATCGAAGCAGGCGGCGTTCAGTGGATGACCGCCGGCAGCGGCCTGGTCCACATGGAAACATCGTCCGAGGCGTTCAAGAAGCGCGGCGGCGCCATGGAATGCCTGCAGCTTTGGGTGAACCTCCCCGCTAGCCTGAAGATGACCGCGCCTCGTTATACGGGTTTGCAGCGGCAGCACATCCCCGAGATCCGCGGCGAAGGCACTACCATCCGCGCCATCTCCGGTAATTGGGGAGAGACCAAGCCGGCCATCGAACCCCTCTATGACATTGCGATCGCCGAAGTCCGCTTCGATGCCGGCGCCAGGAAGACATTCACGATCGCCCCCGGCCGCAACATCTTCTTCTATGTCGCCCGCGGTAACGTTGAAGTGAACGGCCAGGACGCACACCAATTTCAACTGGTTGAATTCGAATCCGGCGGTTCGGAGATCGCCGTAACCGCGCATTCCGACGCCATGATCCTGTTGGGCCACGCCGTTCCATTCAATGAGCCGATCGTTGCCCACGGTCCCTTCGTGATGAATACTCGCGAGGAGATTGTGGCCGCGATCGAAGACTACCAACAAGGCAAGTTCGGTCTGCCGCAGGATCTGTCACCCGCCTGATGGGTGAGTGCAAAGCCTCGATCGGGAGCGATCGAAATCCTCAACCTGACTGGCGAATCCGGACGCCTTCACACCGCTCCCTGCCCGACATTGATGCGCGGGCGCGACCCTTCATTCAGTCGGAAGCCGGCGTCAGGATGGCACCCAATTTTGGCATCGCCGAATGCTGGCCGATTTGTCGTTCCTGATGAGCAATCGCGCTCACTGACTGAGTCGCAGAAGCATCAGCCTGGTGTCATCGCTGTCTACTTGAGTGACGATTGCCGACTGGCCGTCCGGCGAGGCGGCGATGCTCGTCTGCCACTCGTGGCTCAACCTTCGTAACGGGCCAAGGACCCGCCAGTCGCCGGTGTTCAGATCGACTACAAATAATTGCGGCAGCGAACGCGCGGGTCCGAAGCCAGCGTAAAACAGCTTGGTGCCGGCAACGTCCCAGGCGTCAAAAGCTGCCGGAGAATCCGGGAAGGTCCACAGTATCCTCTCTTCCCGGGTCGAGAGGTTCACCTGGATCAGCCGTTCGGGATGATTGAACCGAAGAAAATAGAGGTACTGACGGTTCTTTGAAATCCGGAAAAAGCGCACCTCGTCAGCCACCGCCGGTTCGGCGGCTCCGCTGTCACCAAGCGCCTTGCGCCAGATTCGAAAACGATGTCCGGCGTTGGACACGTAGTAGAGCGACTTGCCATCGTTCGAATACTGAGGGAACAGTGCGTAGTCCTCTCCTCGCCGCAGTGGCTGCGTGGCGCCAGTCGCGATCTCCGTCTCGTACGCGTAGTTCAGTCCGTCTCTGCGACAGAAAAAAGCGATCTTCGTTCCGTCCGGCGACCACGACGGTGACATCGGCAGGTCTCCCGCCCGCAGAGAGGTCACTTTGCGCGGTTGCCCTCCGTTCAGGCCGGAAATCCAGATATCCGCTACACCGGACCGGTCTGAGATGAAGGCCAGCTTCCGGCCGTCCGGCGAGAACGCGGGAGCATACTCAGCCTGAGTGGAAGGAACCAGCAAGCGTGGTTCGGACGGGCGGCTCGCGTCGTATAGCCACAGATTCACGTCAACGGCCGGTTGAACGAACGCCAGAGAGCGGCCCAGGGGATCGATCGCGGGAGCGACGGCGGTCATGTTCTCGGGTGTCATGCGGACCGGAGTGCCCTGGCCCTCCCGCATGCCCCAGATTCCAAACTGGCTGTAGCCTCGCTGGCTTCCAAAGTAGATCGTTTTGCCGTCGGGTGACATGCCGAGACCGCGCACGCCGGCGTTATTAAACGTCATTTGCGTTGGCATGGCGGCCGTCGTTCCGTTCAGCGAAAGCGCCATCAGGTCTCCGTGGCCTCCGCGCCGGAAGAGAATCCGTTTGCTGTCGGGTGAGAAGCGCGCTTCCAGGTCGCCGGTCGATCCGTTCGGGGGATCTGTCAGTACCCACGACGTCCCGTCCGTGGGCGATATCAACACAAGATGCACGGGCTCGGGCCCTTCAATCGGCTGCTCGCTGCTCACCAGCCATTTGCCGTCCGAAGACCAGTCCAAAGCCGGGGCGATGAGCGCGGGTGAAAGTTGGAGAATTGTGCGAACCACGCGTTCCGTCCTGTCCGCTGTGTTCACCAGAACAAGCGCGAAGCGGTGGGACTCGCTTTCGCGCAGCAGGGCAATGGTTCTTCCGTCCGGAGACCAGACGGGCCGGTATTCCGGCATTGCGCCTCCGGTGAATTCGGTGGGCACCGACTCGCCGCGCTTCAGAAGGTAGACTTGCGAGGTCCGAGAAGCGCCGCCGTCCCATGTAAACGCGATCGTTTTCCCATCCGGCGACCAGGCGGGATCGTTCGCCGAGCCCGGCAGGCTGACCAGCGGCTGCACTCCGGGCTGAGAGAAGCCGGTTCGAGTCGTCAGCCAGACAAGCGCGATGATCGCGAGCGCGCACAGAGGCACAACGATCCATGTCGCCGGACGCACCCTCTTCGGCGCGATCCTCCCTGGCTCCGTGGTGGGCACTTGCTTAACGAACGTGGCTACGGAACGCCCGGCGGGCTCGGACGCGTGCTCGCGCGCGGCGGCCTTTTCGAAGCGAGCGACGTAACCACCCTTCGGTATCCGAATGACAATGTCCGCCGAACCCTCTGAATCGTAGAAGGTTTCCAGCTTTTGGCGAAGGCGGCGGGCGTGCACGCGAACAATAGGATCGACCTTGGGGTCATAGCTCGGGAGCCGGTCGAATACGTTGACTCCAATCATCGACTCCTTGAGGCTGCTCACCCGGCCCGCGCGGGATTGCTCCACGCAATAACGCAGAAGACGGATGATCTGCGGGGACGACGAGAATTCCCTGGAGCTCACGATGCGCTCCAGTTCCGATTGAATCGCGTCCGTCTCGACTAACACGGTTTTTCAATTATAGGGACTCGCCGTTAACGTCTGATGAACGAACGGGCGGGGTAAAACGGCGCATTTAACCCCGCGTATCTGTTCGCTACCTTCCGCGCGGCGGGCGCGTCGCCGTATAACTCGCACATGGCTCAAAGCAAATCGGTTCTTCATGCGGCGCTGCTGT
>Ga0181530_10007872_pt1 | contig 9975 bp, 10 predicted proteins | sample PEATcosm2014_Bin_42_FD_119769 | JGI IMG/M metagenome (GOLD analysis project Ga0181530, IMG submission 119769) | Peatland microbial communities from MTU Mesocosm Facility, Houghton, MI, USA - PEATcosm2014_Bin10_60_metaG | ecosystem: Environmental > Terrestrial > Soil > Wetlands > Peat | place... | reverse complement strand
TCCGATGCAACGCAACGCATTGCGGAGTTGGCCCGCGATGGGCGGCCATTACTTGTTGATCTCACCGAGAGCGGCACGGTCAAAGCCGCGGTGACCGACATCGCGGACCAGTTCACCGTCGCCGCCGGCCATCCTGTCGGTGCGATAGCCGCCACAGCTGTGCTGGTGCGTCCCGATGGCTATGTGGCCTGGGCGTCGTCGCTCACCGAGCCCGACCCGGACGAATTGCGCGCACTGCGTAGCGTGCTCACGCATTGGTTCGGGATTTAAGCGCTGTTCCGGCGCCCGAGCGGACGGGCTATTTGTTGCGCTGACGGTGGGGAAGGGAGCCGAGCAGTGATCGTCGAACGTGACGTACCGGTTCGCGTATCGGATGGAAACATACTGCGAGTCAATGTTTTTTGCCCGCCTAGCGTGGCACCGGTGGTCATGTCGATGACTCCCTACGGCAAAGACAAAACCCCCGACCGCATCGGCATGCGGGTGGCGGGCGGCCGTATCGCGTTGTCAGCCGACTTTTTCCAGCCGGAACAGCATCGTGATGACCAGTGCTTTATTGATACCGAAGGCACCGCTGTCTCCCGACGTCCTATCGATACCGGCGAAGATTGTCGAACCGACTGAAAACCAGCCCTTTCGTTGACGGGCCAGAACCGATAGATCTGATGCCCGGCGCGACTGGTGCCGTCCCCGACCCGCAGCCAAACCCCAGAAACGGCTTGAAAAGCGAATAAAGCAGGACAGCCGTACCCGCGTATTAAGCACGCGGATACGGCTCCTTCATGCCGTGCCGACGGTCAGATTGCCTGAACGCGGCTGGCCTGCGGACCCTTGGCGCCCTGGGTAACCTCGAACTCCACCTGCTGATTCTCCTCGAGGCTACGGAAGCCCTGGCCATCGATCTCGGAGTAGTGCACGAAGACGTCCGGGCCGTCCGTGCGCGCGATGAAGCCGAAACCCTTTTCGGCGTTGAACCACTTCACAGTTCCCTGTGTCATTTGTTTTCTCCTTGTCAGGATTCCGGGCCGCACTATGCGGTCCGGCGGCCGGTTGATCAGACGACTGCTTCTCGACTTGCCCTGCAAGGTGAAAAGAGACGCCCGCACCAAGGTTCTGGGCGAGCGTGCATGGAACACGAACACTTGAAACTCCGACCTACGCAGTATAGCGGACCCTACTGACGAATTTGTTCCTCACCCAACAAAGTCGAAAGTCACAAGCCGAGGGCCGATGGTCCGCCGCGGCCCAGGCGGTGGTCTCTGCGGGATAGAGACCACTGGCAGTGCCGGGGCCCCGGTCTGCGAAGCCCGGCCGGCTACGCCGCCTCCTGTGCACCCACTGATGGTCGAGCGACGCGTGTGAGCATCAGGCTAATTTCTTTACGACCGCTCATCCTGTTGTCAGGGCAAACGGTAGTGTTCCGAAGGATTTGATCCATCCGACCGCTGACGACCTCGACCTCACTTCATGAATCGTCGGAACCGGCGCCCTGTGCGGGCCTAGGCCGAGATAACACCGCCGCTAATTGACCTGGACGCTGAGGAACGCTTCTCCACGTTTTTCACTTCGTAAACTCCCTCCCGCAATGCCTGACCGAGAAGAAACTGCTCGAAAGCCCAGGGGTACTACGTTTCCCGAGAAAGCCCAATAACGTCCAGATCTATGTCGGCCGCGGCGGTAGAACCGCCAGCCACCCGTCCGTAAGCAGTTCGAGCAGTTGGCCGTCGGGATCACGAACCATCGCCGAACCCACGGTGGCTGCTTCTGCCACGACCGATCCTCCATATCCAACGATCTGGTCGAGTACGGCAGCCAGATCGGACACCGATAGCGAAATATGCGTCAGGCCAACGTCGTCCATCACACGGTCGGCACCGGAGCGCGGTTGCCGCTTCGAATAGTCAAGCAATTCGAGCACCAGCCCGTCCCGGATGAGATAGGTCGCGTGCAGACCGATCGGCGGGTCCAGCTGCAGCAACCGGTCAGTGCCGTCATCGGGTGCATCGAGTTCCCACCAGAACTGAAATCCCAACAGACCCTCGTAGAATCGCCGCGACCTATCCCGGTCGGTGACACAGAGGCCGACGTGGTTGAAAACCGTTCGATGACTGGTCATCACGGCCTTCCGAAGCGCGTCAGCAGCGACGGTCCGTCACCGTCGATGTGGACGGTTACGCGTTCGAAGTATCCGCCGGTTCCAACGTCGGTGATCCACGACTGTACGCAGAGCACCATGTTTTGTTCGATCACCGCATCGGCACCGCGGCCGAACCCGATCATTGGTGGTTCCGCGCCCAGGCCCAGCCCATGGGCGAGTGCCACCTCGGGTTCGGGGTTGCCGGTTTGTTGCCACGCGCGATAAAGATCGGCACCGGTGTTGCCAGGCCTGCACACCGACAGCAGCGCTTCGAGAGATCGTGCGCAGCGCTCGGCCAGTTCCGCCGCACCCGGCGGTTCAGGACGCCCAGCGATCAGCGTGCGCGCCAGGGCCGCCTCGTATCCGGCGTACAACGCCCCCGGGGCCAGCACAACCAGCTCACCATCGCCGATCGGCCGTTCGGTGGCCAGGTGACGAAACCGCACGGGGCCCACGGTGGGTGTGGCAAAGCAGACCGCTTCCGAGGGGGGATTCGGTGCCCCGAGAACGGCGATGCGCTCGTGGTAGACACCGAGCAGGTCACATTCTGCAACTCCGGGTTGTAGCGCATCGTCCATTGCTGTCAGGGCGGACTCCGCCAGTGCTGCCGCGACATTCAAGCAGGTGATCTCGTCGGGTGTCTTGACCCGGCGCGCGGCCTCCATCACGGGTGCGGCGTCGACGATCTCGGCGGCGGTGACGTGGTCGGCGATCAGCGCGGCGAACATCGGTGTGAGCCCGTCGGTGCCCACGCGTGCCGCCGCGCGCAGTCCGGCTATCTCGCCCAGCGCGCGCGCCAGATTGACCGGGTTCCACACCAGTCCATAGAGATCTTCGCGACCAATTTCCGGCGGTACACCTTCGTCCCAGCTGGAGAGCAAGTGCACTTTGCCGGTGTGAGCGACGACCACCGCAGTGGGGGCGAACGGCAGAACGCCGGCGCGGCCGAGTTGGCGGGCACCCGAGACGTACCGGACGTTTCCGACCCCCCCGAGGAGCAGGGCATCGAGGCCGTGACGTGCCATTCCGTCGAGCACCTTGTTGCGGCGCATCGCGCGCAACCGGGTAAAGTCGGTGCGCGCGTCGTCCTCCAGAGCCATTGTGCCAACTCGTAGGCCGCGGTCGCGTGCAGCCGGGCTCATGTGGTTAACCCGAACGGTTCGTAAGTGGAGCCGCTCAACTTCACCCATCCCGAATCAGTCACGGCGACAATGTCTTCCGACCGGTAGCCAGCGGCGCCCTCATCCCAGATCACCGGTTCAAACACCAGCACCATCCCGGGTTGCATGATCAGCGCGTCGTCGAACGATTCGCCGAAGTCAGTTCCGACCAAGGGCATCTCGGCGCTTTCCGTGCCCACTCCGTGAGCGAGATAGAAGTGTGTGATCCAGGGGCGCACCCCATCGTTGGCCGCGGTGGCAGCCGCACCGAGCTTGAGCGCCGACACACCGGGGGCGAGGATGTCCAGCGCCGCATCGACGACAGAACGCCAACGGCGAAACTGCGCCTCCTGACGAGCGTTCGGACCCGAACCGACAACCCAGGTCCGCCCGTAGTCGGAGGCGTACCCCTGCCACATGATGCCGGCATCAACCCAGATGACGTCGCCGTGACGCAAGAAGCGGTCGGTGGTCACCGTGGGGTACGCGAGGTCACCGTGAATCGTCCATGGACCTTCCGCTCTGGTCGGGGCCATCACTTGCCAGATCGGGTCGATTCCGCCGGCGGTGGCGCCGAGTTCGAACACCCGACGCAGAAAGGCTGCGCTCAGGTCGGTCTGGCGGACGCCCGGCCGCAGCAACCGCAGCGCGTCGACCATGGCCAGTTCGTTGAGTCGCTGTGCGGTCCGGATACAGGCAAGCTCGTCGGGGGTTTTGACGATCTTTGCCGCACCCAGCACGTCCCCGGCGTCCACCCAATCGAAGCCAGGGAGTCCGCGCAGCATGGCGTGGGTCTGATCGTCGACACCTAACCGCGCTTTCGGGGCGAAGTGTGCGTTCAGTACGGCAACGAATTCATCGAATCCGTCGTCGAGGTCGGGAAACAGTGGGCCGTGCAGGTGGTCGCTGGGTAAGTCGGGCGGTGCACCGTCGAGATACAGCGTGTACAGATGTGGTGCGGGGTCACCGCGGCCGATGATCACGACCGCGCGAAACAGCGCCGCGCGATCACCGTCGGCCGCCGGGGCGGTAGCCCCGGTGGCGTAACTGACCGCGCTGGACCCGAGCAGCACCAAGCCGTCGACCTTTCGGGTTTCAAGTTCGTGCTGTAACCGCGCAAACCGGTCACGACGCATCCGCGCGAGATCGGGCCGCGCAGGGATCGGCAGACCCCCGATCGTCGCTCCCGCCGCCCAGTCCTCGATCGTCACGCTCCCCCCATCCGCTGCGCGTACCGTGTTGACGACGCCAACCGCTCTGGTCTAAATGTCAAAGTATATAAAGATTGATTAATAGCTTGGTAGCCTAGCAAGAGCACCGTCCCCTGCTTGAGCAGATCCGACAGATTCCTTGTGCTGGAGGGTTTTCCGATGACAACACGGCCAGAGATCAGCGATGACGTAAGGGTGGACTTTGATCACCACTCCGATGCGTTCAACCTCAACGAAGTCGAGGCCAACGCCGAGCTGCGCCGCCGGTGCCCGGTCGCGTGGAATGAGAACTATGGGGGCTTTTGGTTTCTGACCAGCTACCAAGCCGTCGCGCAGGCCGCACGCGACGGCGACACGTTCGCCCACAAATACGATCCCGACGCAGCCGACGGCGTGAATTACCAAGGCGAGATGGGTGTTCCGCGACCCGAGGGACAGCCCGCTCTCGGCATCGGCGAAGTCGACGGCCCCTACCACCAGGCCCTGCGTCGCGGGCTGGCCCCGTCGTTCTCTCCGCGAACGGTGGCGCAGATGCGTCCATTCATCGAACAGGCCGCGCACTGGTTTATCGATCAGCGAATCACCGATGGCGAGATGGACCTGGTACTCGACTACGCCAGCCCGATTCCCGCCATCCTGACAATGAAGCTCATGGGCCTGCCGTATGACAACTGGCAGCTGTACGCCAACCTGTTCCACTCGGTGATGGCCCACCCGACCAACAGCGACGCATACAACAAGGCGATCGCTGCCGTCCCGGCAATGATGGACGACCTCTTGGACTTCGCCAGAGCGCGCCGTGCCGAGCCGCGGGACGACCTGACCAGCTTCCTGGTGGAATTCGAATTCAACGGCAACCATCTCAGCGATAGCCAACTACTCGATATTCTGTGGAACCTCATCGCCGGCGGCGTCGACACCACCACCTCGCAGACTGCGCTGAGCCTGCTGCACTTGGCCGCCCACCCGCAGCTGCGTCAGCAACTCACCGATGCCCCTGAGCTCTACTCGACTGCCGTCGACGAGTACCTGAGGTACTTCTCGGTGAACCAGCAACTGAGCCGGACCGTCACCCGTGACGTCGTGCTCGGTGGCCAGCAACTGCGCCGCAACGACCAGCTCGTGCTGAGTTGGTTGGCCGCGAACCACGACGAAGAGGAATTCGACCGCCCCCACGATGTCATCCTCGACCGCTTTCCCAACCGCCACCTCGCCTTCGGGTTGGGTCCGCACCGTTGCATCGGGTCTCACTTGGCGCGAACGATGTTCGAAGTCATGCTGAGGGCCGTACTGGAACGCATTCCTGGCTACCGCGTCGATCTCAACGGCGTCGACGAGTACCTCGGCAATCCGAGCATGACCGGATTGGGAACGCTGCCCGTCACCTTCGTCCCAGGCAGATCTCGGGGAACGCCACGCCCTTACTGACCGCCTCGCTGCGACAACCGCTGGATCTGTCCGTAGGCGTCGATGGGGCTATGCAACGCCAGTCCGCCATCGGCGAAGAGGGTTTGTCCTGTGACCCAGGACATCTCGAGCAACGCGACGATCGCCTCGGCGATGTCGTCGGGCTCGCCGATGCGGCCCAGCGCCGTTCGTTCGGTCAGTCCCTCCACCCAGCCCGGAAGCTGCTCGGGCTTAGCCAGCATCGGCGTGCGAGTCACGCCGGGACCCACGGCGTTGACGCGGATGCCATATCTGCCCCACTCGGTGGCCGCGATTCGCACCAGCATGTCGATCCCGGCTTTCGACACGCAGTATGCGCCCATGTCGCGGTCCGCCAGCGTTCCGCTGATGCTCGACACGGCTACGATCGACCCACCCGAACCCGAGTCGATCATCATGCGCGCGACGGCGCGCATCGTCAGCCACGTTCCCGTCAGGTTGGTGTCGATGACCCGCCGCCAGTCATTGGGACTCTGGTCCAACAACATTCCCGATGCACCAATGCCCGCGCAGGCCACAAGCCGGTTCGGCGCGCCGTGAGCGGCCAGTGTCCTGGCAGCTGCTTCCGATACTGAGTCGGGATCGCTTATATCGCAATCGATGTCGCCGTCCTTGATGTCCCATGCCACGACTTGTTCGCCCGCCAGGCGCAGCCGAGTCACGACCGCACTGCCGATACCTGAGCCGCCGCCGGTGACGACCGCGGTCATGAAGGCGCCCCGATGAGTTCCACGCGGACTCCGTCGGGTGCGGTGATCACCGCCATAGGAACCGTCTTCCCGCCGGGTGCCGGCATCGAGATCCGACGGACGCCGTCGCTAAATCCGTGCTGCGCCAATGTCGCCAACGCTACGTCTATCTCGCGCTCCAGCGACAACAGAAAGAACCCGTACGTTGGCCGCTCTGGTGGTGGCGCAGCAGGATACGAATCTTCGAAGACCACAAGCTCGACAATGCCGGTGTCAGGCGTATTGGGGTCACCAAGAAATATTGACCGCAACTGGTGGGTCGCCGCATTGAACAGCGTGGGCCAGTCGCCGCTGAATGTGTGATCGAATAATTCAGTGAAACCCAAGCCGTCACACCAGAACCGTATCGAGCGTTCGACGTCAGAGGTAACTATCGCTGTGTGGTGAATTCCGGGCACGCAGATCCTTCCATGACCGCCAATCGCTTTACGGAGACGGGGTACTACGCAACGATAATTAGCTTTACATGATGACAGCCGTATGTAAAGGTTGGGTATGGCTGGACCGGCCTTTGCGCCACGCGATCTCGCGACCACACGCAAGCAGCTGAAGTTGTCGCGAGCCACGGGTCAGTCGAACGACTTCCCTACTCGCGCAACGCTTCTACCTGACCGTACCATCAAGGCGATCCGTGCTTGAGGTTGCCGCCGGCCGCAGCTGGGGGACGTCGTCTCGTGGTTAGGCACACCGCGGGCCCGTCGGTCGCGATCATCGGCGGCGGCTTTGCCGGCATCGGCGCAGCCGTCAAGCTCACTGAGGCGGGTCTGCACGACTTCACCATCTTCGAAAAATCCGATGGAATCGGTGGCACCTGGTGGGACAATCGCTATCCCGGCGCCGAAGTCGATGTGCATTCCCAGCTGTATTCGTATTCGTTTCGTCCGCACGACTGGAGCCGCACCCACGCCCGTCAGGCCGAATTGCAGCGCTACCTCGAAGATGTCGTCGACGAGTACGGGCTGCGGAAGCATTTCCGGTTGTCGACCTCGGTCGAAGAGGTCACCTGGGACGCCCAGAACAGTGGCTATGTTCTGCGGACGGCCAACGGCGAGAAGCGAATCTTCCGTGCCGTGATCAGCGCGGTGGGAATGCTCAATATCCCCAACTACCCAACGTGGCCGGGTCTCGACGACTTCGCCGGGCCCAAATTGCACACCGCGCGCTGGAAGCCGATCGATTTAGCCGGCAAGAGAGTTGCGGTTGTCGGCACCGGATCCAGTGCCGTGCAAGTGGTTCCATCGATCGCCGGCGTGGCTGAGCGCGTGACGCTGTTCCAACGTGAACCCGGCTGGGTCATACGGAAGCCCGACCGCGATCTATCCGATGACGAGCGCGCCAGGCTGCGCCGACCCCGGACTGGGCGCCGCGAGAGACTGCGCCAGTTCTGGCTCATCGAGATCGGTCAACTATTTGGCGCACTGCACCGGCCGGGCACCAAGATCAATTCGATTGCCGAATCGCGATGCCGCGCCTACATCGCGGCCGTCTTCGCCGACCGGCCCGACCTCGCCGAAGCGGTTATGCCGAAATACCCGTTCCCCGGCAAACGACCGGTGCTAACGAAGGACTTCTATCCCAGTCTGCTGCGCGATGACGTCGAGTTGATCCCCCACGCAGTCGCCTCGGTGACCCGCACCGGGGTCGTCGACGTGCGCGGCGTCGAGCACCCCGCCGACGTTCTCATCATGGCGACCGGCTTTCAGCCGGCGAACTATCTCGCGTCATACCGCGTCGTCGGGCGTACTGGCCGCACACTGCACGAGTTTTGGCATGGTGAACCACAGGCGTTCGCCGGCATCACTGTGCCGGAGTTCCCGAACTTCTACATCCTCTACGGCCCCAACACCAATGGCGGCGAAATCGTCTCAGCCCTACAGCGCCAATCGGAGTTCGCGGTGCGATCCATCAAGCGCTTGCGCGGGCCGAACGTGGCCTCCGTGGAGGTACGGCCTTCGTTTTACCGCCGCTACAACCAATGGATTCAGGGCGCGATCGCCAAGACCGTCTGGGTGCAGGCCAACAACTACTACAAAAGCCCCTCGGGCCGCGTCGTCACCCAATGGCCTTACGGTGCTGTCATTTACCGGGCGGTGACCAAGCTGCTCGGCCCCTTGTCGGAGAAGGTCACCCGGGTGGTCCCCACATCAGACAGAACGGACCCTCGGGCGTCGTCCCTACGGGAAAGGTAGGCGCGATGAGTTCGTCGCCTTCGGTATTACGTCGATCACGCGACGCTCGAAGTGTGCCGGTAAGACCTTCACCGATCGCGTCGTCGCCCAAGTCCTAACCTTGCGGAATACCTGCGGCCGCCAGGATCAGCCCGGCGACCTGCTCGGGCTGAGTGATGAGCGAAACGTGCGAGGTATCGAGTTCGATCGTATGCGCGCTCATCCGTTGGGCGAGGAACCGTTCGAGATCCGGGTCGATGGTCCGGTCCTGGGTGGACACCTGATACCAGCTCGGCTTATCGCGCCAGGCGGCCACGGACGTGCGCTCAGCGGGCAGAGTGCTCCGATTGCGTCCCTGAACGGCACAGAGCGCGCGGGCTCGTTCGACTGGAACGCCGCCGGCGAAATCGCGGAGAAACGTTGCCTCGTCGAGTTCGGCGTATCCGTCGGGTGATACGACGACGCCCACGGACGCCGGAGGCGTCGGGAACCGCTTGGACAGCGCCGGAAAGTCCTCGTGCGCGTCGGGCGCCCGAGCGGCGATGTAAACGAGCGCACTGACCGACGGCTCGATCCCCACCTCACTGACCAGCGTTCCCGACCAAGAATGCCCGCCCAAGACCACCGGACCGGGTTGCCGCGACAAAACCCGTCGGGTCTCGGCCGCTGCATCGGTGAGAGTGGTCAGCGGGTTTTGGACGACGGCGACGTTGAGCCCGGCGGCCTGCAAGTACGGCACGACGTCGATCCACGAGGAGCCGTCCGCATACAGGCCGTGAACCAGGACGACGCTTCGGGCCCGTATCGCAGCGACCGGTATCCCCGATGGCGGTGTATCGCTGCGCGCTGATGGGCTCGACAGCCCAGCAGCGCCCACCGCGACGGTACCGGCGATCCCCATCTTGGCGAATGTTCTTCGTGACAGATTCATCTCGTTATCCCCTGCCCGGTTGTGACTGGCCGATCAAAACGGTCCGTTGTCGGAACGATCATCACCGCCGTGAGCGTGCGTCCGCATCAGCAAGTCCGCAGTGCAATACCGCAGTCATCCGGTTGGTCCGCGGATCAACTTTTCCCTGCGCAGTCACCGTCATCAGCAAAAAC
>Ga0181530_10007865_pt1 | contig 9984 bp, 6 predicted proteins | sample PEATcosm2014_Bin_42_FD_119769 | JGI IMG/M metagenome (GOLD analysis project Ga0181530, IMG submission 119769) | Peatland microbial communities from MTU Mesocosm Facility, Houghton, MI, USA - PEATcosm2014_Bin10_60_metaG | ecosystem: Environmental > Terrestrial > Soil > Wetlands > Peat | place... | reverse complement strand
GAAGCGGCAGGTGAAGGCATCAACCTCCAGTTCTGCTCGCTGATGGTCAACTACGACATCCCGTGGAACCCAAACCGGCTTGAACAGCGGATGGGTCGCATTCACCGTTACAAGCAGGAACGGGAGGTGATGATCTGGAACATCGTCGCCGAGAACACCCGTGAAGGTGAGGTGATGGAGCGGTTGCTCGAAAAGCTCGACGACATGCGGCAGGCTTTGGGCAGCGACAGGGTGTACGACGTGATCGGAGAGATCATCCCTGCTCCCCGCTTCGATGCCTTGATGAAGGACTGGCTGTGCCGGCGTCGAACGATGAGCGAGATCCTCGCCGAGATCGATCTGCAAACCGATGTCGAGCAAGTCCTGCGCATCCGAGCCGACATGGAAGGCAAGGCTCTCGGCGCTCGATACATCGACATGAGCAAACTCAACGCCGATGTCCAGCAAAGCCGGGAGAACCGGCTGATGCCCGAGTACATCGAGAAGTTCTTCCTCGAAGCCTATCGCTCGTTCGGTGGCACAATTACGCCGGTTAAGGATCGCAAGAGCGTCTGGTCCATCGGTCGGGTGCCACCCGATCTTCGCAAGCTCTCGGAGTCGCTGGAACGGAGATACGGCAAGGTCGGCACGAGTTATCCCCTCCTGACCTTTGACAAGGAACTGCTAATCGGCTATTCCGACCTCCAATTCGTTGGTCCCGGTCACCCGCTCTTTGAGGGAGTCGCCGAACGGGTCTTGAGGGATTACGGACCTTCCTTGCGTCAGGGCGCCGTGTTCTTCAATGCCGACTCATCCGAACCGACTGTGCTCTGGTTGCTCAAGTGCGGGATCGAGGATGGTCGAGGGCACTTGATCGGCGAACGCCTCTTCGCCATCCACAAGACCGACTCGACCTGCCGCAAGAGCCAGCCGTATGCCCTGCTCGACCTCAAGCCGCCCGAGAGTGTGGTTGCCGTGCCGCAAGAAGTGCGTGAGACTGCGGCCAACGAAAATGAGATCATCGACTGGTCGCTCGAAGCCGTCACACCCGAGTATTTCGGCGAGATCGAGAAGCGCCGGCACAGGGAACTCGCCATCAAGGAGAAGTACGTCCGCAAGTCGCTCCAGTTCCTCATCGGTGAGTCGATCAAGAAGGTCACCAAGTTCGACCAACAACTCAGGGAGATTCGAGACGAGAACGACCCGAAGCGGCTCAACATCGTCGGCAATCGTGCGAAGGAAGATGCCCGGCGCAATGAACTCTCCCAGCGGCTCAAGGATCGGCTGGAGGAGATGGGGCAAGAGCAGCATCTCTCCGAGAAGCCGCCCGAGATCCTGGGCGTGGCGGTGATCCTCCCTGTACCACAAGAAGTGGTCCGATCGGTGGAGGGAATGGAGCCCGATCCCGAGATCGAGCGCATCGCCGTCCAGAAGGTGATGGAATACGAACGGGAGCAGGGGCGTAAGCCCGTGTCAGTCGAGGAAGAGAACTGCGGCTGGGATGTCACGTCCTTGCTGGGCGGACAGGTCGCCCGCTACATCGAGGTGAAAGGGCGATCCAGGATCGGCGGTGTCGCCTTGACGCCCAATGAGTGGATCAAAGCCCAGCGGTTCGGCAAGGACTACTGGCTTTACGTCGTGGTGAATTGCAGGACGGAACCAGGGCTTCACATCATCCAAGACCCGGCATCGAAGCTCACTCCGAGGGAGGAGGTGAGCGTGGTGCGGTACATGATCGGCCAGGATGACTGGCGCAAGGCGGCTGATTCGTGAGGGATGCGCTGGGGAGGACAAACATGGTCCAGATGACCATTGAGATGCCGGAAGAGGCGCTGGCCGCGCTTCGCAAGGATCCCGAGAACTTTGCCCGAGAGCTGCGCCTGGCGGCCGCGGTGAAATGGTATGAGCTGAAAATGCTTTCCCAGGAGCGAGCCGCCAAGGTCGCCGGACTCTCTCGTGCCGAGTTCCTCGGCGCACTCGGCCGGTTTGGGGTCTCGCCGTTTCAGTACACGGCCGAAGAGATCATCGAGGAAGCCGAGGGTGGGGAACCTGCTCAGGGCATTGCGTGCAGCCGGCTCGTACCTGGATGATGAAACCATACGCTCGGCCCTGCGGCGTGTCGGGGAGGAATGGAAGTAATCTCCCGTCCGCTCACGATGACCAACCACCGCCCACGCAATCCGAACGGACCTATTCGATGCTGAAACGGTTGATCGAAGTCGCCCTGCCGCTGAAAGAAATCTCCGAACAATCATCGGGAGAGAAGTATATTCAGCGGCTCAATCCAGCAACTCTACACCTGTGGTGGGCGAGGCGTCCGCTGACTGCTTGCCGAGCCGTAGTGTTTGCGTCTCTCGTTCCTGATCCCGACGATCGGAAATGTCCAAGCACTTTTCGCCACTTAGTGCTGGAGGTTCTCAGGAAAAGCGAGTTCAAGCCGAGGAACTGCGATGGTTTTACGACTGAAGACACCCCAAGGAACAGATGTCTGGAGTTCATCAAGCATCTGGCGAAGTGGGAGAACTCGAACAACCCCGAATATATCGAACCCGCTCGTAGGCTTATCGCTGCCGCTCACAAGTTTTTGCATCCCGATACGGACAGTGATGTGCCTGCTGTGCTAGATCCCTTTGCGGGTGGTGGGTCTATTCCCCTCGAAGCGTTGCGTCTCGGCTGTGACGCTCATGCAATCGATCTGAATCCAGTCGCTCACTTGATCGAGTTATGCACCATCGTTTACCCTCAGAAGTACGGCCAGTCGGATAGTCGCCCAGTACCGGATTATATCGAGCGGCTCATCGCTCACAACGATGCGAAGAGAAAGGCCAAAGGTGGGAGAGGATTGTTTGACAACGAGAAACACGTGACCGCTGAGGAAGAGGAACTCATCCCTGATGGAGAGGTCACGGAGGAAGAGTATCGAGCGAATCCGCTAGCGGCTGATGTTAAGTATTGGGGACATTGGGTCTTGCAGAAGGCGTACAAGAGCATCCAGTCCCTCTATCCGGTTGACGAAGACAAGTCAGTTCCAGTTGCGTACCTCTGGGCACGAGCGGTCAAGTGTCCAAACCCCACATGCTGTGCGACAACCCCCCTCTTCCGTCAGTTGTGGCTTTGCAAGAGAACTGGTCGACGTGTCGCTTTGCGTCCAAGTGTTACTAATGACGGAGAAGTTACATTCCAAGTTCTCAACGACAGCGAGATCACGTTTGACCCGTCCAAGGGGTCAGTAAACAACGCAAAGGCAGCATGCCTGAGCTGCGGCACTGTAGTCGATGGTAGCTATCTTCGATCCGAGAGCATCGCAGGAAGAATGCATCACCAACTCATTTGCATCGTCACTGCAAGTGCGGCGCTTCGAGGTAGGCACTATCGTGCCCCAACGGAGCGTGACTTGTCCCGACTTTCGATTGCAGAAGCCATGCTTGGCGAGGCGCAGACTATCTCAATTAATGGTGTGCCATTGATTCCAAACGAGGCAATCTCGAAGACAGAGCCTCGTCGAGTGTCGCCGCCATTGTATGGCTTGTCGAAATGGTCCGATATCTTCAACCCGGTTCAACTTGCCACACTTACAACTTTTGTTCGGTCCATACATTCTGCCCACTCACGAATTACTTCACATTGGGAAGATGATTATGCGACCGCTTTGACAACCTACTTGGCATTGGGCCTGGATCGTGGAGCAGATCACTGGTCGGCATTGTGTACTTGGAATCCCACCGCCGAAAAGTTACAGCACACATACACTCGACAAGCTCTGCCGATTGTCTGGGACTATGCTGAGGCAAACGTCATTGGCGGCTCGGTCGGAGATTGGATCTCGTCCATCATTGACAACGAGGTCAACGGCATACTGGGTGTTTCCTCATTACCGATGTGTAGTGCTAAAGTCTATAGAGGATCGGCAACCCAACAACCGCTCGAAAGTGGCACTATGTCAGCAGTAATCACTGACCCTCCCTACTACGATGCGGTTCCCTACTCAGATCTTAGCGACCTCTTCTACGTGTGGCTGAAGCGAAGTGTTGGGCAGCTATACCCCCAGACCTTTGGCACTCCACTGACACCTAAGGGAATGGAGATCGTTGAGCAGCGCCCACACAGTACATTGAAAAAGCGAAAAGATAAACAGTTCTATGAGACACACATGACTATGGCATTTCGGGAAGCGAGACGGGTCGTTTCGGACCATGGCATCGTCGCTGTCATGTTTGCCCATAAGACAACAAGTGCGTGGGAGTCGTTGATCAGTGGTCTGCTCGGAAGTGGGCTTACCGTCAGTGCGTCATGGCCGATTGACACGGAATCCAAGACTCGCATGGGTGCTCAAGGCACGGCAAGTCTAGCAAGCAGTGTCACCCTCATTTGTCGGAAGCGCACAGCCGACGCCGGTTCTGGTCTCTGGGACGATGTTCGCCAGGAACTCAAGACCGTCGCCCAAGAGCGGCTCGACTTTTTCTGGATTCAGGGAATCCGTGGAGCCGACTTTTTTATCTCGGCCATCGGCCCAGCGCTGTCGGTCTTCGGCAAGTACGAACGGGTGACGAATCTCTCTGGCGAGGAGGTCACGGTCGGACAGTTCCTCGACGAAGTGCGGAGCCTCGTCACCGGCTACGCCCTGGCAAAGATCCTCAAGACCACGCACACTGGCACCATCGACCCAGAAAGCCGCTTCTACGTCGTCTGGAAGTGGTCCTACGGCGATGCCAAAGTACCCGCCGATGAGTCGTTCAAGCTGGCGCAGGCCCTCGGCATGGACACCGAGATCATGTGGGACCGCACCGGCGTCTTGGAGAAATCGGGCGAGAATGTGCAGGCCGCGCCGGTCGCCAAGCGCATGAAGATCAAGGACCTTGGGGAGAGGGCGGAGGGCGCAGGGGGGAGGGCGGAAGAAAAAGGAAGCCTCCAGCCCCCAGTCCACGGTCCACCGTCCTTAATCGACGTGTTGCACCGTATGTGTGCTTTCCGAGAGAAGGGCGATACGGACGGCATGGCCGAATATCTGGCGCGTAGCGGTCAGGGCAAGAACTCGACCCTGTGGCTCGTCGCGCAGGCCGTGAGCGAGATCTTGCCCGACGGCGATAAGGAAAAACAACTGATGCAGGGACTCCTGAACCAGCGCGAGAAGTTGGAACGGGAAGAGGGGCTTCTCTTTTGAGCGTGGCGCGTGCGTGCGAACGCGCACAAATTATGATGCCGATTTACATTCTCTGATCTGATCGAGTCCCAGATTCGAGGAGCCATCCTCTTGAGTCCGTCTGGAGTTGCACCTAACCTGGCGTGGAGCGCCGCTTACGTACACGAGGCTGGGCGACTTCGCGTCCACGGTCGGCGAACTGAGTCAACCCATGAATGTCGCCGCTACTTGCAGAACAAGGTCCGGGACCGCCTGCGCCACGGGGAAAGCACAACCCACCTTCGAGAATATCTTGCGGAGCTGCAAAGCACCGGTTTCGATGTCAGGAACATCGAGACCGTTGCCAGCACGGAGCCGACACCAAAGCCTTGGCAGATCGGCGAAGTACTGGCCGAAGTTCTCTTGGAGGACACCGAGAACGCGACCTTTCCTTGGCCGCCGTCCTGGGATAAGCGAACGGCAAGCGCCAGTCTACCCGGACCGGACATCATCGGATTTCATGCTGCGCGGGATAGAGAACATTTCCTGTTTGGAGAGGTCAAGAGCTCGGATGCCAAGGACTTGCATGCGAGCGTGATCTATGGTGACGATGGACTCCGACACCAAATCGACCGATTGCTGGCGTCGGAGGAGCGACGACACGTACTTATCGCCTGGTTGAAAGTCCGCGCACCGGGCCAGGCCTGGAAGGCGCGGTTTGATGTGTGTTTAGCGGCCTACTTTGCCGAAACAGTAGAGGCTCTGATCGTCGGCGTCCTACTTTCTGGCCTACCCCCGGATGAGAGCCATCTGGCGCCGGTTCGCACTGCGGTCGAGGCGTCCGGTACGGCCTTCCAGGTGCTCCTCCTCGGGTACTACCTGCCAATTCCCCTTGCTGATTGGCCGCAGGCGCTCGCAGGGACGTTGGACAGGCCATGATTGATCGAGATATCGAAATCCGCACTGATCTCTTGCAGGCCTTTGGCAGCGAGCGCTTTGACCGCGCGCTGGGTACAGCGCGAGCGTGGCTGCTTCGTTCTGTGCTGGAACAGGTATCCTCGGGCGACCCACGGCGCTTGACTGAACTCGCCGAAGCTGACGCGCTGCTGATTGAGAAGGCACTTCTCTTGGCCGAGCTTACTGCCCTCGAACAACTCGACCACGCGGAGTCCCACTCGACGAGCCCCGAGGCAATCGTTCTGCGCGGTGCCTGCTTGAATGCGTTCTACCTTCTTCGGGCGCTACCGCGGTCGGCCGAGCCGGAGCGCGCGCGAAAAGAACTGCTCAGGTTAACTTGCTTCGGTGTGCTCGCTGACCGCTCGGCCGACGTTCGCAGGTGGCTTCGAGAACAGGGACTTCCGCCCGTGGCCCCAGAGGCGGCGCCGTGGTCTGTTCGTGTCTTTGCAACTGTAGGGGACGCCTTCCTGCTCGTCGTTCGAAAGGACGGGTGGCAGGACCTCCATCATGTAGCAGCATCCATCGCGGAGTTGCGGACCTTACAATCGCACTTTGAGCGAGACTATCTACACTCCACCGACGGCGACGGCCACGCGGCAGCCCTCGAGTTGGTCGCATTGTACCATCTTGCAAAAGCGGTAGAGATCCTCGCCTCATACTGCGGCAAAGGAGGTCCGAAAGACGTTGTCGCGGATCTCCAGTTCCATTTCCTCCGCTCCATTCGGGCCGCTTCCTCCGGCGGAATGATGGAACTGGACGTGCTGTTGCGGTGGCTGCGAATCGCCGCGATAAAGATCGCCCAAAATTCGGTGTGGTGGCTACTGCGATCTTTCAACTCCCGCATTTCTGAGCTTGTCCGGTCCATGGCTTCCGAGAATCTCGCTCGTCCCATGCTGGAACTCTTGCCGCCTCAGCGTCGAGCCTTACTAGAGGACGGCCTGCTCGACCCAGCACATAGGGCCGTGGTGGTGCAGATGCCCACTAGTAGTGGGAAAACGCTGCTGGCGCAGTTTCGGATTCTTCAAACCAGGAACAGCTTTCCGGACGCTTGGGTTGCGTATCTCGTACCCACACGTGCGCTCGTGAACCAGATTGCGCTCCGGCTCCGCCGTGATCTAGGACCGCTTGGAATCAAAGTCGAAAGCGCGGCACCGGTGCAGGAATTCGATGTCTTCGAGGAGGAATGGCTGGTTTCCGCCGACGATGCGGACATCGTGGTAACCACCCCGGAAAAGCTCGACTTGCTCATTCGTGGCGACAAGCGGGGCCCGTCAAAACGTCCTCTCGGCTTGGTCATCCTTGATGAGGCTCACAACCTCGCGGAGGGTGAGCGTGGGGTCCGGGCCGAATTGCTGTTGGCGATGTTGAACCGTGAATACCCCGATGCGCAGTTCCTCCTACTCACCCCTTTCGTGCCCAATGGAAAGGAGCTGGCGGTCTGGCTGGACGATCAGCGCTCCCACGCGATCACAGTATTGGCTGCCGATTGGCAGCCAAACGACCGTACCATCGGAATTGTTTACCCCCAGGGACGCGGCCGCGACTGGGGCCTTCGCTTCCGCACGCTCCACACCATTCCTGCCGGGATTGAAATTGAAGGAGACCTTCCGCTTGAGGGGCAACGTCCGCCGCTTGCGATGGTTGTATCAAAGGCGAAAGGTGCGAAGGGCCGCGTTGCTGCCGGGGCAGCATGTATTCTCGGCCGTCGTGCTGGCACTTCTTGTATCGTGCTCGCCGATGCGCCTTCTTCGACCTGGGACATAGCGGACCTGATCGCGGACGAGTTTTCGGACCAACCAATCCAGTCGGACCGGGTAAACCTGGTCCGGCGCTTTCTTGAGACCGAATTCTCTCCTGAATTCCGGCTTTCTGACCTTCTCCGCAAAGGGATCGCCGTTCACCACGGCGGGCTGTCGCCGGAAGCCCGGTTCCTTGTGGAATGGCTAACAGAGGAAGGAGATGTACGGGCTCTAATCGCTACGACCACTCTAGCGCAGGGAGTTAACTTTCCCGTCTCTTCCGTCGTGCTCGCGACCCATTTCCTGTATCGTCCCAATGCCGGCAAAGAGGAAATGACAGCAGCCGCTTTCCAGAACCTTGCGGGGCGAGCCGGTCGGCTCTTTCAAGATACGCTCGGTATCGTTGCTTTTGCGTCACAAGACGCCCAAGCGGAGGGAATACAGGCATTCGTGTCACGCCAAGTGAATGAACTTTCCTCGGCACTCGAACAGATGGTTCGCGACGTGCTTGAGCGTGGGTGGGAACTGAATCTGACGAGTCTCGTCAGGTATGACACACGCTGGGCCAGCTTCGCACAGTACTTAGCGCATGCGTACCGTCAAAGCAATAACCATGAACAGTTCGTTGCCGAGACGGAGAAGGTACTCCGAGCCACGTGGGGCTACCGAAGATTGTCGTCATCGCAGCCGGCAGCGGCTGAGCAGCTTGTCGAAGCGACCCGGGAATACGCCGGAACGTTGCGAATGATGGGACCGGGCGTCCTTTCGTTGGTTGATAGTACGGGGTTTTCCGGCGAGACCGTCATGGAGATACTGAGACACAAGGACCGCTTGCCGGCATCCTTCCCCGAATGGGATCCCCGCACGCTCTTTCAAGCAAATCCTGCCGCGCTTGCCACTCTCTTAGGGAATGTGTTGGGCGTGAGGGAGCTCCAGTTGGAGATGCCACCCGGATCAGAAGAACGGCAGCTTGCCGAGATCCTGTCCATGTGGGTCCGAGGGGAAACAATCGACAAGATCTCGACGCAACACTACATGACCGAGGCGCAGAGCATGACAGATGCGATAACCAAGTGCTGTCAGCAACTGTTCCAGAGATTCGCGCAGGCCGGAGCCTGGGGATTGGGTGCATTGCAGACGCTGGCGGGCGTTAACCTCACTGAATTGTCTGCCGATGAAGTTGAGGCCTTCCGCAGCGTCCCAGCCATGATGTTCTACGGCGTTCCCACGGTGCAAGGCGTCCTGATGCGCACGTTGGCGGTCCCCAGGTCCGTCGCGGTAAGCATGGGCGACCGGTTCAAGGCTGAGGATACCCCCGGACCCGCTCCTCGCCTGCAGCGCGCCCGCACGTGGGTCGAGGCGCAGCCTTCCACGGTCTGGGAGTCGAGCAAGCCGCCGGGAGCGACCTTGAGTGGCGAGGACTACCGAAGAATCTGGCGCGTTCTCAATGGAATGGAGGCGTGAGAAAAGGTATCCATGGAATGATTGACGTGCTGCACCGCATGTGTGTTTTCCGAGAGAAGAGTGATTCGCTGGGGATGGCACAGTTTCTCAATCGGAGAGGTCACGCCAATAACCACTCACTCTGGCTCATCGCTCAGGCGGTCAGCGAAATCCTCCCGGATGGCGACAAGGAAAAGCAATTGATGCAGCGTCTCCTCAACCAGAAAGATGGGCTGGTCGAAGCGACCCGCCAAGGAGAGTTGTTCTGACGCCTGCGAACTCGATCCTCATGGAGACCCAACGTGGACTGGAAAGATCGAATCACCTTGGACCCGAAGGTACTGGTCGGTAAGCCGGTCATCCGCGGCACCCGAATCGCCGTCGAATTCGTCGTCGATCTTCTAGGGCGAGGTTGGACAACGGAGGAAATCCTCCGCGAGTATGACCACCTGACCCCTGAAGACATACAGGCTTGTTTGGCTTACGCAGGTGATGTTCTCAAATCGGAACGAGTTTATCTGTCGCCGATCTGAAGGATTAGCGCGTTTTACCGTTGAGTTGCAGGCGCGGCGGGGCCTCCTCTCCTTCTCCCGCGGGGAGCGGGGGGAACCCCGCTTGCGGGGTCGGGCCGGAACGGCCGGATGAGGCAGGGCTTACGCACCACTTTTTCAGGGCCTACGCACCACTTTTTCCTGCGTTTTTGAGGGTTTTTCACGGGAACTAAGTAGTTATTATATAATAACTACT
>Ga0181530_10007864_pt1 | contig 9986 bp, 12 predicted proteins | sample PEATcosm2014_Bin_42_FD_119769 | JGI IMG/M metagenome (GOLD analysis project Ga0181530, IMG submission 119769) | Peatland microbial communities from MTU Mesocosm Facility, Houghton, MI, USA - PEATcosm2014_Bin10_60_metaG | ecosystem: Environmental > Terrestrial > Soil > Wetlands > Peat | place... | reverse complement strand
GATGACTTGGGAAAGATCGGGCGGGCTCTCGCCGATATCTCCGGTCCCCGTCGGGGCGAACAGCTTGCCATGCTCGATGGCCGCGCAGCCGATGCCCAGATTGGCCATGAACTGGGTATCGACGCCATGCCCGATATACGTACCGGTATTGCGTACGGGAAGGCCGATCTCCTTGAGAACATGAAGCTCGGCCGAGGTCGCCGATTCGAGGCCGGCGGCGCCGGAAATGACCGCGGCATGCGCCCGGTCGACCTTCCCCGCAATCGCGTCCCACTGGCGGCGCAACGATGCCTCGGCTTCGCCGGCCTGGCGTAGGTTGCGGTCGGAAAAGACCGGTGAAATCCGCACTCGAGGGCGCGCGCCGCGGGCTTTGGCGTGGTCTGAGCTTTCGAGCACCAGGAACGCGCCCATGGTCGCGAAGGCGATGCCGCCCTGCGGGCCGCGATCCCAGACCGGCGCGAACTTGCCTTTCAGCACCACGCTGCCCAGCTCGAAGGCCAAAAGGACGTCCCAGCGCGTACCGTGGTAGGCGCCGCCGACCAGCGTCAACTCGCTTTGTCCGGCGGCAATGCGCGCCTGCGCGACGCGCACCGCATCGACGCCCGCCGCCTCTTCCCCCATGAAGGTGCGCGAGGAGCCGACGATGCCGTGCACCAGCGAGATATTGCCGGCGAGAAGATTGGGCAGTTGCGCCAGGAACAAGGTCGGGCGCAGGTCGCTCATCAGGCGCTCGTTGAGAAAGGCGCCGGGCTCACTGACCTTGCGCACGCCGGCGAGGATCGCGGTATCGACGGCGATGTCGCGTTCGCCGCCGCCGGCAGCGACGATCATGTCGGTATGGTCGAGCAGCTCGGCGTTGCCGGCGATACCGGCATCGCTGAGCGCGAGGCCCGCCGAATACACGCCGATCCGCTGCCAGGTCTCCATCTGCCGCTGATCGCTTTTTTTCGGAATCTGCTTGTCGAAATTGATCGGCGCGAGCTGATGCACGATGTAGGGCGCAAAGCTCTTGTCATCGTAGGGCGGCGGATCGCCGCGCTCGAGATGGCCCCAAGCCGCTTCCAGTCCCTCGCCCAGACAGGTGAGAAGACCGACGCCGGTGATCCACACCTCGCGGCGTTCGGTCACTTCACGAACTCCTTCACAGGAAAATTGATCCGCTCCGCCCACTCCCACAACCCGGCGCGAAATTCCGGGCTCGGATAGGGAATGATGCGATAGGTGAGCGTGGCGTCGCAGACCGCGGCGCCTTTGCACCAGCCCTTGGCTTCGCCGATGGCATAGCCGGAGCCTTCGTGCACGACCCTGCCTTCGACTTCAAGCACATCGCCGGGAAACACGGCACTGCGGATTTTGCCTTCCTTGACGCCGGCGAGCGCCGGCAAGCCGGTGAAGCCCGTCAGCGCGCTAACGAGCCATCCCGTCGTCTGCGCCATGCATTCGATCAAGAGCACGCCCGGCATCAGCGGATAGCCCGGGAAGTGACCCTCGAACACCGTGCTCTGCATCGGCACGGTGCAAATCGATCGCGCCACGCGCTCGCCGACATCGACATCGACGAAGCGGTCGATCATCTGAAAATATTCAAGGCGCATGTGCGGCGCCTCAGGCGCCCTTGGCAGCGATCAGCTCGTCGATTCGCTCGCACAGGTTCTTCAGCACGAAATACTGATCGGTCGTCGCCTTGCCGTCATTGACTTCCTGCGTCCACTGCTCGAGCGGAAGCTTGATGCCGAACGCTTTGTCGATGGCGAAGGCAATATCGAGGAAATCGAGGCTATCGATCTCAAGATCATTGATGGCGTGACTCTCCGGCTTGATGTTTTCACGCGGGATATCGCAAGTTTCCGCAATGATTTCAGCCACTTTATCGAACGTAGTGGACATCGGGCAGGCTCTTTTCGTCAGCAGGGGAATTTTCGTCAGCAGGGCAATAAGCGCCGGCCCAGCCCGGCGCGAGCAAGCCCGGTCGCTTCGGGCCCCTCACTCGTGAACGCCTCGTATAGCGAAGGATGCCGCGAAGTTCAACGGCGGGTAGCGCGGTCAGTTTCGCGATCGCGGCGGCGCGGCAAAAGGCGATTTGAACCTGCGGCCAACGGCTTATCGCCGCCGGCCGCGCCGCGCCTTACGCGCCGCGCTTGATCGGCCAAGCCACATTACATAATGAAAACCCGCAATGAGGTCCGCCATGCCGAAAGCGTTCGTGCGCAAGCGTTGTTTCGTGCAGATGATAGGCTACGAGCCGGTCGGACCGGAACAGCAGCATCGTCGTTTCATCCGCGAAATGGCGCGGTTCCAGAAGGCCTGGAACCTGCAAGGCAAGGTCTCGCCGCCGAACCTGTCGGCCGACGGCTCCGTGTCGAATTGGACGGTCGAGACCTGGGGACCGAACTGGCGCGTCACGACGGACTTTCACTATTTCCGCTGGGACGACTTCGTCTCAGCCGACATGGCCGCGAGCGATTGGTGGCGGTTTCCGCTCGGCATCGCCGCCTTGATGGATTTCATCCTTACCGCAACGGTCCTCAGATATTTCACGGTGGCATGGCGGTACGGCGCGTTTTTTCTCTATCCGCTGGTCTTTATCGTCGGGACGATGTGGCTGTCGATTTGGGTGACGCGGTTTGCGGTCATCCACGGCGGCCTGCCGTACCACATGCTGCTCGCGCCCGTGCTCTGGCTCGCGGTTTTCGTGGCGCTGCGCTGGACGTTCGGGCGGATGGTGCAGATCGGCTACGCGCTCGACGACTGGTATTTCGCACGCGACTTCGTCCATCACGCCCGGCCGCAGCTCGAGGCGCGCCTCGACCGCTTCGCACGCGAACTGCTTCGCCTGGCGCGCGAGACCGACGCCGATGAGATCGTCGTCGGTGGTCACAGCCTTGGCGCGCCGCTTTCGGTTTTGGTGGTGGACCGCGCGCTGCAACTGGATCCGCAACTCGGCCGCGGCAAACCGCTGCACCTGGTATCGAGCGGCTCGTCGCTGCTCAAGGTTGCGCTGCATCCGGCGGCCGGCTGGCTGCGCGCAGCCGTCGGCAGGGTGGCGAATGCGCCCGCCGTTTACTGGGTCGAGTATCAGTCGCTGGTTGATGTCATCAACGTGTACAAGGTCGATCCGGTGGTCGCGCTGGGCATGCCGGCGACCGGCAAGCCGATCGTAAAAATCATTCGCATTCGGATGATGGTGGAGGAGCAGACTTACCGACGCTTCCATCTCAATTTCCTGCGCATCCACCGCCAGGCGGTGATGGGCAACGAACGGCGTTACTTCTATGACTATTACATGCTGTGTTGCGGCCCTATCGCGCTTGCCGACCGGATCGAGAACCCGGATCGAGCGGTTGCGGCCTTTGCCGTCGACGGCGCATTGATCGAGGGTGCGTTGGGCAACGCTGGTTTGGGTCCGGCTTTGCCCGCGGGCGCGACGGAGCCGAGCCCGTGACGGCGACAATTTCGAAGATCATCTGGCTCGCATTCGGCATCGTCTGGGTGATATTGCGGCAGCGGCCAGGGCGGCGCTCGCGCAAGACGCCGGTGCGGTACTCGGCGCGCGGCGCTCGCGAATTTATTCTGCTCGGCGCTGCACTCAGCGGGCTCGGCATCGTGCCTTGCGTCTACCTTGCCACTCATTTCCCGCGATTTGCCGATTACCCCTTCGTTCCGGTAATGAACTACCTCGGCATTGCCGTCGACTTGGCCTGTCTTTGGCTGCTCCACCGCACCCACCGCGATCTCGGGCACAATTGGTCGGTCAGCCTCGACCTGCGTGAGCGCCACACGCTGGTCACAACCGGCATTTACCGCTCGGTTCGGCATCCGATGTATGCGGGCTTCTGGCTCATGGCGCTGGCCCAGGTCCTGCTATTGCCCAATTGGATTGCCGGGCCGGCCGGTCTGGTCGGCTTTGCCATCCTGTTTTTTGGGCGGGTTCGGCGCGAAGAGGAGATGATGATTTCGGCCTTCGGGGATGAATACCGAACCTATATGCGCCGCACGGCTCGCGTCGTGCCATGGATATATTGAGAAGATCAGGCACGTTGCATTTTTGCTACATGTTTGCGCCGGCTTGCAAGGTAATGTGAATTAGGCGGGATTTTGGTGACCGAATCTGGCAGTTCGGTGTGGATTGCATAGAATGCAAAAAGGGCTCCGATAACCGGGGTGGGGCGTGATTAAGGCAAGCCGTGAGGAGGTCATGAAAGTTTGGTGGCGTCTTACCGCGATCGGGGTGCTGGCGGCAGGCATGATGCTGGCGCTCGGATCGAGCCCGGGCATGGCGCAATCGCGTGCCCATGTTTATCTGCTGCGCGGGCTGATGAACATCTTTTCGCTCGGCATGGACACGCTCGCTAAAGAGCTCGACAGGCGCGGCGTCTATACGACCGTGGAAAACTATAGTGAGTGGGAAACACTCGCCAATCAGGCCGCCGCAAAGTACCGGGCCGGTACGGAGGGCCCGATCATCCTCATCGGCCATTCGCTGGGTGCCGATGCGGTCATGCAGATGGCCGACTATCTGGGCAGGAAGGGTATTCCGGTGGCGCTCGTGGTGCCGTTCGACGGCACAGAATCGTTTTCGGCGTCGGCGAATGTCGCCCGTGTGCTCAACTTGACCAAGCATTATTACATGAGCCGTGGGCCTGGCTTCCACGGCTCGCTCATCAATGTCGACCTCAGCTCTAATTCGAACATCGACCATCTCAACATCGACAAGTCGCCGCGGCTGCATGCGCAGGTGATCGGCGAAGTTCTCGCCATCGTCGGCGGAAACCGGGCGGCTGCGCCGCGCGGCCCGAAGCCGACGACGATCAGCACGCCTGCGCCGAGCGGCGCGGTAGTCGGTACGGAAGCTGGGCCCGCCGGCGCCGGCGCCGGCGCCGACGCCGTCAAGCCCGAGAGATCGCTAGCGACGCCCGCGGCGCCCGGTGGCCGTGAAACCGCCAAGCCCGAAGGCGCGCCGCCGTCGCCGGCCAAGACCGGCGATGGCGCCATAAAATCGACGGACGCAATGCGGCCGGTGGCGGACAGCGGCACGCCCATCATCGCGCTTCCGGAACATCGCGCCACGCGCGAACGCTCCGACGCAGCGGTCGCGCCACCGCCGCCTGGCGTACCGACGGCGACGTCGCAGCCGCTTAATTCGGCGCCGGCGCCGAATTAAGCGGTCGTTCGCGTCGCGCGGCGCCAGACTGCCGACCGGCAGTTTATTGGCGGTCCGGCGCAGGGGCCTCGATCGGCGCGCAATTGGTGCGGCCCTGCATCACGCAATCCTGATCTTTCTCCATGCCGGCGATGGAGTCGGCGATCCAGACGCCGGCGCCGACGAGCAAGGCGACGATCGCGGCCGCAATGACATTCATCAACATGCGCTGTCGATAGTCGATGTGCTCGTCTTGTTCTTGTTGGTATCGGGCGAGGTCGTCGGCCGAGTCTGGTTCGGGATCGCCCGGCCGGGCTGCCGAGATCGGAAACAGCGGCTCCTTCGGGTGGCGCGGGAAGCGGAGCACCTGCCCGAATTCGCCATCATGCGAATCTGGCTGGTTGCGGACCACCTGTGAACCGCTACGGGTCATGGCTCTAGAATACGCTCCTGCGCCTAAATCTCTAAGCGCAGAATTCGTGCATTCGGCATAGATAATTCCCGACCGAGCCGAGTTGTTTCCATGCCATTCCAACAGGGTGCCAATTGGCTTAGATTCGCGCCGATGAGCCTACGGCACCAGGCGCGCGCGGTTGTGGCGCTGCGGCCGCTTGCCTGACCCACACTGAGCGGCGGCAAAAAACCTTTGCCGCTTTGGCAGGCATTCACGACGGAGCAAGTCCATGCAGAACTCCACTTGGAACGCCGTCTCCCGCGGCATTGCCGCGGTGTTCGCGGTCCTCACGGCGCCACTGTTGCTGGCGCAGCTTGCGGCGGTCCCCGTTGCGGCGGCCGATTACGATGTCGGCTCGATCCACATCTCGCAGCCCTGGGCGCGGGCGACGCCGAAGGGCGCAGTATCGGGCGCTGGCTATATGACCGTCACGAATAAAGCCACGATGCCGGATCAGCTCAGCTGCGTGTCGAGCGATGCCAGCGCGCAATGCCAGATCCACAGCATGACCATGGAAGGCGGCGTCATGAAAATGCGCCCGGTCGAGGGCGGCCTGGAAATCAAGCCGGGCGAGACGGTTACGCTCAAGCCGGGAGACTTTCACATCATGTTCGTGAACCTCAAGCAGCCGCTGGAGCAGGGCAAGACGGTGAAAGTCACGCTGAAGTTCCAAAACGCCGGCACGGTCGATGTGGAATACCCGATTGCGGCGATCGGGGCGCCGGCGCCCGGCGCCGCCGCAGGCGGCAGCATGATGATGCAAGGCTCGGGCGGCGGCATGAACATGCAAGGGCCCGGCGGTGGCACGATGCAGATGAACAAGCCGTGAGCGCCCGCACCGGGGGTAGCCGGCCGGCGCGGCGGAAATCCGCTCCGTCGGCCGGGTTCGTTCAAAAAAGCCGCGCCTTACGATTGGTTAAGACAAGCTGACGTATACGATTATGACGCCACTCGCGGTGAATAAGCATGAGCGAATCCGATTCCGAGGATGTGCGGAGCTGGTCCGGGCCGATCGAGCAAATGGCCGAAGCCGAGCGCCGCTCCCTTATCGATTCCATGACCGCCGCCGAGCGGCCGCGGATCGCGATCACCGATGCGCTGCGCAACAATTGGTTTGAAATCTGGTACCAGCCCAAAATCGATCTGAGGCGCAAATGCCTCGCCGGCGCGGAAGCGCTCGCGCGCATTCACCATCCGCAGTTTGGCATTCTGCTGCCCGGCAGTTTCCTCCCCGATGTCGACGAAGAGAGCATTGCCGAACTCGCCCAGCATGCGCTGTTGGCGACGCTGTGCGATTGGACGATGTTCTACGAGGCGGGATTCAACCTCCATCTCGCCATCAACGTGCCGGTCGGCGTCTTGCTCAGGCTGCCGATCGCGGACCTGGTCGGCGAATACCGCCCGAAATCCGCGCAGTGGCCCGGACTCATTCTCGAAGTGACCGAGGACCAGATCGTCCGCGATATCGCGCTGGCGAACGAGATCGCCACCCAATTGCGCGTCAGCGGCCTGAGCATGGCGATCGACGATTTCGGCGCCGGCTATTCATCGTTCTCGAGCCTGCGCAATCTGCCTTTCGCCGAGCTCAAGGTCGACCGCTCGTTTGTCAGGGGTTGCGCCGTCGACGCTACCAATGCCGCGATCTGCCAGACCGCGATCGACCTCGCGCACCGCTTCGGCAGCGCCGCGGTTGCCGAAGGCATCGAGAGCCAAGCGGACTTGCAGGCCTTGATGGTGATGGGTTGCGATTTCGGCCAGGGCGTGCTGATCGCGCCGCCGATGCCCAAGGAACGCTTCCTCGAACTGTTGCGGCAGCGCATGAACAAGCCGCGCGCGGCCGCCGCGTCGGGCCGCGCCCAGACTGCCGCCCGGCCCGCCGGCCGCGTCGCGTAGGTTCGTTTCCCGCATCCGGGAAACGACGACTCTCTACGGCTCGCGAAATTCGGGCTTGACCCCCTCCGGCAACGGCATGCGGAAAGTGTTGAGCGTCATCGCCACCATGGCGTAATAGCCGAGGATGCCGACCAGTTCGACCGTGCCGGCGTCGCCGAGCAGCTTGCGCACGCGATTGAAGGTGCCGTTGCTGACGCGGCGCTTGGCATAGAGTTCCTTGGCGAAGGCGTAGATCGCCATCTCGTCGCGCGGCGCCGATTTCGGCGCGCGCCCGGCACCGATAGCGCGAATGGTCGCCGCCTTCACCCCTTGCTTTTCGGCGATCGGCGCGTGCACCGCCCATTCATATTGCGCCTTCCAATGCTGGGCGGTGACGAGAATGGCGAATTCCGAGAGCCGCGGCGGCACGCTGGTGTTAAAGCGCAGATGGCCGCCGAGTTTTTGCGCGAGTTCGCCGAAGGCGGGCGAATGCAGATAGACCGCGAACGGACCGGCCAGCTTGAATTGACCGCGCGGGCCGGACTTGATGGATTGCGCCAGCGCGCGCTGGCCGGCGGTGAAACTTTCTTCGGCCAGCGCCGGCAGGCGGGGCGATTGCATGTTGGGCATGGTTTTTCCTCTTGCCGCGGGACTCGCTGACCCGCGTAATTGTTGTATCGTGAGCGGAGGGCCGGCAACCGGCGGGAGCGGACGATGAACGAAGCGATAACGGGCTTTCATCCGACTGTCGAGCGCTACCAGGCGCTGATGGACATTGTCCGCAACCGCTTCACCACCCGCGCCTTCCGGGGCGACATCGCGGTGCCGCGCCAGCACATCGAGATGGTTCTTGAGGCGGCGCGTCATGCGCCGTCGGGCGCCAATGCGCAGCCGTGGCACTACATCGTGGTGACGCAGCCGGAGGTCAAGAAACAGATCGCCGACTATTTCGTCGCCGAGCAACGCCGCCGCGCCAAGCTCAAGATGAAATTTCCGACGCCGAACTACCGCGGCCTCGAAAGCGCGCCGGCTTTCATCGTGATCGCCGCCGACTTCCGTTTCGTGCGCGCCTTTCCGGTGCTGCTCGACGGCTCCGATCTCGACAAGAAGTACCAGGCCAATGCCGAGCGCATCCTGCTGCAGAGCGTGGCGGCTTCCACCATGTCGGCGCATCTCGCCGCCGCGGCGCTGGGCTACCAGGTGTGGTGGGTCACCGCCATCGGCCAGCAGGATGCGCAACAATCGATCCGGCCGCTCTTGGGCGTGCCGGAGGATCTTGCCATCATCGACATCATGCTGTTCGGCGTGCCCGCCAAGCCGCCCTACAAAAGGTGGAAGAAGACGCTGCCGCAAATCATGAGCTGCGATCGCTTCGACATGAAGAACTACATGACGATCGATCAAATTGATGAATGGGTGCGCGAAACGCGCCACCGCGTCATGTATCGCGACGAGGCCAATGTCGATTGATGGCGCAGAGAATTTTTCTGGGTTCGGGTGACGTATACCCTCGTCATTGCGAGCCAACGGGTCCGGCCCGAAGTGGCCGGCCCGATGACAAGCTCCGCGAAGCAATCCAGGCAGCCCCCTCCCTTCCCTCCCCCGCATGCGGGGGAGGGTTAGGGTGGGGGATTGCTTCGTCGCTTCGCTCCTCGCAATGACGAAATAGGAGAGATCGCCCATGGCCATCGCGGTGCAAGCCCTGTTCTTCGACGTGTTCGGCACGCTGGTCGATTTTCGCACCTCGATTGCGCGCGAGGCCGCGGCGATCCTGCAGCCGCAAGGGTACGCGCTCGACTGGCCGGCATTCGCCGATGCCTGGCGCGGCGAATATCAGGGCGCCCTGGAGGAGGTGCGCTCCGGCCGCATGGCGTATTGCAAGCTCGACCTGCTGCACCGGCGCAACCTCGAAGTCACGCTCAAGCGCTTTAACGTCGGCGCGCTGAGCGAACAGCAACTGCGCGAGCTCAATCTCGCCTGGCACCGGCGCTGGACGCCTGGCCCGACGTCGCGGGCGGGCTCGCCCGGCTCAGGCGCAACTATCTCCTGGCGCCGCTGTCGAACGGCAATATAGCGCTGATGGTCGATCTGGCGCGCCGCAATAATTTTCCCTGGGATGCCATCCTCGGCGCCGACATCGCCCGCGACTTCAAGCCGAAACCGCGCGTCTATCTCGCCGCCGCGGACGCGTTCGATCTAAAGCCGCAAGACTGCATGCTGGTGGCCGCCCACTCGAACGATCTTGCGGCCGCCGCCGCGCTCGGTTTGCGTACGGCGCACGTCGCGCGGCCGAACGAGCACGGCCCCGGCCGCGGCGAGGCCGCGCCGACCGTTGCGGTCGATTTTGCGGTGCAGGGTCTCGAACAGCTGGCGGAGAAACTCGGGGTGTAATGCTATCTCCGCTCATGCCGAGTTATGCGCGGAAGTTGGTGACGGCGTGAAGGGGTAAGGCGGCGTATCGTGGGGGTGTTCGACGCCTCCACTTCTCCACTGAAGGAGTGATACGCCGTGACCCAGGAT
>Ga0181530_10007863_pt1 | contig 9988 bp, 6 predicted proteins | sample PEATcosm2014_Bin_42_FD_119769 | JGI IMG/M metagenome (GOLD analysis project Ga0181530, IMG submission 119769) | Peatland microbial communities from MTU Mesocosm Facility, Houghton, MI, USA - PEATcosm2014_Bin10_60_metaG | ecosystem: Environmental > Terrestrial > Soil > Wetlands > Peat | place... | reverse complement strand
CTGATTTGCACCACTCAAAAAAGTGATGTGCTTTGTTTTCATCAACATTCTGGCTTTGTTCCCAGTATTTTTTGAATTCTCTCGCGGTTCGCCGGGGTTTCCCCCAGTCGCGCAATTTCGGTCCCGGGCGCATCCCTCACCGTCCAGTCCCCCGCCCCAACGCGTGCGCTGTCAAAAAGCTCGAATTTTGGATCTATTTCGTGCATTTGAGCACTCAATTTGAGTTCGTTTTGAGTTCGTTTTAGTTCGTTTCTGACATGCCTTTCTTTGTTTTCAATAACATACTGGCTTCGTTCGTATTATTTTTTGTTTTTTTGGGACCCCGGTTTTCCCCAGTGGCGGGACTATTGCGCTTTTCCTCGCGGCGCGAAGCCTGCCCACGACAATGTGTCCACAAAATGACCACAATTATAGGCTACCATATCCCCCTGAATTTGTCAAGAGAAAACTGCAAAAAACTGCGATTCAGGCATGAGAAGTGGATTCCCGCTTTCGCGGGAATGACGATACCGTGGACGCGCACCCTGAAGGTCGTCATTCCCGCGGAAGCGGGAATCCACCGTTCGGACTCGTCCAGTATCTAGAATTGCAGCACAGCAGAGCGAACGGCCTCTCCTGAATTTCTTCGCCGCTCCCTCCCGGACCACGCCAGAAGGAGCTGCCGTGACGAAATGTCGCCTCCCGGCACTCCCGTCCTCGGAAATGGGACCTTGACCCTTCCCCTGAACCCCAACTGCTTCCCTAAGAGTTACCCCCCAGCGGCGATTGTACGGGCACGCCATGGTGTGCCCCTACGTGAGGATGACGAAGGCACTTGCATCCACCCAGGTGGGCCAACGGCCCATGATAACTACCGCAGGGTCAATTGTGCGCTTTCGACTCTGAGTGAACCCTCAGATTGTGTCCGAGTAGCCCTCCGCCCGGAACCACCGGGCGCCACATCCGCGTGTAGGCCGTTTTAACCGTCAAAGTACCCTGCAAGGTTCGATGCTTGATTAATACTGCACGCCGGGCGATCGAGCGCGACCCATTCTTCTCGTTGGATTGGGTTCGTGCTGCAGACTTATTGTCAGATAGGCCGACTTGGGGCAGGCAGCCCCAGATACTGAAATATAGCACTGACAGGTCGCGCCGACGTGAATCTTGTTTGTCGAGTGCCTGGGCTTCGATGGTCTTCCAGAAAGGAAGCGAACGCGTGGCGACACGTATTCTTGCTAAACCGGAGGTAGTTCGACCGTATACTTCCAAATCCTAGAGAGGCCCTTCGTCGTCTCGGGGTTGTAGGCTTCGCAAAATGGAAATATCAGACTTGTGGCGGTATTCAGCCGCTCAGTCAGGTAGTAAAGCGCAAATCCAAGCACCTGAGGCTTCGTTGCGACCGGACTCAAGTACAGGTTCGTAATCGGTCGGAGTGCATCAATCCGCGTGACGATCTGGCGCAGAGTGTTAGCCGTCACAAACGGGTCATTGGCCGGGGCAAAATAGCTGTTCGATTCGTCGGCTGTATGTCTCCCAACGGCCTCTTCCGCCCGATACGCCTGCAACACATTCTCCTGGTACATGTCAGCTCGCAACGACGGAAGGCCAAAAATTTGGATTTTCCTAGAGAACTGTTTGTGTTCCGCAACTTGAGCGATCAGCTGATGGTCGTATCCAGCCCCTATAATTAAACAGTCATTCGATGTGTCGGGACTATGTGTTCCCTCGAAGCCGGCGATCTGGCGGACTTCAACGACGACGTCATCCGAGAACTGAGTTTGCTCCCGCTTCGCATAAATTACGGGTTCCGTGTATAGTGCATCAAATCGGCGAACCCCACGCTGCGCCAGCCATCTCAACATGAAAATAAGGTACGGCCGGATAAATCCCGTAATGTCGATGCCGACCGTTCTCCCGGCTATGTCGCCAATCGAATTGTCCCAGAATGATCTCACATATTCGGCTTCGTCCCGACTTTCAGAGGCGAAAGCACCAGCCGGGCACTTCTCCGGGGTGAACCCATACTCCGGAAAGACTAACCAATGACGCGATTCGGCGGCCGCCTTGCGGAATACACGCTGGACTCTCTCCGCTGACGTATAGGCCGAAACGAAAACGTCCCATCGAACGGCCGGAGGCCAGTCTCCCTCCACAGGCAACTCACCCTTGTACATTAGGGTGTAATCAATCATAGTCGCCGTCCGCGAACAGGCTTTGCGTTCTCTCTGGCGGCAGCCCGCCAAGTGGTCTCCGAGCATGACCGAAGAATGGCGCGGCCATCCTCGCGATCCTCTTCTCGGCGAACTCGTCAAACTTGCCGGCGTGTTCTGGGTTAAATGCGGCGTCGATCTCTTCCGGTGTAAGGGCGAGTACCCCCCTGCGGTAGATTGCGAGGTCCCAGCGCGGGGCGAGCATCGGGTTCAACTGATACTTCGCATCCACGCGTTCGGTGTTCCGGTCGCGTTGTCCTCCGACATTAATGAGCAAGGACCACTTGTCAGCCAGATCGACAACGCGGCGTGCAACGTCTGTACAGCGGGATAGGTCAGAGCTGAATGTGCAGCACGAGCATTCGGACGGCTTTTCTGAGAATCGGATGCCCCGAAATAGTGTTCCCAATCGGTTGATACCGTCCATGACATGTTGCCCCTGGCGGCCTATCATCCGCGAGTCTCGGTAGAACCATTCCGAAGCTTCCAACACCCCAGCTTGCTGTGATCGGATCGAGATAGGGGTGCCGCGGAAGGGGAACTCGCCGTTAAACGTCGCCCATGCAAATATGTGCTTGAGTATGATCAACAAGTTCCGTGGAAAGCCTGAGGAAATCTCAACAAACGTCGTAAGGCCGACATATCGCTGTCGTTGGTCGGTTTCCCGCAGGAGTTGCGCCAGCAGGTCGGCTCGGAAATACTCAAGCACCGTTTGGTAGCGACCATGCTTGAGGGTCCCGGCGAGGAATGCACGACAATCATCCGCGATCTCTTTGGCTGCTTTTTGTAGGTTATGACACTTGCTCCATTCCCTGTAGAAAATGAATATATTGACTTTCTCGAGGAGTGGGAACTCTGGGCAGCGGAGCAAAGCGATCGCCTTCTCGATCTCATCCGGAACACTCAATCCCCTGGCGGCATCTGCGTCAAGCCCTTTTTCAAGGTTCTGACGGAGTGTCTTAAAGTACGGACGGTCTCGACCCACATATTTGTCGGTGACGAAAGCGGTTTCGGAGCGTCCGAAAGGGGACTTTTCGAATTCCTCGAAGTGTTTGTCCAAAGATTGCGCCATGGAATTCAGAGTTTCCACGTTAGACGGGACACGATTAAACTCCGCCAGGCGTTTCGCAACAAGGCGTTTAGCGAATTCCTGGTAACGATCGTTTGCTCTGAGAATCGTGTCCAGCGGAAGCACCTCGAACTCAGACCCTTCCTTGTTCTCCTCGTCGGCGCTATATGTTTTCAAAGTACGGATTCCGTAAGTGCGAGCTCCAATTTTGAAAGAACACGGGTTTTGACGTTCCCTAATGAGTGTCTGGATATATCTCTGCTGAACCTCCGATAGGTTCTCAAATTCGTCAAGCAGATAGAGGAATAGGCAATCGCGGAACGGTGAAAGGTTTGCCGCAAATACCTTGGGAATCCCAAAGATGAGGTCCCCGCGAGTGACGGTGATGTGTACCGGCAACTTCCCAGTCATGCCCGAATTGTTAACGGCGACATCCAGTTCTTTTTGAAGCCCCCGAAGAAGCAGGTTGAGGTCCCAAAGGCTCTTCGGAGAAGTGTGCTCACGCAAGTCAACAAGGGACAGGAGGTCCCTCACAATATTGGGTTCACGGCTCAAGACCTCAGGCATCTCGCCGACAGCGTCAAGGGCCGTGCCCAGCACTAGTTGCGATAGCCAGAGTTCCATGTAATAAGCAAATACATCGTCCCACTTTTCGTCTGGCTGTCCCTTGCCCCGAAATCGAGCCGAATTAAGCCCGCCACATCGGAGGTAAATGCCAATGTACCCATCCCGCCGAATGCCCTCGAGCAGGTCTCGACCGTGGCGGATACGCTGAAGCGGATAAGAAAAATACCTCATCAAGTGCGTCTTGCCGCTACCCTTGCCCCCCACGATTAGCATTGGCATCGGCGAGGTGGGCTTTGCCATCGAGGAAAAGCTGTCGCCGGTGGGCATGTCCACCCAATAGTCGTGTATCTCCTGGTCGGAGAAGTCCACGGCTTTTGTGATATTAAAGGGATTCTGTGCGGCGTCTTTCATATTGTCACCACTCAATCTTCGGATAACGGCGGAAGATTGGCTTCCAGGGTGGACCCGCGGCTCCATCGAACCAGATTATCGGCAAGGTATTGTCCGGCGTGTTGTGGTGAAAACCAACCAGAAGCTCCGAATCTTCGAAGCCAAGCACGTGGGGCGCGTCTACCATCGTCCGTCCATATCTATCGCACATTTGTCGACAGAAGACGCGGTCTATGCCGGTCGGTACCGGGGCTTGAAAATAGCGAGACTCAACAGAGAAGCACTTAAAGGTGGAATCTAGCTCATAGATTGCCGTTGCGGCATTGACCGCCGTTTCATTGCGAATTCTGCTGATCCCCGATGTTGTGGCGAAAAGAACGTAGTAACCAATGAACACTTTCGGTTTTAATCGTCTGATATCTTCTACGAGGTCCCGCAGGTACGAAACACCTTGCTCGCCAGATCCGCAGAAATCGTCGATAAAGATATACCGAGTCACGTTCGGGTATCGAAGTTGTAGCGCGCCAAGGCCACCGACGCGTGTAAATATCTCATGCGTGTGAATAAAAAGATCTTTGGATAAAGCGTTCTCTTGTCGAAAGTAATAGAGCAGGTGGCACCCGCTTTCGGAGGGATTGCCGGCCCCGAGGAACCGGGTTGCACGCCGTTCGGCTTCGAAGGAAGGACCTATGACGGCGGAATCGAGCGTGTCGTGATTGGCGCGTCGAATCCCCTCCATGATCGGGTATCGGTAGAGGTCCCGGTATAGGGCTTTGAGCAATTCCCGGATCTGAATGCTACCGAAATACATGAAGTTGGATAATAGAAATAAAGCATGGACTCGTTCGTCTGGCGGGTTAGTATCTGAAATCGCAAAATTGTCCAGCCACTCATTCACGTTCGGCTCTCTCGCCCGTTGTTCCCAGAGTGTTTCGTTCAGCGTTTTGATCTTCGCCATCAAAGACCGGACTAGCTCCTCCAATTCCGTGCCTCCCCTTTTCTGAATATGAGGACCCATTCGCTTTTGATAATGCTGGCCGTGTGGTTCCGCTTGGTCATTAGTCCCCTTGATCTTATACCGTCAATGAAACATGCTGTGAGGGAGAGTCCGAGCTTCTCTGCAATCGTCCGAAGATAGTCAACGACTCGGAACTGCCTTCCCGAAATACGATTATTTGCCGCAACGAGCACCAAGTGACCGCCCGGCTTGAGGACACGACACATTTCACGCATTGCGGTCCGCATCTCATTGACCCAAGTTGCGGCAACCGCAGCCCTGATCGGGTTGCGTTTTCGAATTGCGGTGAGGGCGCTGTCGGCCGCGTCGATGTCTGTAAGGACTTCTGCACTCCAATCCGCTTTCGTGAATTCTTCACGTCCTATCATACACTCTTTATATTGACGTAGGTCGGCTGTTGCGCTGAGTTGGAGCCAACCCAAGCTCAAAGAGCACGATCGAATGTATTTTTGTGCACCAGGATACGGCGGTGACGTAATGATGAGTTGTACCGATTTTTGCGGTAGTCTCCTCCCGCGATTGCCGTTCAGCGAAAACTCGTAAACGAGGCGACGCGCGTCAGAGCATAATATTTCCGACTTAGACCTCGAAGTTGTGCCTGCCTGCAGCTTTGTCATCCGTGCGATATTAGCGAGCGTCACACGTCTGAAAACCTCCGAAACTCGCACACGACGCAGCCACCGCAAATGCGAATCCGACTTCTGTCTGAACGGATGATCTTTCGGGTACTGCCCAAACTTAAGGCGCACGGGCACCGACAACCTGGGATCAGCCAGACTAACTTTGCGGACGCAAACTGAGAAGCAAGCAAGAAAGAAGTCCCGGGTTTCGGGCAGTCTAACACGCAGGATAGCTTCCCGGAGGCATTGAAGTTGCCTCGCGGCACTCGGATAAAACCAGTGGTCAAGATTAATTACATCAGGCCGCGGCCCGGATGGCTCAATAGGGATTCGGTTCAGGAGTTTCTTGAGAGCCCGTGCGAGCATCGCACTGTCGAGGGCCGTAGTTTTCACGCGCGCGATCAGTCTTGCAAGTGGGTTAGCGTCCGCGCCAAAGGCGCGTCGGCCCGCGAGTTGAGCCTCCAGCAGTACAGTCCCGGAACCGCAGAAAGGGTCGAGGATAACGTCACCAGGGCGCGACAACAGATCATTCGTTAAGAACAAATAAGGAATATGGACAAGGAGCTTTGCTGGGTAAGGGTGGATAAGGTGGGTGAATCGATCAGCCGAGTTCAGGGTCGGTAACGCACGGCGGAAGTTGACGGGTACCGGACGACCCTGCCGCTGGTACTCGTGCACGAGATTTTGAAGCAAGCGTCCCGTGTCGGGTAATGCCGCTTTGTCAGATGCCCGTGTGGCCGAAACCCCCGGCGCCACGTGAAGTCGGCTGGAGGCTCTCCGCCTCCTGCCATCCCGCCCTGACGACCGGGGCGATGACCATTTGGGCGACCCGCAATCCACGTGTAATGTCAAAGGTATTAGTCCCAAGGTTAATTAGAGCAACCGTAACTTCCCCTCGGTAATCCGAGTCTACCGTCCCGGGTGAGTTGATTATTGTGATTCCATGCCTGGCTGCGAGCCCTGATCGTGGGCGGAGCTGTGCTTCATAACCAGTTGGAACCGCAATGGCGAACCCGGCAGGAATCAAGGCAACATGACCGGGTTCAAGCCGAATGACTGACTGGACGGCGGCTCTGACGTCCATCCCGGCAGCACCGGGTGATTCATATGCCGGGAGGGGAATATCCTCGTTGCCGGGCATGCGTTTGATGAGGATTGACAGATCGGATTCCACGGTCACATTCTATCCCGATACGCCGATAAAAGCCATCCGGGAAGGTTATACCTACTGGCGACGGATTGCTAGTGTGTGGTCACCCGCGTGACCGTGCATGTAAAAATAGTATACAAGCGGAAGTGTCCTCCCGATTACTCCTCATCAACGCCGCAGCATTTACGCATCGCAGCCCACCTTGACGGTTATGTCGGCAAACCGTACATGCGATCCGTGCCTCGTCTCTTACGATCAACCGTGGATCACGCCGCAGTCGGAAACTGGACAAATGCGGTCAAGTTGACGGGAAGGGCTTAACGGATGGCATGCGCGAGACCCCGCTGCTCGTGCGAAGACTGTGTGCAGCGGCGCGGGCCCCGCCTCATTCCTCCATTTGCTAGACCACTTCTGGCGAGGTCAGCGGCCGGGAGGCTTCGCCGGCCAGCGGAAGAAACGCCTTGCGTAGTAGCGCCCGACCTTCGGGTCGGGTGAGGATTGAAACATCTTTGGAGGAGCGTTTTTAGGGGGGATGCGCTGAGCAAGGTAGCGCGGACCTGTTCTTGAGGTCCGCGGCTTTTCGTTGAGATGGGGGGAAGATCCGCAAACCTACAAAAAAGGTCCGCGCTACACGATGTGGAACAATCCACTCGGTCGTATAACGGCCTACCCGCACATCCGGCGACCCGGATCTCTCTGTTCAGCAGACCCCGCCATTGCGGACAGGTGGTCGCCCAGCGGTCAACTCGCCCACCTTGGGCAGGTTCGGATTCCGGGAAGGAAGGGCGTTATCGTTCCAAATCCGGAAAAGTACCCACCCGGCGTAGTTTCCCAGTAGCGCGTCGCTCGCCCGGAACGTCGGATTGCCGCCGAACTCGCCCGCGGACGTGCGAGACGGCGGTCTACTTCCGCGATGACTGCTCGTCGACAAGCATGCTCGCCCCCATTACCCGTCGATTCCCACCATCCACCTTGGGAGCGCTTGTCGCGAGCGCTCCCGCGGTGCTGAGAAGTTTCGATCCAGTCGAGGGCGGAGCCGCGGTCTCATTCAGCGCGAAGGGCTTGAAGGGTGTCGACCCGCGCAGCGCGAGCGGCGGGCACTAGCGACGCCAGGACTGCTGACGTGACGATGACTGCTGCCGATGCTATCAACGGAAGCGGTCCGGGAAGCTGGAGTTCCGGAACGTAATTGCCGGCCAAGCGTGACAACCCCCAGCCTACGAGCCCGCCTGCCGCAATCCCAATCGCAGCGATCGTTGCCCCCTCGATGAGCACGCCGGCGAGAATCCGGCGCGGCTGGGCGCCCAGTGCGAGCCGGATTGCAAACTCACGCGTGCGCCAGCTCACCGAAAAGGCCAGCACGCCTGTAACTCCGACCAGCGAAATCGCCAAGGCGAGTGCGGCGAACCCGCCGAAAACGATGGCATTCACACGGTTGTTCGCCAGAACTTCGGTGCGGACATCTTCCAGCGTGCTGGGGTGCTCGACGGGCTGAGTGGCAGCCGCGGCGCGAATAGTTTTCGTGATGATCGGGACGAGCGCGTAGGGGTCCGTCTTCGCGCGCACAACCAGGCAGGCCCCGAACAGGGGCCCCTGCGCGAATGGCTGATAGATGGTCAAGTTGTGTTGGGGTATGATGTTCGCGTCGTCGATATCGGCCGCGACACCTACGATGCGGCTAGCCGCAGGGCTGATGCCCGGCGCGTATTTGATCACAGGATCGGTCCACATCACGTGCCGGTTGAGGGCAACCTGGCCGGGGAAGAGCTGCTGCGCGATGCTCTTGCTGACGATGGCTACGGGTTCGGCTTCCTTCCGATCAGCCTCCGTGAAATCACGCCCCTCGAGAAGGGGAATCCCCAGGGTGGCGAAGTAGCCCGGGGAAACAAAGCGGAACCGGGCACGCAGATCGTCCTTGCTGCTCTCACTTCTTTTGCCCTCGACCGCGAACTGCAGAGTGAACCGCAGGAAACCACTATCGCGCCACGGGGCCATCATGCCGGTTGCGGCGCCTTCCACTCCCGGCAGCGCACTCACGCTTCGCTGGGCTTCTTGATAGAACTGGGCGACCTGTTGCGGCGTTCGGCCGTCGGAGGTCAAAGGCATGTTTGCAATGAGAACATGCCCGGTTTCAAAGCCCGGCTGCGCTTTCTGCAGCGAAAGCAACGTCCTCAGCAGCACGCCCGCGCTCGCCAGCAATAGGAATGACGCGGCAACCTGGACAACGGTGAAAACGCGAATCCGGCGGCGGCTGCTGCCGGTAACGCGGCCAGCGCTGCTGGTTAGCCCCAGCCCACGCGAGCTATCTGCGGAAGGCAGGCGGGGAACGAAGGCAAGAAAGACCGCCGCTGCCAACGCCAGCGCCAAGCCCATCCAAAGCACGCTGAAATCGACCGTCAGATCCGCCGCCCTCACCGAGAATCGCAACGCGTAACGCGCGAGTACGGCGACCATCGGGATGGCCACCAGCACGCCAGCCAAGCCTCCGCTGCCACACAGGACCAGGCCTTCTGCCAAGAGAGACCGCCGCAGGTCGGTTGAGGTTGCTCCCAGGGCGGCGCGGACCGCCAACTCCGATTCGCGGCGCACCGTCCGTGCAAGGATCAGGTTCGCGACGTTCGAGCAGGCAATCAGGAACAGCAGGCCCGAGGCGCCAAACAATAGCCACAGTACGGTGCTGGCGTTCTTGTTGATCTGTTCCCGCAACAGCCTCGCATTGATTTGGAAGTGATGCTGAGGCTTGTAAACGTCAGGATGCGCCGCCACCATTGCCCCGTACACTGCCCGAAGCTCCGCCCGCGCCGACTTGAGGCTGGCCCCAGGCGCTAACCGGCCGAATACATCGGTCATGCGGTGCTCGCGGCCCTGCACCATGGTTGCCGACAGATGGTGGGGGCTGGTAACGACGTTGGCGATGATCTCCGTTTCCGCCGGATAGGGGATCGAGGGCTCGAGAACTCCGACGATGGTTGCTGAGCGGATCTG
>Ga0181530_10007853_pt1 | contig 9997 bp, 9 predicted proteins | sample PEATcosm2014_Bin_42_FD_119769 | JGI IMG/M metagenome (GOLD analysis project Ga0181530, IMG submission 119769) | Peatland microbial communities from MTU Mesocosm Facility, Houghton, MI, USA - PEATcosm2014_Bin10_60_metaG | ecosystem: Environmental > Terrestrial > Soil > Wetlands > Peat | place... | reverse complement strand
CGAGAGCTCATTTAAACATATTCACGATCATGATGGGTTCGCGCTGTAGGTAAAATCAAATAGTCGTCGATTGCATGCACTTGGCGAGTAATCCATTGCTGATTCAGAAGGATTATACGCTTCGCGGTTTTGGCCCCGCAGACCTCGACGCGGTCATGAACATAAACAGAGTCTGCCTGCCGGAAAATTATGCACCTTACTTCTTCCTCGACACATTCAACACGTTACCCGACGCTTTCATAGTCGCTCAATCTCAAACACAGGTCGTGGGGTACATAATGTGCCGTGTCGAACACGGTTTCTCGGACCTGAGAAAACTTCGCTTTGCCAGAAAAGGCCACATAGTTTCGGTGGCTGTCATGCCTGAGTACCGCAACCTAGGGATGGGTTACTCACTCGTGCAACAGGCTCTTTCAGCCATGTCCTCCCGTCACATTGATGAGTGTTATCTCGAGGTGCGCGTGGGGAACTTCCCTGCGATTAACCTCTACAAGAAAATGGGTTTTGAAGTTTCCCGGACCATTCCAAGGTACTATTTTGACGGTTCTGACGCGTACGTAATGTCAAAAACCTTCGTTTAGGGGTATAGCTGGCTAGCACTTGGTTCGGGATGAATTGTAACGATAGCGTTGTCGAACTTGTTCCTAACACTGTCTTCTATCTTCGAAATTATCTCGTGAACTTCTGAGATTGGCTCGTCCCCTCGGAATATGCAATGGACGTTTATGTGCAGGATCCCTTCCGCTCGGTATGTTGCTATAGCGCTTATCTCCAGAACATCGGGATAGCGTTTGATTACAGACCTTACTGTATCGGAAACATGTCTGTCTTCTACGATTTGACCCTCTCCAATTTCAGGAAGCGAGGGTTCGAGGTGGACGGTAACTTGGCGAATCCTAGGAATCGATTTTTCGATTCCCTGTTCGACGGATCGCGCGATCTCGTGCGCCTTATCTAATGGGAGGGAAGGGTCGACTTGAACGTGCAGCGTCACATATATCCCGTCATTAACGGCAGTGACCGAAAGGTTGTGTACGCCCTTCGCACCCTCGACTTGGTTCGTGGCGTTTCGAACCTGAACCTCTATGGGGAGGCCCCATTCGAGTGGCTCCACGTGGATCATTATCGTGGCCTCTCCAAGCAGCTTTGTGAGGTTTGTCTCAATTCTCGAAGCTATGGTATCCGCGTCAGTAATTCTCGCATCAGGGGAAACTGCGCAAACCGCGTCCACGTAGGTTTGTTCACCAACGCGCCTGACTCGTGGCGATTTGCATTTCAACACTTCGTCAGTGCTTTTGATTTCTCGCAAAACGGATTGCACTAGTTTTCCAGAGACGGCGTCGCTCAGGTCGAGCATTGAACGGTAAATCAATTTCACGCTGAGATAGCCTAGGAGGCCAGCAAGAACGAACGATATGGCTGTGTCTCCTACAGTGTAACCTAGACTTGTCAGCCCTAAGGCGACGAACACCAGAGACGTCGAGACGAAGTCGGAGGCTGCGTGATACAGGTCAGCCTTGACGGAAAGACTTCCAGTTTTCAAAGCTGCGGTGAGAATGATCATCCGGATGATCTCGATACTCATTGTGTATGAAGCGGCAGTCCTGGTTGGGCATGGTTTCCAATGCTGAGACGTAACAATGCGAGAGATGTAATTCCGATCGCGAATAGCAGGAGTGTGATGCCGCCGATTAGCGCGCCTAAAGATTCTATCTTACCGTGTCCATACGTATGGTCCTCATCAGCTGGTCTCAGCGAGAGGCTGGTCGCGACAAGGAGGATCAGTGTTGAGATGGCGTCGAATAGGGCGTGCCCGGCGTCGCTTAAGAGTGAGAGGCTTCCCGTTCTAATTCCAGCGAGCCCCTCTACAATGATCACCGAGGCGATGGCGAGGAGTGAGAGTTGCAGGGCTCGGGTCTTACTAATTCTTAGCATCGCCTGACGCGGTTGGGTCGATATTGGACCGCGTTTATTGGTCTATCGGAGCCAACTCGTGACCTTGATTGTTCCATTCAAGAGGTACATGCCGTTTCCATCCTAGTTGAGAGAGGCGAATTTATGTGCGTCCATAGCCCGCACAAAACCTGGCTTCCTTCCCTAGCTATTTGATTCTGTAGCTGATGCCTAGTCCGTCTCCGAGTGGAATGATTAGGCTTGATAGTCGAGAGTCGTTGAAGATTTGTTTCGTATACTCAATTATTCCTTGGGCACCTTGTTTTCGTACCCCTGGTTGGAAGGTTGCGCCGCTCCAGAACAGATTATCGGCTAGGATAATACTGCCAGATACGGTTAATTTCATCGCGTGTTGCAAGTACTGTGGATATTCGTCCTTGTCCGCGTCGATGAAAACTAGGTCGTACGGTCCTTTTAGTTTTCGAAGGATTACTAGGGCTGCCCCCTGGTGAATCTTTATCCGCCGCTTTAGCCCTGCTTTTTTGATGGTCTCTCGTAATTCGCTGGCGACGTGGGGGTCGGCTTCTATAGATTCCAATGTTCCTTTTCGACCCATGCCTTTCGTGAACCATAACGCGCTGTAGCCGACCCCCGACCCGATTTCCAAGATTCGTTGAGGGGACCTAATTTTGGCAATGAGTTCTAGGAATCGACCTCTGGTCGGGTCAATTGGAACAACCCCGTACTCGCTAAGTTCATTCGACCTGTTCCGAACCCAGACCTGCAGCTCATCCCCTGGGCCAACCAAACCGTCGACGTAATTCATGACATCTTCGTACCGCAATGCAATCGCCTAGCAACAGTCGTTGTAGTAACCGCAATTACAACACTTGGACCTAGTTTTGCTACCACAGATGAAATCAAGAGGTCCGCCGCAATTCGGGCACTTAGGAGACATGGGGGGTCGGAGAAGGCGATTTCGCCGGGCAGCAATAAGAATTTCACTTAGACTAGGTGAGCGCGGAAGTATTATCTCTACGTGAAAGCATAGTGTTAGTGCTCTGTGTGATCGGTTTGCCTAAGATATGCCCGATGTGTGGGGCTGAGAACAGGGAAGTCGCCAACTATTGCTTAATGTGCGGTAGCTCCGTGGTTGTCTCCCCAGACCAAGCCCCCACCAAGAGCTTCTGCTACTCCCATACCGAAGTGATGGCGCAGGTGTACTGTTCAGAATGTGGGGCTCCAATATGCTTGACTTGCGCTAGGTACGGCGTTCAATCTGTCTTTTGCCCCACCTGTCACCAACGCCGTTTCCATCCAACATTGAGGCCCGTTGTCTTTGGACCGGGACCGTGGATCACTTACCCCAGCATCCCAATAATCCGCCAATGAGGCGGATACGCAGGTAACAGGATGAGTCCCGGAGCAACGAATTTGCTCTGACACTTAGCGGAGGCCGCTCAAGGCGTGGGATGGTTCCTGCAACCCAGCCTTCCCTTACGCGACTTGCTCAGCCGAAATCTCGAACTGTAACGAATGCTTCTTGGTTTCGGATCATTGAGTTGTAGTCGAATGGTTCATGCGTCGTCGGAATGTGGCCACTATTACTATGCCTAAGAGCAGGCCGGAGAGAATCGCTTCGATCGGGAAACCTGGTACCGCTGGCGCTGTTGAAGGGCTAACTGTAAACGGTGCCGACGCCGAGTCGCCAGTTGAACCGATCGCATTAACCGTGTAGTACCCGGTTGCTACGTTTGCGACTACAAATGAACCGGATAATGTTCCTGCTGAGATTGAGCAAGTCGAGGAGCTTACGACGGTACCCGAAAGCGTACAGGATGTATCGCTTAACGAGAAACCGGACCCTGACACTTGGATGGTCGTGCCTGTGACGTCAGAAATCGTGTTAAGTACAATTGACGGAGTCGAGGTGCCCGTAATGGTCAAGACTTCTTGAGCGAAGTCTCCCTGACTTGGGGGGCATCCGTTGTTACCTGAGCATCCGGTGACTTCTATCACGTACTGGCCAGACGAAACGTCACCCACAATGAAACTGCCATGAATCCCCTCTGTCCCTGAAGTCACAGCGCAACCGGCGTTTTCCACGACGTTTGGATTTGACGGACTGCTGATGGAACAAGATTGGTCTGATAGTTTGAATCCTGTTCCGCTGACTGAGATATCCGTCCCCGGAACTCCGTTCGCGGGGTTGAGGGTAATTTGAGGGCCGGCCGTAACCGTGAACACTTGCTGGGCAAAATCGCCTGCACTAGGACTACAACCCGTATTGCCAGTGCATGCTGTGACTTCGATCACATAGTCGCCGGGCGTAACGTTGCCCACTATGAAGGTTCCACTACCCTCGCCGTTGTTGACGACGCATGCAGAAAGTGTTACAACGCCACTTGACGGGCTTGAAATTGAGCAGCTTGTATCATTCGTAGGAACATTCTCCGAGCTTATGGTTACGCTGACCTCAGTTCCAACAGGGCCAGAGGTCGGATTAAGAGAGAGCGACAAGCCGTTGACTTGGAATGAAGTTTGGGCAGAATCACCCTTTGGGTTTCCGGTGACGGTAATGATGTAACTGCCCGCAGCGGTGTATTGTTTAACCGTGAAGGTGAACGTCCCCGAGCCACTACTTATCGAGCAAGGCGTGGGATTGTAAACAATTGAACCTGAAATAGTGCAGCTCGTGTCGCTTGAATCGTAGCCTGAAAGCGTGACGGTTACCAACGTTCCAGGAATTCCGTTAGTAGGATCAAAGCTAACCGATGGAGTTACTTGAGCATTAGCTACCGCTCCCGCTGACACCAAAATGATCATTCCTAAGACGAAGAACGCAATGACGTACCGCCGGTGGTAGAACGCATCCAACTCTAATCACCTACGAAACCGATCTCCTAAGCCCCATTGGAAGGATTTTGCCCGTCGCGGTCAGTGGAATCGGCCAAACAGGGCACCGTCTGGTTCTCATACACAATCATTCCCATAGCGGAAAACATTGAAGATAAACCTAATCAGTAAAGTACTCAGATACGTGTCACTTTCCGAATCAAATACGTCTAATTGTTAGCAGCCCGCTGCATTGAGGAGGGAACATCCCTGGCGGATGATAACCCTAAAACGTTTCAGATATCGAAATCATTCTTACATATTCCGAAGAAATACCTCGACACCGACGAGTTGGACGATCTTTCTGCTTCCACTTTCCGGTTCGGTGTTGTAGCTGTCGGGGCAGCTCAACAATGAGTTTCGCGGTGTATAGACTTAGACTGGCCTCGAGGGGTGGTTTGGTAAGTATAGAGTACGATTGCTTCTACCAGTGCTCTTGGTAACCCCTTACGAAAGTGCGGAAAGTCCATGACGAAACTCTAGGCCTGAATAAAGTCAACAGATATGACACGATTGAAAGCAACGGTACGCTATAACCGTTACAAGTGTTAGGAATGGACGGAAATTTCAAGAGAGATGACTGGACTTCGGCCTTTCTTGCTTCTGAGCTACATAGAACGCGATTATCCCCGATAGTACGGTGGGCAGGTAAACAAGGGATATTTCAAAGCCCAAGGAAAGGAACGGGTTGTTCATCAGTCGCAACAGCAGCATCCAGGTCGAAACTAGAATGAGGATTATGAACGCGTAGGTCCAAGTCTTGTCTTTCGCTTGCGACGCCGAATCTGCCAATCCCCGGCTCAATATCCGGCTTCTTCACGCTCGCCTTCAAGTAGCGTTGTAAGCGGGATGTTCAGGCTCGTGCCGTCAGGCAAGGATCTTCGTATACTTATCGGAAGGGCTTCTTCTTGCAGTTCAAGTTCGGCAAGCTCGATCGGTGACTTCAACGATTCGGGTACGTCGAGCAATACGGGTGCGCCCATGGAAATTTGTAGGGCTCTCGCGCCCACGATCCTAGCTCGTTCGAAACGTGTGAGTTTCTTGGGGCCGATCAGTTGGGCCGATGCTTTTTTAGGACTCGCCTTCTCCTTCTTCTTTGCCACTTTCTTTTGGCCCCTTTGGTGCTCCGCCTTCTTTCGATTTAGACGCCGCGATGACATCGTCGATCTTCAAGATCATGCAGGCCGCTTCGCCGGCAGATTTCAGAGCCTGCACCTTTACTGCAAGGGGCTCATAAACATCGAGTTTCGCTAAATCTGCAACCTTCCCATTGATCGGGTCGATGCCTACCCACTTAGACTTCGATTGGTGTCTCGCCCTAACCTCCATCAACGAATCAATCGGATCCATACCCCCATTCTCCGCCAGCGACATCGGTATAATTTCGAGCGCTTCAGCGTATGCTTGAACGGCCAGCTGTTCCTTTCCTGAGAGTTTCTGACTGTAAGCCTTGACCATGCGGGAAACCTCAGCTTCGGTTGATCCTCCACCAGCAACAACGAAAGGCTCAACCACGACGTCCCGAACAACGCACAACGCATCATGGATGGCGCGTTCAGCTTCGTCTACTACGCGTTCAGTGCCTCCGCGCACGAGTATACTAACTGCCTTCGGGTTCTTGCAACCCTCTACGAAGGTCATTTTGTCATCGGAAACTTTTCTTTCCTCAACGAGGCCCGCTTGTCCTAAGTCGGAAGGCTTCAGGCCTTCGAGTTGACTTAGTATGCGTCCCCCCGTCGCTTTGACTAGTTTCTCCATGTCAGACTGTTTTACACGTCGTACGGCGAGGATGCCTTTCTTCGCCATAAAATGTTGGACCACATCGTCGATGCCCTTCTCGCATATTGCGACATTCGCGCCGCTGTCAGCGATCTTGTTCACCATGTCCCTCATGATCTTCTCTTCCTCATCCAGGAAGCCTTTCATCTGGTCGGGGCTCTGGATGTTCAGTTTCGCATCAAACTCAGGTTTCTCAACCTCTAGTGGACAATTGATGAGCGCAATTTTCGCTTTCTCGACGCGTTTTGGCATGCCTGGGTGTACGACCTCCTTGTCAAGGAGGACACCCTGAATCAAGACAGTGTCAGTTAACGCACCACCAGGCTTCTTCTCAACTTTGATATCATCCACATCAGCCTTGAACACCGTCCCCGACTTTTCGGCAACCTGCATAACGGCACCTACCGCCATTTCTGCGATGAACTCCTTGTGTTCGGCGAGAAGTTTGCTAGCAAGCGCGACTTTCGCGACTTTCTTGAGCATCCCCTTATCGTTCGGGTTTACCTTGATCGCGAGTTTGCGGATGTATTCGAGCGCCTTTTCGCTTGCTATCTGGTAACCGTCAACTATGACGGTTGATTGAACGTCTTTGTCGATCAGAGCTTGGGCTTTCGTCAAGAGTTCCCCAGACAGAACGACCGCTGTGGTTGTTCCGTCCCCTACTTCGTCATCTTGAGTCTTCGCGACTTCAACTAACATCTTGGCGGCGGGGTGCTGAACCTCCATCTCGTCAAGAATCGTGGCACCGTCGTTACTGATGGTCACATCCCCAAAACCATCCACCAGCATCTTATCCATGCCCTTAGGTCCCAAGGACGATCGAATGGATTCCGCGACGACTAATGCCGCGGTAATGTTTGCGTGTATGGCGTCACGGCCTTCTGCCCGCGACGTCCCCTCCTTTAGCATAAGTGTCTGCCGACCTGCAATATTTGCTGACAGTTCTCAAAGCCTCCGCTATGAACAACCGAACCCACCAACGAAACTGATTTCATATAAGTTTTACTAAACGTAACAATTCAGCCATAGTGAAGATAACTCCGGAGGAGTTGGAAATACTTCAAGAATTCTTGTGTTTTCCCCTGTACATCAGACTGATGACGCCAATGCCTCCAGCAATCGTCTCGACAACGAGCAGGATAAGCAATGGCGCTAGAACGAAGATACTATCGAAGCTTTACCTAATTGATAGTTTTCAGTCTTCATGGTGACAGTTTGCGGCCACCTTTCCGTCTGATGCATTGTTACTTTGGTCTCCGTCATCGCAAAAGGTCTCAAAGCCTCAGCACCGAATCGTGTCCTGCTTATTTGCTAGAAACACTTTTAGATGAACAAGTCTAGAGACCAAAATTGATTGAGTAGATTCATTGTGCGAGACATTATTCGAATTAATCAACCGATGATTGGGAAGGAGGAGATTGACGCGGCAACTGAGGTTTTGAAGAGTGGGATTCTAACTGAGAAGAGTGGGATGGGGCCGAGGGTTCTCGAGTTTGAGAAGGACTACGCGAAGTATGTGGGGGCTAAGCATGCTGTTGCCGTGAACAGTGGGACGGCGGCTCTGCACTCTGCTTTGTTGGTTGCTGGAGTTAAGGCCGGGGATGAGGTGATCATTCCCTCATTTACTTTTCACGCAACCGCTGAGGTTATTCTCATGACTGGCGCGGAGCCTGTTTTCGCTGACATCGACCCTGACACCTACACGGTCACCGCGGAGACCGTGGAGGCTGCGATGACGCGGAATACCAAGGCGATTATGCCAGTTCACATCTATGGGCTTCCAGCTGAGCTTGATCCTCTGAAGAAGGTGGCCAGAGAGCGCGGGGTAGCGTTGATCGAGGATGCTGCGCAGGCTCACGGGGCTGAGTATAGGGGCTCCCGCGTCGGGTCGATTGGAGATATGTCCTGCTTCAGTTTCTACGCTGGTAAGAACATGACGACAGGTGAAGGAGGAATGGTTACGACGAATGATGATGATTATTCGGAGAGATTACGAATGATCAGGTCGCATGGTGAACAGCGGCCTTACTGGCCGGTTGCGGTTGGAAATAATTATCGGATGACTGAAGTATTGGCAGCCGTCGGCGCGGCTCAGCTTAGAAAACTGCCTTCATTCCTAGAACGACGTAGGAAGAATGCACAGTTCCTTGGAGAAAAGGTTGGTATGCTGGGTAAGGTAGTTCCTCCGAAGGAGCCTGAAGGACGCAAGCATTCATGGTATCTCTTTACGCTTCGCCTACGAGGCGCAAACGCGGGAAAGCGGAACAAGGTGATTGAGAAAATGAGATCAAGAAACATAGAAGCCGCAGTCTACTATGAGTCACCTTTGCACCTGCTCCCACTATACCGCGAACGATCAACCTCCAGGCGGCCTTTACCGGAAACCGAGAAGGCATGCAGGCAGGTCTTCTCTCTACCTGTGCATCCTAAGCTTGGGGAACAGGAGTTGGACTACGTTTTCGACACACTGAAACGGGTGCTAACGTGACTTCTGAAGCACCTTGATTGTCATCGTCCGAAGGATCTCATCAAGTGTAGGTTTCGTTGTTTCTCGAATCTCGTACCTGACACGTACTGCTGGCTTAGGAAGGTTCATGATTCTTCGTAGGTCGATTGGGGTCCCTAAGACTAGTGAGTCGCAATCTATTGCTGCAATCGTTTGCTCTAGCTCTCGGACCTGTTTCTCCCCATATCCCATCGCAGGCAATACTTGGCCAAGATGAGGGTACTTTTCATACGTACGTTTGATCGAACCGACAGCGTATGGCTTCGGATCAACTAACTCCTTGGCGCCGAACTGTCGTGCTGCAATCGCTCCCACACCTTCCTTCATCCCGCCATGCGTGACTGTTGGTCCGTCCTCGATTGCGACTACGCGTTTTCCGCGAATTAGTGTTTCGTCGTCCACGTGAATCTCAGAAGCCGCTTCGACAACCTTGGCTTCGGGTCTCGCAAATTTCACGTTCTTGCGAACGATCTCTACGTTCTCGGGCGATGCGGTATCAACTTTGTTTATCACGACAATATCCGCCATCCTCAGGTTGGCCTCGCCGGGGTAGTAGAGAAGCTCATGGCCAGGTCGATGTGGATCAACGACGACGATTTGAAGATCAGGCTTGTAGAATGGGAGGTCATTGTTTCCGCCATCCCACAGAATGACATCCGCCTCCTTCTCAGCTTCGCGCAGAATCTGCCCGTAATCTACGCCAGCGTAGACGACGTTGCCGATGTCTATGTGCGGTTCGTACTCTTCCCGCTCTTCAATCGTACATTCATATCGCTTCATGTCTTCGTACGTGGCGAACCGCTCGCAGATCTCTTCCGACAGATCTCCATAAGGCATTGGGTGACGGATAACAACGACCCGTCCATATTTCTTCTTTAGCGATCGAGAGACGGTTCGAGAGACTGTGCTCTTACCAGCTCCAGT
>Ga0181530_10007841_pt1 | contig 10006 bp, 7 predicted proteins | sample PEATcosm2014_Bin_42_FD_119769 | JGI IMG/M metagenome (GOLD analysis project Ga0181530, IMG submission 119769) | Peatland microbial communities from MTU Mesocosm Facility, Houghton, MI, USA - PEATcosm2014_Bin10_60_metaG | ecosystem: Environmental > Terrestrial > Soil > Wetlands > Peat | place... | reverse complement strand
GCCACGGGCAGCGCGCACACCCGCCTCGATGTGAACCTCGAGCGCGGTCGGATCTTTCGGAATCGGGAGGCTCGCCGAATGTATCGACGCGTTGAGTTTCAACTTGTCGTAGACGACGGTGAATGGGATGGATTCGCGCCCCACACCCAAGACACCTTGCTTTTGACCGGCGAGGCGGACCTCGATCCTGCGTTCGAACTCGGCTGGATCGACCGGATGGGTAAATTGCACGTCGAAGACGCCCATCTTGAGGCCCGGATTGACTGGGTCCTGATAAAACTGGGCAGCGGCGACGCGCGCCGAAAAATTCGCCGTCGAGAATTGGAAATCGTAATCCTTGAGACGGATTTGCGGGGCGAGAATGGCTTTGTCGAGAGCGACGCTATACACCTGGTCGATCGGCCAGTCTTCCTTCGGGCGAAATTCCAGCACTCGGTCGTCCAACCAGCTCCAGGTGCCGCGGAGACCCGGCCGCAATGTCACGCCGGTCGGCAGCGGCTTGCCCGCCAAGGCCAGCGGCGCGGCCGAACGATCGAACCGCACGGTCAACGGATCAGGCTTCGCGTTTTCCTCTTCGATGCGTGTGCGCGCCGGTGCGGCGATCGAAAAAGCGACGAATTCCGGCTTCGGCAGCAATTGGTACCAGCGCCAAGCCGCAAGGCCGCCGAACGCGAGGGCGCAGACTCCCAAGAATACGGCGCCCGTCCTGCGGGGATGTCGGCGGGCCAAGTCGAATCCCCACCGGCCAAGATGGGCGGCGCGGTGATTGATCCGATGCAACCACTGCGGAGGCTCCCAAACCCAAGCGCCGAACACCGACTGCGCGAGCCAGGCCCAAGCCATCCATAGTCGCGCGACCGCACACCTGATTGCCACCCAACGCGAGTTTGCCACTGCCGCTCCCGGTAACACGATCTAGAAATGCACTACTCCCGCAAGACTCTACCGGTCAGGGCGAGCGGGATTCGTGATCAATCGTGGCAATGTGCCGCGCAATTGTGGCAAGCGCCGTCTCGACCCGACTTGGATGTGTACGGCCTCGCCCCGCAGCCCCGCAGCCCCGCAGCCCCGCAGACGCGCCCCCGGAGCGACCGACTTTCATGCTACCGTCAACGGGACACCCCGGGCTCGGCCGCCGCGGTCGCTTTGACGCAATGTGGGCCCGTGGAACAGTATTCGTAAAGCAATGAAGGGCACAGTGAAACCATGAGCACTCTACCGACATCGTTCCCCGCCGGGGCGGCTGCCGACACCGCCGAGCTTGGACGCATGCGCTCGGTGTTCGAATTGCAGCGAAGTGCCTTCGCAGCCACTCCGCATCCGGATCTTCACGCACGCAAGGATAAACTGCGACGACTGATCACTGCGCTGCGGCGGCATCAGACCGACATCGTCGCGGCAGTCAGCGCAGACTTTGGTGTTCGCGCTGCAGCGGAAACCAAGCTCGTCGAAGTCATGGGGCCGATCCTTCAGGCGCGGCACGCGCTGTCGCACATGCGCCGCTGGATGAAGCCCCGCCGGCGCAGCACCGAACTGCTGTTCCTGACGAATAGCGCTTGGATTGAATACCAGCCCAAAGGCGTCGTCGGAATCATCGGCCCCTGGAACTTTCCTGTTTACCTCACGTTGGGACCCTTGATTGCGGCGCTCGCGGCGGGCAATCGGGCGATGATCAAGGTTTCCGAGTTATCGCCGCATACGACGACGGTGCTGGCAGCGATGCTTGCCGAGTGCTTTAGCGAGAACGAGGTAGCGGTCTTCGGAGGCGAAGTGGCCGCGGGCCAGGCATTCACCGCGCTGCCTTTCAATCATTTGGTCTTTACCGGCTCGCCGCGCGTCGGCCGCGAGGTCATGCGGGCAGCTGCCGAAAACCTGACGCCGGTCACGCTGGAGCTTGGAGGTAAGTCACCGGCCATCGTCGGTCCCCGAGCTGATTTGCGTGATGCCGCTTTGCGCATCGCTCACGGCAAAGCGTTCAATGCAGGCCAGATCTGCGTGGCGCCTGACTACGCTCTGGTGCCTCGCGGCAAGTCAGCCGAATTTGCTGCGGCCGTGTGTGAAGCTTTTGCCCATCTGTACTCCACAGTCGGCGGCAATGCGGAGTACACCAGCATCATTAGCGACCGCCATGCCGCGCGGCTACGCGAGTTGCTGGACGATGCGAGCGCTCACGGGGCAACTATTCTACGATGCGGCAACGACGCCGGCGCCGGAAGGCAAATTCCCTTGCATGTGGTGACGCATCTGAACGACCGCATGCGATTGATGCGCGAGGAGATTTTCGGGCCCATTTTGCCGGTGCTCGAATACGATTGCCTGGATGACGCGATGGCGCTGATCCGAGGACGCGAGCGACCATTGTCGATGTACGCCTTCAATCTGAGCAGCGGAGAGCAGGATCGCATCTTGAAGCAGACCCATGCCGGGGGTGTAACCCTCAATGACTGGGGCTGGCATGTGTTCCAGCACGACCTGCCCTTCGGTGGCATCGGCAACTCCGGCATGGGAACTTACCACGGAGAAGAGGGATTTCACGAACTCTCCCACGGCAAGGCGGTTTTCAAGCGCCGGCGCTGGTTCCCTGTTGGCCTGTTCTACCCACCCTACGGAAATCTTGTACAACGGCTGTCGATGCGGCTGTACCTTGGGAAGAGCCAATGAGCCACAGGCCGAACTCCCGGCACGGACGGCCTGCCTTACGGCGCCGTCGTGGGGGCCGGATTCGCGCGACCGGAACTCAGGGTCTGCGTACGCCAACGTACAGAACTGTGCAGACGATAAGGTGATTATTCACGCTCCCGGTCTCAGCCGACGGCACGGTTGGCGAACCTAATGGCCTTTACAACGAACGCACGTTTTTCTCCGGGTCGGCGTCGCCTCGTCACGGAGATCTGACTTGCCCAAAACGCTAGCCTACCCGCTTGTTGCCGACGACGCCGGCAAGGCGAACGGTATCACCGAAGTGCGGCGGCAGAACTCGTTGCTCAAGACGGGCGCTTTGCAGGACGCGATTTTCAACAGCGCCAACTTTTCAAGCATTGCCACGGACGAGAAAGGAGTCATTCAGATATTCAATGTCGGCGCCGAGCGAATGCTCGGCTATGCGGCCGCCGATGTGGTGAACAAGATCACACCCGCCGACATCTCGGATCCGCAGGAGGTGATCGCACGCGCCAAGGCGTTGAGCGTTGAGCTCGCGACTTCGATAACACCGGGGTTCGAGGCATTGGTGTTCAAGGCGTCCCGCGGCATCGAAGACATCTACGAGCTGACCTACATCCGCAAGGATGGCAGTCGATTACCTGCGGTCGTGTCAGTCACGGCCCTCCGCGATGCCGACAACGCCATTATCGGCTACCTGCTGATCGGTACCGACAATACCGCGCGTAAGCAGGTGGAAGCCGAGCAGAAGAAGCTCGATCAGCGATTGCGCGACCAACAGTTCTACACGCGGTCACTCATCGAATCCAACGTCGATGCGCTGATCGCAACCGATCCGTCCGGAATCATCACAGACGTCAATAAGCAGATGGAAGCGCTCACTGGGTGCACGCGTGACGAACTGATCGGAGCGCCGTTCAAAAATTACTTCACGGATCCGGAACGAGCTGAGGCGGGCATAAAACTCGTGTTGCGCGAGAAGAAGGTCACTGATTACGAGCTCACCGCGCGCGCCCGAGACGGCAAGATCACGATAGTGTCGTACAACGCAACGACATTCTACGACCGAGACAGAAATCTGCAGGGTGTGTTCGCCGCGGCGCGCGACGTCACGGAACGCAAACGTCTGGACCAGGCATTGGAGGAAACGAACGTGCAGCTGGAGCGCGCCAAGATCGCCGCAGACAAAGCCAACCTTGCCAAATCGGAGTTTCTGTCCAGCATGAGCCATGAATTGCGCTCGCCGCTGAACGCGATCCTCGGCTTTGCCCAGCTAATGGAGTCGGCGTCGCCGCTGCCGGCGCCAACCCAGAAGGCCAGCATCGACCAGATTCTTCAGGCCGGGTGGTATCTGCTCGAGTTGATCAACGAAATCCTCGATCTCGCATTGATCGAGTCCGGCAAGCTGTCTTTGTCGTTGGAACCCATCTCCCTGACGGAAGTGCTGACCGACTGCAAAGCGATGATCGAACCGCAGGCGCTTCGCGGCGACATCCGCCTGAGTTTCCCGCCGGCAGGCAGCCGTCTTTTTGTCAGCGCCGACCGGACACGCTTGAAGCAGGTTCTCGTGAATCTGCTGTCGAACGCGATCAAATATAACCGAACAGGAGGAACGGTGGAGGTCACGTCCGGTATAACCGCCGCGGGACGTACGCGGGTTAGTTGTCGGGACACGGGTGCGGGCTTGTCGGCGGAACAGGTAGCGCAGCTGTTTCAGCCGTTCAACCGCCTTGGACAGGAGGCCGGCGCAACAGAAGGTACGGGCATAGGCCTGGTCGTGAGCAAGCGGTTGGTGGAACTCATGGGAGGTGATATTGGTGCGGAAAGTACGGTCGGAGTCGGTAGCGTTTTCTGGATCGAACTGACCACGACGGCCGCATTAGAGCCTGCGGTTGATTCAACGGAAACGAAACGCGTCGCAGAAATGCAGGTTCGCAGCGACGTGCGCATGCGTACGATCCTGTGCGTCGAGGACAACCCGGCGAACCTCTTGTTGGTTGAAAGCGTTTTTGCGCGCCGACCCGATATCCGGTTGCTGACTGCGCGGGACGGTAGCAGCGGGGTGGAAATGGCGCGCATCTCGCGGCCGGATGTCATCCTCATGGATCTCAATCTGCCCGGCATCAGCGGATTCGATGCGCTACAAATCCTCGCCGAAGACCCGCTGACAGCGCACATCCCCGTGATCGCGCTCAGTGCCAATGCGATGCCCCGAGATATCGAGAAGGGTCTGAAGGCGGGATTCTTCCGTTACCTGACCAAACCTATCAGGGTGCCAGAGTTCATGGAAACGCTGGACGTCGCGCTAAGACATTCGACAACGGCCTGTGCCCGGACAGATCGGAAGAAACAAGGGCCCCCTTGAGCAGGCCGCCTGCGTTGGTGAACCAGTAGCCGCCGCGCGCTCTCGTTACGCATCCATAACCCTGCGGGTCATCAAACGCCCGCGCTACTCCTGGTCCGTCTCGCCGTCGGCGTCGTCATCTTCCGGATGGCCTAACTCATCCTCGTCGTCGACTTCAAATTCCTCGGGGGCCTCGGTTTGATCGTCGACCTCTCGGATTAACGCCTCATTTTCACCCGCATGTTCATCGTCGCGGTCATCGTCATCATCTTCCGTGCCGCTACTCGGGTGCGGGGTGACTCGCTCGGAATGCGCAGTGATCATATAAGCCCCTGAATTGGAAAGTAGTTCTGTACTCAAGCGTACCCACCTGCCTATTTTCGCAAGATCGCTGTGAGCGTGATCTCCGGCACGCTCGCCAGCACCTTGGACAGCGGGCAGTCCTGCTTCGCCCCCGCCGCGATTTTCTGGAACGTGCTCTCATCGATTCCCGGCACGTTAGCCTCCAGGCGCAAAGCGATGTGGTCGATCAAAAATCCCTTGCCCTTCATCACCAATCGCACGCTTGCGGTGGTGTCGATGGCGCTCGTCGCAAATCCTGCTGCATCGCAGGCGAAAGAGAATGCCATCGTAAAACAAGCCGCGTGTGCCGCCGCCAATAGCTCCTCGGGATTGGTTCCCCGACGATCATCCTCAAAGCGACTGCCGAATCCATATGGATAGGATTTCAACGCGTCGGTCTGAGTGCTGATCCTGCCTACACCCTGCTTGCCCCGCCCTTCCCAATGTACGTTCGCTGTTTTGTCCGCCATGGCAACTCCTCAGTGGCTACTACGAAGGTCTGTTAGGATTTTACACCCATGTCGTGGCCCTCAGGATGGTCCGGCACGCCGGCATAAATTAGCGCGCTGGAGAATGCGACATCGGTCGGGCCCTTAACGGCGTTGTGGGTGACAACGGCAGCCACGGGTTCTCCCCGGCACTCGACGCTTCCACGCTACCGGGCCGCCTACGGGATTGGAAGTGAGCGCGCAACCGGCCCCACACTGGCCGACTCGACTCTCGGCCGTCCCTCATCACAGTTGATCGGGCCAGAGAACGGCTTGCGCGACGACCACGTGCTCGCCGTTGAACGTCGCCGCCGGTGAACCATATAGCTGGTACCCCACCGCAATGGCGTCTGAGACGCGGCGACAGAATTCGGCATCGTCCTTGCCGGTGAGCAACCGATATCGAGGAAGAGATTCACAAACCAGCATCGGTTCGATGTGGAACGGTCGATATCGCGAGACGGTCAGTCGGTCCTGCCGACGTCAATTCGGTACTACGTGGGTAAATCGGGAGCGGCCCCCGCCCTTGAAGCCCATGGCCCAATCGACATAAAAACCGATTACCTGATCATTCATCGGGAACTAGGCATCAGCGGTGCGTTGGATGTGGTCACACACTTGCCGCCCATCACTGTGGCTGGAGAGGTCACGTAGAACCGAGCACACACGCACTCATGGCTCGGGCCTCATCGATCGTTTCGATGAATCCAAGCTCGCGCCGGATCTTCGATGTGTCGTAAGCGATGTCCTGGTCGAAGTTCCTGCCAGCTTCGTCGGCGACAGCTGCCTGTCGGTCTGGCAGCCGAGCGAGGCGTTCAGCTATCGTCGGCGTATGCGCTTCGCCCACGTTGAAGACGTTGTTAGCCGCGCGCGGATCGGCAACTGTGAGCGCGATCGCTTCGGCGACGTTTTCAACATACCCATGGGTCCATCGCCATTGCGGTTGACGCCGAAACCCGTACACGGTGGCAAGGTCGGCGTTCTCGTCTGGGCCGTACACCTTCGGCAGCCGCAGGATAGTACCCGGTAGATCGCGACGACTGAGAGCGGCTCGCTCGACGAAAATCTTGTCATACCAATAATTGAGTTCATCCGCCGACGTCGCCGAACCGCGATACGGAAATAGGCGATCGCGGAGTGGCGCATTCTCCGTGAGCGGCGTGGGTTCGATCGGACCCGGCTCCGTTCCTGCGAATCGGCCGTAAGCCCGATACACGTCGCCACTGGACAGCACCACGATACGGCCGGCGCGGCCAGCGAAAGTGTCCATCGCGGCTTCGGCGTCCGGTTCTCCCATCGCGATCATGTGCAGTACGACATCCGGCGCAAATCGCTGAGCGGCAAGCGGCACGCGAAGAACGGGAATACCTGCCGACTCGTCCGTGATTTGCAGGACACCTTCGGGGAGTCCCGCCCGATGAACTCCGCGATGCAAGACCGCGATGTCCCATTCGCGAGCGTGTAGTCGCCGAACCACGTGTGGCCCGATGGCCCGGGTTCCCCCAATAATCAAGCAGCGCATCCGCCAAAGATTATAGGGTCGGCCCGTTGCTTGGAAGCTCTAGCATCAGCGCGTGACCCTCCCGTAGGGCGCGAATGTCCGGCGCCCGAGAGCAATCGCACGAATCCGGCAGGTTAGGGTCCGCGAAGTGACCATCGGCTGCGAACCGCTTGGTCGAGCCGGCTGCAAAGTCGATGAAATATGACTACCGGTCGGCGGCAATGGTTACCGGCCGGCCAATACGAGCCAGCGATAGCGCTAAAATACCTGTTTCGAAGCGGACGCCCGCGGCTTACGATATACATGGTTTGTCGCGCCGATTTAAGCACGCAAGCAAATGCCGGGGACGTCATGCGAACGTATCGCAACGTTTCCAGGATGGACAACATGGCATTTCTATTCGTTGTGATTATCGCAGTAGTGCTCGCTGGTGTTTTGCTTATGATTGCCACCGAAACAGCAGGCAAGTCGGGGAAGTGGGGTCTCAATTTGAATTCCGTTTGGGACGTTGTAGCGGGCAAAGGGTTACTGCGAAAAGTAACTTGTCCCAGGTGCGGCCGAGAGCAAGAACACCGTAGGAAGCCGGTGATTCTCAGTGAGTTCCTTAGGGGAGGACGTACCTGTCCAAACTGTGGAGCAAGCATGGACTGATCATCGCTGTTGCGAAAAGCCCGTGACCCAGGGTCGTGATGCGCATGCATTTTCCTCCGGTGGCGCGGTGGCAATTCATCACGCGCCACCAAAGCGCGTGCGACTGCCACATGAGACATCGACGGCATTCGCCGCATCATCTCAGATTGAGATCAAGGGACGGACTACATGCCTCCCCGCACCGACTTCAGTTGCTGCCGCAACCGATAATAAAGAACTACGAGTAAGCGAATGCCAGCGCTATTGCTTCGAGCCATACGCATCCTTCGTCGGATACAATTGAGCAGATGCCTTCGTTTTCACCGCCCCAGCCGCCGGTCGTAACCGGCAGCAGAGGGTGAAAACGCATCGTCGCACAGGACGCCGGGAGCTCAGCCAATGAACGACTCGCTCACATACACGCCGCCAAATGTCTGGCAATGGAACAAGGAAAATGGTGGCCGGTTCGCGAACATCAATCGCCCGGTCACGGGACCGACGCATGACAAAGATCTGCCGGTCGGCCGCCATCCCCTGCAGCTCTATTCGCTCGCCACGCCGAACGGGGTGAAGGTCACGGTAATGCTGGAAGAACTGCTGGCGCTTGGCCGTAGCGGCGCGGAGTACGACGCCTGGCTGATCCGGATCACTGAAGGCGATCAATTCGGCAGCGGCTTCGTAGCCGTCAACCCAAACTCCAAAATTCCGGCGCTTATGGACCGTAGCGAACCGACGCCAATCCGGGTGTTCGAGTCAGGGTCGATATTGCTGTATCTTGCCGAAAAGTTCGGAGCGTTCCTGCCGACCGACGCAGCGAAACGCGCTGAATGCTTGTCCTGGCTTTTCTGGCAGATGGGCAGCGCGCCTTACCTTGGTGGCGGGTTTGGCCACTTCTACGCCTACGCGCCGACGAAGATCGAGTACGCTATCGATCGTTTTGCAATGGAGGTGAAGCGCCAACTCGATGTTCTCGATCGGCGGCTGGCGCAGTTTGAGTATCTGGCGGGCTCCGACTATACAATCGCCGACATCGCAGTCTGGCCTTGGTATGGCGCCCTGGCGCAGGGCCGGCTCTACGGGGCGGGCGAATTCCTGCAAGTGCAAGAATACGCAAACGTCCAGCGCTGGACCGACGCAATTGCCGAGCGCCCCGCCGTGCAGCGAGGGCGCAAGGTGAACTGCACCTGGGGCGAGCTCTCAGGCCAGTTGCACGAACGCCATGACGCTAGCGAACTCGAAACAAAGACACAAGACAACGTCGGGGATAGCAAAACTACGACCGGCGGATGATTCCGTAAATCGATGGCGCCCGATACTCATGGTGGCCGGCAAACTACCTATTTTCCGGTCGCCATGTCATTGATTAGGCATCGATCGATAAATAGGACTTGAGCGTCGAATAGAAAGTCACGATTCTTCTTTTTTGCGTAGCCATGACCCTCATCGTTGGCCATCATGAACCAAGTTGGCGTGCCCTGAGCATTGAGTTTGTCGATGATCTGGCGGGACTCGATCCACGGGACGCGCGGGTCATTCTTACCGACGACGGCAAAGACGGGCTTGTGCATCGCGTCGAGATGATTCATCGGTGCAATTTTCTCTAGGTAGGCACGCATGGCGGGATCGCGCTCATCGCCGTATTCGACACGGCGCAGATCTTGCCGATATGCCTCGGTGTGCTCGAGGAACGTGACGAGATTCGACATACCCACGATTGGCATAGAACAGCGGATGCGGTCGTTGTAGAACGCGGAGACGGCCCACGTCATGTGGCCGCCATAACTGCCGCCATAGATCATGACATGGTTGGAATCGAGCTGCGGTTGCGTCCCGACCCAGTCCAGAAGCGCGTTGATGTCCTTATAGGTATCGTCACGGTGATAGCCGTTGTCGAGCTTCAGGAATGTCTTGCCATAGCCGCTGGAGCCGCGCACGTTAGGTGCGATGAAAGCCACGCCGAGTTCATTGATCAGGTAATTGTCCTGCCCTCGGAAGGCGGGGCGGAATTGAGACTCGGGGCCACCATGGATCGCAATAACG
>Ga0181530_10007840_pt1 | contig 10006 bp, 5 predicted proteins | sample PEATcosm2014_Bin_42_FD_119769 | JGI IMG/M metagenome (GOLD analysis project Ga0181530, IMG submission 119769) | Peatland microbial communities from MTU Mesocosm Facility, Houghton, MI, USA - PEATcosm2014_Bin10_60_metaG | ecosystem: Environmental > Terrestrial > Soil > Wetlands > Peat | place... | reverse complement strand
TGGTCTTTTCTGCTTGGACATTCCAGGTCCTCCAAAATGCTAAAAGCGCCTGCCCCTGGGTTTCGAGGCTGAGGGCGGGGCGATCTTCAGCCTTTCCTGAACTTCGGTTATCCAACAAACCTCGCTGCCTCGGTGCCTGCGATTTCGCACCACCTTTGCAGCAGCGGAAAATAAAGCCCCGCCTGAATGGGCCGGTCTTCCAGGCCGGCGAACAGCTGGCGGTATCGCTCCAACTGGGGGCGGTACCGCTCGCACTCGTTGTTCAGGAAACCTTCCAGCCCAGCGCCCTCGTGTGCGCTGGTCTTGTAGTCGACGATCCAGCGGGTGCCCCGGCGGTCCACGAAAGTGCGGTCCAAGCGGCCGTTGACCAACTCTCCATCTACGAACCCGGTAATCGGGTATTCACAAGCAGACGCGATGTGATCCCCGCCGAGCAGCCAGCGGCCTCTCTCGTCCTCAAGGGTCCTGACTAGCGCCTCCACCACCTTATCGGCTGCGGTCGTTATCTCGGCGGCCGGCACACCGAGCGTCGTCAGGGCCGAGATGAATCCGGGACGATGCTCCTCGATTCTCTCGCTATCCCACAGGGCCACGCCGTCCACTGCGATTTTCCGCAGCATTTGGTGGACTACCGTTCCCACGTGCCGTAGGGTGTCGCCCACCCATCGGAAGCTGACCGCCGGGCCGCTGGCGTGCTCGGCTGCTACAGGTTCCACCGGCGAAATCGAAGGCGGCGGAGCGGGGAGGGACCAATCCTGCCGCAACCGCTGGAGCGACAGTGGAGTACGCGTATTCTGCGTTTCAGCCTCAACGGTTGGTTCCATTTCGTCCGCCTTCCGCTGAAACTCCGGCTCGGCTACCGGCCACATTCTTGCCAGCAGTGAGCTCGATTCGGGCTTTTTCAATCTGACGACCCCATCTTCTTCTGTATAAGCCACGTGCCCGAGCAGGTGCAGTTCAGATTTTGCGCGGGTCGCGGCGACATACAACAGGCGCCCGGATTCATACTCCGACTTGCGCGCCTCTATTAGCTTCAGATAATCGAACGTGCGGTCGCGATCGGCTCCGGTGGCATGGATCGGCGCCAACAGGAGGTCCGGCTCCGCTCCGAGCCGAGGTCTCACAAGCCACATCATAAGGCGCGAATCGTCGGACCGGGTCTTGCGTCCGAGCCCCGGAACGATGACTACGTCAAATTGCAGGCCCTTCGCCTTGTGAATCGACATCACCTGCAGTTCCTCGCCGGCGGCAGGGTCGGGATTGGCATAGAGCCCCTCGATACGCTGTGCCAGCGCCGCAAGATCCAGGGTGCCGCCGTCCTCCATCTCCTCGATCAGGTCAAGGAAAGCCTGGGCATCATCGAGATCGGAAGCTTTCTCCGCGCATGCCGGTCCGCCGAGAGCCATCCAAGTCCCTTCGATGCAGTTACGAAGAGATGCCGGACGGGTCTCGATGGCATTTTGAAGAATGGTTCGGATCCGCGCCACCCGTGCCCACCCATCCGGGCTCATGGCGGCTGTCTTCCCTTCATCCGAGATCAGGTCCCACATCGCCGCACGAAGGTCGCCGCCGGCGAGCACGTGGAGATCCGCCAAACTCAAACCGCACCACGGCGCTCTCAGCACCGCCAGCCAGGCGATGCGATCCGCGGGGTGCAGAATGGCGCGGGTCAACGCAGTGAGATCGCGGACGACCGGCCGTTCGGCAAGGAATTCGAGTTCCACCGCGCGAAACCGCAGGTTCGCGTCGCGCAGCGCCGGCAGAATGGCGCTGAGGTGGCTGCGGGCGCGCACCAGAATGGCGATCTTGGTCGCGTGCCGCTCCTGTGCGCTCGTTACCAGTTCGACGATTCGCGCCGCTTCCCTGGCATCGCGGCGCCCCACAAACGCGTGAAGCGATACCGCGGGCGAGAGTCCTTCGGGGTTTTGCGTTTCGGATGGAAAGAACGGGATTGCGCCTGTGGTCACGTCTTCTTCGCCCGGCAGAACGGACGGAAACGTGCGGTTCACCCACTCGATTATTCCTTTGTCTGATCGGAAATTTGCCGTGAGCCGAAGCAGTTCCAGGCGAACCGCGCCAATACCATCGCGGGCAGTCTTCAAGAAGAGGCCGACTTCCGCCTCGCGGAAGCGGTAAATCGACTGCATCGGGTCGCCCACGGCGAAAACAGTCCGGCCGTCACCGGGTTCCCACCCGGCAATGAGCTTCTCCAGGAGATCGTATTGGCCGACTGAGGTGTCCTGGAACTCATCGACAAGCAAGTGGCGGATCTGGTAATCCAGCGCCAATGCGAGGTCAGTCGGCTCATCGGCGTGGCCGAGCGCGCGTTGCGCCGCCATCGCCACTTCGGCGTGATCGGCCTTGCCGCTCTGCCGGAACTGCACCTGAAGTTGGGCAGCCGCGAGCGGCAGTAATTTCACCAGCGCTTCCAGTGCCAGCCACTGTGGTTCCGCGAACTGACCATCGGGGAGCACCCGAAACTCCGCCAAGGCCAGACGCAGCAGATCGTTCCCGCTCAAGCGGGCGATCAGATTCAGGCAACGCTGCTTTGCCTCCTTCGCATCCGGCGGGAACCCATTGGCGACGGTCAGCTTTTGCCTCCAATCGCCGTCCTTCTTCAGCAGCGTGTCGGCTATCCCGAGCCACGCGTCGGGATCGTCGTCGCCCGGGAGCCGCGTCAGGTTTGCACAGGCGAGAGCGCAACCCTCCCGGCCCGCACGCGCGAGATTCCTCCCGGCTTCCGCCGCAACCATGACAACTTCGGTGGCCAACTCGGGTGGAATAAATGACCGAGCCTTTTCCGCCTGGTCGCGGATTACGTTGCGAAGCGCGGTTTCGAGAGCGGCCCGGATTGCGCGCGGGTCTCCGCCGCCCGCCAGGAGGCGAAGCCATTGATCGCGGCGCGCCAACATGTCCGCAATCAGGCCCTGTATGAGCTGGAAATCATTGTCCAGGTGGGCGAGCAGCACCTGCACTGGAGCGGTCCACTCTTCCGATTCCAGCAACTCGATGGTCTGCCGGGCAGCTTCGGCATAAATCGGCGCGGCAGCCTCGGAAATCGCCGGCGGCGCTCCCAACCGCGATACCCATGGCATCTGCATCGCCAGCGAGGTGGACAAGGAATCGATAGTGCGGATACGCAGCCGGTTCGGGTTGCTAAACAGATCCCACCTCAGAGAATCGCTGCGCTCGCGCACCGCCTTCGCCAGTTTCCAGGTATGCCGCTCGTGTTCCTTTTCAGGCTGCAGCCCCGCGGAATCGCGTAACGCGCCTAGTACGCGCCGCAACATCTCACCCGCCGCTTTCTTCGTAAACGTGATGGCGACCACCGCCTCCGGTTGATCGACGTGGGCCAACAAGTTCAGATAACGCTGGATCAGAAGCTCGGTTTTGCCGGAGCCAGCCGGAGCCTGCACGATAAACGACCTCTGCGGGTCGAGTGCGCGCCCTCGTTCTTCCGCGTCCGGAATGCTCATGTTTCCACCAGTTCCCGATTCCATCAAGAATCCGCCTCCGCGACACGACAGAGGGGCGCAAGCGTGCAGTACCGGCAGCTATCATCAGGGTCCATGGGATCCGTTTCCGCATGACCCGCCCGGAAGTTTTCTGCCAGGGTTTCGAGCACGACGCGCCACGCGTCGATCCGCGCCCGCAAGTCGGTCGCCTCCGCACCGGGAATCATTACCCCTTCATCGACGAGCCCCATGAAACGGCATTGCCCGGTTTTAACCTGACCGAACAGAACGCCGCCCAGTGGAGTCGCGTGCATCGTGCTATAGAGCGGCAATTGCGGCTCCTCCGGGCGCTCCGTATCCCAACTGTGCACGCTCGGCGAACCGGATTTATAGTCGATGACCACTTCGCGGCCATCCGCCAGCCGGTCGATGCGATCGATCCGCACCTTGAATCGAACGCCCTTCAACTCGCCGCGACACTCGCCTTCCGGCTGGATTACCTCGAACGGCGGGCGCGTCTTCTCGAGTTCGAGCCACTCGACGACGACGCGCTCGATGCGCTGCTGTTCGAGCGCTAAGAAGCGAGCCGGCAAGGGTGCGCCCCGCTCATCCTCAATACGGGCGATTGCCGAGGCGGCCGCCTTCCGAATTACTTCCGCAACATCGGTCCTCTGACACAGGGCGTCGAACGTGCGGATCTCTTTCCAGACCTCTTCCAGAGCATGATGGATTGCGTTGCCCCGCTGGCGGTCGTCCAGACCGGGCGTCGGCTCCTTCAGATCTTCGGCGCCCAACCGCAGTTCGGCGTACGCACGGAACGGACACGCGGCCTGATACTTGAATACTTTGGTGCCACCTCGCTGCCACGCCTCGTCATTGATCGGAGGGCCTTGGTCATCGACGATTCGCTCGACGGCACGCGATTGGTGGATAGTCTTGGCGTACAGCTCGCCGGCCCAGAGTTGCAGATCGGCCGCATCGCCTTTGGTGATCCGCAAAATCAGCGGGCTCGGTGCCAGTTCGCGATCCTCCTCGCGAGTCGGGTAACTGATTACAACATCGGGTGCACTGGCCAGCAAACGATCCGTGATCAAACGCGCGAATGCCAGCTCTCTTTCCGGGGAGCAGCGTGGGATACCGGCTTCGCGCTGCATCCGGATCGGCAGGAACGGGTTCGGCGCCGGCGGCCCCGGCCACGCTTCGTCATGGAGGCCCATCACCCAGAGGTGATCGAACTGGAGGCCGGACGCTTCAAGAGCGCCCAAAACCTGTACAGGTGTCTCACCGCCTTGGGGCTGGAACATCGTTTCCCCGGCAATGCGCCGCAGCAGCGAAAGCGCCCTAGCCCGGTCCAGGCTGCCGGCGATGAAATCCGTCCCGGCGAGGTCGGAAAGGGCATCCTTCCACGCTTCCACCGCCTGGTACTCGGTGCTGTCCAAGACCCGCTCCCCCGGCCATCCGAGCGCCGTCAACTCGGCGGAAAAGCCTCGGCTCCACTGAGCGGCCGTTTGGTAGGACGGCCCCGCCTGACGCATTTGCACCCACCCTTCCAGGCAGCGTCCGAGTAGTGGACAGGGCGAGTGCTGGCCGCGCGCGCGTGCGTGCAGATCGGCCATCGGAATCCGCATTGCGCCTGCTCGCCGCATCGCAACATCCAGCGCTCCACGTGCGCTCCGCTCCGTCTCCGCTCCAGAGATATACCGATCACGGACGAAGCTGCTGAGGGCCTGCCAGTCATTTTCTTGCGGGTTGAGAGCAAGGATCGCCAGGGCGCTTCGGATCGGCGGGTAACTGCTGAGAGGTTCGCCGGCCGAGAGGTTCACCAGCGAACGTGTCCTGTGGCGCCCGAGGAGCAGAGAGGCCGGTTCGAGAATCGATTGGAAAATTCGCTCCACCTGCCGCTTTCTCGCGGCCAAGTCTGGAACCACGACCCCGATCATGCCTGGCTGCCCGGTTTCAATCAACCACCGGGCCCATCGAGCCGCGATTTCGATTTCTTGCCTGACGTCCTGGAACGGGATTCGCACTTTGCGTTCGGTCTCATGCGGCATGGTGGTGCGCAGTTCCTCTACCGCGACTCCGGCCACTTGCAATGCCGTGATCAGTTCACGTTGTTGGGGCGTGTATTCGTCAAACCCGACCAGCAGAATGCGTTCCGGAAGGTGAAGCCGCTTCAGATGTTCCCGTAGTATGTCGGGGACGCGCGCTGAATCAACCCAGTTGTGCTCCTGACATCGCCGCCGAAACGAAGCGGCCCACACCGCGAATACGCGTGCATCATCGTTGCCGATGCTCTCGATATCGGAAAGGTCCGACCGCCACTCCGCCGCCAGCATCCATGCTTCCAGTGCTGCTGCTGCAGTCGCACCGACCTGCAGCAGTTCGCCCGATGCGGGATGCTCGCGAACGAGACTCTCCCAAGCCACGTACTCCTGCCACGCAGTGAGCCGCACCGGCGGACTGGGTGTGGAATAGAGAAACTCCTCCCATAGGGTGGAAAGCCACGCTCCCCAAGGCAGAACATCTGGAGATTGCCACGATACCAGCCCCCGGGATTGTTGACGGACGCTGTACTCCTGCCAAATGGTCCGCGCCAACCGACGGGTAGCGGTGACGACGGTGGAACGCGAGTCAAGGGCGGTCCAAACACTCTGGTCCATAGGAAGCTAATTCCTCACCGGCTGCTGCGAGACCGGGCCGAAGGCGCATTGTGGACGTCGAACGCGACTATGAAGTAGCCTATAAATGGCGGATTCGTCGATCTCACTCCGCCATACCCGATAGCCCGGCCATCCAAGAATCTTCTTCCAGTCGTTGTCCCTCAAACTGCGAAGTGTGCCGAAAACCGCCCGGCGCCCGAAACCCCGTCAATCCGCCAGCCCTTCAGATCTCCGCGCAGAGCGCAGAGTATCAAAGATTCTAAAGAAGCGCTTCGCTGTGACGAACGTCGCCGCGGAGCAAATCCGTCTTCTTGACCCAAACGAACCCGTCGCCCTTCGAAATGACAGCTACATCAATCGGTCCGCCGACGGTTTCATCCTCGTCGGCAGACATTCGTGCCCGAAAGGCTGTCAGATTGACCAAAGCCTCGGCCAATTTTGCGAGCTCATAGCGAGGCAGCGCAGAGACGGCCGCTATTAAGGGATTTGTGTACTTTTCGCGAACTTCCTCGTTCAGAATCTTACTGAACGCGTCGGCGAATTTCTCGGTCAGTTTGGCAGCTGACTGCTTGCCGGAGGGACCCAAGACCTCTCCAAGGCACCGGAGGACCAATTCCGGTATCGACTGTTCCAACTTTGGAAAGATGCCCCTGTAGAACATGTCTATCACGTGTGTCTGTCCGAACGGGACCACCATCGCATCATCATCATGCGTCACGCGTGATTCGTGGACCTTAAAATAGCGCAGTCTACCCGCTGCAATGGTCCCAACCCGATAGTGGACTAGCACCGGAAACGGTTCTGAGTCTCCCATTCCGGCGACCACAACGCCGCTCCTATCTGCGGGATGGACCCATTTCTTCGTGTACATATACCGAACGATTGTTCGAAGATCTTGTTTTGTCTTCGAGGGCAAATCGGCAGACTCGAATACCTGTTTTTCCAACTCGTCGATCTGTCCAGCATACTCAGCGAGCACTCTGTCCCCGTATGCAATACCAAGAACTTCTATCAATTCGTATTCACTCCAGTTTTCAAGTACGTCTCGGCTCACCAATTCCGAAAGCAGAGATCCTACGCGCTTTGGCGTGGCCTTCGGCTCATCCTTCAACCTCGCCTGAACTTGGTCGGCAAACTCACTCTTCCAGTACTCGCCTACGTCGTACTGAAACGAGCGGGTCTGCACGGACTCGGGGAACAGCGAGTTCGAAACCTCGATGAATCGAAGGAACTCCTCTGCGTATTGTTCAACGGAGTCGAACCGTTGATCGGCAAGCTTCCGACTGAACATCTTCACGATCGTTTCCCAAGGGACGCCCATCATATCAGCGGATCCATAGGTTAGAATTGCGATGGGCGCGACACGGGACAATTGGAAGAGCTTCTCCGCCGTGTGGTAAATCTTTCGTTCGCCTAAGGTGACGGCGCTATCCGCTGCCAGGGCGACTCCGCGCTTGTTCATTACCGCGACTTCACAGGTCATAGTGTCCTTTCCATCAGTCTAGCATCGCCGAATCCACGGCGGGAGCCATCTCGGCCTTCGGCCTTTGGACATTCTCGTCTTACGGGATAGTGCGCGGCAGGCCGGGAAAGTCTCTCAAGAAACCGATGCCGCCTGCGAGGTCAGAGCCGCTCATGTGCTCGACAATCAGCTGTACGAGCGGCGCCTTGTGCGCATCGGTGTCATGAGTAAGCCATGGAAGGTCGTGCGCCTCGGCGAGCCGCGGCCAGAGCGAAGTACGCCCGGCGATGACTTCGTCCTGCGACGAATACAAGGACAGCCGGTGCGGGACGTTTCGTTCGACAGCGACGCCATCGGCCCAGGTCGGCGAACTGATACAGATGACCTGGAGATCCTCCCGCCCGTCCTCCTGCAGCCTGGCCGCGACCAAGCCGCCCAGGCTGACGCCGATCACCAGCGCCGCCCGTTCGATCGGGAGCGCCCGCAGATACTCCAGCGAGCGCTCGGCCGGCTGCACGCCGTTCTCCCGCCCGTGAGGAAGCGACGGGCGCACATAGCGCACCCCCGGATAGGACTTCCGCAGGAGTTCCTCCAGCAGCAGAACTGACCCTCCGGGCCAGCCGCCCCTGCCGTGAAGAAGGTAGATCGTCGTGAGCTGGTTCGATGCCATGGGCCGCCTCTCTTTAGCGATTGTCACACGCCTGCGCACGGCGCCAGGAGCGGCGTTTGGGGTTGATCCTCGGCGACGGAGAAACCCACTGTGGCGCCGTGCCCGTTCACGTGCATGCGTCTGCCTTCGCGCCGGATCTGTCTCGCAGCCTGTACGAGGCCGGCCGCAGTCGGGTCATCCGCGCGGTCGAACGCGAATTGACCGGCCAAAACGTACGTCTCACGAATCTGCGCGTAAGAGAACCGGTCCATTGCCATCGCTGCTTCGGCGGTCGCGACTCCGTCGATTGTCCCCGCGCTCAGGTGCGCCAGGTATCGTTGCCGCAGGTCCGCCGTGGGCGTTGGAAACTGGGCGACGCGGTCGAAGCGGCCCGGCCGCTTCACGAGAGCGCTGCTCAGGGGCACCAAATTATTGGCGGTGGCGACTATGATCACGCCGTCTTCCGTGGACAATCCATCCAGGCATGACAGAAGCCCGTTGATGGCCTGGCGCATCTCTTCGGGTTCGCCCGCGCCCACCTTGTCGATGTCTTCGAGAATCACCAGAGACGGGGCCTGCGCGGCCGCAGACTCAAACAGATCGCTGAGTTGATCGGGGCTGTACGGACTCTCGCTCCGGGTCCTGAAATCGATTCCGAAAGCGCGAACTGCGGGATGAGACGCCATGATTCGAGCGGCCGATGTTTTGCCATTTCCAGGCGGCCCGTAGAAGAGGTACCCACGACGGTAGGGAAGATTGTGCCGCCGGAACCAATCCTCCCGCTGGAAGAACGACTCAAAATCCCGGCGGACGAACTGATCGAGATCGGCGTTCAGCACCAGCGAGTCCCAGCAATAGCCGTCGGGCGGCAGCAGGACATCACGCCCCGCCATCATGGAGATCCTCTTCGGCGGCTCAATCGCCTCCAGCATCCGAAGCACCGCGGGCATTTCCTGCCTGTTGACAACCAGCACGGAATGGGACGTAGGTCCGGCGTCCTTGTGCGGATTGTATGGGACCATGGCGAAGATCAATCCGTTGGTGCATCCCTTGGGCCAGAGTGCCAGAGGCGTGTCTCTCCAGTGCGGGTCCCACCCGAACTTGCCGGCTGCAACCCCGGCTGCACGATTACGCGACATGCAAAGCTCAATGCGGGGAGGGGTTTCCGGGGGGATCTCCCATTTCGTAATCACCGGGCGGAGGGCTGCGATGTAAGAGACCGATCGGCTGTCGACCGGCAAGTCCGTGAAGATGTCGGTCAGAGCCAGATGGTCAAAGGGCAGGTGGAATTCGAAGACGATGGTTTCGGCGAGCGGACACCCGGCAACGGACTCAATCCAGCCCTGATAATGGCGAACGAATTCGTCGATGGCCGCGGCTGGCGGCGCGAGCAGCAGGTTTACCGGTCTGGGAGAGTGCGGCGCGTTAGGCATGAACCGAGTCTACATCCCGGCTGTGTGATCTAACGTCACAACACCGGCTGCGACCCGTGTGACGTTAGGAAGAGCATCCCGGCGGCTGAGTCCGAATCGACCCTATTCCTTGATGTATAGCCTAACGCCAACCCGTTTGGCCGACTAGAATTGAGGAAAGACCATGGCCGTCAAACCGAAGATCCACCGCAAGGGAGCTGAAGTTGTTGGGTACGGGAAGGACCGTAAGGGAACGACAGATGGCAAGACGAAATCGAAGCAGTACCGGGTCTACCTGGCCTGGGAAGGGACCATCGACAACCCCTTGGAAGGAATGGGCTATCTGATTCGCCCGCGGCACCGGGATA
>Ga0181530_10007838_pt1 | contig 10009 bp, 6 predicted proteins | sample PEATcosm2014_Bin_42_FD_119769 | JGI IMG/M metagenome (GOLD analysis project Ga0181530, IMG submission 119769) | Peatland microbial communities from MTU Mesocosm Facility, Houghton, MI, USA - PEATcosm2014_Bin10_60_metaG | ecosystem: Environmental > Terrestrial > Soil > Wetlands > Peat | place... | reverse complement strand
GAGAATTCCCGCCTGTCGCATGCCGCCACCCAGCGCCTTGCGCCATCGCTGCGCTGCAGCAATGACATCGCGAGAACCCAGCAGCACGGAGCCGGCCGGTGCGCCCAGCCCTTTCGATAGGCACACCGACACCGAATCAAAACCCTCCACCGCAGCCGCTTCGTCGATATTGAGTTTCACGATGGCATTGAACAGTCGCGCCCCGTCCAAGTGCGTACGCAGTCCGCGCGCATGCACGAACTCCGTCACGGCGCGCAGGTAGGTGCCGGGCAGCACCCGTCCACCCATGGTATTTTCCAGCGCCAATAATCGCGTGCGCGCGAAATGCAGATCGTCCGGCTTGATGGCGTGTGCGATGCGCTCGATTGCGATCGCGCCATTGGGCTCATTCGCCAGCGGTTGTGGCTGAATGCTGCCGAGTACTGCGGCACCCCCCTGTTCATATTTGTAGCTGTGCGCGTCTTGGCCCACCAAGTATTCATCGCCACGACCGCAATGTGCCATCAAAGCGGCCAAATTGCTCTGCGTGCCGGTCGGGAAAAACAGCGCGCTCGGAAACCCAAAGCGTTCGGCGACGAGGGCCTGTAGGCGATTGACGGTCGGATCGTCCCCGAACACGTCATCTCCCACCTCGGCAGCGGCCATGGCCGCGCGCATTCCCGACGTCGGCCGGGTTACGGTGTCGCTGCGCAGGTCAATCGAGTAATGCACGAGCTTAAGATAACTCATCTGCGATCGGTAACTGCAATCTCCTCGCTCGGGCCATCCGTGGCGACGCGGTTCGAGTCGGATGATCAGGTCCGCCGCAATGCGCGCCATCGCGGCCACCGGCTGCCGCACCGTCGTCAATTCGGGCCGTATCATGGTGGCAACCGGTGCATCGTCAAAGCCGGTCACCGACAGCTGGCTCGGCAGGCTGAGTCCGAACTTGCGCGCCATGGAAACCACCGCGGCCGCCATGTCATCGTTGCTCGCAAATAGGGCTGTGGGCGGCGTCGTCGAGCGCAACATCCGCTCGGCACATACCAAGCCGTCGGCAAATTGAAAGTTTCCGGTCTGCACCAAGTCGACATCGACCGGAACCTGGTGCGCGCGCATTTCGTCGATGAAGCCGAGGTAGCGCTGTTCGGTGGCGCCGTGCTCCGGCCGCCCCAGCATGAACCCGATGCGCCGATGGCCGAGATCTAGCAGATGCGCCGTGACCTGCCGCGCCGCCGCTGCGCCGGCCACGAGGATCGTGGCATGCGGATTCAAGGGCAAAATATTATTAGCGTTTTTCAGCAAAACCAGCGACTTGCGCACGGCTTCGCGAGCGATTTCGCGATGCGCCGGACTGCCGAGCTGTGCCAAGAATGTCGCCATCTTGCTGGGCGTGAGCCTGCGCACGCCGGTGTCGATCACAGCGGCGAGTGAGGCGACCATGTGGCAAGTGGGTTTCCGCCGCGCGGAACACGCGCGGTTGCGAGGGGTGCCGCTGTGGCAGGACTATCCGTTTCTCGCCGCAGCGCTGCTGGCGCTGACGGCGGCGGTGGTGATCATTTTTCGCTAGCTGCCGGGCCTACTCGCCCGCGCCCGGTTCGCGTCGAGCACCGTGAGAGCGATCATGTTGACGATGCGGCGCACCGTGGCCGCCGGCGTCAAGATGTGCACCGGCGCGGCGCAGCCGAGCAAAATGGGCCCGACGGCCACGTTATGGCCCGCCGCCGACTTCAGCAAATTGTAGGCAATGTTTGCGCTGTCTAGATCGGGACAGACCAGCAGATTCGCGCTGCCGTGCAGCGTGCTATCCGGCAGCACCGCGTTGCGTGCCGCCTCATCGAGCGCGCAATCGCCGTGCATTTCGCCGTCCACTTCCAAATCCGGCAGTCGCTCGTGCAACAGTGCCAAGGCGGCACGCATCTTGCGCGCCGCGGGAGCCTCGCTGCTGCCGAAATTCGAGTGCGACAGCAGCGCCACCTTCGGCACCAGTCCGAACGCGTAAAGCTGATCGGCGGCTAGCTGGGTGATTTCCGCGAGCTGCTCCGCCGTGGGGTCGAGATTGACGTGAGTGTCCACAATGAACACCTGGCGCCCCGGCAGGATGAGTCCGTTCATCGCGCCGTACACATTGACGCCCGTACGACGGCCGATCACCTGGTCGATGTAGCGCAGATGCCGCCCCGTGGTGCTGATGGTCCCGCAGATCAGACCGTCAGCCTCTCCCTTTCTCAGCAGCATGGCGGCGATCAGCGTGGTACGACGGCGCATCTCCAATTTGGCGTACTGCGCCGTCACACCGTTGCGCTGCGTCAGTTGGTGATAGGCCTGCCAGTATTCGCGGTATCGCTCATCGTGTTCCGGATTGACCACGCTCACGTGTTCACCGATGCGGATACGCAGGCCGTAGCGCTTGATGGCGCCCTCGATCACCGCCGGGCGACCTACCAGGATCGGTGTTGACAGCTTTTCGTCGACGGCGATTTGCACGGCGCGCAGCACCCGCTCGTCCTCGCCTTCGGCGCAGACGATGCGACTGCGTTCCGGTGTGACCTTGCGCGCCGCCGCAAAAATCGGTTGCATCAACGTGCCGCTGTGGTACACGAACTGCTGCAGGCGCTGGCCGTAGGCTTCCAAGTCGGCAATCGGTCGAGTCGCCACTCCCGATTCCATCGCAGCCTTGGCGACCGCCGGCGCGACCTTGACGATCAAACGCGGGTCGAACGGTTTGGGAATCAGATATGCGGGACCGAAGCTCAACTCCTCGATGCCGCCATAGGCCGCAGCCACGATGTCGCTTTGCTCCTGACGCGCCAGCTCGGCAATTGCATGCACCGCGGCGATTTCCATTTGCCGTGTAATGGTGGTCGCACCGACATCCAAGGCACCCCGAAAGACGAAGGGAAAGCACAGCACATTGTTGACCTGGTTCGGATAGTCGCTGCGTCCCGTGGCGATAACCGCGTCGTCGCGCACGGCTCTGACCTCCTCCGGCAGGATCTCCGGCGTCGGATTGGCAAGCGCCAGGATGAAGGGCTTCGGAGCCATCTTCCGGACCATGTCCTGGGTCAGCACACCGCCGGCTGAAAGCCCGAGGAACAGGTCCGCTCCGCCAATGATGTCGTTGAGCGTACGCGCATCGGTGGGCTGCGCGAACCGCGCCTTCTGCGGGTCCATCAACTCCTTGCGACCGGCAAAAACGACGCCCGCGAGATCCGACAGCCAAATGTTTTCGCGCGCCAAGCCGAGGTCGAGCAGCAGGTCGACACAGGCCAGCGCCGCGGCACCGGCGCCGCTGACCACCAACTTGACTTGACCGATCTGTTTGCGGACCACGTGCAAGCCGTTGAGAACGGCCGCGCCGACGGTGATGGCGGTGCCATGCTGGTCATCGTGGAATACCGGGATCTTCATCCGCTCGCGCAATTCCCGTTCGACGATGAAGCATTCCGGGGCTTTGATGTCCTCGAGATTGATGGCGCCAAAGGTGGGCTCGAGCGCCGCGATCACCTCGATCAGCTTGTGCGGATCGCGCTGTTCGATTTCGATGTCAAATACGTCGATACCGGCGAACTTCTTGAACAGCACCGCCTTGCCTTCCATCACCGGCTTGGCGGCGAGCGGTCCGATGGCGCCAAGACCCAGCACCGCACTGCCGTTGCTGATGACGCCGACCAGGTTGCCGCGGGCGGTATAGCGAAAGACGTTGAGCGGGTCCTCGACGATGGCTTCGCAGGCTGCGGCAACGCCCGGCGAATACGCCAGGGCAAGGTCGCTCTGGTTGAGGAGCTGCTTGGTCGCGGTTATCGATATCTTTCCGGGCGTGGGAAATTCGTGATAGTCGAGCGCGGCCTGCTTGCGATCTGCCGTCGCGTCTTTACCTTTCATCGCCACATTTCCGATTGGTCATTGAGCTGCGTGTGTTGAGCCGTGTACATCCATCGAGTATGGTAACAAGATTGTTCTGCAATCCGGCATTCGCATACGTGGCCCTCCAGGAACCTTAGAATGTTCTTTCCGATCTGCTCGGCGCTGTCAACCCTTTACCCGTTCCATTCGTTATGCTTGCTGGTGGCGCCTCGGCGCCTTATCTCTGTCGGAGAACCGTCATGAAGACACGCTGGAACCTGGCCCTCACCGCGCGACAAGCGAGAGTTTGCGCCCTGCTTTTGTCAAGCGCGAGCTTGCTAGCGTGCGCGACTCCGATCGACAAATCGGCGTCCGCCTCGATGCAGCCAGGGCCCTGGCAGAAGCATCAGTACTCTTTCGCCTACATGGGCTTCACCTCGACGTACTCCTGCGATGGTCTTGCCGATAAGCTCAAGACGCTGCTGCTCGCCGCCGGTGCACGCGCCGATGCCAAATCGGAGCCTGGTGCATGCGCCAGGGACTTTGGACGCCCGGACAAGTTTGCGCGCGCCGATTTGACCTTTTACTCGCTGGCACCGCCCGGCGGGGACGCGACCGCCGGCGAAAATCCGGCCAACGGCGTTTGGCGCTCGGTAGAGATTGCAGTGCGCTCGCCGCGGGAGCTGCAAATCGGCGACTGCGAGCTGGTCGAGCAATTCCGCAACCAAGTGCTGCCCCTGTTCACCACACGCAATGTCGTGAATCACACGAGCTGCGTCCCGTACCAAGAATCCGGCACGGTGATCGACTTGAAATTTGATTCGCTCGTGGCGGCACCCCCCGGTGGCGCACCCAACGCGGGCGCACCCGAGCCCGCCTATCCGGCGGCCGGTGGCCGGCAGCTCTTCGTGTACCCGAAGAACGGGCAGAGCGACGAGCAGCAGTCCATCGATAAGCGCGAATGCGAGAAATGGGCCTCGGATCAGGTGGCGGGCTCGAACGGACGGGACTACCAACGCGCGATGGCCGCCTGCCTCGAGGGCCGCGGGTACAGCGTGAATTAGCCTCAATCGCAATCGCCGCGGCGCCGGCAGCCACATGGCTTAGCCGGCGGGCGACCATCAGGCAGTGGTGCGTGGGGGGACGCCGCTAATCGCACCCTTGGCGATGACCGGGCCGGTGGGCTGCCCGGTCGATGAGCCACCGATCGGCTCCACCGAAACGGCGAGCGCGGCGGTCGGACCGAGTCGCGCCAGTAAGGCCGGAGCGAGGGTGAGCGTGGTGGGCCCGTCAGCCGTGATCATGCCCACTGAAATCGGTTTCTGCCCCGCCGGAATCAGCCACAACTCGGGAGCGCGACCCTGCGCAAATGCAGTGGGGTTTGCCGGCACGACGACCATCCGCGCGTGCTCGAGGTCCATGGTGGCGGTCCAGCCGGTCACGCCATTGTCCTGCTGGATGCTTGAAACCATGTAACCGGCGCTGGCCGCCACGGGTGCAGGTGCCGGTCGCAGCTGAATCACCATGACCATCACCGCGGCGACGGCGGCGACACTGGCGCCGATGCCGATCCAATGCCACAGCGGCAGGTTATTCCACAGCCCCTTGCGCGCCGGTACCCGGGCCGGGACATCGAGTTGCAGGGTGTCGCGAATCCTTGCCCACACATGAGGGGCTGGAGCCGCCCCGACGATCTCTTCGGTCAACGGCAGCAGACGTCGCTGCCACCCGGCAACGGCAGCCGCGGCCTCGTCCGAGCTCTGGATCTCCCGAGCCACCGCGGCGTGCGCATCGGCATCCAGCACACCCAGCACGTACTCGGCATACCGTAGATCGTCGTTTCCCTCGTCGGCCGGAGTGTTCATTGGTCCATGCACGTCTGTAGAAGCATCAGGCTGCGGCGGATCCAGCTTTTCATGGTTCCGAGCGGCACCTTGCGGCGCGCCGCCAATTCGTTGTACGTGGCTCCGGTAAAGAAGGCTTCACGCACGGAATCGCGTTGTGCCGGCGCCAACTCATCGAGGCAATGTTGCAGACGTCGATATTCCTGGCTAGCCTCGGCGCGTGCAGCCGGCGTTGGTTGTGCATCGATGGTTTCGTCCAGTGTATACGGGTCATCCAGCAGTAGTTCGCGGGGCTGCCGCAATCGATCGATCGCCTTGTTGCGCGACAACGTGATTAGCCAGGTGATCGCGCTGCCCTTGGCCGCATCGAAGCCGGCGGCGCGGCGCCACACCGTGATGTAGGTTTCCTGCAGCACTTCTTCGGCTTCGGTCCGATCGCGCAACATGCGCAGGCACACGCCAAACAGCGCCGGTGACGTGCGCTTGTAGAGTTCGGCAAACGCCTTCTGGTCGTTGCGGCCGGTCCGGATCAACAGCCGGTCTAGCTCGTCGCGCTCGGCGGGGCTGTTCACATTCACCTGAACCGATCCATTCGACCATTTCCTCCTATGTGAAAGTAACGCAGTCGTCGCGCTGGCGCCACTGTGCCTCACGAGCCATCGCGAGGGCTACCCGCGCGAGCGAAGCGCGAGGGTGAGCGCGGCCATGGCGACATATACGGTCCATCCAGCGATGCGGATGCGCCGAACAACAGAAGTGGCTGCATCCAGTCAGGGAACCGTTACGTAGATACACCCAACGCCACCTACCTGACAGCGAGATCTCTTGACAGACTTTGCCCTCGTCGCTCAACCGCTCGATCCGCCCTCCTCACGCCCGTCCTTCTCGCCCGCAGAATGGACGCACCTGGCGGGGCTGTATGGCTTCGTCAGTATTCTTCATCTCTTGGGGTGGGGACTTTATCTGCACTATGCGGCTCACTATTCCCAACTCGTGGGACTTGGGTTCGTCGCCTACCTGTTTGGCTTGCGGCATGCCTTCGACGCGGACCACATTGCCGCCGTCGACGATTCCGTGCGATTCATGTTGCAAAAGGGCAAGAAGCCTCTAGGAGTTGGATTTTTCTTCTCCTTGGGACATTCCACCGTGGTGCTCGCGCTTGCCATCGGCATCGCATTCGCCGCGACGGCGGTCAAAGCGGAAATGCCGCAGCTGAAGGCTATGGGAGCCCTCATAGGTGCCGGCGTTTCCGGCACATTCCTTTGGATCATCGGCATTCTGAATTTGCTGGTGCTGCTGGATATCCTGCAAATCTGGCGGACCGCAAGATCGGGAACTCACAGCCATGCGCATCTCGAGGCGCTGCTGCGGAAACGCGGTCTTCTCAATCGCTTGTTCGGTGGACGCCTGCAAAAATTGATGAACCATAGCTGGCAGATGTACCCCTTGGGCTTGCTGTTCGGTTTGGGATTCGATACGGCCTCGGAAGTCGGCCTGCTTGCCATGACCGCCGGCGCCTCGGCAGGCAATTTGCCGGTTCCCGCCGTACTCTGTCTGCCGGTGTTGTTTGCTGCCGGCATGACTGTGATGGATACGACCGATGGAGTGCTCATGTCGAAGGCGTATGACTGGGCCTTCCTCAACCCGTTGCGCAAGATTTTTTACAATATCACGACGACGGGCCTGTCGGTCGCCGTGGCGCTGCTGGTTGGAACGATCGAACTCTTGCAGGTGCTGATCGGCATGCTGGAATTGCACGGCGATTTCTTCGACTTCATTGCCGCACTGAACTTTGGGTTATTGGGCTATCTCATCGTCGGGTTGTTCCTGCTGGCGTGGGGACTTTCGGTCGGTGTTTGGAAGTTCGGTCGCATCGAGCAGCGATACTCCATGCAGCCCGCGCACCACGCGCATGCCCATGTACACGAAGGCGGCGTGCAGCACTTGCATGCTCACCTCCATCCGCACACGAAATAACACGGTGAATACCTCATGGATGCAACGGCCGCGCTGGGTGTGTACGGGACTGCTGCTCGCGCTGGCCTGCACCGCACCCGACGCCAGCCGCGCCGACACGGTCGCGAGTCTGTTGGGCAATTTCACGATCAACCAATATTGCCGTTTGTCACTGGCGAGCGACACGGTCCGTGTGCATTACGTCGTCGTATTTGGACAGCTGCCGGCATTGCGCGAGCTGCATATTGCCGACGCGAATGGCGACGGCGTGACGACGCAAGCGGAACGCGACGCCTATGTGGGGAAGCAGGCCCTCGGCTTTGCGGACGCGCTGGTCCTCAAGGTCGATGGCGTCGCGGTGCCGCTGCGGGCGACGCATTGGATCAGCAGCCTGCCCAGCGAACAAGGCGGATTTTCGCTGCGGGTGGATGTCGATTTTGCCGCAGCGATGCCGGTCGCGCATGACGGCGTCAAACACTCCCTGCAGTTTTCCAATCAAAACTACCTGGGTCGCATGGGTTGGCTCGAAATTGTCGTGCAAACATCGCCCGGCCTCGCGGTGTTCGATACCAATGCCTTCAGCACCTCGCTCACCGGGGGCCTGAGCGAAGCGCTGCAATCGCTACCCGCCGCGGGACCGCTCGGCGAGCGCGCCGTGCATCTGAGCTTCGCGGAGGGTGAGGCACCGGCAAATGCGCTGCTGTTGGCGGCGCGACCGGAACCCGGGATGCGGGTCCAAGCAGTCGTAAACGCGTCGAGCCTGCGTGCCGGCAACGCGTGGGACAGCACGTGGATTGCACGCGAGACGCGAGGCCTGATCGATTCGCTATCCGGTCCGCGGCTCGACCCTCGCATTGCGATACTGGCTTTATGGGTTGCTCTGCTGCTTGGCGCGGTGCATGCCCTGTCACCCGGGCATGGTAAGACCATTGTCGGCGCCTACTTGATCGGTTCGCGCGGCACGCCGCGCCACGCGCTTTTCTTGAGCTTGACCGTGACGATCACGCACACTTTGGGCGTATTCGTGTTGGGATTCGCCACCCTGTACGCCTCCCGCTTCATCGTGCCCGAGCGATTGTTGCCGATCCTGAGCCTGATATCGGCCGCGCTGGTGCTCGGCATGGGGATCATGCTGTTGGTGCAAAGAGCGCGCGCGGCGCATCAAGCGCTCGCCGAGTCGAGGACACCGGCAACATCGTTCTACCCGGTGCCGGCGAGCGCCGCGGGGCCGAATTTGGGACGTGGGCCAGTGTTCGCCCGAACATCGGGCGGTGGCCACGGGCACGGCCTGCATTCGCACGGCGGCGGCGCCTTGCATGCGCACCTGCCATCGGGCGCGGCGGGCGCGGCGGGCGCGGCGGGCGAGAAAATCGCGTGGCGTGGTCTATTGACATTAGGGATTTCCGGCGGATTGGTGCCGTGCCCTTCCGCAATGGTGCTGCTGCTGGCCGCGGTCGCGCTCAATAAAACGGCGTACGGCATGCTGCTGGTGATAGCGTTCAGCTTGGGGTTGGCCGTCACGCTCACCGCGGTCGGCATGGTGTTTTTATACGCCCGCACCTGGTTCCGCAATCCGAGTGCCGGCGCGCGTTGGCCGCATCTGGTGTCGGTATTGAGCGCGGGAACGATGACGGTGCTTGGTATGGGGCTGTGCCTCCGCGCTCTTATGAGTTTTAGCTGACAGGCGTCAGTACCGCGGCCGGCAATCTTCCCAATCCCGGCCGGCGCCAGACGAAAAGCGACAGCAGCAGCGCCAACACGGCGCAGCCGGCGAGCAGCGCCAGGGTGGCGTCGTAATTGCCGGTCAGGTCGAACACCCGGCCCGCCGCGGGCCCGGCAATCAGCAGCGTGAGAATCTCGCAGAAATACCAGGCGCTATAGCCGTAGGCGACGCTGACATTCGGAAACCGGCGACGCAGCACGGCGACGAAATACAAGTCACTGGCACCGATCGTGACGCCGAAGCACGTGGCGTAGGAAACGAGTGCCGCTGCCGAGTGGTTGCGGGCGACCAGCAGCAGCGACAGGGCTCCTGCGAGCAGCAGGACGTGAATCGCAGCGCCGGCAGCGCGAATCGAATAGCGGTCCAAAATCCATCCGAAACCCAATCCTCCCACCGCGGCGAAGCCCGCCGTCGAACCCAGCACCAACGAGGACAGGCGTGGCGAGAAACCCGCGCCCTCGACCACGGCGGCTTCCTGCGTCAGCAGTCCCCCGTAGCTGGCATAAAAGAACAGCGTCACGATGGCAATGACCCAAAACATCGGCGAGCGCAGCAGGTCGCCAAGCGCGCCCGCCGGCGCCTCGGTGGCCGCGGCGCCGCGCGCGGGCTCGCCGCCGCCGCCGGAATTGGTGTTGGTATTGGTGTTGGTGTTGGTGTTGGT
>Ga0181530_10007833_pt1 | contig 10011 bp, 4 predicted proteins | sample PEATcosm2014_Bin_42_FD_119769 | JGI IMG/M metagenome (GOLD analysis project Ga0181530, IMG submission 119769) | Peatland microbial communities from MTU Mesocosm Facility, Houghton, MI, USA - PEATcosm2014_Bin10_60_metaG | ecosystem: Environmental > Terrestrial > Soil > Wetlands > Peat | place... | reverse complement strand
GAGCCGTGCATACAGGGGACTTTGCTGCAGCAGTTCGGCATGCGTTCCCACCGCAATCTTGCGCCCGTGATCCATCACGACGATACGATCCGCCTTCAACACGGTAGCGAGCCGGTGGGCGATGATGATGGTGGTGCGGCCCCGCATGAGTTTTTCCAGCGCTTGTTGCACCAGCCTCTCGGACTCGGCATCCAGCGAACTCGTGGCCTCGTCCAGCAGGAGAATGGGCGGATCCTTGAGTATCGCTCGGGCCAACGCGATGCGCTGCCGTTGGCCGCCCGATAGCCGGGTACCGCGCTCACCCAAGAAGGTGTCATAGCCTTGTGGTAACTTGCGCAGGAACTCATCCGCCGCGGCGGCAATCGCGGCGGCCTCGATCTCCGCCTCGCTCGCGTCGGGCCGCCCGTAGCGAATGTTCTCGCGTGCGCTGGCGCCGAATAAGACGGTGTCCTGCGGCACCAGGCCGATCTGCGCACGAATGTCTTCGGGCCGCAAGTCGGAGAGTCGCCGATCATCGATCAACACTCGACCGGAATCCGGATCGTAGAAGCGCAACAAGAGTTGAAACGTCGTGCTCTTGCCGGCGCCCGACGGACCCACGAATGCGATGGTCTCCCCCGGCGTCACGTCCAAACTGAAATTGGCGAGCGCGGCGGTCTCCGGCCGCGACGGGTAATGGAAGCCGACATTGTCGAAACGGATGGCACCGCGAACGCGGAGCGGCAGCTCCAACGGCCGCAGCGGTGCACAGATGGTTGGGCGGGCCTGCAGGAGCTCCGCCAGCCGTTCCATCGCGCCGGCAGCGCGCTGCAACTCGCCCCACATCTCGGTCAGCGCCGCGGCCGAGCTGCCGACGAAGGCGGCGTACAGCAGAAACTGCGTGAGCTGGCCTCCCGTCATGGTGCCGGCGAGCACCTGGTGCGCGCCCAACCACAAAACGTAGGTGATGCCGGCGAATACCAGCATGATTCCGACCGCCGTGAGCGCGGCCCGCACCCGCGTACGGCGGATGGCGGTGGCGAAACTGGCCTCGACCGCCTTGCGATAGCGCTCGCTTTGCAGCTCTTCCAACGTGAACGCCTGCACCGTTTGGATGGCGTTCAAGGTCTCGCCCGCGAGCCCGCTGGTGTCCGCGATGCGATCCTGCGAGGCTCGGGACAACCCCCGTACGCGACGGCCGATGACGATGAGCGGCACCACCACGATCGGAATCAGCACGAGGATGACGCCCATGAGCTTCGCGCTGGTGATGGCGAGCAGCACCAGCGCCCCGATCAGGGTCAAGGTCGAACGCAGAATAATGGACAAATTGACGCCGGAAATGGCTTGCACCAGCGTCGTGTCCGTCGTCAGGCGCGAGAGCACTTCACCAACCCGGGTGGTTTCATAGAACAGGGGATCCATGCGCACCACGCGCCGGTACACGGCGGTACGCAAATCGGCCACCACACGCTCGCCGAGCCAAGTCACGAGATAAAAGCGCAGCGCCGCGAACACGGCGAAAATCACGGCCGCCGCCAGAAAGCCGATGAAAATCCGATTGGTGGTGCCTGCGTCCTTGGCAGCCAGGACGTCGATGACCCGCCGCAACGCCAGCGGCAGCGCCAGCATGGCCGCGGCCGCGACCAGCAGTGCACCGATCGCCGCCGCCGCGATGCCGCGATAGGGTCGCAGAAAGGGCAGCAGCGCGCGCAGCGGAGCGAGCGATTTGGCGCGGGGACGGTCAGCGGTGCTATTCATGCCATCCATGATCCCATAACTGCGTCGCGACCGCGCCAACGATCGACGCGGCGGATTCGCGCGGCGACTTCGTGCGACCCCGCGCGTTGCATGCCCGCAACGCCCGCATCGGGTCGATTTGGCGACAATTGCCTTTCCGTTGCGGGGCCGCTATCTTGGAACACGCGGGATCTGCGCACTGTGGTTGCGCGCCTCGCTTAAACCAATAAGGGGATGCATCATGCTGGGATCTCGGCAGTTTCTCGCGTCGCTCGGAGGACGCGTGCCGGCCTATGCCGCGGCACATGTGTTGAGCGCCGTGGCGATTGCGGTAGCTGCATCCGGAGTCGCGCTTGCCGACCCCGCGGGAGGAGCTGCAGAAGAAACTCCTGCGAGCGCTGCCGCGACCGCCGCACCCGCCGAACCCGCCGGTCCGTTGGAAGAAATCGTCGTGACCGCGACACGTCACGAGGAAAACCTGAGCAAGGTGCCGATCAGCATCACGGCGCTGACGCAGGAAGCCATGGATGTCCGCGGCATCAAGGATATCTTGGATGTGGCGCGCTTCACGCCCGGCATCAATATCGATAATTCAGGCACCAACAACATCGCCATTCGCGGCATCGCCTCCACCGGCGGCGCCGGCACCACCGGCATCTACCTCGATGACACACCGATTCAGATACGCGCGCTCGCCTTCAATCCCGATGAAGCCTTGCCGCAGTCTTTCGATCTAGAGCGCATCGAGGTGTTGCGCGGCCCGCAAGGGACGCTGTTTGGCGCGGGCTCCGAGGGCGGCACCGTGCGCTACATCACCACCCAGCCGAGCTTGACCCAGACCAGCATCTACAGCCGCAACGAGGTATCCACGACGCTGGGCGGTGCCCCGAGTTACGAGGCCGGTATTGCGGGCGGCACCCCGCTCATCGACGGTACCCTGGGCGTACGCCTCACCGCCTGGTACCGCAATGACGGCGGCTGGATCGACCGCATCGATCCGGTATCGCTCGACACGGTGCAGAAAAACGCCAATTACACCCAGACCAAGCTCGTGCGCGTCGCGGCGATCTGGGCGCCCTCGGAGCAGTGGAAGGTCACGCCAAGCTTCTATTATCAGGATCGGTACGCGAACGACGTACAGAACTATTGGCCTCTGTACTCCGATCCGAGCCGCGATCGCTTCGTCGATGCGAACCCCACGCAGCGCACCGTGCCGGACACGTTTTACATTCCCGCCCTCAAGATCGAGGGCGACTTGGGTGCGGTCAAGCTGATCTCAAACACCTCGTATTATCACCGCAAGGAAGAGACCGGTTACGACGGCACGCTCTACAACCTCGGCTTCTACCAGACACAGCCGACGCCGGCCGAGACGGCGGAGGGCGCGCTTCCCGTCTTCCCTCAGAGCGGCTTCCTCGTGCCCTTCCCCCTGCTCGACGGCACGGGATTACATCTGCCGGCGGGCGCCACGAACTATAGGGCGCCGGCCACCGTCGACAACGGCCAGCAGAACTTGACTCAAGAAATCCGGCTGCAGTCGGCAGATTTCAATGCGCCGCTGATCTGGACCACGGGCGTTTTCTTTTCCGCGAACCGCCAGAGTTATCTCGAGCAAATCCACGACCCGTTGCTCAATGAGCTGACGGAGGCAGTGCTCGGTTTGCCGTACACGCAAGTCTTCACGGACCCCAACGGCAATCCGGTTCCCTACGATCCGCGCTTTCCCAATGATTCCTACTTCCTGCAGACCTTCTCGAAGGACAAACAAATCGCGGTGTTCGGCGAAGGCACCTATTCGTTTACCGACCAGCTCAAGACGACGATCGGGGTGCGCTACTCGAAGACCGAGTTCTCCTTCAATACGCTGACGGGTGGACCCCAGTTGTTTCTGGCAGACCAAGCGAACAGCGGCGACAAGAAGGAGAATTCCTTTACGCCGAGGGTGAGCCTGCAATACCAGTACGATCCGCGCGACCTGTACTACTTCTCGTATGCCAAGGGGTTCAGACCCGGCGGCGCCAACAATCCGGTGCCGCAAGCGGCGTGCGGTACCGACTTCGCGAACTTCGGCATCAAAGCTTCCCCGGCCACGTTCAATTCTGACACGGTGGACAGCTTCGAGATCGGAGCCAAGAATAATTTCGACAATCGAGTGAAGATCGCCAGCAGCATTTACTACATCCGCTGGAACAACATCCAGCAAACGGTGGTGCCGCCCATCTGTCAGATCTCGTTCATTACGAATTTGGGCCAAGCAGTCGCCAAGGGGGCCGACATTCAGGGCGATATTGCCCTGACTGACAACTTCACCGCCGAACTCTCCGCCGGCTACACCGACGGCCGGTACACGAAGGCCTCCCGCCTGTCGCCCACGGAGACCACGCCGATCGTTTCGAGCGGCGATGCCATCGTCGGCCAAAGCGGCCAGCCGCCGGCGCCGATTACGCTCTCCTTGGGCCTCGAATACAAATTTACGGCCTTGGAGCGAGACTGCTTCATCCGCTTGGACGACGAGTATCAGAGCGCACCGAAGTGGAGTGGAGCGACCCAGGATCCCACCACGCTGCAGTTCGACGCGGCGAACTACATGCTGTCTTCGACGAACTTCGCCTCGGCGCGCGGCGGCATGAGCTTCGGCGCGTGGCAGGTCGAAGCGTTCATCGACAATCTGATGGACACGCATACGGTGACGAATTACGAATGGTCGATCAATTCTCAGGTCCCCGGTACCAGCCGGCTGGAGCGCGACTTCACTTTCATCCCGCGCACCGTCGGTCTGACGTTTTTATACCGCAGCAAATAGATCGTGGCGTCGGTGCGACGCAACAATGCGCGGCGCCCATCTGATCGAGACGGGTGCGCACGGCGCCGGCAGCCGCCCAAGCCCCGTGCGCAGGGGACTCGGGGATGCATATTACATGGACATACAATTTGCACGGGCAACGGTTGCGCGCGGCTACAGCGCGATGCTACTGTCGCCGCACGCTGGAATTATCTGACCATATAACAATCGCGGGGACATGATGCTAGCCACCCTCTCGAAGGCGATCACCGGGTATGCCTGCCGGCCAGTGTTGTTTTTCAGCATCGTGAGCGCCGCCGGCGTGCTGCTCGCCGCGGCCGCAATCGCCAATGAGGCGAATACGTCGGATACCGGCAACGCGGCCGCAGCCACGTCGGGCGCGCTGGAGGAAATCGTCGTCACGGCCACGCGGCGCGAAGAGAGCATCAGCAAGGTGCCGATCAGCATCACCGCCATCAGCGAGGATGTGATCGACAAGAAGGGTATCAAAGACTTCCAGGATATCGTGCGCTTCACCCCGGGCGTCTCCATTGATACCTCGGGCACGAACGCGATCTCGATCCGCGGCATTTCCTCATCCGCAGGAGCCGGCACGACCGGCATCTATATCGACGACACACCGATTCAAATGCGAGCGCTCGGCTTCAACCCCGACGACACACTGCCCAAGACCTTCGATTTGGACCGGGTCGAGATTTTGCGAGGACCGCAGGGCACGCTGTTCGGGTCTGGGTCGGAGGGCGGCACGGTGCGCTACATCATGGCGCAGCCGAGTGTCACCACGGAATCCAACTACGTCCGCAGCGAGGTGTCCTATACGGAGAAGGGTCAACCGAGCTACGAAATCGGTGCCGCCCACGGCGGTCCGATCATCGACGATGTGCTCGGCTTTCGCGCAAGTCTGTGGTATCGCTACGATGGCGGTTGGATCAACCGCGTCGACGATAACACCGGCGCAGTCACCGAAAAAAACGCAAACTACGCGAACACCGTCGCCGCGCGTTTTTCTATGTTGTACCAACCGGTGGACGGCTTGAAGATCACCCCCAGCGTTACATTTCAGAATGCCCGCAAGAACGACGAGTCTACCTTCTGGCCCGCGTATTCGAACGTCAGTGACGGCGTGTTCAACAATGCAACGCCCGAACGCATTCCGGTCCCCGACTTGTACTACCTGCCCGCGCTAAAAATTGTGTGGGACATCGGCAAGACTCAGCTGATATCAAACAGCTCCTACTACCACCGCGACGAACTCACGGGCTACCAGGGAACCGCCTATGACTTGGCTTACTACCAGAGCCAGAGCTGGCTGATCGGTTCGTGCGGCTCCGCCTCGACGACGCCGGTTCCGCCGTGCTCCTGGTACCCGCTGATCAACGCGAGCGGGATTCACCTGCCGGCGGGCTTTGAGAATGAACAGACTCCCAACCAGATGACGAACCAGCAAAGGACCTGGACGCAGGAAATCCGCTGGCAGTCGAACGATGATTCAAGCGCATGGAAATGGACCGTGGGGACCTTCTGGTCGTTGTCGCGGGAACTCAGCATCGAGGAGCTCAAAGATACGCAGATCATCCCATTTTGGAACGCGCTCTTCGGATTCAATCCGCAACAATGGTTCACGCTCACTTCGAGCCCCGGCAATTATTATTATTGCAACGGCCAGGGCACCCCAGGTCAGCCGTTTCCGAATTGCGACATCTACTACAACAACAACGTGGTCCACGACCGCCAGGTCGCCGGCTTCGGCGAGGTGAGTTACAGTCTGACCGACCGACTCAAGCTAACGGCCGGCGCGCGAGTAGCGAAGCTGTCGGTTGGCCTGGAACATTTCGCGGATGGCCTGGAGAACTACGGACCGAACTATGCCAACGCCTCGGAAGGCGAGACGTCGTTCACGCCAAAAGTCGGTCTGGCCTTCCAGGCGGATCCTCAAAACCTCTACTACGCGACGTATGCCAAGGGTTTCCGCCCGGGCGGCGCCAATGCGACGCTGCCCCCCTATTGCAATGGCTTAGGAGGCTTGGAACAAACCGGATTTCCGAATGGTGCGCCGCTCACCTATAAATCGGACTCGACGCAAAGCTACGAGATCGGGTCCAAAAATAATGTGGGCGAGCGTTTTCGAATCGCCACCAGCGTGTATTACATCAAGTGGAACGATATCCAGCAAAACGTCTACGTCCCCTACAACTGCGGGCTGCAGTTCACCGACAATCTCGGTACTGCGGTGGCGAAGGGCTTCGACGTGCAGTCAGACTTGGTGCTCGGGGCCGGCTTTACCCTCGAAGCCGCCTTCGGCTACACCAGCGCTCGTTTCTCCGCATCCACTCCGACACCGAACCCGGAGCCCGCAGGCTGGATGCCGCTGGTGCAAAAGGGCGATGCGATTTCGGGCGAGGCAGCGATCGACGGCGGCCCCGGAACTAACCCGCCGTGGACGGTCTCGCTCGGCGCTCAATATGATTTCAAGTTGGCCGAACATGACACTTTCGTTCGCATGGACTGGGAGTACACTTCGCGCAATCCCTGGCTGGCAGCCACACAGGATCCGGGGACGGCGCAGTATGATGCGAACACGTATACGCTCTCCTCGACGCATTTCGCATCGCTGCGCAGCGGAATCACGCTCGGGAATTTTCAGGTCGCGCTGTTTTGCGACAATGTCTTCGACTCGCACACCACGATCAATTACGAGCTATCGCAGACTGACGCGAATAACCCCGCCTTCAACATATTGGTGCCCACGTCATTGCAGCAGAACGCATACACCTGGCGGCCCCGCACCATCGGTATCACGGCGAGTTTTCGGAACTAATCTCGAGCGGCTTTAAGTACAGCCGCTCCCAATCAGCGCACCGAAGTTCAGGCGACCGCGCGCGCAGATTCGACGCCGCACGCATCTCTGAGCGCTGCGCCGAGAATATTCAATCCCTCATCCAGCACCGCGTCCGGAATGGTGAGCGGCGCGAGCAATCGCACCACATTCGCCGCGGTACCGCAGGACAATAGGACCAATCCACGCTTCTCCGCGTGCGTCAAGATCGAAGCAGTCAGCTCCGCATCCGGTTCCTTTGTTTTCGGATCCTTCACCAGTTCGAAGGCCACCATGGCGCCGAGTCCACGCACCTCACCGATGCACGGCAACTCCTTCGCCAGGGCCTCCAGGCGCGAATGCATCTTTTGTCCGACGCGCGCCGCCCGGGCGCACAGGTCTTCGGCTTCGATCACATCGAGAACGGCATGAGCGGCCGCTACACTGATCGGATTGCCGCCGTAAGTTCCTCCCAAGCCGCCCGGATGCGCGGCGTCCATGATGGTTGCCCGGCCGGTCACGGCGGAGAGCGGGAAGCCACCGCCCAAGCTCTTGGCCATGGTGATGAGGTCGGGCACCACGCCTGAATGCTCGATCGCGAACATCTTCCCGGTCCGCGCCATACCCGCCTGCACTTCGTCCGCGATCATCACGATGCCGTGTTCGTCGCACAGCTGTCGCAGGGCCCGTAGAAAATCGGCGGGCGCTACGTTGAAGCCGCCCTCGCCCTGCACCGGTTCGACAATGACGGCGGCGACCGACTTCGGATCGATATCGCCGTGAAACAGCCGATCCACATCGGCGAGGGCCTGCTGTGTCGTGATGCCCCGATAGGGCTGCGGAAATTCGGCGTGATAGATCTCGGCGGGAAACGGTCCAAAGCCGCGCTTGTACGGCATGACCTTGCCGGTGAGCGCCATGGTCATCAGGGTGCGCCCGTGAAAGCCGCCGGAAAAGGCGATGACCGCCGAGCGCTTGGTGTAGTAGCGCGCAATTTTAATGGCGTTCTCGACCGCCTCGGCCCCGGCCGACAAGAATAGGGTCTTTTTGGCGAAATCCCCGGGCGTGAGAGCGTTCAGGCGCTCCGCCAGTCGCACATAGGATTCATAAGGCGCCACATGGAAGCAGGTGTGCGCAAAGGCTTCACACTGCTGCGCGACCGCCGCCATGATGCGCGGGTGACGATGCCCGGTGTTGAGCACTGAGATTCCTGCAGCGAAATCAACGTAGCGCCGGCCATCGACGTCCCACAACTCGGAATTCTCGGCCTTGACCACGTAGATGCCCTTGGTGCTCACGCCGGCGGGTACGGCCGCAGCCTTGCGGGCCTTGAGTTCTGAAGATTTCGACATCGCAGCTCTCCTTAAAATGCGCAGCGCAAGCCCGGAACGGTATCATTGAGCACGGTTTTGAGCAAAACTTGAGGCCACCATGAGCAAGGCGGATTTTCACGCGGCGACGCCATCGGAGAGTCCGGCGACCAGCGGTACGCTCAAGGTGCGTGTGCAGCGGGCCACCCTTCACGGGCGCGTCGAAACGGACGATCGGGTGGCGGTCGAGGCGCCGCTGGAATTTCAATTGCATCACCCCGCATTGGGCCTGGAACCGGCGTCTTTCGGAACGACCATGAGGACTCCGGGCGACGATGAATGGCTGGCGGCCGGATTGCTGTACGGCGAGGGCATCGTCAGTCAGGCGTCGGACATCGACGCGATCGAATCGAGCACCCGCCGCCCCAATGTGGTCAACGTGCGCCTGCGTCCCACGGTCCCGCTCGAGCCACAAACACCCGCCCGACGCTTCTCGGCCGGGTCCAGCTGTGGAGTCTGCGGCACGACCGGGCTCGATGCCGCCATCGCCCGTGCCGCCGCCACCCGCATCCTTGCCTCGGGCAGCGTGGACCTGTCGGTGTTGCTAGGTCTTCCCAGCCGCATGCGCAAGTCGCAATCGAAATTCGGCGATACCGGCGGAATCCACGCGGCCGCCGTATTTGATTTCCATGGAGCGTTGTTGAGCGTCGCCGAAGATGTGGGCCGGCACAATGCCTTCGATAAACTGGTCGGCGAACATCTGTTGGCGGGTCGCTTGCCGCTATCGAATCATGTCGTACTCTTGAGCGGCAGAGCGAGCTTCGAGCTGGTGCAAAAGGCGCTGCGTGCCGGTGTGACCGTGCTCGCCGCCATCGGGGCGCCCTCCAGCCTCGCAGTCAATCTGGCCGTCGCATCGGGCCTCACGCTGGTGGGATTTTTGCGAGAGACCCAGTGCAACGTATACGCGAATGCGCAGCGTCTTACGGGCGCCGGGAACTGACGCAGCCGCGCGGGCTAATTCACCTGGTAGCCGCGACCCTGCAAACACGCCGACATGGCGCGAGCGTAGTTGTTATGACTGCGATCAGCGTCGCCCGTGGGTACGCCGCCACCGGGCTGGGTCGGATCGAAGCCGGATTGAGTCCTTGCCCAATTGTGGCATTCGTATTCGTCCGCCGCCTGTTGGTCCTTGGTCTGGCCATTCTTGGGATAAATAATCATATCCGACTGACCACTCGGGCCGGGCTGCCCGGGGCCGCCATCAGGAGGCGAAGAGGGCTGGTCGGCATTGTCCGGCGGATTCACGACGGCGTAACCGTTTTGATCCGGCTGCCACGTGTAGTACACATTGTTCGCGTAATAAT
>Ga0181530_10007822_pt1 | contig 10021 bp, 8 predicted proteins | sample PEATcosm2014_Bin_42_FD_119769 | JGI IMG/M metagenome (GOLD analysis project Ga0181530, IMG submission 119769) | Peatland microbial communities from MTU Mesocosm Facility, Houghton, MI, USA - PEATcosm2014_Bin10_60_metaG | ecosystem: Environmental > Terrestrial > Soil > Wetlands > Peat | place... | reverse complement strand
GCTCACCCCGCAACACTATACCGTCACCGTCGCAACGCAATATCCGGACGGCTCCAGCCACGACTGGCTGGATGACGTAATCTCCTTCGAGGTGCTTTCGGCGCGTCAGGCTGCCGGAGTAACGGATCTGCGCGCCCGAATTGAGTGGCGCAAGACGGTGGTCGGTGAAAGCGCGACTCACGCTTAAGATCCGTGCCGGGGCCCGCAGGACTGAATTCTCCGGCAGGCACGGAGACGCCTGGAAGCTGCATGTCTCCGCGCCGCCGGTGGATGGCAGGGCGAATGAGGCGATTGTCCGGTTTCTCGCCAAACTTGCCGCTGTTCCCTTCGCGGCGGTTCGAATAGTCAGCGGCTTCACCGGCTCCACGAAGATCGTCGAGGTGGACGGGGTCGATCCGGAATATCTGCATCGCGCTATTCTCGAATCGCATGGACCTTCTCCGAATTCAGGAAGCACTGCGCCGCCAAGAGCTTGACGGCTGGCTGTTCTTCGACCACCACGAGCGCGATCCGCTGGCCTATCGGGTGCTCGGGTTTCATCCGCCGCGGCACGTCACCCGGCGCTGGTATTACCTGATCCCTGCGACAGGCGAGCCGCGCGGGCTGGTGCATCGGATTGAAGCGGGCATCATCGATGCGCTGCCGGGAGAGAAACTCGGGTATTCCAGTTGGCAGGAGCAGCACGCCGAACTCGCGCGGCTCCTGAAAGGATTAAGTCGTGTGGCGATGCAGTACTCACCGCTCTGCGCTGTCCCCTACGTCGCGATGGTGGACGCGGGAACCGTCGAACTGGTGCGCGCTCAGGGCGTCGAGGTTGTAAGCTCCGCCGAACTCATTCAGGAATTCGAGGCTTGCCTCAGCGACGCGCAGTTCGCCACTCATTTGGAAGCGGGCAGGCGGGTGGATAAGGTGTGCGCCGAAGCGTTCCGGTTCATCGGCGATAGGCTGCCGGATGGTGTAAGCGAGTTGATGGTCCGCGATTGGGTCCTCGGCGAATTCCGAAAAGCTGGTATGGTCACTGACGGTGGACCGATTGTAGGGGTAAACGCCCACGCCGGTAATCCTCACTACGAGCCGACTCCGGAAACCAATTCGCCGGTTCACCCCGGAGATTTCGTTCTCATCGATATGTGGGCGAAACTCGATCGGGCCGAGGCCGTCTACTACGACATTACCTGGACGGGCTTCTGCGGAACTGCGCCGGATCGTGTACGGGAAGTGTTCGAGACCGTACGGGATGCCAGGGATCGCGCCATCGAGGCAGTCGCCGGCGCGGTGAAATCGAAGCGTGATATTCGGGGATTCGAAGTAGACGATGCTGCTAGAAATCATATCCGCGGCAAGGGATTCGCGGATCGCTTTGTCCATCGCACCGGCCACTCGATCGGAACCGAAGTTCACGGTACGGGCGCTAACATGGACAATCTCGAAACACACGATGAGCGCCGCATCCTGCCGGGCGCTCTCTTCTCGATCGAGCCGGGAATTTATCTCGAAGATTTCGGCGTTCGATCCGAAGTCGACGTTTTCGTCACCGCGACTTCGGCTTCAACTACCGGCGCGGTGCAGAGGGAACTTGTCCGGATCGGATAAGTTGTGCGGCGTGCGCAAATACGTCGTCCAGCATCGATTGAGTTAACTTTCCAGTCGAGGTGTTTTGCTGGCTCGGGTGATACGAGCCAAGCAGAGCGGGGCGCAAGCTGCCGTACAGTACGCCGTGGCCGAAACGGAAATCGGAGAGACGCGCGATTTCACCGCGGTCTTTCAAGACGCTCAGGTACGTGTCGAAAGCGATTTTCCCCAGCGCGACCACAACTTGAACGTTGGCAAGAATTTCCAGCTCGCGTTCGAGGAACGGACGGCAGTTGCGCAACTCCGGAGGTGTAGGCTTGTTATCAGGGGGTGCGCAATGCGCCGCCGCCGTGATCCACGCATCGGTAAGCAGAAGGCCATCGTCAGCACTCCGGCTCTCGGGCCGGGAGGCAAAACCTGCCTTGTGGAGGGACCGGTAAAGGAAGTCCCCGGAACGATCTCCGGTGAACATACGTCCTGTACGATTAGCACCATGCGCGCCGGGCGCCAAACCGAGAATCAGCAGCCGCGCCGAGGTATCACCGAAAGAAGGAACGGGTTTACCCCAGTAATCCCAATCGAGGTATGCCCGGCGTTTCGTGATGGCGACCTCACGGCAGTGGCTGACCAGGCGAGGGCAGCGTTGGCACTCCACTACATGTCGATTCAACATGATAAAGGCTCCGGCGCCGCTGTCACGGGATTTCGGTAGCTCAGCTTGGTTCATTAAATCTGCTAAATGTTTGCCGATGGATATCTCGAAAACATAGCATACGTACGATAAACTACATAGACGGTTGTTTTGAAATGCGATCGGGAGTTCAAACAAATCGGTTGACCGGGAGCGTCGATAGCGCCAGAATGAACTTTCCGGCTGCTCCCCGGAATTCGTTCGCTACCCCGTGTGCTCCGGGTTCTTCAGGATTCCTGTCCTCCGCGCTGTTACGTTTCATGGTCTTTCGTGCGATGGCTCTGGTCTTGGCCGCTGGTTTGGTTGCCAGTGCGGCTTTTGCCGTAACAACAGTCCCGGCAAAGCACCATAAGAAGAAGAAAAGTTCGGCGATTGCGGCTCCGGCTGCGGTCACGGCAACCATCAAGCCTCTGCTGGCGGCGAGCGCGAAGCCGCGCAAAAAAGTCTGGACCCAGACTTGGGATGAGCCTACCTACAAGGATTCGACAATCGAAGACAAGGTGGACGGCGAGGATCTGAAGGTTCGGAAAGCCGCGGTTGACGCGCTTGGTCCTCTGAACGGAGCGGTCGTGGTGGCGGACCCGGCCACTGGCCGGATTCTGACCCTTGTGAATCAGCCATTGGCGCTTAGTGGCGGGTTCCAGCCCTGCTCGACTATTAAAGTGTCAGTGGCTCTTGCTGCACTGCGCGAGGGACTTGTCGAACGCACCAGCCCGATCCGCTTATACAGCAGGCATTCCCTGGACCTCACCGACGCCCTGGCTTTTTCGAACAACTCCTACTTTGCGAACTTGGGCATCAAGCTCGGGTATGAACGGGTGAACTACTACGCGCACCTCTTTGGCTATGGCGAGAAAGCCGGAATGAACATAGAGGGCGAGCATCCGGGTGCGTTCCCGCCGGCTCCGCCGAAGAACGGTGGAATGGGGATGCTGACCAGTTTTGGCGAGGAGATTTCCCAGACCCCGCTCGAACTCGCGGGATTAATGGGCGCGGTCGCGAATGGCGGCACGTTGTACTGGCTGCAGTATCCGCGGTCGCAGGACGAAGTCGGTACGTTCGAGCCCCGGGTAAAGCGGCATCTGGATATCGGCAACCTGATCGAGCAGATCAAGCCGGGTATGAGGGGCGCGGTGGAGTTCGGCACGGCAGTCCGGGCGAAACAGGAAGACGAGATTCTGGGCAAGACCGGTACCTGCAGCGAAGGCCGCACCCACCTTGGATGGTTTGGATCGTTCAACGAAACCGGCGGACGGAAACTGGTGGTTGTTGTGATGCTCACCGGCGGACGCCCTTCCATAGGCGCTACCGCATCGGGGGTCGCGGGGGATGTCTACCGGCGGCTGGCTTCGGAGAATTTCTTCAAGGCGACGACACCGCTGACACCCGCTCTCCTGGCGCCTCAGATCTGCTGCACGCGGTAGCCTAATCCCGCTTGCGCAGCTTGTCGAGGAAATGAAACAGCGCGACGCCGATGATCGCGTTGAGCGCAGCCAGAATCAGTTCTGTCCGGACATCGAACACCGCCGGCTGATCCAGCAGCGACCTCTGCAGTAACCAATAGAAAAACTGGTGGAACAAGTAAAAGACAAAACAAAGAACGAGCCGCACGAACGCGTGTTCGACATCGAACTGCATGCCGATTGACGCGGAGAAGTAACCCACCAGTGTTTTGCAGATACCGTACATCCCAATCTGATGCGGGAGGAACGAATCCTGCGCCAGACCGAGCGTCATGCCGATCGCCAGACCCCGCAGCTGCGAGCGCCGCATCAACGCGAAGTAAATCGTGACCAGCAGCGGCAACTCGATTCGCGAAATGAAACGCAGCGTCTGAAACAGAGGCAGGTACACCTGGATCAGAAGCGCAACCAGCGGAACCGCGAAGTAGACCCAGACCGGATACGAAGCGGAGCGCACCTGGCGCGCGCTGTCCACCATGATGCGGCTGCTGGCCATCAGGGTTGGGGCTCTTTCGGTGGCGCCGGCGATTTTGTCGCCGCCGATTTTGCCGGCGGTGGGGCAGCGCTCGCCGGGGCCCCGGGAGCGGATGGCTTCGCGCCGGCTTCGGTTTTCTTGTCCTGCACCGGCGATGGCGACGACGCCGAAGGCGCCTGCGCGGCCGGCTCGGCTGGAGCGTTCACTCCCGGTACTTTCAAATTGAAATTCGGCGGCAGGGTGCCCGGCGCGCCTACTCCAAACACGTGCTTCTGCGCATCGCCGATTTTCTTGTACTGGTCGCGCAACTTATCGGCGGTTGTAAGCCCCGTTCCCCCCAGTTGCTGCGCCCCGTCATCGGGGTTTACGTCCGGCGCAAGAAAGACGGGAGCATCGCCAGGCAACGCTTCCGGGATTGCCTGATGCACCGGATCGATTATCACCAGCACTTCCTCCGGAGCGGACTCCGTTCCGGAAGGCTCCACCGTAATGTCCTGGAAATTCGTTCCTTCCCGAACGCTGGTTACTTTTCCCACCGGCAATCCTTTCGGGAAGACCCGGTCTTCGCCGGACGTGAAGAACATTTCCCCGTCCTCGACCTTCTGTCCGGTGGGAACGAAATCGACCCGCGCGTTGCTGGTTCCGAGGCCTTTCAACACGCCGTGCACGTGATTCTTCTGCGACTCGACCCCCGCCGCGAACCCCGGGTCCGTTACCGATCGAACCTGGCTGGCGAACGGAAAGACAGCGATCACGGTACCCACAATTCCGTCCGGCGTAACCACTGCCATTCCGCGGCGGACTCCCGACTGCGTCCCGCGATCGATCAGCACGGACCTGGTCCCCATCCCGGGGGTTGCCGCGATCACGCGCGCGCCGATCATCTTCGAAGGATTGCGCGCCTGGAATCCGGCCAATGACTCGGCGCGCTGGGCCGAGCCCAACTCGTTCCTCAGTAATTGGTTTTCCACCCTGAGCCGTTCCAGGTCGGTTCTTAATTGGCGGCTCTGCTCGCGGGCGTTTCGCAGTTCGAAGTAGTTGCTGAAGAAGCCCGTGGTTCCGTTCCGGAAACCCTCGATTGCGCTCGCAACCGGGGCCACCGCGGTCACTGCCCAGACTCGCACCATCGGCACGTCGCTGTCGCTTTTTACCTGCCATGCCAGCAGAATCAGCTGAGCGAAGATTACGATCAGGAGGACGATGATGTTGCGGTAACGGTGGAAGATGGATTCCATGACAATACGCGCACGCGGGCGCTACACATTTATCTTCTCCTGGTTCGGCGCCCGATTCGGACTGGGCGGCCTTCCGCTAATCGATTGAGATCTTGCGCAGGAGTTTGAAATCGCTCAGCATCCTGCCCGTACCCAGCACGACCGATGCCAGCGGATCGTCGGCGATCGACACTGGCAGGCCGGTTTCCTCGCGGATGCGCTTATCGAGATTCTTGATCAGCGCCCCACCGCCGGTGAGCACAATTCCCCGATCGCTGATATCGGCGCTGAGTTCGGGCGGAGTCCGTTCGAGCGCGACGCGGATGCCGTTGATGATCGTCGCGATGCATTCGGAAAGGGCCTCGCGAATTTCCGCGTCCCCCACAGTGATGGTCTTGGGCACGCCTTCGATGAGGTTGCGGCCTTTGATCTCCATGGTCTGCGGCTTGTCCAGTGGAAACGCCGAACCGATCTCCATTTTGATGGTCTCCGCCGTGCGCTCGCCGATCAGCAGGTTGTATTTACGCTTCAGATACAGCATTACGGCGTCATCCATCGCATTGCCGGCCACCCGCACCGAACGGGAATACACGATGCCGGAGAGAGATATCACCGCAATATCGGTGGTGCCGCCGCCGATATCGACCACCATATTGCCCGATGGTTCGGTGATCGGCAGACCGGCCCCAATGGCCGCCACCATGGCCTGTTCCACCAGATGAACTTCGCTGGCCTTGGCGCGGTATGCCGAATCCATCACGGCGCGCTTTTCCACCTGCGTGATCTCGCTGGGAACGCCGATCACGATCCTTGGGTGCACCAGCATCTTCCGGTTGTGCGCCTTCTGGATGAAGTAGTTCAGCATCTTCTCCGTGACCTTGAAGTCGGCGATCACGCCATCCTTCATGGGCTTGATGGCCACGATGTTTCCCGGCGTGCGGCCGAGCATCTCCTTGGCTTCCTTACCCACCGCTTCCACTTCACCCGTAGTTTTGTTAAGAGCGACTATGGATGGCTCGTTCACTACGATGCCTTTTCCTTTCGCGTAAACGAGGGTGTTGGCGGTGCCGAGGTCGATGGCGAGGTCCGACGAGAACAGGCTAAAAAGAGAGCGAAGATTCATCTAAGTTATTCAAAATACAAGGCGGGATGCGTAATGTTCATCGTAACACGTCAATCATTTCGGTATGGAATGGCCGACGCTTGATGACGCTTGATTCGAACGCGCGACAGTTGCATCCTGAAGACCGATGAGGTGGACACCGAACCGATTCATTATCTTTGGCTTGCTCATGTGCCCGATGCTGGCGGGCGCGCAGGTCGCTCACCGTCAACCCGATACAGCTCGCGATGAGCGGGAGCGCCCCGAAGTACTGTTCGTATCGTTCGTGTTGGACGATGTGCAGAAAAACTGGGATCGGATACTTCCGGCGCAGGAGCGAATACCGTATCGCCACGCGAAGCTGGTGCTCTACCGGAACTCCTTTCCATCGGCCTGCGGGAGGGCGAGCATGTCGACCGGCCCGTTTTACTGTCCCGGCGATGAGAAGGTTTATTTGGATCTCGGATTCTTCAACGAACTGAAGCGGCGCTTCGGCGCGCCCGGAGAATTCGCGCAGGCGTATGTGATCGCGCATGAAATTGGCCATCACGTGCAGAAGCTGCTGGGCATCGAGACGAAGGTGCGCCGTCTTCAGCAGCGCGAGCCGGGCGAGGCGAATCCGCTGTCTGTGCGGCTGGAGTTGCAGGCCGACTGCTTCGCGGGCATCTGGGCCAATTCGACGGAGCAGCGGAAGATCGTCAATCAAAGCGACGTGAGCGCCGCCATGCGGGCCGCGGCAGCGGTTGGCGACGACCGGTTGCAGCGCATGGGGCAGGGTTACGTGAACCCCGAATCGTTCACTCACGGAACGTCGGCGCAGCGTGTTCAATGGTTCCGGCGGGGTCTGGATACCGGGCAGATTTCGGCCTGCGACACGTTTAAATGATCAGTTTCTCGACCGCGACATTGTCAAAGTCGTCGGTGGCCCGTACGGCGATTGTGTGCTCACCCGGCCTGAGATCTTTCAGCGTGAGTGAGTAATCGAGCGTCTGCGAATCGGAAAGCTTTGTCACCGGATCCACGACCGTCCACTCGCCGCCATCCAGAGAATATTCCGCTTTTCGGATCAGGCTCAGCGCATCCGCGACATGCCACTGGATCACGTTACCCTTTGCCGCCAACGCGGAAATTTGCGGCGGCGTATTGTCGATCGTGAACGGATCGCTTTCTTCCTGCGTCGTGAGAGCGTTCTCCGGTGTGTTCGACGGCGCGTCGGACGCAGTAATCCGAATGCGGTATTCTCCGTCGGGAAAGGCGGCCGAATCGAAGGACAAATACTTCTCCCGCACTTTATTCCGGAGCAGCTTCCAGGTTTGTTCCTTCTCGCCGCGGATCTCAACTTTGTAAATCAGCGTGTCCCCGTTGTCGTCCGATGCCGCCCAGCGGACGCCAAGCGCGCCTTTCGACCAGCTCATCGCCGGCGTGGTCGTCGGGCCTCCGGTAATCGGATTTGATCTTGGAGCCGGTGCGGAACCGAGGGGAGGGAGACTGAGGGTGGGATTCGAAACCGTCAGAGGGGCCACCGGATCGGGGAATTTGTAATTCGCCGGCGTGATCTCGATCTGATCGATGGATGGCGTCACATTCTGCCGCAGATACGCGGTTTCAACCGAGTCCAGCGCGGGAGAGCTGTTGTTCGGGCCGGCATTCAAAGTCGCCTTCCACTGAACGAAGCGCGCGGAAGGCGCGGTAATCTGCCCACCTTCCGGGCCATTCGCCGGCGTGGACCACGGGCTCCAGTTCTGCTGCGGCCGGTCGAGATTCCCGGAACGGGCTGACAGCGCGATTTTTCCACCGCGAAGATCGGCCGCCGCGGTGAGGCGTCCCCATGTGGAGAACCCGCCGGTATCGAACACGTCGCTTTCGATAGTTCCTTCCGGCTCGATGCCGGGGCCGACTCGAAAAACCTGTCCGACATTGCCTGTCGCCGCGTAGAGCGTTCCGTCTTTGCTCGCCAGCAACGCCGTGACTTGGGCGACTGGGAAACTTACCAGCGTCGAGTAGAGCGATCGGGTTTCGACGCGGTAGAGATTGCCCTTGTTGCCGGAGCCGATCAGCACGCGATCGTTCGCGTCGAGCGCGAGCGCGTATACCAGATCCTGCGCGCCGGTCCACAACTTTTCGGGAGCTTGCCGGGCTGACAAGCGGTAGACATCCGAGCCTCCCGGGATTGTAACTGGTGTGATGGGTTGCGCCGCGGCTTGTCCGGCAGGACGAGGTGCGCCAGGCATAGCGGGGGCCGGAGGAGGTGGTGAATTGACCACGGGACCCGCAGTCTTGCTGCCGAGGGCCGCCGCGTAGATCTCATTCTTCGGACCGATGGCCAGCGCCGTCACCTCGCGCTTCGACATCTGATAGAGGACAAAACCTTCCCCTTTGGGAGATACACGAATTACCAGGCCGCCAGGCTCGGTTCCGACGATCAGATTCCCATCGTGATCGAATGCCATCGAGCGCGCGTGAGTCTCGTCGGTTTTGAAAAAGACCGCGCCTTTGCCGTCCGGCGTGATTTTATGAACCTCTCCCTGCTCACCGGTCGCGACATACAGGTTACCTGCCGGATCGCAGAGCATGGACCAGATGTACTTCTGTTTCGGATCGTAAAACTCCTCCGTCCGGCCGTCGGGGCCGACCCGGTAGATCTTCCCGTCGGGCGCTGTCGCCACGTAGACGCGGTCCGTCGAATCGATCGCGATGGCGTGGATTTCGAGCGCATCGAACTCCGCGATCTTTTCACCCTTGCCGTTGGGCGGTATGCGAAAGAGCTTCGCGCCGGGTCCGCCCGCGGTGTAGAGGTTGCCTCGCGAATCCCGCGCGAGCGCCCACAGATAGGCGGTGGAGGAATCGTAGACCTCCGTCGTGCGCGGGGCGAGCGAGAGCCGGCCGTCGCTGCGAATCGACAGATTTTTCAGATTGCCCTTTTGAAAGTCCGAATAGTCGGATTGTGTCCACGAGCGGGTTTCGCCCGCGAAGCAGAGGGTGGCTCCCGCGACGAGGAGCGTGATGGTCTTCATTCGTTATTACTTGATTACGCCTACTTTACGGTGACGCGAAGCGTGTAACTCCCATTGACTACATAATCGAAAGGCAACGACATCTGTTCACTCGCGCTCTCGGGTGAAGTGATCATCGTCTGCGTCGTGGTGCGCCCCGCCTGCATCACGTTCAGTACGGACGACGGCAAGCTCGGCAGCGTCTTGTCTTCGTAGTAAGCCGTCGGATTGGAAGCCACCAGCGACACATACAACTTGTTGTTGCTGCGCACCTGGTTAACAAGCGAGACCAGCTGAGGCACATCCATGTAACGATTCGTCGACGTCGCCTGAGCCTGAGTGCGGTTCGCGACATCGGCATCGCTCAGCAGAATGCGATGCTCGCCTTTCGAGATTCCCGGAGGCAGTTTCAGCGTGAAATCGCGTTCCAGACGCTCGCCACGATACGGACGCAGAAAAACCTTGATCGGGATTTCATCGCCCGGCCGCACGTTATCGTCCGGCGTCCAGG
>Ga0181530_10007821_pt1 | contig 10021 bp, 11 predicted proteins | sample PEATcosm2014_Bin_42_FD_119769 | JGI IMG/M metagenome (GOLD analysis project Ga0181530, IMG submission 119769) | Peatland microbial communities from MTU Mesocosm Facility, Houghton, MI, USA - PEATcosm2014_Bin10_60_metaG | ecosystem: Environmental > Terrestrial > Soil > Wetlands > Peat | place... | reverse complement strand
GTCTCGAGCATGTCCTCGGCCAGCTTGGCCACCGAGCCGTCGATCTCTTCGATCTCCTTGGTCGGCTGGCGCAGCACCGGGTCCCCGTACTGGCGGATCACGAAGGTGGTCATCGTCGGTGTGGCTCGTCGGTGTGGCCGGCCGGCCGAGCTACTCGTCCGCCTGCAGCGTGCTCAGTCCGTCGGGGTCGCCCTCGGCCAACTGCAGGGCCCGCTCGGCGAGCATCGCCTGGGCCTCGCGGCGCTGATCGTCGTCCAAGCGCTCGACCAGGAGGACCCCGTCGAGGTGGTCCATCTCGTGCTGGAACACCCGACCCTCCAGCTCGTCGGCCTCGACCGAGATCTCGTTGCCGTCGAGGTCGTACCCGACCAGGTGGATCGACCCGGGGCGGACGATCGGCCAGCTCAGCCCGGGCACCGACAGGCACCCCTCCTGGTAGGTCCACTCCCCGCTCGACTCGACGATCCTCGGGTTGATGACCACGACCGGGCCCTCGCCGACGTCGTAGACGAACAGCCGCCGCGGCACGCCGACCTGGTTGGCGGCCAGCCCCACGCCGGGCGCGTCGTACATCGTCTCGAGCATGTCCTCGGCCAGCTTGGCCACCCAGCCGTCGATCTCTTCGATCTCCTTGGCCGGTTGGCGCAGCACCGGGTCCCCGTACTGGCGGATCGGGAAGGCGGTCATCGTCGAGTCATGGTAGCGGGGGGCATGCGACGGGCCGGTTGGGCATGCTCGCCCGGCCCCCGGCGGGCGCGGCCCGCGGCCGCCGACGCTCAGGCCCCGGTCACGGCGGCCGGCCCCGGTTGGCCCAAGCCGTTCACCGCGTCGAGGTTGCGCATCGTGTAGGCGTGCAGCGCCCGCGCCTGGGGCTCGGTCAGCCGATCGCACACCCAGTCCCAGTGCAACGAGACCCGGTCGCCCGGGGCCAGCTCGCCCACCAAGGAGGTCCCATCGGTCCCGGCCCGCACCTCCTCGTGCACCTCGTCGCCCAGGACCAGGCGCGACCCGATGAAGGCCAGGGGCCGGGAGCGCACCACCACCAGGTCACCGCCGACCGCCTCGACGGTGCCGGGACGAATGCGGCATCGGTCGAGCACGGTGAGCGGGGCGCCCTCCATGCCCGCCCGGAGCAGCCCCAGCCACGGGTAGACGGCGAACACGTGGAAGCTGTGGTGCGGCACCCCGCCGGCGGGCACCGCTGAGATCATCGCCCCCAAGCGCGCGCCGGCGCGGCGTTCGAAGCGGTCCCGTAACGAGGCCACCAGGGTCTCGTCGGGCACCCGGTCGAGCAGCGCGTTGCCGATCCAGTAGGCCTCGACGACCCGGCGGTCGAGCGGGTCGTCGAGGTGGTTGCACCACGCGATCAGCTCGAGGTAGGGCCAGGCCCCCTCGAAGTCGCCGGCCCGATGACGCAGCTCGACGAGGTCGGGGCCCCCACCGGCGGCGGCCGCCCCCAACAAGGAGTCCGGGTCGGCCCCCCCGCAGTAGCCGAGCGCGTTGGGCGGGTAGGCGTAGCGGGCGAAGAGCAGCGGGCCGGGGGCCAGGGTCGGGGCCTGCCGCGCCTCGGTCACCGCAGCGTCCCGGCCGAGACCCGCCCCCGGCGCATCGCCCACAGCACGAGCACCGTCCCGCCGGCCACGAGGGCCAGCCCCAGCCCCTGCGGCGCCAGCGCCTTGGTGCCCGCGGCCGCCTGGAACAGCGCCGTCACCACGACGCTGAAGACGAGCACCGAGGTGACGTCGAGCGCCCGGGCCCGGGCCAGGGCGGTCACCCAGGTGGCGACGTAGCCGGCCAAGAGCACCCCGGTGAGCAGGACCCATCCCCACTGCGCCGCGCCCAGGCGCCACAGCGAGCCGACTCCGACGGTCGCACCCACGTAGCCGACCAGGACCACCGACCCCACACCCATCCGGGTGAGGGCGACCGCGGCCGGCGAGAACGTCTCGAGCAGTCGCTTGATGAGCACCGTCTCGATCGCCCACAGCACGGTGGCCGAGAGCACCAACAGGGTCCCCGACGACGCGCCGAGATGACCAGTGCCGCCGACGATGGCCACCTCGCCGCCGACCAGCAGGCCGATTGCGGCGACGTTCCATGCGGTGGCGCGCTCGCCGAGCACCGGCAACGCCAGCAGGCCCACCCACACCACCAAGGAGTCGTGCAGGAAGGCCGCCGGTGTCGCGGCCAGCTTGGCCAGCCCGTTGAAGAACAGCGCGAACGCCACCCCTCCGCCCACGATCCCGACGAAGGCGAGCGCCGCCCAGGTGACCGCGGTCACCGGCCGGGCGGCCACGCCGGCCCGGTGCGCCACCCGGGTCCACCTCGTGCGCGCGGTGGAGTTGCCGAGGGCCGCGCCGCCCACGGTGAGCAACCCCAAGATGACCGCGGTGGTGAGGTTCTTGGCCGCCGTGTACACCGACGGGCTCGGCAGCGACCGCACCCCGTAGGAGTTGACGAACACCGCCACACCGCTCACCAGCGCGGTCAGCCCGGCCACCGCCACCCCGGGCAGTCGCCGGCGTTGCGAGATCGTGATGCGCTGGGTCATGTCGAGCGGGTCATGTCGAGCGGGTCATGTCGCGCCCCGAGCGGAGCTCGGCCAGGGCCGCCTCGGCCTCGGCGGCATCGACGGGTCCCAAGACGTACCCGCTGTGGACGACCACCCAGCACCCGGGGACCGGCTCGGGGCCGTCGTAGGCGAGCAACGACACCCGGTGGCGGACGCCGTCGGCGTCGTCGGCCTCGATCCAGCCCGGATCGGGGGCGCTCACCACACGGTGCAGGCGGCTGACGCACATCAGCGCGCCGCCCCCAACAGAGCGAGCACCTTGTCGACCGCGTCGGGCAGCGCCACCTCGACGGCCGGGGAGAGCCCGACGCCCTGGGCGAAGTCCTCCCCTTCGATCCCGACCACCACCACCCGCCGTGGGGCGGCGCCCACCGCCCGGGCCAGCCGGAACACGCCGGCCAGGCCGATGCCGTGGGTGCTCCTCGCGGCACGCGGCGTCTCGTTCGCGCCGTCACCATCGGCCTGCGACGCTTCGGGCTCCAGCTCCAAGGTCGAGACCGTACCGGGGGGTCGACCGGAGCGCACGGCGTCGATGACCACGGCCAGCTCCGCACCGTCCCAGCGTCCGAGCAGGTCCAGGGGGTCGACGATCGGCCCGACGTCGACCGCCCCGGGGCTGAGGCCCGCCACCCGCTCGGCCACCAGCTGGCCGGCGGCGTCGTCGCGCCGGTACAGGCTGCCCAGTCCGGCCAGCACGAAGCGCGCCGGCCCGGGGCCGGGCGAGGGAGCCGAGGCACCCGAAGAAGCGCTCATCGGCGTTCGACGGTGACGTCGAGAAAATGGGCCGCGCACGAGATACACGGGTCGTGGTTGCGGACCGCCTGCTCACAGCGCAGCGTCAGCTCGGCGTCGGGCGCCGACAGGGTGGCCGTCGCCGTGGCCCGGAGGTCGTCTTCGATGCTCAGCTGGTTCTGCGACGTCGGCGGGACGATCCGGGCGGTGCGGATCAGGCCGTCCTGGCCGACCTCGTAGCGCTGCAGCAACAGGCCCCGGGGGGCCTCGGTGACCCCGACCCCGACCGAGGCCGTCCCCGGGACCGGGGTCGCGGGGGGTTGGGGCGGCTCGTACTCGGCCACCAGGCGCAGCGCCTCGTCGCAGGCCGCCACCAGCTCGACGCTGCGCACCACGATGCTTCGGAACGGGTTGGTGCAGACCGGCCCGAGACCGGCCGCCGATGCCGCCTCCTTGGCGATGGCCGGAAGCTGAGCCCCGTTCAAGGCGTAGCGGGCCAGCGGGCCGGTCAGGTAGTGCCCCCGGCCGCGCAGGCGCGCGTGGAGCGCCGTCGAGCGCATCACGTGCTCCTCGTCGAGGAGTCCCTCGAAGTCGGCCGGCGAGACGTCAAGCCCGTCGGAGGACCGGATCGCCGATCCCCCCTCGATCGCGTAGACGTCGGGATCGTGCAGGGCCACCAGGCGGTAGTCCCCCTCGACGTCAGGGAAGTCGAACCCGCTCACCCACTCGACGGTGGCCAACGCCGCCTCGCGGGCCCGGGCCAGCGGCTCGGCCAACGCCGCCACGGCCTCGGGCGACGGGGCCTTGTAGAACCCGCCCACACAGACGTTGACCGGATGGACGGCCCGACCGCCGACGGTCTCCATGAGCAGGTTGCCGGTGCGCTTGAGCCCCAACCCGCGCTCGACCGCACCCCGGTCGTGCTCGGCCAGCTCGACCGCGTCGTTGAAGCCGAGAAAGTCCGGCGCATGGAGGAGATAGACGTGCAGGGAGTGGCTCTGGATCCACTCGCCGCAGTAGAGGAGCCGGCGCAGCGCGCGGATCGGCCGGTCCACCACGACGCCCGCCGCGTCCTCCATGGCGTTGCACGCGCTCATCTGGTAGGCGACCGGGCAGATCCCGCAGATGCGCGCGGTGATGTCGGGGGCCTCCGAGTACCGGCGGCCCGCCAGGAGCGCCTCGAAGTAACGGGGCGGTTCGAAGATCTCGAGCGGCACGTCCTCGACCCGCCCATCGACGACCTGCACCCGCAGCGACCCCTCGCCTTCGACCCGCGACATGCCCCGGACCGACACCGTCCGCTCGGCCCGGCCGTGCGTCACCGCGCTCCCCCGTTGCCCAGGGCGTCCGCCGCGTGCTCGAACGCGGCGGCACCTGCGTTGAAGGTCCGAAAGAGCCGCCCGGCGTCGGCGCGTGTCGCACCGAGCTCGAGGATCCGACGAGAGAGCGATGCCGCGTTGTGGGTGTCGGCGGGCCCGAAGCAACCGAAGCAGCCCCGCTCGACCGACGGACACAGCGCGCCGCAGCCGGCCCGGGTCACCGGCCCGAGGCATGGCGTCCCCCCGCGCACGAGCACGCACACCGTCGAACGCTGCTTGCACTCGACACAGACGCTGTGGCCGGGCACCACCGGCCGGCGGCCGGCCAACTCGGCCACCAGCACCTCGAGCAGTTGGCGACGGTCGATGGGGCAACCTTGCAACTCGTAGTCGACGTTCACGTGCGCCGAGATGGGGGTTGAGGTGGCCAGCGAGTCGAGGTACTCGGGGTGCGCGTAGACGACCGGCGGGTAGTCGCCGGCCGCGTAGTTGCGCAGGGCCTGGATCCCCCCGGCGGTCGCGCACGCCCCGATGGTGATGAGCCGGCGGGACATGGCCCGCACCTCGTGGATGCGGTCCACGTCGGCACCGGTGGTGATCGAGCCCTCGACGAGGGAGATGTCGTAGGGGCCGTCCACGCTCGCCCTCGACATCTCGGTGAAGTGCGAGATGTCCACGGCGCCGGCCAGCGCCAGGAACTCGTCCTCGCAGTCGAGCAGGCTGAGCTGGCACCCGTCGCACGAGGCGAACTTCCACACGGCCAGCGTCGGTCGGGCACTCACCGGTCACGCTCCCCGAGCAAGATGGCCGACCCCGACGCCCAGGTCACGATCGGGCCGTCGCGGCACAACAGCCACGGTCCGAGCTGGCAGTGGCCGCAGCTCCCGATGCCACACTGCATGTTGCGTTCGAGCGACAGCCGCACCCGTTCCGCCGACAACCCTCGCTCGAGGAGGGCCCGCACCGAGAAGCGCATCATCACCTCGGGCCCGCACACGAGCGCGACCGCCTTGGACGGGTCGAAGGGGGCGTCTTCGAGCAGCGAGGTCACCACCCCGACCCTCCCGTCCCAGCTCGCCGTGGCCACATCCACGCTGACCTCGACGTAGGCCCCCGCGTGGCGCCAGCGCTCGATGTCGCCGACAAAGACGACCTGGTCGGGTGAGCGGGCACCGACGAGGATGAAGACGCGGCCACCACCGAGCGACGAGCCCCCGAGGAGATGCTCGATCGCGCCCCGCAGCGGCGCCAGCCCGATCCCCCCGGCCACCACCACCACGTCGACGCTCGGCGCGTTCGCGCCGGGGCCGGTGTCCACCCCCCAGCTGTTGCCGAAGGGGCCCCGCACCCCGACCAGCCCGCCGGGCTCGGTCTCGCACAGGGCATGGGTGACCGGGCCGACGTCGCGCACGGTGTGCTGCAGGGGCCCCTCGCCGGGGCCGTTGCTGATCGAGATGGCCGCCTCGCCGATGCCAAAGGCGCTCAGCATGTTGAACTGCCCGGGTGCGAAGGACCCCGGCAGAAATTGGTCCGCGTCCTCGCACGGCTCCAGCGAGAGGGTCACCACGTCGGCGGTCTCGCGGCGGCGGCCCACGACCACGTGGGGCGCCGGGGTGAGCGGGTGCCGCGACGGCGTCGAGAGGCTCGGCTCAGCGAGAACCATGATCACCGGTCCCGGGTGGTGCGTAGAGGTCGAGGAGCCTGAACCGAGTGGCCTGGAGCCGGTCGAGCAGCATGGACGAGAGGCGCTTCAGCAGCTCGTACCCGAACGCGGGGTCGGTCTCGGCCTTGGCCCGGAGGCACCCGGTGTCGACGGCGATGGTCGCGACGGGGCCAGCCGCCCGCGCGTCGAACTGCCACTGCAGCGGCGGGAGCAGCCAGCTCCATCCGACCACCTTGCCGGCGCCGACCGTCTCGATGACGAGCGGCGAACGTCCCGGGGTGCCGACCTCGATCCGCACCGTGCCCCGGCGCACGAGATAGAAGGTGTCGGCATCCTCGCCCTCCTTCAAGAGGAGTTGACCGGGTTCGAAGCGTTTGAGGCGGGCGCAACCGGCGACGAGCGGCGCCGCGTCCACCGGGAGGCCCCGCAACAGCGGGTGCTCGGCCACCAGCTCTTCGACCGAACGGATCACGATGGGCCGAACCGGGGCACCCGGTCAGCTTGCCGGATTGCCGCCGCCTCTTCGGTGAGGTCGATGCCCACCGGACACCAGGCGATGCAGCGGCCGCAGCCGACGCACCCCGAGGTGCCGAACTGGTCCCACCAGGTGCCGAGCTTGTGGGTGAGCCACTGGCGGTAGCGGGACTTGATGGTGGGACGCACCGCGCCCCCGTGCAGATAGGAGTGGTCGAGGTTGAAGCACGACGACCACTCCTCGCGCCGTTCGAGCTCCCCGGCCAGGTCCGAGACGTCGGACACGTCGCTGCAGAAACAGGTCGGGCAGACCGACGTGCAGTTGCCACACGACAGGCACCGTTCGGCCACCTCGTCCCAACGCGGGTGCTCGAGGTTCCGCTCGAAGAGCCCTGACAACCCGTCGGTGTCGAGCGTCCGGTGGATCTTCTCGGTCGAAGCGGCCAGGACGTCGCGTCGCGCTTCGTGGTCCCCCTCGGTGGCCGGGCGGTGCGCGACCCCGTCCAGCGCGTCGGCCCCCTCGTCGGTCCCCACCTTGACCAGGTAGCGGGCCGGGCCCTGGTCGAGCAGCTCGGTCACGACCAGGTCGGCACCGGGTCCCGCGCCGGGCCCGGTGCCCATGGACGTGCAGAAGCAGGTGCCGGCCGGGGTCCCGCATTCGACCGCCACCACGAACAGGCGCCGGCGCCGGGCCGAATACCGGGGGTCGACCGACTCGTCGCCCAAGACCCGGTCGAGCACGTCGATGGCGGCCAGCTCGCACGGGCGGGCACCGAAGATGGCCACGACGGACCGGTCGAGCGGCGGCTCGGTCGCCACGAACCGGCCGTCCTTGACGGTGGCCCGCCAGACCACCTGTTTGGATGGGAAGAGCTCGGCCTTCCACGACCCCGGGCCGACCGCCCACCCGAACACCTCGTCGGTGTCGTCCCGGGACAGCCGGTAGGACCCCGGCGCCTGCTCGTCGTGGTAGCCGGTCGGCAGGTCGTCGACGCCGGTGATCTCGCCGGGCACGATCGCCCCGTCGCGCACGACCGGACCCATGGTGCGGGCCCCGCCGGCCCGGAGGTTCTCGATCAGCTGGCCGAGGCCGGCCCGGTCGAGCACGAGGGTGTCGCCGATCCGCACCGGCCTCAGGCTAGGAGCCCCGCCCCCGTAGCGGTAGAGGCACATGGCCCAACCACCTGCCCCGACCGCCCGAGAAGGTGGCCAACCGGCTCACACCTTGGTCGGGTCCACCATCACCCGGACCCGCTCGCGGGGCCGGGGCGTGGCGGCGAGGCGGTCGCACAGCGTCTGGTGGTCGGCCGCCCGCAGCAGCCACCGGTCTTCCCCGATCGAACCGCCCTCGAGTCCGAGCGCCTCGAAGAACGGCGCGGCGCCCGGTCCGGACAGCTCGGCCAGGGCCCGGAACGGCGGCAGCGACAGCTCTCGGCGCAGGGCCAGCTCATGGTCGAGGAACGGGCCGGGGTTGCCCGACGTCGCCGCGGTGAGCACCTCGTGGTCGGGCAGGCGGGTCTGGACCACCACCAGCCCCGCGCCCGGAGCGGCCCGGCCACCGACCATCCGGCCGGCCCGGGCCAACAGGGCGAGCGACTCCTCCCCCGCCGAGAGGCGCGGCGCCAGGAGGTGGATGTCGAAGTCGAGAAAGGCCACCAGCGCGGCGCGGCGCACCCGGTGGAGCACCGCCTCGGTCCCCACCAGCACCGCCACGTCGGGGACCGGCTCGTCGTCGGGGCCCGAAACCTCGGCCACCTCCACCCCGAGCAGGGCCTCCAGCTCCTCTCGGACCCGGGTCACGCCCTGGCGGAGGACCTTGAGGCGGGTGTGGGCGCAGGCGGCGCAGATCACCGGTCGCTCGGCCCCACACCGCTCGCACACCAGGCGCCCGGTGTCCTCGCCCATCGAATGCCCACACCGCTCGCACCGGGCCAGTTCCCCGCAGTCGGCACAGGCGAGCAGCCGGGCCCGGCCGCGACGGTTCAACACCGCCACGAACCGGCCGTCCCGAGCCGAGCGGGCCACCCGCACCAGCTCCTCGGAGTACAGCCCGGTGCGCGGGTCGGCACCCCGCCGGTCGATGACGTGCAGCATCGGCCATCCCTGGCGCTCGAGGTTCCGGGCCGGCTCGACCACCGCGCAGTTGGTCACCTGGGACGCCGTCGGGGTGGCCGAGGTGAACAGGCACGGTGCGCCGTCTCGGGAGGCCCGCTCCGCCACCACCAGCGACGCATCGAAGTGGGGGGAACGCTCCTCTCGGTACGCCTCGTCGTGGGCGTCGAGCACCACCGCGGCGCCGAGGCGACCCATCGGTGCGAACGCCGCCCCCCGCGAACCGACCACCACCGGCCAACCGCCCGCCGCCTCGGCCCACGAGCCGGCGGTGGCAAACCCCCGGCGGGCCAAGCGAGCCCGCAGGCGCTCGGCCCACCCGACGTTGGGCACGAGGACGAGCACCGGCAGCGAGGTGCCGGTGATGGCCGCCTCCAGGACCCCGATCAGGTCGGTGGCCGGCGGGAGCCGGAGCAGCGTCGGCCTCCCCACCTGGGCCAGCGCCGCCGTCGCCGGCATCGCCACCGGGTCGTCGGTACCCCGCTCGGGCCGGCGCGCCGGCGCGGCCGGCGGTTGGGACAGCCCCCGGACCGCCCGCTCGGGCGAGGCGACGGTGAGCAGCGCGCTCAGCGGGCCGGCCCACCTCCACGCGGCCCATTCGGCCAGCGCCACCACCGGGGCCGGTGGCCCCATCCCGGTGACCTTGGCCAGGGGCTTGGTCTCGCGGTCGGGCTCGGCCGCCACGTCGTCTTCGAGCACCCAGCCGCCGACCCGGCGACCGTTGAGCGAGATCCGCACCCGGGTGCCCACTTCGACGTCGGCCTCCCAGCCGGCCGGCACCTCGTAGTCGAACGGGCGGCCGACCGCGGCCAGGTCGGGCAGGACCCGCACGACCCTCACCGCTCACACCCCCCTCGTGACGCGGCTTAGAGCCCGAGCGCCCGCTTCATGTCGTCGACCTTGGGGGTGGCCTCCCACGTGAACTCCTTCTCGCCCCGGCCGAAGTGACCGTAGGCGGCGGTTCCGCGGTAGATGGGGCGGCGCAGGTCGAGCTCCTCGATGATGGCGGCCGGCCGGAGGTCGAAGAGCTCGGCGACGCAGCCGGCGATCTTGGCCGGGTCGACCGCCTCGGTGCCGAACGTCTCCACCAGCATCGACACCGGGTGGGCGACCCCGATCGCGTAGGCGACCTGGAACTCGCAGCGCCGG
>Ga0181530_10007820_pt1 | contig 10022 bp, 9 predicted proteins | sample PEATcosm2014_Bin_42_FD_119769 | JGI IMG/M metagenome (GOLD analysis project Ga0181530, IMG submission 119769) | Peatland microbial communities from MTU Mesocosm Facility, Houghton, MI, USA - PEATcosm2014_Bin10_60_metaG | ecosystem: Environmental > Terrestrial > Soil > Wetlands > Peat | place... | reverse complement strand
GCTTTAAGGACGTGGACCGGTTTTGGGTTGAGCGGCAGTACCTGGAACCGAAGACGGTGAACGGCGTGCTGCTGGAGGGAACGAAGATGATTGAGGAGATTCCGGCGGGAGCGCGGGACAATGACAGGGCGTTTCAGATTACGACGGAAGTCTGGTGGTCTCCGGTATTTCGGCGCTTCCTGTTCACAACGGAGTCGGATCCCTACCATGGCATCACCACCACCCACACAGGATCGCTAACTTGAGCACGCGAGAGCCGGCCCCGGCGCTGTTCATGGCGCCGACGGATCATACGATTGTGGAGGAAACTCGTTAGTTCACGATCAGGTGGGGAGAACAACAATAGGGGCGGAGCCTTGCGGCGCCGCCCCGGCCGTTCGGTTGGTAGAAAGGGTTTTGGCTGATTGATTAGTTCAGGACTACCGTCCACAGGTTGAGCGTGTTCTGGTTGTCGTCCACGGCGGCCATGCGGACCGTATTCCAGGACACCGGCAGGGCGTTGAGCCCGAAAGCGCCGCCGTTGTTCGGGTCGACCGAATATTGCGATACCAACTGGCCGTCGAAGGTGTATTCAGTGAGCTCACTCGGCAGATTGGGGTTGGCGTTGGAACCGTCGCTGTTGGCGATGAGCAGGTGTCCGTTGGGCGCGGCAGTGATGTCGATCGGGCCGTGCAGGTTCGTCAGATCCTGAAAGAGCTGATTGCCGCTGCCGAGCGAAGAAGTGGCCGCGCCGGCGCCGGTGAGGGTGTAGACCGCGTTATCGGTGGACGAGGCCACGTACAGCGTGTCGTGATAGCTGTCGTAGAACAGGCCGGAGGGGCCGAGCACCAGCGCCGCGGGATCGGTGCGGTGGCTGAAGCTGTCGCCGATGGTCGTGATGGCGAGCACGTTGAGGGTTTCGCCGTCTGCCGAATAGGAAACGTCCAGGCGCACGACGGTTCCGGCCAGCACGTTGGAAACGAAGATCTGGGCGAATCCGTTGTTGGAGTCGGAAATCGCCATGCCCCAGGGACCGTTGATGGCGGGGTTCTGAATGAAGCCCAACTGATTGCCGGAGTGGTCGATGACGACGAGTCCGCCGGCCTGGACGGTAGCCGAAGTGCCGTCGGTGGTGGGCAGACTGCCGACAATGACGATGCCGTCGGAGAGCACGCCGAGCGCGGCCGTGAGACCGGGCGCCTGGCCCTGGAAGAATTGCGAAACCTGGCCCGTGGGAGTCACGCGCACGATGGTGGTGCCGGTTCCCTGCAGGTTCTGCGAGTTGTTGAAGTTGGAAACCAGGATGTCATTGGGCCGCAGGACGCCGGTCGACAGAATGAGCGGCACGAAGGCAACGCCATAGGGATTCACGTCGCCATTGGGTGGGACGGTGGAAACGGACGGCGGGGCGAACGGAAGTACCGGCCGGGTCTGCGCCTGCGCGACGCCGGCGGTCAGGGAAAGGGTCAGCAGGCCGCACGCGGCGGCCGTGATTTGAAATTTGCGAGTGGTTCGGTTCATTGTCATCTCCTCCACCTAGGAAAACGACATTGTGGGCGGGATTCCCTCACTGAGGACAAGAAAAAATTCAGAAAGCACCGCTCCCTCGCGGTCGCGGCTCATTAACGGGTCGCGGCTCATTAACGGGTCGCGGCTCATTAACGGGTCGCGGCTCATAAACTGCGCATCGCTGCAGAGTGGTGCTTTTGATTCGCCTGAAATCAGCGGCCGAATTTCGTGCGGAATTCTTCGGAACGGCGGCGCGCGCCATCCATGAGGGCAGGGAACTCGGGACGCCGGCGGATGTTATTCAACAGGGGGTCGGATTGGAAGTAGGAATAAGGAAAGAATCCGGCATCGATGCTCATGCGGAGCACGCGCAGCGCGGAATCGGAGTCGCCGAGAACGGCATATCCCTGCGCGATTTTGTAGATGCCTTCGCCATCGGTGACACCGCGGTCGCGGGCGCGATCTTCGGCTTCGTGGAGGAGCTTCCGGCCGGCGGCGGGATCGTGACGGCAGCCATCGGCGAGCGCTTTTCCGATTTCGGCCTGTGGGAGGGCGGGATTCAGTTCGAAGGCGCGATCGAAATGCGATTCCGCGGTTGAGTCGTCGCCTTTGTAATACTCGCCGAGCCCGCGATAAAAGAGGATGTACGCGGAATCGGTGTTCGGCAGACTCGCCAGGAACTTGTCGTACTCGCCCAGATAGAAGTAAGTATTGAGCGCGGAGGAGTTGATTTTGACGTTCGGGTCCAGGCGCCGCGCGGTTTCGCATTCCGTCACCGATTCCGGCAGCATGCCGCCATAGCGGTACGCGTACCCCAGCTCCCAGTGCGCTTCGGCGACGTTGGGATTGGCGGCAAGCGCGGCGCGCAACAGGGGGATGGCCTGCTCGGCGCGGCCCGTGTCGGTGAGCAGGTTGGCTTCGTAGATTTTGGCTTCGATCAAGTCGGGGTTGAGCGCCAGCGCCTTCTCATAGGCCGTCTGCGCTTTGCGATATTCCTCGCGCCCACCGAATTGCAGTCCGGCGTTGGTAGTGTAGGCGCGGCCCAGATGCGCCCAGGTGAGGGCGTAATTCGGCTCCATGGCCGCCGATTGTTCGAGCTCCTCGATGGCGTGGTCGAAATCGTCGCTGGCGTAGTCGTTCACGCCGCGCAGATAGCGCTCGTAGGCGGACTGGCTGATGGCGTGGTCGGCATTGAGGCGCGCGCCTTCGGCCGGAGCGAGCGAAAGTTCGAGCCCGCTGATGATCTTCTGCGAGACGCGGTCCTGCACGGTGAGCAGGTTCTGGTATTGGATATCGATGGTGTCGTCCCAGATGATGCGCATGGGGCGGAGGTCGACGAGCTGCGCGTTGATGCGCAGATTGTCGCCGTCTTTGAGGAAGCTGCCGGTCAGTATGGTGTTGACGTTCAGCTCGGCTCCGACTCGGCGCGGATCGATGGCCTTATTGCGGTATTGCTCGATGGACGAGGATGGGCGGATGGTAAGCGAGCTCACATAGCCGAGCTTGGTGATGACCGCATCGGCGAGCGAGAAGCCCAGGAATTCGGTGGCGGGATCCTGCCGGATGTTGCGAAATGGCAGGATGGCGACCGTGCGGGGTCCGGTGGGGAGTCGCGTCTGTTGATGCCAGAAAAAATACCCGACCGCTGCCATGATCAGGAGGGCGAGGGCGTTGGCGCGTGCCCAGCGATATCGCCAGAAAGGCACCTTAGCCGAGGTGTGTCCAGCCGTGCCGAGCTCCATCTGCTTTTGAAGCGATTGCAGCGCGGCGGACATCTCGCGGGCGCTTTGATAGCGCGCGTCGCGGTCCTTATTCATCGCCGTCGAGACGATGCGGTCGAGCCCCGCGGGAACCGAGGGCCCGACTTGCGCGAGCGGCTTGGGATCGGTCTTCAGGATCTCGGCCACCACATCGCTCTGCGTGGCGCCTTCGAACGGGGCGTGGCCCGACACCATTTCGTACAGAACGGCGCCGAGGCTGAAGATATCGCTGCGGCCGTCGAGAGCCAGCCCGCGCACCTGCTCGGGGGACATATAGCGGGCGGTGCCGATCACCATTCCCGGCTGGGTGGTGAGGGTCAGAGACGACGGCTTAGGCAGCACAGGGCTTTCGCCGCTGGGCGGTTCGGTGAGCTTGGCGATGCCGAAATCAACCACCTTGACCAGCCCATCGGTGCGGACCATCACGTTTTCGGGCTTGATATCGCGATGCGTGACGCCCACGGAGTGCGCTGCGTTCAAGGCGGCCGCGATCTGCGCGGCGATATCGACGGCCTCCTTTGGCGCGATGCGGCCGGCGCGCAGCCGCTCACGCAGATTAGGGCCGTCGACGAACTCCGAGACGATAAAGTGGATGCCATCGAGCTGGTCGATTTCGTAGATGGTGAGGATGTTGGGGTGGTTGAGCGCCGATGCGGTGCGCGCCTCCTGCTCGAAGCGGCGCAGTGCGCGCTCATCGTAGAGGGCGTTCACGGCGAGGGTTTTGAATGCGACCTTGCGGCCTAACTTGGTGTCGTGCGCGAGGTAGACGCGGCCCATTCCGCCGGAACCGACGAGAGAGACGATCTGGTAGTGGCCGATTTGCGTGCCGGGAGCAAGCGTGGTCTGGCTGGCGGCCATGTGGCCTGCTGCCTCGCGCAACGGCGCCTGAATGAAATCGGTGGTTTCGTTGTCGGACGCGAGCAAGGCTGCGAGCTCGTCGCGGAGTTCGGCATCGGCGCCGGTGAGCGAGGCGAGCAAAGCCGCGCGTTCCGGCCCCGGCAGGTCGGCCGCATGTTGAAAGAGCTGGTCGAGACGCTTCCAACGTTCCGGGCTGGGGTTCGGCGCCATAGCGAGAGACTACGTTGCCGCCAGTTCCTTATGCAGCCACGCTTTCGCCATGCGAAGTTCGCGATGCACGGTGGCGGCGGAGATTTCGAGCGCGGCGGCGACTTCGTCGTAGGTGAGGCCGCCGAAGAAGAGGAGTTCGATCACATCGGCCTTACGCTTGTCGAGTTCGGCCAGGCGCGAGAGAGCTTCGTCGAGATCGAGAATGCTGGAAGGCGTTTCGGGCGAGACGAGAACGGCTTCGTCGAGGGTCAGCTTTTCGGCGCCCGCGCCGCGTTTCTGGCGATGGAGGCCGCGGGCGTGGTCCACCAGAATGTGGCGGAGCAGGCGCGCGGCGACGGCGAAGAAGTGGACGCGGTCGTTGAAGGTGAGGTCGGAATGAACCAGGCGGACGTAGGCTTCGTTGACCAGGGCGGTGGCGCGGAGGGTCTGCTCAGGCCGGCCGGAAGCCAGACAGCGGCCGGCGAGCGAGCGTAGTTGGTCGTAAACCAGCGGCATCAACTGGTCGAGCGCCTGCTTGTCGCCTTCGCCCCACTGTTTCAACAGGCGGGTTACCGCCTGCTGGTCCGGCGCCATGCCATACCTCCGGTTTGCAGACCTTTCCTGATAGTATGCCATGGGAAATCGGAACAGGTTGAAAAAGCACGGCTCGGTTGAAAACCACCACAGAGGCACAGCGCGGCGAAGCGCCACCAAGGGTGATCACCGCAGAGACGCTGAGGGGCCGAGAGAAGACGGAAAACAGACTTCACCACGGAGACACGGAGTTCACGGAGGAAGAACCAAAACAAGAACAAAGGCAAAATCCGAGAGCGCAGAGGTGGCGGAGACCACGGAGAAATACACGGACAGAAATCGTCGCGGCGCGCAAAGAGACGGAGAATTAGTAGTTCAGAGAGACGGAGAGAACACGAGAATGGCCGCCGGCGTACTTTGGGGGTGCCTCGTCTTCTTTCGGGTGGACGAGAGCACGGAGGTGGCGGAGCACACGGAGATGGCCGAATCCGCGCCGTGCGCAACTCCTTCGGTGGACCGCCGGCCCATGGGTACTCCATTGCGAGAGCGTGAAATAACGTCGAGGCCTTTCCGGCTTTTGATCTGTGTGCATCCGTGTCCATCCGTGGCGAATCCATTGTCCGGATTTCGCGTCCACCTCGGATTTCGATATTGGCCACGGATGCACGCGGATGCACACGGATAAAAAGGCACCGCCTCCTTGCGGTCGCGGCTCTTTAAGGCGGCGCAACTTTAGCATTTTTCTGCCAAATCGCGTGGAATCGAATAGGCTGGAGTTTACCCAATTTTTCCGTAAAGAAGGTATCCATGTCCGATAGCACCAAGGACTCCAAGGCCTCGATGGACCGGCGGGACTTCCTGCTGGCCACCACGGTCGCCGCAGGAGCCACCCTCGGCCTCGGCGTCAACCCCATTCGCGCCGCCAGCCTGGCATCGAATGAGGTGCGCGTCGGAATCATCGGCGCCGGGGCGCAGGGGCAGGTGCTGCTGGATGCCGCGCTGCAGATTCCGAACCTGCGCTTCACGGCGGTTTGCGACATCTGGACGGAGTACAACCAGCGGCGCGTTTCGCGATTGCTGGTACGAAGTTGTCCAAAATGCCGATACCATGGAGACATGGACACGAGACCTACTACTCATGCAGTTCAAGCGCTGTCCGACGCCAACACCCTTTGTGGAGTGCCGAAGAAGAAAGGCGTTGCTATTGAAACGGTCCCGGCTGGTGGAATCGGGTTAGGCGAAATCACCTGCCCAAAATGCCATTCGATGGTCAATTGGTCGCAGGTAGAAGGCTAGCTAGCTAGCCGTCAAAAGGCTTTTGGCCGTACTGAACACACCAATACTACCCTTGCTCTTGATTGAAGTATGGCGCAACCGCCGTCGTGCGCCTTGGCCTTCCGTGCCTTTTTCGCATTCGAGCGCATGGCGTCCGGGGCCTTCCAGCAGCCGCAATACAACAACTCGTGGCCGCGTGGAAGGTGCTGAGAAAATTCGGGGCGATGAGTGGTTAATCGCCAGGGCCTTTTCCGTTTTCTGTGATCGGCAGTACATTTAGCCCATGCCTTTTGTTGTCGCTGGAGTGCAAGAATCGAAGGACCAGTGAGACTTCTATCGCTACTCGTTGCTCTGTTATTGGCCACATCCGGCTGCAACACTGATAGAGTTGCCCGCCTTGAGAAGGAGAATCATGATCTTGCGGCACGATTGAGGCGCTTACGAAGACAGCCAACCTAGATTTACAGGAAAAGTGTTCTAATCAGGCGAGTTCTGGGTTCAGGGATATGGGCTGGAAAAAGGAGCCATTTGCCGGGTATTCGAACCATTATCATCAGAAGTTGAACAAGTGCTTCATTACGGTCTCCAACACGGCCATGATAGGCTCGATGCCTTCTGTCAGGATTTCAGTTCAGGATGCCTATGAGGGTAAAGTATACGCCACATACTTCTGGCTCAACAGACATGGGCAGAAATATTGGGAAGTGAAGCCCGACACATGTGAAGTAACTTTACTATCTGGAGAAGACAAGACTTGTGAGTCGCAGAAAGAGTTTGAGCAACTGATAAAGATCTATATGGACCAGTAAGGAACCACGACAATGCGCCGACTCTTCGTACTCACCGCTCTCAGCATTTCCGCTTTGGTCGCAGCAACCTGCACAGCAACAGCCTTCGCCGCCAATCGTAGTGCAAGTGGAGAAGATGCCACCGACACCGCCAAGAGACTGCCTTGGTTATTTTCAGGCACTTGGGCCGCTCATCGCTGCCTGTGTTGCTGTTGGCGTCGGAGTGACACAATGGCGTTTGCAGAAGCAACACTTGAAACAGAACCTCTTTGAAAAGCGGTGGATGGTTTATCAGGCCACGGAGGAATATTTGAAGGGACTTGTCCGCAGAGATGGAGATATCGACATGGAGACTAAGTATAACTTCCTGAGCGACACTAATCCCGGCGAGTTTCTGTTTCCAGAGAACGTGTGGCAGCACATTATTCTAATCGGGAAGATAGGAAGTGATCTCCAAACGGCCAAACAAGGGCTGACGCACCTCGATCCCATCGCCCAAGACCAGAATAAGCGTGCGGAAGAACTGTATGACGAAAGTATGCGCTGGATTATTCATGCGCTGGAAGGCTGCACCAGGGATGTCTTTTCACCTCACCTACGCCTTGCAGCCTTAGATCCGTGGTATATGCGTGTTGATGATTATATGGAGCGTCTGTTGGAGTGCGCCGAGCAACGCCTGAAATCAGGCTACACAGAGCGACCGACGATGAGGAGCGGTGCAAACACCCGAACGAAAGCTGATCAGTAAATGTTCGCGTCGCGTAAGCCGATAACCGGACAGTGCGACTATTCGAGCCTTGAGGTTGAAATGCGGTTGCCGGAAGACGAGATTTTACAGCCCAACATGGGATGACCGGTTTTTGTCTGTGTGCATCCGCGTTCATCCGTGGCCGAAAAATCTTTGTTCCAGGATTTCGCGTCACCTCGGATTTTCGGTCAAGTAGTGGCGCATAGAAATTGGCCACGGATGAACGCGGATGCACACGGCACGGCTCCCTCACGGTCCCTCGCGGTCGCGGCTCTTTAGGGCGGCGCCGCGTCTCAGCACAAGTGATGAGCCGCGACCGCAAGGGCGGTGCACTGAATTCAGCCGAGCGTGTCATTGCGCGCCGCCTGTTCCAGACACTGGGTTCCTACCGAAAGGTATAGCTCAGCCGCTCAATAGACCGCGGCGCCGCAAAAATGGGCGCGATCCAGCCCGTTTGTTCAGCCTCAGCCTTCCGTAAAGGTTCTGGCAAAGAAACACTCTCGCAGCCTCGCGCTTTCTGCCGGCGGAGCAGCGAGAGCGAGTCGCGCACCCTTTTTGCGAGAAGGCATCCGCCCTGAACCTGGTAACATTTTTGAAGCGCCCTCGAATTCCCGTGTGGCCGCTCGGAGGTTGCCTGCTTCCGGTACGGGGCGGCGCGACGGTAGCTTTTTTGCCAAATCGCGTGGAATCGAATAGGCTGGAGTTTACCCAGTTTTTCCCTAAAGAAGGTATCCATGTCTGATAGCACCAAGGACTCCATGCACTCGATGGACCGGCGAGACTTCCTGCTGGCCACCACGGCCGCCGCGGGAGCCACGCTGGGCCTCGGCGTAAACCCCATCCGTGCCGCCAGCCTCGCCTCGAATGAGGTACGCGTCGGGATCATCGGCGCGGGAGCGCAGGGGCAGGTGCTGCTGGACGCCGCGCTGCAGATTCCCAACCTCCGCTTCACGGCGGTGTGCGACATCTGGACGGAGTACAACCAGCGGCGCGTTTCGCGCCTGCTGGCCGATAGCGGGCATCCCAACCACGCGTATGTGGATTACAAGGAGCTGCTGGATAAAGAGAAGGACCACCTGGATGCGGTCCTGATCGCCACGCCCGATTTCTGGCACGCCGAGCACGCCATCGCATGCATGAAGGCCGGGCTCCAGGTGTATTGCGAAAAGGAGATGTCGAACAATCTCGCGGACGCCAGGCGGATGGTGCAGACCGCGCGCGAGACGGGGCGGCTGCTGCAAATCGGGCATCAGCGGCGGAGCAATCCGCGCTATCTGTTCTGCTACCAGCGATTGCTGACGGAATCGAAGCTGCTGGGCCGGGTTACGGTGGCCAACGGGCAGTGGAACCGCGCCAAGCGCGACTTCCAGACCATTCCGGCGCGCTACAACATCAAGCCCGAAGTGCTCGAAAAGTACGGATTCTCGTCCATGCAGCAATTCCTCAACTGGCGCTGGTACCGCGGGCTGGGCGGGGGCCCGATCGTCGACCTGGGGTCGCACCAGATCGACATCTTCAATTGGTTCCTCAACGCGCGGCCCTCGGGCGTGACGGCGAGCGGCGGCACGGATTACTTCAGCAAGGCCACGCACCAGTGGTACGACACGGTGATGGCGATTTTCGATTACCAGACGCCTTCGGGCGTGGCGCGCGCGTTTTACCAGACGATTACGACGAACGGGTTCGGCGGGTATTACGAAGTTTTCATGGGTGACCAGGGAGCGCTGGAGATTTCGGAATCGGCCGGGCGCGGATCGATCTATCGCGATACGGCCAACGCGCCGGATTGGAAATCGTACGTGAAAGACGGGCTGCTGACGGCGCCGAAGGAAGAGGCCAAGCCGGTGGCCGCCACGGCGGTGCTCGACGTGCGCGAGACGGCGCCGCCGCCGAGCTATGGTCTGCCGGTGGAAATGCGGAAGAAGTATCACCAGCCGCACCTGGAGAACTTCTTCGGCGCGGTGCGCGGGCGGAACAAGCTGAATTGCCCGGCGGAGATCGGATACGAGACGGCGGTGACGGTCCTCAAGGTGAATGAAGCGGTGGAAGCGCAGCGGCGATTGGAGTTCAAGCCCGAAGACTTCGAGGTCTGACCATGGGGACGGCCCGGTTTTTGGCGGCAGGCGCACTTGTCACGGTGTGCCTGCTGCGCGGACAGCAAACCCAGCCCCCGGCGAAGCCGGTTCAAGAAAAGCTTGGGGATAACAGCGCGGGCAGCCGCGGACAGCCGGCGCACATTATTCCGCTGCGCGATCCGGAAGGCGATACCATCCAGCCTGGCGATCGGCACGCGCTGCCTTTTTCGGTATCGCAGACCTGCGGCGGGACGTGCCATGACGTGAGCGCGGTGAGCCGCGGATGGCACTTCAATGCGATGGACGC
>Ga0181530_10007816_pt1 | contig 10024 bp, 16 predicted proteins | sample PEATcosm2014_Bin_42_FD_119769 | JGI IMG/M metagenome (GOLD analysis project Ga0181530, IMG submission 119769) | Peatland microbial communities from MTU Mesocosm Facility, Houghton, MI, USA - PEATcosm2014_Bin10_60_metaG | ecosystem: Environmental > Terrestrial > Soil > Wetlands > Peat | place... | reverse complement strand
TTCCTGGCTGCATCGCTGAGCCAGACTACGGAACCCACTTTAGAGCATGATGGTTTCCGGCCATCCCCATCAGGGTAAGCTGGCCGGGATGGGTGCCGAGGGGTTGTGAGTTGCATTTCCCACATTACACCGTCAGTGCGCGACTGGCAGGAATTGATGGCATTGCAGCAAGAGCAACCTCTCCTCACTCCAAATTTTGGAATCACGGAGGGTTTGTGACGAACGAAGCGAGGCTTAACGAAATAATTTGCGATCTGCTTCATGTAGACGCAACCGAAATCACGCCGGGAACGAAGATCCAAGAAGACCTCGGAGCCGACTCGCTGGATGTTGTGGAGTTGGTGATGGAAGTCGAAGAGCAATTCGACTTGGACATTCCAGACGAGTGCGCGGAGAAGTTCTTTACGGTGCAGGATGTGCTGGACTACATCGGAAAACAAAAGGAGAAATCAAAGTGAAGTCAGCAATTCGAGTTCTCGCGTTTACCATTATGTTCCTTGCCGCAATCACGGCGGTTTCGCAGCAGCCACCGGCCCCGCAAGCCGCACCTACAGCCCCGGCACCACCCGCTCCGGTCAAAGTCACTCCAAAGTCTCCCTATGATGTCAGGGACGCCAAGATAGCCGTTATCTCAGAAGACGATCTTCAGAAGACGGCGAACGCTTTGACTGCGGACTACCAGCGGCAGATGGCGGACTTGCAGGCGAAGTGGAAGGAGCAAGACGCGGCATTGAAGGCGTGGGAGGCCCAGGTACGGAAGGACAACGGTTGGGATGACACCTACATTTTCAACACACAGACATACGATTGGGAGCAGCAACCCAAACCAGCGCCAGCGAAGTCGGCCGAAGCGCCGAAGAAGTGAGGGTGAAATGAAACTGTTTCGATGGTTGCGTGCAAAGTTTGGCGGATACTTCTGGCTTCCGTGTCCGTGGTGTGGCCGCATGTTCGGTGGCTTCGAATGGGGCGAGTCCTTGATGGACATAAACGATTGCGGACGCGGGCGAGTCACGTGCAATGATCCGAAGTGTATGGAGCAAGTTCAACTGGAGAACCTAAGACGGCATCCGCAGTGTTTTCAAGTCATGGCAGAAGCCCAAGCAATGCCGAGGAAGTAATGCCCACCGGCCTCCAGCGCATCATCGAGAAGCAGCGTGCGGTCTACGAGACACTGGCAACGCCGCTGCTGTATCAGTTGGCCCGGATGCACGGCTTGAGCATCAGGGAGTTCGCAGAGATATTTGAAATATCGAAGAACCACGCCGAAGCGGTTTTGAAGCATCGGGCAACGCCATCGCTGGAGTTGGCATTTCAGATCGCACGGTACTTTGATTTGAGGGTGGACGAGTTGTTTGGGTGGCAATTTGACGACACGGGGAACCGAAGGCCGCTGGTGCTGGAAGTGGGCGGGAAGTGTTTCAGGGTGAAGTCTACGGACTCGCCGTTGTTGTTGGTGGAGGTAAGACCAGAATGAGTCTTGCAGAAGCGAGATCGCGCAGGGAGAAGAAGCGCAATTCAATGAGGAGCATGGGGGAGGGTATTGTGGGCGACAAGCCGTACACGATGAACGATCCGAAGATTAACGTGCCGGAAGGGATGCTGGAGGCGGCGCATGTTTGTTGTGATGAGCAGGTGATTTCGAGGTCGGTATGTCCCTTCATCCTTGAAGCCGCCCTGCGCTGGCTGGCGGAGAATCCGATTGTGCCGACAGCCTGGCAATATCACAACGAGATGGACTTTGATTCAGACCCAGAAGATATAGGTGATCCGCGCTACAAAACCGCCTGTGCGCTTATCGCGGAGTGGCAGCGCCGCATGTTCCTCGCGCCGGAGCCGGAAGTGACAACACATCTACTTGGGGAAACTTTCCAGAAAGTCGCCATAGATACCGATGAATACAACTCCACCGTACCTGGCACAGCGCTGTTTTGGAGGAACACAAAAGAATGGTTGGTGTCACCTAGTTCCATAAAGAACTTTGGCGGTTTTGCCGGTGTTTCGATTCGCGGATGCACGCCCGAGTTCTTGAAGGCGTGCGAAGAGGAGAAGGATGGATATTCTTTGGTGTTTATCAAAATCGGCGGATTCGGCCCCGGCGAGAAAGCGGTGGTTAAGTGAGCGAAGTAAGATTCACCGCCTACGTGAAGCCGGAGGGGGAATAATGCCAGCCAACAAAAGATGTACGAATGAAGAGATTATCTCCGCGTACTGGGAGACAGGAAACGTCTGGAAGGCTGCAAAGCGCCTCGGCCTGTGTGGGCAGAGTGTATGGGAAAGGCTGAAAAAGATGGGCTATCAGCTTAACCTGAAGCCTTGGACCGAGGACGAAAACAATGAACTTCGCTCCCTCTTGCCGCATTGCGACCTAGCGGAAATCGGTCGCCGCCTTGGAAGGAGTTATTCTGCGGTAGCATGTCAGGTTTCAGGGTTAGGACTTGCTAATCAGTTCAGACGTGGCAAAAGAAAAAGTCCCAAAATCATCACGATAACGGTGGAAAAGATTGAGACTGCCATCCTCGATTTGAGAAACGATGTGCTGCCCGTAACTCCCTATGCGCGATCAATAGGCGTAGAGGTAGAAAGTCTCGTCCAGGCCATTCAGAAGCAAGACATGGAATTCTGGAAAGAGTACTCGAAAGCCCACGGGATATGTGAGTCAACCTGTCCGCAGTGCGGCAATGAATTCCACAAACTATCTCACAAGCAAAGGTGTTGCAGCCGCAAATGTTCGGCGGATTACAGGGCCGACATTCAATACTTCGGAGGAAATAGGAAGAATACTGTCGGTCTTGCGGAAGGCGTGTGTCAACTGTGTGGTCGGGAAGAGGACAAACTTTCGTCGCATCACGTCCTCGGGAAAGAGAATGATCCAAGCAACGAGTGGCTTGACGCCTTGTGCCGTAGTTGCCATCAAGTTATCGGAAAACTAGCCGTGAAAGATTTTGTCGAGAGCAATGAAGGATGGGAGCGGCTTATTCATTTTGTTATGGCTCGCAGATTGAAAGAGAATCATCCCGGCGCTTCTGGCATATCTGCGTGCGTCGAGGTAGAGTACCTTTCCGAAGAGCAACTTCTTGAGGAGGTAGCCTGATGCTCTACGTTGGGGTAGACGTTGGCAATAGTGGGGCGATAGCGGTTATCGACACGGAGACGCGAGAAGTGAGTTTCCGTGACACGCCGATTTTGACCGTAAAGAGCGGGAAGAAATTCAAGAGCCAGATGGACCCACACGCAGCGGCCAACATCTTGCAGGGATTGTCGGACGAACACGGCATCCTCGTCACGATTGAAAAGGTAGCGGCCATGCCGAGTTTCAAGGGGCCGCATGGTGAGCCGCAAGCTATGGGCGTGACATCAGCTTTCAACTTCGGCATGGGCTTCGGAATGTGGATCGGTATTTGCGCGGCCTCACTTCTTCCTTACCAGTTGGTTCACCCGGCTACGTGGAAGGCCGCTTTGATGAAAGATATGGGCAAGGAGAAGGACGCTAGCCGGGTCAAGGCGATGCAATTATATCCGCAAACCGCAAAGGATTTGACGCGCAAAAAAGATCACGCAAGAGGGGATGCACTGTTACTTGCTCATTACGGTCTCATGTTTGGGGCACCGAAGAAGGAAGTGCCGCAGCAAGTTGAAGAGCCAACACTGTTCTGAAGGGAGAATCAATGAGGAAACCAGCAGCAAAGAAAGCCGCAAAGGAAGTAAAGAAAGGCCCGCGTCAACAGCAGCTTCCAGAGATGGAAGACTCCAAAATCACAGTGCTGGAAGATTTGGCACTGTCTTACGCCGAAGTCCGCGACGAGCGACAAGGACTCACCAAACGCGAAGTAGAATTGAAGGGCAAGTTGCTGGATCTGATGAAGGCCCAGAAGAAAGAGCACTATCATCGCGGCAACATCAAGATCGACGTGGTTCACGAGAAGGAAAACGTGAAGGTCAAGGTGAAGGCCGCATCGGAAGAAGAGCCGGACGAAGAGTAGTTGCGGGTGTTCGCAATTTACGCTAGTCTGTAGGTGCTCATGGCTGGTGCCGTGGGAAGTGGCATCGGGGGCGGGGAACCCCGAGTCGCGCCCTCCTAAGCAGCGCGGTTGCCCCCAATCAGCCGCGCTGCCCTCCGTTTGGGGCGGAAAGGGAATCGTGGAAATAACAATCGACACATCGATCATCGAGGGATTGTCGGCCAACGGCATCCTGGCGTACATAGCCGCAAAGATGGCAGAGGGTTCAGAAGCGACTACGGCTGCGCTGGCGGGACTGGTACGCTGCAAGACGGGGAACATGCTGGATGGGTTGAAAGACCTTGCCGTAGCGGTTCCAGAGCTTGTGGCGAAGGCGCCGAAGAACAGGTGGAGATGTGGAGTAGTGAAGGCCGGGGATGGAGTGCTACTCCAAAACTTGGAATCGGAGAAGTTCAGGTTGTTTGTGGACGATTTGAAGAAGTATTGGGACTATCTCAATCCGACGATTCCTTTCGAGATGGGCGGGAAGGATGGCATACAGATTCGCAGGTTCCTTTCGGATCATCGGCAGTGGGTTCAAACCGACTGGCGCACGGCGCTGCAAAACCGCAGTAAGAGTGTAAGAATGGGGAACGCTCCGCAGTCACAGCCGCTATGGGTTTGGGTGGGCAGATTGGATGAGTATTCAGCGGGACCATTGGATCGGTACGGGAAGCCGGTGGAGGGTGGGGGGAATGGGAAAGCCGCAATTAGAGAGCAAAGCAATCGTCAAGGCAACGAAGAGTTCGCCGCTCGCCATCTGTGAGGACTACGAACCGAAGGTGCGGATCGTCCTCGATTACCTCACGCAGTTTGCGGCTATCGACAGGCGCGAGTTGACCGATGAATTGCGGACCACGTACATCAAAGCTATTTGCGGACGGAAGCCGGAGTTATCTCTGCGTCAGGTGGAGAAGGGGCTTGCGTCCTACATGGAATCCGGGGACCGCTGGCCGTGGCCGTCGACGCTGATTGAGATGATGGAAGAGGAAGTCTGATGGCCTCCAACGTAGACGTAGAATATGAAACTCCGCTTCCAGCGAACGTGGACGCCGAAAAAACAATTCTTGGCGCAATCCTGCTCGACAATGAGATATTCTTCGACGACTCGGTAGACATTACCCCAAACGACCTGTCTCTCGATGCTCACCGCCGCATCTACCAAGTGATGAACGAAATCATGTTTGGGTTAGTGGAAGGTGTTACCCAAGTAGACATCGTTACTCTATCCAACGAACTGACCAAGCGCAGATGGATTGATGCGGTTGGGGGTGTCGCATACCTAGCTGGACTCACAGAGGGGCTTCCGCGCCGACCTAAGATTGGCGAGTATGTCCGAATCCTGAAAGACAAAGCGCGGCTTCGCAAACTCATTGCTATTTTCACGGCAGGGGCCGATAGAGCACGGGATCAAAGCGAGTCGTCAAGCGGCATCCTTGAATCAGTTCAGAACCAGTTGATTGAGGTCGACGCCGAAGGCAACACGTATTCTTCATCGCTCGCGGAGATCGACGTTGAGCAGGAGATCAGGTCGAAGAGGGTAATCAGCGACAAGCGAACGGCTTTGGAGTTCACTTGGGGGATCAAGGAAATGGACGAGTTCACCCACGGGGCTTTCAGGGGTGAATTCTCTGTCATTGCGGGCGAGGAAAGCGGTGGCAAAAGCTCGCTGCTTTTGCAAACACTGATGGAAAATGCGAAAGAGGGGACGGAGTGCGCGTTATTCTCTTTGGAAATGTCCAAGTCGCAAGTGAAGAAGCGGTGTTATCCGCTGCTCAGCGAAATCTTAACCAGCGAAATGATCCGCGATCCGCGCTTGATGAATCTCCATACGCACATTCCAGAAATGGAGCGAGTGACGAAGTTGCTTGCGAAGCTCCCACTCCACATCGACGATACCCGGCAACTGCGGATTGACAAACTGATTGCCAGAATGCGAATGATGAGAAAAAAGTTCGGCTGCAAGCTCTTCGGAATAGACTACATTCAACTCGTAAAAGGAATGCCGAAGATGACTGCGATAGAGGCGTTTTGGGATTTGGTTATCAAGTTGCGCGACTTTCCCGCAACAATGGAGCCGGACTGCCACGTTATAGCATTGTCGTCGTACTCGAACACGGATGATGGCGTGGGGAAATCAAAGAAGCGGAGCACGCGGAGTTTGTTCGGCGGCTCGATTTTGCGGTATGCCGCACAGAACGTCATCATGCTTGCCATTGAAGACCCGGAAAAGAAAGACGAGAAAACGCTTCTCGATGTCGGAATCAAATTCGCAAAGCAGAGAGACGGAAAGCGCGGTAAGGTAGAGTGCTACTACGACAGGGAACACTATCTGTTTTGCCAACCACAACCACCATTAGTGAGATAACGAGGAGAGCGTATGGCAACGGTAACGATTTTGCATCCAGTAGCCGAAGAAGCTGAGTCAAGGAAGAAGGAAGCGAGGGAGCATTGGAAAGCGATCCAGCAGGCCGCACCACTCGCATCTTCAAACAGTCTGCGGGTTGGATTCCACGCCGCAATTCTGAAGAGGCAAAATCTTTTTGGGATACTCGGCTATGCAAGCGAGAAGGAAGCGCAAGAAGCATCGGGATTCAAAGCCGCTACTTGGTACAACGTGATCCGAATAGCGGAGGCGTTTCCGAACACAAAAGAATCCCTCTTCATCGCAATGAAATTGACTAACGCCGAGTGTCTGATGGACTTTCCCGAATCAAAACGTCTGACTGAATACTGGCTACGCCGAGCGGCCACGGATTCTATCGACACATTCGAGGCCGTAGTAGAAGAGGAGATGAACGGCAAAGAGAAGCCATCCAACGGCAGAGAGAAGATCGTCACTTTTAGCACGAAGATGCCGCGCAGCAGGAAGAAAGCGGTGGAGGCGGGATTGTTGGAGTTCGCCAAATCCGTAGGGGTTGAGGGGGATGAGAGCAGGGCACTGGAGTTACTGGTGCAGGAGCACACCGGGGGAGTGTCGCTTATAGAGTCCATCCAAAAAGCGATGGAGCGGATCGGCAAGATCAAAGAACTGGAATCATCGGGCCTGAGTGCAGACGAGATTTTGGAGAAGGTGAACGTGGAGTTGGAAGAGATGGCCGCGCTATTCAGGGCGGCTCTTGAGAGTTTCCAAAATTTGGAAAGTGGCGAATGAACCTAGCCTTTCCCAAGCCGAAGGACCAGAAGCAGAAGCGCAAGTACCTATGCGATGACGGAGTATTCCGCTACCCGGACGGAAGGGAAATTTGTGACCAGTCCTCGAAGAAGGGCCGCGACGAGTACCAGAGGAGGAAACTGGATATGTGGAACAATCGCCAAGGTCGCAGATGCCCTCTCAGACTCTCTCCGCAGTGCAAGGCTACCCAAGGCCGCTGGCCGCAAGACGACACCACCTTTGACCACGAGAACGGCAGGGGAGGCGGAAAGCAGGACGACAGGATCGAGATAGACGGCAAGCCGGTCAATGCCGCTGTGTGCTGGTTTTGCAATTCGGCTAAGGGATCTCGGCGGATGCCGTACCTAATTGACGCACCCTAGAATTTTTCAGTGGAATATAAAGGCTTAATCCGCCTATTCTTGGGGGAGTATGAAGCACTCCCTCTGGATAATCATTTGCGCTGCATTTCTGGCCCCTCTCGGATGGTCTCAAGCCGGTGTAATTTCCGGTTTTGCAGTCAACCAGTACGGGCAACCCGCAGTCGGTGTTCCGGTCTACATTTGCTCCGCTGCCGGATCGAGCGGTTTGCCTTGCAGTCCAGTTGCAAGTATCTTCTATGACTACAACTTACTGAATGCCGCTCCGAACCCCATAGCGACGGACGCAAACGGAAATTACAACGTCTACGTTCCGGCTTTGGCCTTCCCGAATGTTTATGTGGTAAACGTGGTGACGGGCTACGGAACGCCGACGACTCAACTCTACTCTGGTCCGAATTGTCCCCTGTCCGGTTGCGTATTCACGGGAACGGTTACGGCTCCGATCTTCAACGCGACATCGTACTTTGAAGTCAACGGAGTGCAAATATCGTCTTTGAACCTCTCCGACTCTTCGAATCTGGTCCGGCTGAATGGATCGAACATCTTTACCGGGACGACGCAGACGGCGCCGGTCTGGAACGCGACCAGCGGCTTTGATGTGAACGGCGTGCCGCTGGCGTCGACGAACCTCAGTGACAGCGCAAATCTGGCAAGGTTGAATGCCTCCAATGTCTTCACCGGGGCGACGAACACCTTTGCCGCCATCACGGGAACGACGATCAACGCTACCAGCGGCTATCAGGTCGGTGGGGTTGCTCTCTCGGCTTCGAACCTGAGTAACGGTGTGTCGGGAACCGGGGCGGTGTGCTTGGCTTCGGGGAGTCTCTGTGCGAGCGGCGGGTCGGTGACTTCGGTTGGAATCAGCAGCAGCACGGCTACCCAGTTGACGGTGAGCGGAAGTCCTGTCACGGGTAGCGGAGTAATCACGTTGGGGCTTAATCTGACCGGCACGGAAGCGAAGGTCGTAACCGCAGCCGCAGCCGGGACCGCAACACACGTTGCGGTTTGGGATTCGTCTGGGGGCATCGGGGATGGTGGAGCGCCGCCTCTCACGGCCGCAGCAGTGCAGACCAACTGCCTTACGACAGCCTGTGCGGGGGGATCGACCTACAGTTCTTCAGGAGGAACCTACACCAACGGTCTCACCGTCCCGGTTCAAGAAGAAGTAACGATGACATCACCGCAGAGCGGAACAGGTGGGGATTCGAGTGTTACTTCGACGATCAATGGAGCCACGGGACCGGCAAATGGAATCTGGAATCAGTGCAATGGTGTTGCCAGCATTACGTTCATGGTGCCACCCGCTGAGACATTCACCGTCGCCGTAAACCGGATTGATGGGTGTGGTTCGGGAGCGGTATCAGTCACGTCTTGGCTGGAGGTCAAACTGTGAAGGACAAACTAATCAAAACCGCAGGGCTTATCTTGTTTATCGTTTTCTCGGCGTTTTGCATTTGGGCTAGTCGTTAGAAAAAAATCAGAGAGAGGTAGAAGGATGATGAACAGAGTTCTCGCAGTTCTCGCGCTTACGCTCATGGCAGTTGGATGTCATTCATAGGTTCCGCCTACGCCGCCCATCGCTACGTGTCCCGTGGCCACAGTTGGCGGGACGGACTACACGCCGTTGAACCCGGCGCCAAACAACACCACGGCGGCTTCGATCACAGGGACGACATACAATGACACGCCGCCGACCGGCTCCTGGTGCTACATCGTTCAGTCATGGGCGCTGATCTCCCCGGCAACGGTTTATCAGGTGAGTGTGCCGTCGAACGTGGCGGGGCCGCTTACGACGACAGCGGCTCTCCCGGTGGTAGGGCTTTCATGGACCGCTCCGAACCCTGGGTACTCGTACATTGTGAGTCGTGCGCCAGCGATAGTGGTAGCCGCGCCTCTCGCGCCTGTTCTGAGTCCGGGTACGACGGCCGCCACGCTTGCGAAACCGGAAGGATTGAAACTGGTAGCAGCTCGATAAAAACGACAACGGAGAGAATATGAACCACGTCGGCGGCAAGGCATATCGTCTGGACGCAAAAACACTTGCAGAGCGCCAATCGGCTATGAAGGCCAGAATGGAGAAAAGGGCTAATGCGAAGAGGCGGAATGCTGCTCTTGCTCGTTCTCGCCGGATGCAAGGTTGTGACCCCTCCAACTCCTCCGGCGCCACCGCCCCTAAGCCCCGCTATTCCTACTGCGGCAGTACCGACCGCCGTCTACTACAGCTATCCGAGTACCTACGGCGTCATGCTGTGCATCAATGTCGATCCAACGAACGGAGTAAACTACCTGTGCTATTACCCGCCAGCGGTGCAGTAATGGATTTGAGGGAACTATGAAGATTGCTCAAAAAATCATTTTTCTTACTGCCATCGCGTGTGCCGGTTTGGCTCAGGCGCAGCCGACGATCACGAACGTCTACGTGAAGACCTCAACCGCAACGACAGCGACGATTGTCTGGAACACGAGCACTCCCTCCACATCGCAAATCC
>Ga0181530_10007814_pt1 | contig 10027 bp, 6 predicted proteins | sample PEATcosm2014_Bin_42_FD_119769 | JGI IMG/M metagenome (GOLD analysis project Ga0181530, IMG submission 119769) | Peatland microbial communities from MTU Mesocosm Facility, Houghton, MI, USA - PEATcosm2014_Bin10_60_metaG | ecosystem: Environmental > Terrestrial > Soil > Wetlands > Peat | place... | reverse complement strand
CCGGCGCTTTAAAAAAGACGGACCCCAGGCCATCGGAAAGTCCCGCGGCGGATGGACCACCAAGATTCATATGGTTGCCGCGAATGCGCGAGCGGCCATAACCTTCTCGCTTTCGCCCGGCCAAGCCTCCGATGCGGTCGAGGGCCGCACCCTGCTGGGCGGCATCGGGCCGCTGCCAGCACCGCTGCACTCATCATGGATAGAGCCTACGAAGACAACGAAACCCGCCAACTGGCGCTGGATTTCGGCTTTATTCCGGTGGTTCCACGCAAGAGCAATCGCCTCGAACCCTGGCAGTATGACAAAGCCATGTACTGCAAGCGCAACGAGATCGAACGGCTCTTCCGGCGTCTCCAGGGCTTCCGCCGCATCTTCTCTCGCTTTGAGAACCTCGATGTCCTCTTCCTGGGATTTCTCACCTTCGCTCTGACTGTCGAGGCTCTCAGATAGTGTTAACACGCTATAGTGTGGGATTTGCACCAAGGGATCAGGTCCAGAGGGTTCTCTTTTTTCAGCAATGGCGCGCTCCGGCTAATAGCCACTTCTCCAGAAACCCTCTTAGCTCTACCGGCGGCCGCAGCCAAACATCAGCCTTTGTCTCGTGCCATTGGCGGCGCATCAGAACGCTCAGGCCGTGCTGGCCAAAATTGTTTACGGCGCGAAACGCAGCCTCATCGGTCAAATCGTCGCCCAAATAGGCGACCGGCCAGGCAACCTGCGCGTCGGCACCGGCCTCTCGCAGGATTGCCGCAACAGCGCCGCCCTTGTCGCAACCCACGCGCAGTTCAACCCCAGCCTCAAACTCCAGCAAGGCCAAGCCATTTGTCCCTGCAAGTGGCTCAAAGAGCGCCCGCGTCTTCTGCTCAATGAGCCTTGCCTTGCGCGGGGAGGCGCCCCGCCAGTGCATCACCACACCGTTGGCCTTGTCTTCGAAGAGTCCGCCCAGGCTGTCGCACTTCAGCATCGCTCGCAGCTTGTCCAGCATCTCCCGAGCCGCAAAAGACGCCTGCTCCAGCTCGCGCCGGCCATCGGGCAACAGGCGCTCAGCTCCGTGCAGGCCCCAAACCTCGAGCGGCGGGTCAATCCCGAGCAGCGGAGCAATCTCGTGCGCGGGACGACCGGTGATCACGACCATGCGCGTTCGCCCCTGCCGCTCGATGCGAGTCAGAACCTCTCGCACGCCGGCCCAGGGCCGAGCCAGAAACCGATCCAACCGGAACGGGGCCAGCGTGCCGTCATAATCCAGCAGCAGAAGCGGCGTTGCCGCGCCCGCCAAGGCGCTAAAAAACTCTTCCAGCTTCTTTGCCGCGTCGGCTGTCACCGGATGCTCGCTTTCTACGCCAATTTGCGATGGTCCACTTCTACCGGCGAGATAGAGACGGGCCGGGCGTGGGGCAGATCGGTCACCACCGGGCTCTCCATGCGCAATTCGTGCAGGTCGCCCAGGATGTTGGCTGCCCAGCGATAAATGTTGTGGTCCATTACATGATGTCGCATCCGCTGCATCCTCATGCGCCGCTCGCCCCGGTTCATTTCCAGGCCCTGATGGATGGCCTCGGCTACACCTTCAATGTCATAGGGATTTACCACTAGCGCATCCAACAGCTCGGTGGCTGCGCCCGTGAACTTGCTCAGCACCAGTACGCCGTCCTCGTCGGCGCGTGCGGCCACATACTCCTTGGCCACCAGATTCATCCCATCGTGAAGCGAGGTCACCAGGCACACAGCCGCCGCGCGGTACCACAGTTCCACATCCGCGTGGCTCATCTGCCGTTCGATCAGCAGAATGGGCTTCCAGCGGGTCGTCTGGTAGCGCTGGTTGATCCGCTCCACGGTCTCCTCAACCTGGCGGCGCAGATTCACATAGCTGGGAATGCGCGAGCGGCTCGGCGCGGCAATCTCCACCATGGTTAGTCGCTCCAGGTGCCAGGGATGCTCTTCGAGAAGCTTCTCGACCGCCATCAGCCGTTCCACGATTCCCTTGGTGTAGTCCATGCGGTCCACACCTACGATCAAGGTTTCACAGCGCAGGCCGAACTCCTTCAGCAGCTCATCGTGCGAGGGGCCCGGCGCCTTTCGCTCTGGCTTGCTGCCGTCCAAAGCCACGCTTACCGGATAGGGGCGCACGGAGCTGGTGTGCCCATCGCGGCGGGCGGTCATGTGTTCGCGATCGGTACGCGACTCCAGCACGCGGTCAACGGTGGAGAGGAAGTTGTTGCAGTGCAGCGGGATGTGGAAGCCGATCAGGTCCGCGCCCAGCAACCCCTCCAGAAGCTTGGCCTGCCATGGGCAGATACCGAATGACTCTGGATTGGGCCAGGGAATGTGCCAGAAGATGGCCACACGCGCGTCCGGCCGCGCCGCCTTGATGAGCCGCGGCGCCAGCGCGAAGTGGTAATCCTGCACAAAGACAATGGGCTTGGAACTGCCCTCCATCTCCTCCAGCAGCGCAGCCGCAAACTTCTCATTCACACGCTGGTACCACTCCCAGTCCGAAGCGCGGAAGATGGGCCGGGTGTGCGCAATATGACAGAGCGGCCACAGGCCCTCATTGGCAAAGCCGTCGTAGTAGCCTGTTTCCTCCTCGCTCGAGAGCCACACCCGGCGCAGTGTGTAGCGGGGATCGCCCGGCGGCACGCGGAGCCGATCGAACTCGTCGACGTTCAGGGCGTCCTCGCTGCCGCTGCCGTGCGCCACCCACACGCCGTCACAGGCCCGCAGCACCGGCTCGATGGCCGTCACCAGCCCGCTGGGGGGAACCACGCATACCGTCTCCCGCCCCTGAAGCACGTGCACATATGGCTCACGGTTCGACAACACAAAGATGCGGCTGGAGCCAAAACGCTCTCCAATATGGACGGCCAGCCGCTCGGCTGTCCACTGGTGTTCTCCGGCGTCGCGCAGCCGGGCTTCGGTTTCAGCGGCGGCGCGTGCCTCAATCAGGCTCTCGGCCATCGACTCGACTTCACGGGCCAGCGGTGTAAAGAGACTCAGCTCCGCTAGACTTTCGTCCGCGAAATCATCGGGTTGACCCATGCGCAATCGCCTGAGCCGTTCCGCCACCCGCATCATGGGGCGCATCAAAAACCAGCGCACCATCAGCAGCGTCACGAAGAGGATAAGCAGAACAAAGGCGGCAATCCGCCAGAAACTTTGCCGCCACACCCGCGTGCCCTCCGCGCGAATGGAGCGTGCATCCTCCAGTACCACCAGCGCTCCGGCCACATGCCCGTCGACATACAGCGGAATCGCCTCCTCCAGCCACTGCTGATCGCCCTGGTGACCAAACACGGATGAGTCGACACCCTGCTTGACGGCCTTTTCCAACGGGCCGCGCGGCAGTGCTCCGAACACCTCGGCAGGCCCCGCTTCGGTCACCAACCCTCCCTGCATGTCATAGACGGCCAAGCCCAATCCCTCATTCCGCGAGCGCAGGCGCGCCGCCTCTGCCGCAATTTCCGCAGTCTGGCCTCCGGCCACCGTCTTCTCCAACTCCGATTGCAGGCTCTTGCTCAGCCAGGCGGTCCTGCGCTGCAGTTCCAGCCGCAGAGCGTGCTTGTGGGCCAGCACCTCAAAATAGGTCGAGGCAACCGAAACCAATGTGATTCCTACGATCAGCGCAAGAATCAATCGCACGCGAAAGAATTTCATGTCACCTCTGTTTCTCTTCTATACAAACTTCTCCTGGTTCCCTGTGCAATTTGGAACAGCCTTTTTCCCCTAGAAACGAAATCCAGCTTGTTCATGCCTGTGGCATCTCAAAGGCCAGACGCCAACTTATTGAAAACACGGCAAGCATCGCGCCAGGCGGCCTTTGAACCATAGATTTTCTGCACACCACCGGGTAGTTCTTGCCTGGTAACCGGGCTTCCGGCGGAGCAGCATACCCTCGCGTTACCCACCGGACGCGTCCATCTCCAACAACGCAAACCCCCAAAAAAAGGCAAGTTGCTATCGAACTGCTCCATCAACTGCCGTTCTGGATTTCTCAGAAATGCCGAATGGGATCGTCAGGCCTGGTGGTTGGGGGTGCGACGCTGCGCTCGCTGGCGTGTTCGGTGTGGCTTTCGAGCGAGCGGCTGACGAGGTCGCGGGAGCCAAGACCCACGGCGAGAGACAGCGTGAGGACGATGCCGCCGAAGAGGATGCCAAAGGCCAGCTCAACCACGTTGCCGCCGATCTGGAGGTGGTCGAGGACCATGGCAGCGGTAAGCACCAGCACGAGCCACTTGATGCCAAGGGAAAGGAAACGCGCGTATTCAAGCTGGGCATTGACGGCCTCGATAAGGACAGACCGTGCCAGGAAACGCGCGAAGAGCGTTCCGGCGATGAGCAGCAAGACGGCGCCCACGACGCGGGTAAAGTAAGGCAGGAGCGAGCTCGTGAGCGTTGCGGCCGTTGCGTAGGATGCATCGAAGGCCGAGACGCCGATGATGAGTCCGAGCAAGACGCAGACCCAGAATGAGGTCCGGGCAATGAGCGCGGTGGGGGAAGTGGATGGCGCCCAGTCGTTGCTGCCCCGGCCGTGGGCGAGCCGCTCGTCAAACCTGGCCGCGGTAAGCCCACGCCGCAGCAGCGCGGAGAGAGCCATACCGATCATAGTGAGCACAACAAGGGCAACAATGAAGGCCAGGATACCGGGCAGGATGGCAATAAGCAGCGAAAGGACCCGGTAGAGCGACTGATGGAGCGCCTCGGACATATGGTGCCAGATAGAGGTGTTGTCGGCATACAGGGGCTGCGCGGCCTGATATGGGTCTGGCTGGAGCATCGTGGCAAGAACGCTTTGCATAGGACTAACTCCTAGAATCGATCCTCTTGCTTCGTACCTGGAACAGGTTTGTTTCGGGGTACTTATGGATTGAACCGGTCGGGCCATCGCCAGCGCGAGACAATGTAGGTTTTTTCCGCCTCGAAGGCGGCAGCGACGGCCTCGATATGGCTTTCAGTGTGAGCGCCGGAGGTGGTGATGTTGATGTGGCTTGCGACCCATGCGAGGTAAAGCGGGATAAGCACGCCGAGGAGATGTCCGCGGTTGATGGTGCGGAGCCGGTAGGCGAGAAGAAAGTCGTAGACAATGCGGGCCCAGAGGCTATCGGGCATGCGAAATGCCGCAAGGTCGGTTGCGGCAAGTCGCTTGAGTCCGAGCAGTGAGTTCGGCGGCAGGACGAGCGACCAGATTTCCTGGAGATTGGTGTAGGCGAGCCGAAAGGCCTGGAGCATAGGGGCAATCTCAGCGGCCGCATGGCTCGAGGGTTCTTGCGGCATGGGCATGGGAATGGGATCGCTCGCGGGCGGCAACGGACGGAAGCGCTGCCAGAATGCTGCTTTGACGTCGATATCGGAGAACAGGGCCTCGGTGACCAGGGGGAGGATGGTGTTGAGGTCGGGCCCCGTGGGTTGGGGTTGGAGGCGCGGACCTGCGTCAAACTGGTCGATGGTGAACCCGGCTACGGTGGCTTCGTTGACCGGCCAAAGAGGCGCTTCGCCCTGGTTGATTGCGGTAAAGCGTTGGGCGGCGCGGGCGAGGCGTTCGGCCATGCGCACCGATAGGCCGAGATCGGGGGCCAAGGGAAACCGCACGCGGGAGGCGAACAGCGCGCGGGTAAGTGGATAGAGGATGGCGGAGTTGACCAGGCCGGCATGCGGCGGTAGATCGTAGCAAGGGACAGCGAGGTCGGTGGGGGTGGTGAGAACGGCGTTGGCGAGGCCGTGGAGTGCGGACATACCGAGCGAGCCGGACTCCGGGCCCAGCATAAGGATGGCGCGCGCTTCGTTCTTTTCGGCGAGCTGGTAAGCGTTGACAAAATCAGCGGCCGTAAGAGTCCACGCGGCGTTGGTCGCGGGAGCGGCGACGATCTGGAGAGACGGATAGGAGTCTGCCGGGAGCGCGTCAGGGGAAGCGATGAGCAGGCTTTCCGCTGGAAAAGAAGCGGTCAGGTTGGCGAGGACACCTTCGCGTTGCTCCGTCGTCATGGCGGCAAGCAGGACGAGGAGTCCGGCGCCGGGGCCCGCGGAAGGGGCGGTGATGTCGGGAATTTGATCTGCTGTCGCCATGATTAATCGGGACACTCATCCTGAAGCGACTGGAGGGTTGTTGCAATCTCCGACTGACTCGCTTCTCTCCTGCCAGACGCTTCTACAAGGTTAGGATGCCGGCAAGCGGGATGCGGAGCCACGCAGGGCGATTATTGAGCTCGTAAAGCAGCTCATAAAGCGCCTTCTCGAGCAGGTACGCGCTGAGCAGCGACTGAGACTGCTGGGTCGAAGGCAGGAGGGCGGGATTGGCGGCGATGATCTCGCGGTAGGCGCGAAGGAACTCTGAGGAGGTTGAGTTCTGCCAGAAAAGAGCCCAGGCGGCGAGGTGGTCGGAGCCGGAGGTGCGCGCGAGTTCGGGATGGGCGGTGAGGTGTTGATTGAGGCCGGCGTGGGCGGCGTAGGAGAACGAGCGGATCATGCCGGCTATATCTTTCAGGGGCGACTGCTTCTGGCGGCGTTCGGCGAGGAGACGGGCGGGTTCCCCCTCGAAATCGAGCACGACAAAGTCTCCCGGTTCCGTCCCCGGTTCGATCGAGGACCCGCCGGTCCGGAGAATCTGCCCCAGGTGGTAGTCGCCGTGGATGCGAATGCGCTGGCCGGCGGCCGTCAAGGCGGTGATCGCATTGGCGCGGGCAAAGAGGTCGATGCGCCGCGAAAGAAGCAGCCCTGCGTCGTCCGCCGTGAGGTCCTTGAGGGTGGAGAGCTTTACTTTGAGGGCCTCCAGGGTGGAGGTGATCTGTGCGTCGATTCGACGCGCATCGCGGGTGAGGTCAGCAGGGGTGAAGGGCTCGGCGGCGAAGGCCGGGTCGCTGGTGGGGATGGCTAGGGCGAGGTGCAGTTCGGCGGTGCGGCGACCCAGGATTGCGGCGGCTTCAAGCGACGGGCCGAAGCGTTCCAGGGCCTCGCGGAGGGGTTCACGCTGGTTGAGGAAGTTGGGAGCCAGGAACTCGGGTGGGGCAGGGAGGGCGGCTCCGGACGTAAAGAAGCCGGTGAGCTGCTCAAGAAACCACTGCCAGCCATCGCCTTGGTTGGCGACCAGCCCCTGAAGCATGGCGACTGTCGTCCTCTCTCCACTGGCCAGAGTCATGGTGATCTCGCCCATGAAGGGCGCAATGCGTGGGAAGTGAGCGACTTCGGTCAGAAAACGGCCGATTTCGACGTCCGGGTTTTCTCCCGCCTGAAGGTGTCTGAAGAGCTTCAAAATCAGTTGTTTGCCATAAATAATAGAAGTGTTGGATTGCTCTGCGGAGCCAACGCGCGATGGCAAACGCTGGGAGACATGTGCCTCGGAGAATGCGGTGGACGCCTGGGCGTCGAGGTGGCCTCTCGGTGGAACAGGGTCGCCGGCGGCGGGAGGCTCACGCGGCTGCAACTGCTGCGCGCCTGCGGAAAGGGTGCTGGAGCGCGGGGGCATTGCCGCTTCGCCGGGCTGAGCGGTCAGGGGGACGGGCCCGACGGGAATGCCGGCGGCGGGTTGAGGGGGGGGCGCACTGAGTGCATATTGCGTGGAGTCGATGGGCGCTGGGCCAATCGGCGCGATGTCTAGAGGGTCCATGACTTCAAGATCGGCGGTGCGCGTTGTAGACAGCGGGAGAGTAGCGTTTCGCTCAATGAGTGTGAGAAGACCCTGGCGGAAGTCTTCGCGGGTGGTGGCGTCATGGAGGACGCCGGGACCGGCGGGGGTCCTGAGGTTGGCGAGAATGCTCTGCGGGTGGCTGGCGATGAGGTCTTCGGCCTCAGCGCCGGTGCTGAAGGCGAGCGGAAGCTGGTAGGTGTCGGAGGGACCGTCGGCATAGGCGATCTTAACGAAGAACAGAGCCGGAGGGATGGTGCTGCCGGCCGGACGGTCGTCGCTAGACAAGATCGAGGTATCGGGTGCGACGGCGACGGGAAGTTCTACCCAATCGAGCAGGCGCGTGGATTGGATCTTGCGGGTCTTGGCTCCAAACCACCGTTGGCGCGGCAGCCAGGCGGGCAGCGCGGTTTCGAGGAGAGACAGGCCGTGGCCGGCAAGCAGACCGGGCCAACCCTTGGTGAGGAGATCGAGCGCCACGGCCTCGTTGCCGCCCATATCTGCCTCTGCTTCTACTTGCGGCTCGGGCAGCGGTTCCGGCTTCGCACTGGCGGGCTGGAGTTCAACCCAGAGGAAGGAGTACGGAGCGAGAGTCACGGCATACGGAGTTTCATCAATGCCAGGGAAGGGAACGTAGCCCAGCATCTCGACGGGTTCGAAGCCGGCGTAATCGGCGAGGTCGAGCGACACGGGCTGGGCGAAACGGCTGAGATTGGCGACGCAGAGAACTGTTTCGTGGGAACCGTCGCCGCGATCGAGGTCGCGGAGGTAGGCGAGGATCTTGCGGTTCGCCGGATTCAGAAACTTTAGTGTCCCGCGGCCGAAGACCTGGAAGAGCTTGCGCAGGGCGATCATGTTGCGGGTCCAGTGCAGGAGGCTGGACTGATCGCTTAGCTGAGCTTCCACATTGATGGCCTGGTAGCCGTAGATGGGATCCATAACGACGGGAAGGTAGAGCCGGGCGGGATCGCACCTGGAGAATCCGGCGTTGCGGTCCGAGTTCCACTGCATCGGGGTCCGAACACCGTTGCGGTCACCGAGGTAGATGTTGTCGCCCATGCCTATTTCGTCGCCGTAGTACAGGATGGGTGTACCCGGAAAGCTGAGCAGCAGCGAGTTCAATAGCTCGATGCGGCGGCGGTTGTTGTCGACCAGGGGCGCGAGCCGGCGGCGGATACCGACGTTTACGCGCATGCGGGGGTCGGCTGAGTAGGCGAGGTACATGTAGTCGCGCTCGTCGTCGGTGACCATTTCAAGCGTGAGTTCGTCGTGATTACGGAGGAACAGGCCCCATTGGCAGTTGTCGGGGATGGCGGGCGTCTGGGCCATGATGTCGGTAATCGGCAGGCGATCTTCCTGGCGAAGAGCCATATAGATGCGCGGCATCAGCGGGAAGTGGAAGGCCATTTGGCACTCATCGCCATCGCCGAAGTAGGGACGGACATCGGCAGGCCACTGATTGGCCTCGGCCAGGATGAGACGGTTGGCGTAGTCGGCATCGATGGCGGCGCGAATGGTCTTGACGACACGATGAGTCTCGGGCAGGTTCTCGCAGGAGGTGCCGTCGCGCTCGACCAGGTAGGGTATGGCGTCTATGCGCAGCGCGTCGACGCCCATGTCGAGCCAGAAGCGCATGGCTTTGAGAACCTCTTCGATCACCGCGGGATTGTCGAAGTTCAGGTCGGGCTGGAACGCAAAGAAGCGGTGCCAGTAGTAGGCTTTGGCCGTCTCGTCCCAGCTCCAGTTGGATTTCTCCGTGTCGGTGAAGATGATGCGGGCGTCCTTGCAGAGCTGGTCGGTCGAGGACCAGACATACATCGCGCGCGCCGGTGAGCCGGGCGGCGCAATGCGGGCGGCCTTGAACCAGGGGTGCTGATCGCTGGTGTGATTGATGACCAACTCGATCATCACCTGCATGTTGCGCTGGTGAGCTGCGTCCAGAAACGCCTTGAAATCGTCCAGCGTTCCGTAGGGGGGGTTGACGTCCACGTAGTTGGCGATGTCATAGCCGTCATCGCGCAAAGGGGAGGGAAAGAAAGGCAGGAGCCAGATGCAGGTGACGCCGAGGTCCTGGAGGTAGTCGAGCCGCGAGAGCAGTCCGGGGAAGTCTCCGATGCCGTCGCCGTTCGAGTCCGCGAAGGCCCGGACGTGGAGTTCGTAGATGATCGCGTCTTTGTACCAGAGGGGATCGGTTGCGCTCGCCAGCTTTTTCACGATTGGGCTCTCCAAAGTGTTAGGATGCACGTTTTCCTGTGATGTGCTCGCTGTGTAGCTAGATTCTTGGATCGAAGATCGTAAACAAGAATACTTCAACAATGGGAAAGTAACATCAGGCGGCTTTTAACAGGTTAACGATGTTTTCAATGGCTTTGTCAGCTTTGTGATAGGCGGCTTCCAGTTTGCTGTTTGGCCCGT
>Ga0181530_10007813_pt1 | contig 10031 bp, 9 predicted proteins | sample PEATcosm2014_Bin_42_FD_119769 | JGI IMG/M metagenome (GOLD analysis project Ga0181530, IMG submission 119769) | Peatland microbial communities from MTU Mesocosm Facility, Houghton, MI, USA - PEATcosm2014_Bin10_60_metaG | ecosystem: Environmental > Terrestrial > Soil > Wetlands > Peat | place... | reverse complement strand
ACGCCGATGTTGAGCATCCGGATGTTGTCCCAGTTGCACAGCGTGGCGCACGAAACCGTGGCCCCTCCGAGCTGCACCGGATCGAAGTTCCCGGTAGGAACGACGGCGCCAGTATGGCCGACGCTGATGTCCACTCCCCGCAGGCAGGTGACAGCGCTCTCGGCCTCAAACTTGATGGCGGTCTGGCCCTTAGGTCGGTTGTCCGTCTCGCCGAGCGCCAGTTGTTCCGAGATGTCGTTCAGCTTGGCGACGATGCCATCGATCCAGTAGGGCAGCCGCGGCCTTTGGCCCTGGGTTTCTTGAAACCATTGCCAGACCTTCTCGGCATCGCCCACGACGTAGGGCGCCACGTTGAAGCCCATCTTCTTCATGACGAGTGACGACTCCTCCTCGGTCTTCCCTATGGGGTCGCCCTCGAAATCGAAGATGCGGAAGGCGTAGACGGTCAGGAATTCGCTCTCCTCCCCATTCTTGCGCCTGGCGATTCCAACCGCATAGTTCCTGGGGTTTGAAAGCTGCTCCGGGTCCACCTGTTCCCAATCATCGGTGTGCAGAACCACTTCGCCTCGGACAAAGCCGTTAAAGGGGGATCCGCTTGGGAGCTGGCAGATTCGCGGAAGGCCCTGGAACCGGAGGGCGTTGGCGGTGATGTCCTCTCCCTCGAAGCCGTCGCCGCGGGAAAGGGCCGAGACCAGCCGGCCATCCTGGTATTCAAAGGAAAAGGACCCGCCGTCCATCTTGTAGCTGGCGTGGTATATCTTGCTGGCGCCTGCCCCGATAACCCACTTCCGGTACTCTTCCTCGTTTGTGGCTTTGAACTGCGATCCCATCGGGATGCGGTGCCTTCTCTTTTGGAGAATGGTTTCCTGGATGCGCGCGCCCACCCGGGTGATCCGAACGTCCTGCGGATTCAATTGGGCCAGCTCCGCGCGCCACTGGTCGTAGAGGGCGTCCTCGACGAGGCTCCGGCCTTGGGTGTAGTACGCGGCGTCGGCCTGGTCTATCCGCCCCTGCAGCTCCTTGATTCTCGAATTCATTTCCTTCCTGGTATTTTAGGGCTTGTTGCTCAATGCGCGCTCTGGAGCGACTGTGACATTGATGATGTTCTGCCTTTGTCAGGCTGTTTTTTGAAGTGGATTTTTCTTTTCCGGTTGTTTCGATGGCCGGGCTCAAAGCCGGCTACCGGCGTTAGCCTGGGCCTCCGCCGCTTCCGAACGCGCCGGCGGGCAGCGCCCACTGGCCTTCTGGAAGGATGATCGGGCCGTTCCAGTTCGGATCCATGGCCTCTGCAACCAAGGCTGGATTTGAGCAGGCCGCGTATGGCTGTCCGGCATCGGCCCGCGCGCCGAGGGCCAGCTTTCGATGGATGGTGATGCCAAACCGATTCTCGTAGTCCTCAAGCGTCCGAAACCCTGATGGGTCGATTTTGCGCAGCGATTCCCATTGGTCGTTGTTGCCGAAGATGCAGGCCCTGCACGATAGCCTCGAAAACGACAGCCGATAGGCTGGGTGTGGAAAAACCCGGTAGCGGCCGATGATGTCCCAGACCCGTTGCTCGGTCCAGCCGTGGACCGGGCGAAAGCGATGGACCGTGCGCCTGGTGGAGCAGGCGCGGTCCGGCTCAAAGGCCAGGTACCTTGCCCGGTTAGGGCTCTCCTCCGCGCGCTCTCCGCTGGCCACGAGGGTCTTTTTTCCAAGGAAGCGCGCCTGATTGCGGATGGCTGCCGCTCCCACGTCGATCTTGAGTGCCGGCGAGCACCACCTCACCGCGAGGTTGCCAGAGACCTGGGGAAACTTGAGCCGTGTTCCCAGAGGACCGCTCCCTCCAGTAGTGCCGATGCTCCCATCCGGCGCCTCCCAGCAAATCGGCGCCGTGGGTGTGTTGTTCCGAAGCATTTCCCTCTCGAATCCCCCCTCCCTCCACGAAAAGTAGATCGGCACGCCGAAGGCTCGCCCGAAGGCCTTGCAGTAGGCCGGCGTGCTGGGCCAGTCCATCAAAGCGCTTGATGCGCCGTTGATTGCGCGTCCGTCGACGTTGTGGTGATGAAGCTCGATTTTGGCTCGATCCGCTCCCAAGTCGAGCAGATGCAGAAAGCTGGCCGTGGAATCCTTGCCGCCCGAAAACGCCATCAAAATGAAATCATACTCAAGCAGATTCACTCATGGTTTGTTAGGCGGGTATCTACTTAGATTCCAAAGTTCTTGACTTAATCCGTAATGGCATTATCGTTGCCTGGAGTTTATGAAAAGAAAGAGCGACGTCGTCAGATTCGATTCTGTAATGAAGAAAATAGCCCCTTCGGACGATACCACGGCGGCCTTGCAGCATTTTGCGAAGAAGGGTCACGATTTGCTTAGAGAGAAGGATAAATTGCAGGAGGAGCTTCTGCAAATCAAGGAGGACCTTAAGGCGCTTGAGATCCCGAGCGGAGTTCCTCCGGGACCCGCCAAGAAGCTTGTCAAGATGCTGCGCAGGGCACCCCACGCGCCGAACAGAGGGGATCTGACGATCCGATTGAAGAAGATTCTCGCAAGAGGCCGGAATACCGTGCTTGGGCTCATCGCAGAACTCAGACGGGAGAGCTATGTTTTTGCAAAGGGACGGGATCCTAAGAAGATCGTGCGCGGGACCCTGAGCGGCAAGTCTTGGTGCTACCACGCGGGCAAGTTCTATTACTTGGCCGCGGCCGAGGCCAGAAAGCTCAAAACTGCGGCCTGACGTTCCCCTGCAAGGCGCCTTAGATTCATTAAGCTCACGTTTCACCGCAAGGTTCCTGCGGCTCCCTATAATAAGGCATGCAAAAACGCCTTATCATCGCCGAGAAGCCTTCTGTAGCCAGAGACATAGCCCAAGCTCTTTCCATACCCCGCGGCGCGCTGAACTGCTTTGAATCCGAAGCCTGGGTGGTTGCCTCCGCACTGGGCCACCTCTTCGAGCTAACCCTCCCCCAGGAGCTCGCCGCCTGCAGAGACAAGTGGATCCTGAACGACCTCCCCCTGCTACCGGGCCACTTTGATCTCGCGCCCCTGGCCCGCTCCCTTCACCAGCTCAACTTCCTGCTCAGCCTCTTGCGGCGCGGAGACGTGGCGGGCGTGGTCAATGCGTGCGACGCCGGGCGGGAAGGAGAGCTTATCTTTCACTGCATCGTTCGCTATGCGAAGTGCCAGAAGCCCGTCGAGCGCCTCTGGCTGCAGTCCATGACTTTGGCGGCCATCCGGGACAGCTTCAACAGGCTGCGGCCCGGAGCCGAGATGAGGAGCCTGGCGGATGCGGCGGTTAGCCGCGCCGAATCAGACTGGCTCGTCGGCATCAACGGCAGCCGCGTGCTCACGCTGACGGACCCGGGCAACCGCCTCACGCCCGTGGGGAGGGTCCAGACTCCGACCCTGGCCATGGTGGTGGCGCGCGACCTCGAGATCAAAAACTTCCTCCCGAAGGATTACTGGCTGGTCAAGGCCTCCTTTCAGGCCAGGGCCGGCACTTACGTCGGCGTCTGGTTCGATCCTGGCGCCAGGGAGAAGGAGAGGCCCGAGTGGATTTGGGAGCACGCCAAGGCCGAGCAGATACGGGCCCGCTGCCTTGGAAAGCCCGGCCTCGTCGCCGGCCAATCCAAGCAGGTGACCCGGAGCTGCCCGGCGCTGTTCGACCTCACCTCGCTCCAGCGCGAGGCCAACCAGAAGCTCGGCTACTCCGCAGCCAAGACGCTCAGGCTTGCCCAGGAGCTTTACGAGACTCACAAGGCGCTGACCTATCCCAGGACCGATGCCCGGGTCTTGCCGGACGACTATGTCCCCGTGGCTGCCCAGACCATGGACATGCTGGCCAACCATTATCCGCCGGTCCGGAGCTTTGCGAGAAAAGTCCTGGACAGCAACTGGATCAAGCCAGACAAGCGTATCTTTAACTCCGCCAAAGTGACGGACCACTTTGCCATCATTCCGACTGGAAAGGAACCTGCGAGCCTGCCGGCTGAAGAGGCCGCCTTGTACAGGCTGGTGGCGCTTAGATTCGTCGCGGTGTTCTACCCGGCGGCCGAGTACCTGGACACCGAGCGCATCACCAAGATTGATGCGGACCATTTCAAAAGCCGCGGCCGCGTCGTTATCAACCCCGGCTGGACTGTCGTGTACGGGGCCGAGGACCAGGACGAGAAAGACAAGGAGGACAAGCAGGCCCTTCCGGCGGTGGATGCGGGAGAGCGGCCTCCGGCCGTTCAGGTCGCGGTGGCGCCCGAGACGACCAAGCCGCCGCCTCGGTACAACGAGGCCACGCTGCTGACGGCGATGGAAACGGCTGGCAGAGCCATCAGCGAGGAAGAACTGCGCGATGCAATGTCGGAGCGCGGGCTGGGCACGCCTGCCACGCGGGCTGCCATCATTGAGGGCCTGCTTGGCTCCGAGTACCTTGAGCGGAAGAAGAAGGAGCTGTGGGCCACGGACAAGGGTATCGCTCTCATTGCCCGTCTGAAGGGACTCTCTCTCGACAGCCTCTGCTCCCCCCAGTTGACCGGCGAATGGGAGCACAAGCTGCGCCTGATGGAGCAGGGGAAGGTTCAGCGAGGCGGTTTCATGCGCGACATCATGGGCAGCGTCGTGATGATGGTGGGCAACGTGAAGAACGCGGCGCCCAAGGCGACGCCCGTCGCCGGGTTTCTCTGCCCCAAGTGCAGGAAGACCCTGCTCACTCCAGGCGGAAACATCTACATGTGCCCCGACAGGCACGTCCTGTTCAACCGGCAGGTCGCTCGGCGCCTTCTCAGCGACGATGAGATAAAGACCCTCCTGCAGCAGGGGTCGGTCGGCCCCTTTAACAACTTCATATCCAAGGCAGGGAAGCCGTTTCCGGCCCGGCTCGTGTTCAACGAAAAAGGAGGCATCGCCTTTGATTATGGAAGGAAAGAGGCTCCAAGCGAGACGGTGGAGCACGGGGAGTGGAAGATCGGGATTTCTTCCTCCGATTTCATCGCCGAAAAGGCCGGCCAGAAGGTGTACGTTCATCGCAAGATGTGTCAGCGCGAAATACCGCTGGACGAGGCCAAAGCCCTGCTGGGCACGGGCCGCATCGGCCCGCTCGACGGCTTCATTTCCAAGGCTGGAAAGCCATTCAGGGCCTTTTTGGTCCTCAAGGACGGCAAGGTGGAGTTCGAATTCGAGCCGCGGTGTTAGTCAATCCCAATTGCTGGCAGCCTAGGAGTTTGTCGGATTTAGGCCATTGATGAGTTGTAAGTCGTTTGTAATAAACAACTTAATTTTTAGCGCCAAAATGTCTCAGCGTTGCAAATCAACAACTTACATCGTAAGTCCGACAGGCTGCTAGAAGCGGTTCATGTTGACCACGGTGAACACTTGGCTCGTGTCGAACGGGCTCTTTTGATCCTTTTCGTAGGAACGGTAGATTGCCAGGGCGTCCTGGTAGCGCCGATATTTCTCAGCATAGTCGGCGGTCAACTGGTCGAACTGCCTCCGCTGCGGTCCGGAGAGCTTTGGCGCCCGCTGGATGGTCTCGATTTTTTCCTGCAGCTCGGAAATCTCCTGCTGGCTGCCGGCGAGCAGGGCCGCGGCCTCGTGCAGCTGGGACTGCGCCTCTTGGTAGCGGCCAAAGAAGGCTGCGTCGTTGGTGAACGCTTCGGGGATTTGCTCCAGAGGCACCTGTATGCGGGGTTGGCCGGGCGCGAGCATGGCGATGCTTTTCATGGGAACCTGTTTCCCTTGCACAACCAGCGGGGTGAAGTCCATGTAAACGTCCCCTTTGTCGAGAGTCGGAAAGCAGACGACGCTGTGCCCCGCCGGCGTCTCGGCGAACCGGATCAGGACGACGTAGCAGGCCATCCCGTTTGACTGCGCGCGCCGAAACAGCTCCGCGCTGAAGTGCTTGCAGTCGTAAGCTCCCTCCTTGTAGGCGTGTCGGTTGGAACTGTCCTGCTCAAGGAATTGCCTCAGCGAGGCCCAGTCCGGCGGGCTGGAGGCGCTGTTGCGGAGGCTGGCCGCCAGCGCCGGCATGGGCGGCAGTTCGCCCTCGGCGATCTGCGCGACGGCCTGCGTCGACAGCACCCCCATGACCAGCGCAAGAATGATTGACACTTTCATGGAAGGATTGGGCCGGCGTTTCGCACGACGAAGTTGAGGACCCGCATGATCACGTGGTAGAGGGGTATGGAGATGATGAACAGGAGGATGGCCGTGATCAAGAACGCCAGCGTCAGCCCATCCAGGTGCTTTTCAGGCGCCTGGAGATGCAGCCAGGCCGTGAGCACCACCTGGAGGAGGAAGAACAGGAAGAAACCATACTGCAGCCAAACGGCTTCCCCGGCTGTCCGCGAGTAAGGCGCGTAGCAATAGGCCAGCCTCTCTGTGGCAAAGCACGCTATGGCCAGGGTGCCTGCAAAGATGGGTAGAAATCTGTTCATCACCAGAATTATAGCGTAAAACTGCCCTCTTAAACGGAGGATATGTTCGCAGAGGCCATGGGGCACGCCTCGCCGAGCTGCACGGGCGAGGGCTGCGGCCCGCTGCATAGCGGCCTATCACGCCAACGAGGCAGCTCGGTGGCGCTCCAACCGGTCCTCGGCAGGCCCAATGGAACTCGATCCATCGAAACTCCCTCAGTTTGATCGCGCCGCCTTCTCCTTTGATTCTTCCTGGCCACAGTTCAGGGTCGCGATGATTTGGCCCATGACGTCGTTGTAGCTCGATTCGTCCAGGTGGATGTTCTCCAGCGCGCGGAGGATGAGGTAAAACACTCGCCGGCTCAACTTGGCGTCACCAAGGCGTTGAAGGAACCGTTTCCCTTTTTCCGAGAGGGCCAGTTGCCTTCCCTGCTGATCGATGTAGTTGTGAGAGAGGAGCCGGAGAAATGCCTCAAGGTCAATGTTCAGCTCTTGCTCCGTCAAGCAGTCCAGCAGCCCGTCCACCGTGTTGTCTGGATCGTGCCTCTCACGCGCCATCTTCACCGGAGCGCTTTCGGGAATGGGATTGTAAAGGGATTTGCCGCCCTCTGAGTAATAGCTGACGCTGCGGAACAGGTAGCGGTCCTGCTTGTATCGGCGCACGATGCGCTCCGCTGGCTCCCAACCGGGTAACTTTTGCAGCAGGTCGGCCAGTTCCGGAGACTGCGGCCGGTCGCGGTCGGCGCACCCAGTGGCTTCGAGGCGCGGCTCTCCGTAGTCGACGCCGCCGTACCGGAATGGCCAGGCGCAATGGCCGTCTTCGTAGGCGCAGTTCAACAGCGCGAACGCCTTGTAAAGAGGCACGCCGCTGTCCTGCAGCAAGCGGTTCAGGCGGAACCTGGGATCTTTGAATTCGTGATGGATAGGCTTCTTTTCCACCACATCAAATCTGCCTTGCAACACGCGAGGCCTCTGCGGATGGCGTATGGCCCCTCCAAAAGCGTCGATCTCGTCAGCTATGCAGGTGTCGAAGCGGACGTGCCTGGTCCACCACTCCCTCGAGAGGGAATCGATCAGGTAGAGGTAGTAGTAGCTCATCCATCCCATCGGCTCGAGCTGCTCCTGCTCCAGCCCGGCGAGTCTGAGCGAAATGATCCTTTCGGTGATCCGGCGGGCTGCCATGGATGTGATATGCCATGGATCCAGCTTCGCCGCCTGAGCGATGGCTGCCTGGATAGCCTCCAGCTGGAGGCTTGGAAGAGGGGCGTACAGCACCGCGGCTGGCCGGTTTCGCAGCGTCATCGCCACGCTGTACAACACAAAATTGTCCGAAGTCGACTTGCTGGGCCTGTAAGAGCCTGGGAGGGCAGGGGGGAGCGCGCAGACCACCTGTCCGACTAGGCCCTGGATCGCTCTGGTCATCTCCGGGTTCGTCACGCGGAACTGAGGCTCAAATTCCGAGTTGAAGCCGGGATGGCTCAACTCAATGAAGTGAGCGTCTACCTCCATTACCTTGTCTGGAACGCTGCGGCGGATGGCATCGGCAATTTTTGAGTTGTCGGTCAGGATCGTCCTGTCGGCTTCCATACTTGTATTCTACGCCGCCGTCGGTATCGCGCTCCCTGAATGTGTTGCCAGAAAGTCGCACCACTCGTGCCCAGCCTCCACGGGGTCGACCGTGTCCAGGCGCGCTCCTCTCCAACAGTACCTACGGCCAGCTCGTCGCTGGTTTGTAGTCCCTGCCATGAAACCCAAGCCCCTTTCAAACGGCCTTTCCACGCGGGCAAACCGCTGCCTCTCGACCGCAGGCATTCCCGCCGAAAAGGAAGCCGTCCTCCATGCCCTCAAGACCGGCGCGCTATATCCTTATTTTCGCCCGGCCCTCTACGGAAAAAAGACGCACCATGAAGTTTGTCGCTGGGCGCGGCTTGATGAATCATTCGTGCCGCCGACCATCCCCCAAGGCACGATGCCCCTCGCCATCGAAAACGGGCTGTCCGATAGAACAAACCATCTCCTTTTCATGCCCGGCATTCCAGCCGATAAAGCAGCCGTCCTGCTGGCGCTCCAGAGCGGGGCTCTCCGCCCCAGAAAATGTCCGGTCATCATCGCCGCCGGGTGCTGCACTTCAATGTCGTGCCGAGTCCTTCGGCGGTTTGGACGGCCCAACAACTCCTGGAAGCCGTTCCCTTTACCTCTCCCTCACGGGTGCCTGCTGCGTGACCGCAATGCGATTTATGGACTGGAATTCCAGAAGCGCGCCTAAGGCTTTGGGTCTGGTGGAAGACCGTTCCGACGACGCCGCAAACCACTCCCCCCAACGGGGCTCCTGCAAACGATGTCGTCAACGCCCGCGGCTGAAACCCATCAGATGCTTGCCGACTCCCACTCAAAATCATAGGCCCCTCCGCTGCCCCGCGGCGTGAGACGGAGTATTGCCAATGACACCGGTGCAATTATGAGCGCCGAGCTTTCGGCTGCCGATTCCAGTTGATTTCCTCCTGTTTTAGCTGGTGTTCGTGGACGAAGCCCCTAGAGTTGCTGGAGATTTCACCGCTGAGAAAGCGGTGTGGACTTACCTGAAACAGAGCATACGACTATGAAAGAACGATGGCTGTCCGTTGAAGAGATCGCGGCGCACTTGGGGGCAAACCCCGACACCATCTACAAGTGGATCGAGCGGAAAAAGTTGCCGGCGCACAAAGTCGGTCGGCTTTGGAAATTTATGGCGAGTGAGGTGGACGAATGGGTTCGCGCCGGGAAGGCGGCGGAAAGGTAACGAAAGACGTGAACAGCCGTGACAACAATGCATTCCAACTGCCGTGACGAACTCATGTATCTCGGAGACATCCTTTAATCCATTACCTGCTTATGTTGATTCGAGAAATATTCGGCACGAAGATTGAGGAGACCATCGCGCGCATCATCCGGGTTGCTAACCGCCAGGATAAGCACAAGCTTCCGTATGAGTAACGTGCTTGGAGTAAAGTGCAGCGGACACGACACGGGCGCGGCTCTCATCGTAGACGGGCGCATTGTCGCCATTGCTGAAGAGCGACTAAACCGCATTAAGCACTCATTCAACATGTTTCCTCACCGTTCGATCAAATACTGCCTTGCTGCGTTCGATCTCAACGCTTCGGATATCGAATTGGTGGTGATCGATAAAGTGGGGCTTGGGAACGACTACTTGATGAGAAAGCGGTTCGATGGGGAAACCAAGGGTGAATTCGGGAGAGCCCGGGTTGAGGTCATCAACCACCACGATGCCCACGCAGCCTCTGCTTTCTTTGCAAGTTCCTTCGAACAGGCAGCGGTACTAGTTTATGACGGCTCTGGCGAGCGCTCCCTCAACCATCACGGAGTGTACGCGACCGAGACGGAGACACTATATAAGGGAGTGAAAAATCGTCTCGAGGCTTTCCACAAAACCACTCACGCTCGCGCAGGGGCGAAGTTTTTCTACACATTCGGAATTGGCAAACTTTACAGCTTTCTTTCAAACGATTATCTCAATTTCGGTCCATATAATCAGGGTAAGATGATGGGCCTAGCTCCATACGGTGATCTCTCGCTGATTCGATTGATTCCAGAGGAAAGGTGGTATGCAGAGGTTAACGGGCATGTGCTTTGTAACCCACACTT
>Ga0181530_10007811_pt1 | contig 10033 bp, 9 predicted proteins | sample PEATcosm2014_Bin_42_FD_119769 | JGI IMG/M metagenome (GOLD analysis project Ga0181530, IMG submission 119769) | Peatland microbial communities from MTU Mesocosm Facility, Houghton, MI, USA - PEATcosm2014_Bin10_60_metaG | ecosystem: Environmental > Terrestrial > Soil > Wetlands > Peat | place... | reverse complement strand
GGCCTGCCAGTCCACATCCGACCATCTGAGGGCGCACAGCTCCCCACGGCGGGCGCCCGTGAGAGCCGCGAGCAGTAGCAGACTCGCGAGCGGCTGTTCGATCGCCTCGGCCGCGGCGATGATTCTGCGAACCTCGTCGGGATCAGGCGCGGTCACCTCGGCCGCGTGTACCGCTGGAGGCGTCGCCTGGCGCGAGACGTTGCGGTCGACCAGTTCCCAGCGCTCCGCCTGGTGGAGAGCAGCACCAATGAGCGCATGAACGCGGCGGACGGTCGTGGCCTTGTTGCCCTTCGCCGTGAGCTTGGCGTAGAGCCGATCGAGGTCCCTGGCCGTGAGCTTCGCCAGCTTGATCCTTCCCAGCTCGGGCCGTAGGACCGTCTCGACGATCGACCGATACTTGCGGACGGTCGTTGGCGATCGTCCTATCGAGGTCGCGTGTTCGATGAACTGGTCGAGCAGAGCGCCGACTGTCTCATTACCGGTAGCCGTGCACCCCCTGCCCGCTTCGGCGATCATCTTCGCCAGTTCACGATCGGCGAGACGCGTGCCCGCACCCGGCTTGTGTTCGGGCGCGTGAGTCGTCTTCGAGCGCTGGATCGGAAATCCCTTGGCGTTCCGACCGATGTAAACGCGCAGCCGCCACACGCCCGGGGCAACCTCCGTCTTGGTGCCGTTCATGATCGGGAAAGTAGTCGGAAAGTAGTCGCAAGCGCAAGGGCCGCATCTCAATACTGCCTCTGAACTGGTGGGCCGCCCGGGGCTCGAACCCGGCACCTTGGGATTAAAAGTCCCCTGCTCTACCAGATGAGCTAGCGGCCCTTCTCGGACGTACTTGGATACAGTCGGCGTCGTGTCCTGAGACTGCGACAACCATCCTTGCATGCGAGCGAAGAAGAAGCGGACAACCCGCGGCACTCGCCAGGGCGTCGCAGCAGCTGAAGGTGGGACAAGGCAACATGATTGCAGCTCGTAACATTTCTGCAATGAACCTCTGGACAAGGCGGGTGCCTTGTGATACTGTGACGATGCCATAACGGAGTCATTACGAGATCGTGAACACATCGCCTGGCACTCCGGCAAGTGTCTGAGTCCCCCACGACGTGACCACCCGGAGTTCCGGGTGGTCACGGAGGGCACTCCGCGTGGTCTTCAGCCGGCAGAAAAGTCCTCGAGAGCCCCAGCGTCTGCCTGGCACTTCGCGCAAAGTCCGATCACGGCGAAATGTCGCGGGTCGATCGCGAAGCCGAACTCTGCAACAGCCCGCCGCCGGAGGTCGGTGAAGAACGCGTCCGCAATCTCGACCTGAGCCTCGCATTTGCGGCAAACCAGATGACCATGCGCCTCGGTCGCGAGGTGATAGGTCGCTGGCCCGTGCCCGAGGTGTGAGTGCACGACCACGCCGAGGCGCTCTAGCTCCTCGAGGTTCCGGTACACCGTCGAAATCGACACGTCGGGTGCGTGCGTCTGTATTTCCGCGGCAAGCTCCTCCGCTGTTCGGTGCCCAGACGCCTCGAACAGGCTACGGATCAGGAGGCGTCGCGACGTCGTCACACGGTCCCCCGCCGAGCGCAGACGCGAAAGCACCTCCTCCTCCTCGTCGCCCGACGGTCCAGAAAAAAGACCCTCCGGTTTCATGGCCACCGCGAACCCGGAAGCTTGCGTCGGGGTGCGGTCCGGGGAACCGTGCTCAGGTCCAACCTTCTTGTTCGGCGTCGAACAGCCCGGTCCGCCGCCTGCGCGAGGGGACCGTCTCCGGGACCTCTTCCGCGGGCAGCCCGTCCTCGAACACACTTTCCGACCGACGACCCGGAGATGAAAGAGGCTCTGCGGCCACGTCGTCCCGGATTCGCTTGCCGCGCACCGCGGTAATGTCATCTCCTTCGTACTCAGGCGAGGTGTCTGCAGCAAAGGGACTGCTGTGCCGCCCTGCCCGCTCGCCAGCGCGGTACGGGGGGTCATCCGGCTGCTCGAGCAGTCCCGTTGGAGAGGAAGCTCCTGACCTGCTCAGCGCGCGATCTGGACGCACGCCCGTATCGTCCTCCGGCGGCAGCGTCGGACTGCCATCGCTAGCCGCGGGCGACGCTGCCGCGACTGCGACGCCCGGGGCCGGACGTCCGAGAGGGCTGCGAGCCATCTCCTCGACGACCGCCTGGACGGTTGTCTGCAACCGAGCCAGCTCTGCGATGGCGTCCTGGCGCTGGTCGTAGAGATAGGTGATCTGCGAAACGGCGCGCTCGCGATCTTGCTCTATGCGTTGCAGGTAGGCGTGCCGCCGACGCTCGGTCTCGTCGCGGATCGCGAGGGCGCGTCTCGTGGCCTGGTCGACGACATCAGCTGCCTCGCGACTGGCCACCTCGCGCAGCTCGGCCACCTCTTGCGTGACCGCCTCGCGCAGCTCGTTGACTTCGCGTTCGGCATCCTGACGCAGGGAGTAGGCCCCTTCCCACGCCTCCTGGAGGATTCGCTGCACGCGCTCACCGAGAGTGTCTAGCGCAGGCGGTTGGGCGGTGCGAGTCTCGCTCTCATAGATGGCGACACGGCGGTGCAGCTCCCGGAGCTGCCCAACCGCTGCCGCGAGGCGGCGCTCCGACTCGGAAGCGCGTCGGAGCGCGTCATCGAGCCGCCGCTGCTGGTCTGCCACGTACCGGTCGACCTGCTCCGGGTCGTATCCACGCCGGTACACGTTGAATATCGGCGTGGCTAACTGCTGTTCCGCGACTGCCTCGTTCTCATCCATGTGCCCTCCACTCCCCTGGGGCGATGCTACCGAGCTACCGCCCGGAAGACGGGGATCCCCGGCGGCAAGACCGGGCCCGGACGGCGAGAACGGCGGCTTCTCGACGCCGACCTCAACACAGGGCAGACTGATGCCCGGCAGCGACACGAATGCCGGATCTTGAGACGACAAGGGGGTTTTTAATGAAGGCCGAAGTGAAGGGGTCCATTCTCCCGGTGCTCGAGTTGATGCTCGAGCCCGGTGAAGCCGTCGTCTCGACGCACGGCGACCTCGCCTGGATGTCCGCGAACATGCAGCTCAGCCAGACGACGAACACCGGCGGTGGCGGCGGTGGCCTGATGGCAGGACTGAAGCGGGTCGCGAGTGGAACAGGGATCTTCCTCACTCGCTACGAGCCTACGGGCGGGCCCGGAATGTTGGTCCTGGCCGCGAAGCTCCCGGGCCGCATCTTTCCCGTCGAGATCGCGCCCGGGTCGGAGCACATAGTCCATCGGCACGGTTGGTTGTGCGGCACGCCGGGCATCTCGCCCACGGTCGCGCTCCAGCAGACCTTCGGCGGCGCCGTCTTCGGCGGCGAAGGCTTCCTCCTACAACGTCTCGAAGGGCAAGGAACCGCGTGGCTCGAGCTCTCCGGTGAGATCTCGACCTACGAGCTGGCCACAGGACAGAGCCTCTGCGTGCACCCCGGTCACGTCGGGGCGTTCCAAGCAACAGTGAGCTTTCAGACGACGCGCTTGCCTGGAATCGCCAACCGCATGTTCGGCAAGGACGGCCACCACGTCGTAGTGCTCACGGGACCGGGTACCGTCTGGCTTCAGAGCATGCCACTGCCGATCCTGGCTCACGCGCTCTCGCCATACCTTGGCGAAAGCCATGAGAGTGCAGCAGGCGCTGGCGTGGCTGGTGGAGTGCTCGGGGGCGTACTCGGTCGGAAGCTCTGACTCACGCAGTGACACTCACCGACAATTCGCCAGCCGACCTCGTAGAGGCGCCCGTCCTCGAGCGTGTCCTGGGCGAGGCGCTTCGACGGGGAGGCGACTTCGCGGAGATCTTCGCCGAGGACCGTTCGAGCTCTTCGATCTTCCTGGACGACCGCAAGGTGGAGGAGCTGTCGAGCGGGCGCGACCGGGGCGCCGGCATCAGGGTCATCGTCGGCGAGACAACTGGCTTCGCCCACACCGCCGACTTGTCGGAAACGGGTCTGCTGTCCGCCGCCCAGGCGGCCGCGGCTGTCGCCCGCGAGGGTGGCGGCGGCGTCCGCGAAGTCGCGCTCGCAAGACAGCCGTCGGAGCATCAGCACGTGCGGATGCTCCCGGGCACGGTACGAAAGTCGGACAAGGTTGACATGTTGCTCCGAGCCGACGATGTTTCCCGTTCGGCGGGAGGGGCCGTCGTTCAGGTGAGTGCCGGCTATGGGGACAGCCGGCGCCGCATCCTGGTGGCGAACTCCGACGGACTGCTGGCCGACGACGACCGCGTCCGCACCCGGTTGTTCGTGACGTGCGTCGCGTCCGGCGACGGGGGCCTGCAGACCGGCTTCCACAGCGTCGCTTACACCCTCGGCTACGAGATGTTCGACGAGCACCCTGTGGAGGAGGTTGCAGAGCAGGCTGCCCGAAGGGCCATCACCAAGCTTCAGGCGCGCCCGGCACCTTCGGGCGTCCTGCCCGTCGTCCTCAAGAGCGGCAGCGGCGGGATCCTCTTTCACGAGGCCTGCGGTCACGGCCTCGAAGCCGACCACATCTTGAAGGACAGCTCCGCCTACACGGGCCGCATCGGCCAGATGGTGGCCAGCCCGGGCGTCACACTCGTCGACGACGGCACGCTCGGCCCCAACTGGGGCAGCCTCGTGATCGACGACGAAGGCAGGCCCACGCAACGCAACGTGTTGATCCGAGACGGTGTCCTGACCGACTACATGTGGGACTACCTCCGCGCGCGCAAGGAGGGACGGACTTCGTCCGGCAACGGCCGGCGCCAGAGTTACCAGGACCTGCCCATGGTCCGCATGACCAACACTTTCCTCCTTGCTGGCAAGGAGGACCCGGACGAGATCGTGGCTCAGACACCCAACGGTGTCTACGTCGCCCAGCTCGGTGGGGGGCAGGTCAACACCGCGACGGGAGACTTCGTCTTCGGGATGACCGAGGCTTATCTGATCGAGAACGGCCGCATCACAGAGCCTCTCCGTAACGCGAACCTGATCGGCAACGGCCCCGACGTGCTTTCCAAGATCGACGCCATCGGGAACGACTTCGACATGTCGCCCGGGACGTGCGGCAAGGACGGACAAAACGTGTCGGTCGGCTGTGGACAGCCGACACTGCGCGTGACAGGAGTGACGATCGGCGGTACCGCAAGTGCCTGATCTGCTTGTCCTGGCACGGAGAGTCCTCGAACAGGCGACAACCGACGAAGAGGTCGAGGTCTATGTCTCCCACGGCAGGGAGACCTCGGTCCGGGTCTTCGAGGGCGCCATAGAGCAACTCGAGACGGCGGAGTCCGCCGGCGTGGGAGTGCGGGTGATCTCCTCGGGAAGACAGGGTTTCTCATACGTCGGGGCACTCGACGAGTCGGCCGCAAAGGAGGCGCTAAACGAGGCCCGCGACAACGCCCGGTTCGCCACGGTCGACGAGCACGCAGGGCTCGCTTCGCCCGACGGCGTCGAACCGTCCGTGCTCGATCTTTGGCGGGAGGAGCTGGTCTCGTTTCCGACCGACGACAGGGTGGCGCTCGCCCTCGAGCTGGAGCGGCGCGTCCGGGCAGGAGACTCCCGCATCCGCCAGGTCGTCTCCTCGGACTACGTCGACGGTTACGGCGAAGTGGCGATCGCGACCTCTCGCGGCATCGAGGTGACGGACCGGCAGACCGGCTGCTACCTGTTCGTCCACGCGGTTGCCGGTGATGGCGACGACACCCAGACAGGTTTCGGCTACTCGGTGGGTCGAGCTCCTCTCGACCTCGATCTGGAGGCGGCCGCGGCCGACGCCGTGGACCGCGCGACGCGGCTGCTCGGGGCCAAGAAAGCGAGAAGCGCGAAGCTCACCGCCGTCCTCGACCGCCGTGTGACCGCCACCCTGTTGGGCATCCTCGCGGGCACTCTGTCCGGCGAGGAAGTGGTCAAGGGCCGCTCCCTGTTCGCCGGGCGCATCGGCGAGCAGGTAGGCGTCGGGGAGTTGACCCTCATCGACGACCCGACGAACCCGCTCGCCTACGGCGCCTCCCGGCACGACGCCGAGGGATTGGCCTGCCGGTGCAACTCGCTGATCGCCGGGGGCGAGCTGAAGGGCTTCCTCTACGACACGTACGCCGGCCGCCTTGCGGGCACCGCCTCGACTGGCTCGGCCGTTCGCGGCGGGTTCCGGACAACCCCGGGCGTCGGTGCGCAGGCCCTGGCACTCCAGCCCGGGACGCTCGACCAGGCGGGGATAATCGCGCAGGTCGGCGAAGGCTTCCTCGTGCAGTCGATCACCGGCGTCCACTCGGGGGTCAATCCGGTGAGCGGGGACTTCTCTGTCGGTGCCGAAGGCCTGATGATCCGGGCTGGAGAGTTGGCGGAGCCGGTGCGCGAGGTGACGATCGCCTCGACGATCCAACGAATGCTCCAGCACGTCGTGGCCGTCGGGTCCGACGTCGAATGGTTGCCCGGTCCGGCCACCGGTGTGACGCTCGCCATCGGCGAGATTGCGATGAGCGGGTCTTGAACTGAAGGGACCCGAACGGCTCCGGACTGGACCGGCTCAGCCGCTCAAGAAGCGGCTGCGGCTCTCGAGGCTCGCACGCCGGACGGGGCCGTCGAGGTCGGCCCCGCTGGTGTCGCCGCCGCGGCGGACTTCGATGGCGTAGCGCTGTCCCCTTCGGCTGGCTTGGTCGCCTCGGTGCTCGCCGGGGTGGCCGTGACTTCTGAGCCGCTGCCCGAACCGGCGGCGGCAGGCTTGAAACCGGAACGTCCGTCCCGGCTGTCGTTCTTGTAGAAGCCACTCCCTTTGAACACGATCCCGATGTTCCCGAACACCTTCTTCAGAGCACCGCCACAGTTGGGACATTCGGTAAGGGCGTGGTCCTTGAACGACTGCACGACCTCGAGGTGCTCTCCACATGACTTGCACGAGTACTCGTAGGTGGGCATGGATCCCTTCAGTCCCTTGCCTCGGCCACCCTCACCGTCCCGCCGACGGCCTGGCGTTGGCACTCTTGCCTTGTGAGTGCCAAGTATATCGTGGCTCCAGGGCTGAGAGCCTAGGGGAGGAGCCGCATGGATCGAGACAGTGTTGAAGAACTGGCCGCTCTCGAAGATGTTCAGCGGATTGTGATCAGCTCGTGCCCACCGCTGCGCCCGATCGAGATCGAGCTCAGTGACGCGCTCGGCTTGGTTCTTGCCGAGGACGTGCACGCTTCGGACGATCTGCCTCCCTTCGCCAACACCGCGATGGACGGCTACGCGGTGCGCGCGGACGACACCACGGCCGCCCCCGTGGAGCTTTCGGTCATCGGCGTCCTCCCGGCCGGCTCGGCGCCTACGCAGGCCGTAGGGCCCGGAACAGCTATCCAGATCATGACGGGGGCGCTTATCCCCCCTGGTGCCGACGGGATCGCCATAGTGGAGCGGACCGAACCAGGTTCGTCGGATGGCAAGGTCCGAATTCTCGACCAAGTCTCGCCGGGGGCTTACATCCGCTCAGCGGGAAGCGACCTGCACCGGGGTGACAAGGCTGTTGCGGCCGGCACGATCATCGGGCCAGCGCATATCGGGTTGCTCGCGAGCATCGGCGCCACCCACATCAGTGCCCACCCACACCCGAAGGTCGGAGTCCTGTCGACCGGGGATGAACTGGTCGGGGGCACAGTGCCGCTCGGACTCGGTCAGATCCGAGATTCCAATCGCCAAGGTCTCCTCGCGGCGTTGCGACGGGACGGGTTCGTCGCCATCGATCTCGGTGTCCGTCGCGACGACGAGGACGCAATCTCAGCAGCGATACGCGCGGGGGTCGCGCTCTGCGATGCAGTTCTCACCACCGGCGGGGTCTCCATGGGCGAGTTCGACTTCGTGAAGCTTGCCCTGGAGGCACTCGTGGCCGAGTCAGGAGGAATGAGCCACCAGTTCAAGGTCGCAATCAAGCCCGCGAAGCCGTTGTCCTTTGCGACCGTCGCCAGAGGTGGGTGTCTGGTCCCGGTCTTCGGTCTGCCGGGTAACCCCGTCTCCTCGATGGTCAGTTACCAGGTCGTGGCGCTGCCGGCGCTGAGGAAGCTCGCGGGATTCCGGTCGCCGCTCCCGCACCCGATCCCGGCCGTTACGGCCGATGACTTTGCGCGCCGACCGGACGGAAAACTGCATCTGCTGCGCGTTGTCGCCGCGATGGGCCCGGACGGCCGCATCATCGTCCGTTCGGCTGGTGAACAAGGCTCTCATCAGCTCGCAGCCCTGGCCGCTGCCAACGCTTTGGCCCTGCTACCGAACGGCGAAGGCGTGACCACGGGTAACGAAGTCCAGATAGTGCTCATCGGCCCACTCGAGTGAAAGTGCGACCTAGACGGGCAAGCGCGATGTCTGGTGTCGGGACCCAGACCCCATCGCGGGCGCCGACCGTTAGGGCGCGCATGCTGCTCAGGACATAGACTTCTCGCCAATGCCGAACCGAGGATTGACCCATGTCGACCCGCTGGGCCGGGCTCGAATGGTGGATGTCACTCCGAAGGAGCCGACTCACCGCCGGGCGATCGCCCGCTGCAAGGTCCGGATGCTCCCGGAGACCACCGTGAACATCGCGAGCAATGCGATCAACAAGGGCGACGTTCTCGGCGCGGCACGGATCGCGGGAATCCAGGCCGCAAAGCGCACGGCCGAGCTCATCCCCCTCTGCCATCCGTTGCTCGTCGGCTCTGTTGCCCTGAACTTCACGATCGGAGACGACTTCGTCGAAGTCGAGACGCAGGTCGAGGCGGTCGACAGGACCGGTGTCGAGATGGAAGCCCTGACTGCCTGCGCTGTCGCAGCACTCACGATCTACGACATGTGCAAGTCTGCGGACCGCTCCATGGTCGTGGAGGAGCTCTGTCTTTGGGAGAAGACCGGGGGCCGCTCAGGTGTGTGGCGCCGTGACAGCGAGCCCCCACAAAGAAACATCCACCATTCAGCTGCCAGCCTTGATTAGCGTTTCCAACAATGTAAGGACGGTCCTAGGAGCGTGAGCCTGGTGGTTATAGCTGTGCTAGCAGTCATCTGGGTGATGGCCCTGACACCGATGATGCTACGCAAGCTCTCTGAGCGCCGGTTCTCCAATTCCGTCGACTCCTTCCACCGTCAGCTCCGGGGCATGCGACGCGCGTACCCGCGACTGGCTGCGGGCGCCGTCGACCCGGAGATGGCGCTTTCCGCGGCGGCGACGGCAAACAACGGAGTTTGGGCATCATCCCCCGTGACACCCTCGAGGATGCCGCGATCTGACGCCTTGGAGCATCTGCCGCGACGTCTGGCGCCGCAGTCGGCACGGCGGCGTCGTGTCCTCCTCGTTCTTGTCACGACGATGCTGGGGTTCTTCTTGCTCGGCATGGTCCCCGGCTGGAGGGTTCTGTGGGACTTGGCGCTGTTGGCGTTCGCGGCCACGGCTGGCTACCTGGCCCTGCTCATCCACATCCACCGGCGTGCCGTCGAACGCGACGTCAAGGTCGTCGACATCCAAGAGCGCCTCCGAAACCAGAACGCCGAGGCAATCGCAAGCATCGCCATTCCTGTCCGCCGCGTCGAGCCGGAGGACGTGGACTGGTCCGATGACGAACTGCTCGGGCCTGCTTTCGGGCTCGACTATGACGAAATTGTGGCCGGCGGTCGCTGACCGGTCGACTTAAGCAAACCCGACGGCCGAGTAACGCCTGTGTAATTACGCGTCAGGTGTCCGGGAGTGTTCGACGTCGCTCCGCTAACCTGAGCTGTCGACCGGACTTGGCCGGGGCGCTCCAGCGGAACAGTTCCGATGGTCCGGCCCGGTCCCCGGGGGTGTAGCTCAGCTGGTAGAGCGCCACGTTCGCAACGTGGAAGTCGGCGGTTCGAGTCCGCTCACCTCCACTTCGTTGTCAAAAAAGCAACGTTGGGCCAGGTGGACAGCAGTATTTCCTGTCCGATCGCTCACCTACCTTGATTGCCCAACTCGAACCCTGTGGTTGCGCCCTGCCGATTTTGTGCTTGCGCGGAACGTCCACGGCAGCTACTCAACTGCGTGCCGATCGCCCTGTTATGTAACACGAACCCCGTCCCTTTTGCCGATGGGCAAGTGGTCTGGCGCTCCTCGCGGTCCGGAT
>Ga0181530_10007803_pt1 | contig 10042 bp, 6 predicted proteins | sample PEATcosm2014_Bin_42_FD_119769 | JGI IMG/M metagenome (GOLD analysis project Ga0181530, IMG submission 119769) | Peatland microbial communities from MTU Mesocosm Facility, Houghton, MI, USA - PEATcosm2014_Bin10_60_metaG | ecosystem: Environmental > Terrestrial > Soil > Wetlands > Peat | place... | reverse complement strand
GTGGTGGTGCCTTCCTCTTTGTAGCCGCGTACGTGCAGGCGATCGTTGACACGCCGGTACGCCAGACGGTGAATCAGCCACGGATAGCCGTGATAGTTGAAGATGATCGGCTTGCCCCGCGTGAACAGCGCGTCGAAGGTTTTGTCGGGCATTCCGTGCGGATGCTCGCTCACCGGCTGCAGAGTCATCAGGTCGACGACATTGACGACGCGGATCTTCAGGTCCGGAATGTGCCGCCGCAGCCAGTCGACGGCGGCGAGAGTTTCCAGCGTCGGGATATCTCCCGCACAGGCCATGACGACGTCGGGCTCGCCGCCCCGGTCGTTACTGGCAAATTCAAAAATGCCCGCTCCGAGCGTGCAGTGGCGAACGGCATCGTCCATATTCAGCCATTGCATTCCGGGCTGCTTGCCCGCGACGATCACGTTCACGTAGTTACGGCTGCGCAGGCAGTGGTCGGTGACGGAGAGCAGCGTATTCGCGTCGGGCGGCAGATAAACGCGGATAATCTCTCCTTTCTTATTCACGACGTGATCGATAAACCCGGGGTCCTGGTGACTGAACCCGTTGTGGTCCTGCCTCCACACATGGGAACTGAGCAGATAGTTAAGCGAAGCGATCGGTCTCCGCCAGGGAATGTGGCGCGTCACCTTCAGCCATTTCGCGTGCTGATTGAACATCGAATCGATGATGTGGATGAACGCCTCATAGCAGGAGAAAAACCCGTGCCGGCCGGTCAGCAGATACCCTTCGAGCCAGCCCTGGCACGCATGCTCGCTCAGCATCTCCATCACGCGGCCGTCCGGCGCGACATGATCGTCGATGGCTATTATTTCCGCCGTTGAAACGCGGCCCGTAATTTCAAACAGGGCGTTCCAGCGGTTGGAACTCGTCTCGTCCGGCGAAACGACCCGGAAATTTTTCCAGTTCAGTTTCATCGTGTCGCGCAGGAAGTTGCCCATGACACGAGTAGCTTCTGCCACAGTGGCGCCCGGCTTCGGAACATCTACCGCGTAGTCGCAGAAGTTCGGAAGTTCGAGATCCCGGAGCAGCAGCCCGCCGTTGGCGTGCGGATTCGCCCCCATCCGCCGCTCACCTTCAGGCGCAAGCTCGGCGATGTCGGCCTGCAGCGTGCCGTGCTCATCGAACAGCCTGTCCGGAACATAGCTCTGCATCCAGTGTTCGAGCATCCGCAATTCGTCCGGCCGCGCGCGCACGGCGTCGAGCGGGACCTGATGCGCGCGAAAAGTTCCTTCGACCGGTTTGCCATCGAGTTCCTTCGGACCGGTCCAGCCCTTGGGACTGCGCAGAATAATCATCGGCCACGAGGGACGCTGGCGGAAGCCGTTGGCGCGCACATCGTCCTGAATGGCGCGGATCTCCTGGATAACGGCATCCATCGTCTCCGCCATCTTTTGGTGCATCGCTTCGGGCTCGTGGCCTTCAACAAACCAGCACTTGTACCCGTAACCTTCGAACAGCGATTCCAGCTCTTCGTGCGGAATCCGGGCCAGTACCGTAGGTCCGGCGATCTTGTATCCATTCAGATGGAGAATCGGCAGCACGGCTCCGTCGCGCGCGGGATTGAGAAATTTGTTCGAGTGCCAGCTCGTGGCGCACGGCCCCGTCTCGGCCTCTCCATCGCCCACAACGCAGCAGGCCAGCAGATCCGGGTTATCGAAGACCGCGCCATAGGCGTGGAATAACGCGTAGCCCAGTTCACCGCCCTCATGGATCGAACCCGGCGTTTCCGGCGCTGCATGGCTCGGGATGCCACCCGGAAACGAGAACTGCCGGAACAGCCGCTTCATCCCCTCTTCGTTCTGCGCAATGTTGGGATAAATTTCCGAATAGGTTCCTTCGAGGTAAGTGTTGGCAACCATGCCCGGTCCGCCATGACCCGGTCCGCAGACGTAGATGGCGTTGAGGCCATATGCCTTGATGACGCGATTCATGTGGGCATAAATGAAGTTGAGACCGGGCGTCGTACCCCAGTGGCCGAGCAGACGCGGCTTGATGTGTTCCACGCGCAGCGGTTCGCGCAGCAGCGGATTGTCCATCAGGTAGATCTGGCCGACCGAGAGATAGTTGGCGGCCCGCCAGTATGCATCTATCTTTTGCAATTCATCGGGAGACAGCGGACTGGCGCTCATGTGCCGATTGTGGCATGTGCGCGTTACCGGAGTGTTACGGATAATCCACTAATTTCGGTGGGTGCAGATCGGGCTCCAGCAGCCAGGCTTTGCGGTTCGGATAATAGCGCCGAAGTTTCTCGTTTTCTTCCGGGCCGAGATCGAGCGCCCAGACCACACGCGCGCGATCGATGTCGGCGGCATTGCGAATCCATTCGGTCGATCCGTGCTGTGGCCGATAACGCGCAAAGACGAGCTGGCTGCCCGGCGCCGCGGCCAGGCGATTGTCGATCGCGATACGTCCTTCGGGATCGCCGTAATTGATCTCGTCCCAGCTTTCGTACTGGCTCATCACGCGCATGAGGTTCTGGTTGCCGGATAAATGAATGCCGTACCAGAAGAGAAAATGCGCGAGACAAAGCAGGAGAATCAGGCGGGCGGCCTCCTGGCCCACAGCGATTCCGCGAATTGTCAACAGGCTCAGACGCTCGAGCCCTTTAACGCTTATCAGAACGAAAAGGCACGCTGCCGCGGCGACGTAGTGAGGATAGAAATAAGGATAGAAGTTGTCTCCGATCCAGAAGACGGCGATCGCGAGTACCACCCAAATGAAGCGATACTCCCGGAGGGAGACGATAAACGCAAACAGCGCGAGATAAAGCGGCGCCAGGAGGAAAAAGCGAAAGAAAAGGACGCGTTCGCCGAGGCGCTCGAACCAACTCGCGACGGTGTCGGTGTCCTTTCCGTGCGTAGCCGTCTGCTCGTCATAATCGACCTTCTGCTCCACGGTCAATTCGCGGTGCGGGATCGGGTTCGGCTGAAACGTAAACGTAGTCGGGATGCCATATTGGGTGCGGCTGAGCATGTAGGGCAGCGTCGTCCAGCGACCCGTAACCGCTCGATTCTGGAAGGCGGTCAGAGCGATGGCGGGCATCATTATTAATGCCGCGATAGCCAGCGTGGCGCACGCACTCCTGCGTGCCGCGTCGGCACTCGTGCCGTCGCCGTCTTTCTGCGCCAGAACGGGTGTCGAGAAGAGTCTCGACACGGCACGCGGGAGTGCGTGCGCCACATCCGGCAGGAAGAAAAGAAAAACGATCAGCAGGAGAAGAACGAATTCGTAAGGCCGGGTCAACAACTGGAGTCCGAGACCCACGCCGAGAAGGACGGCGTCGCGGGAGCGCGCATTCCTCTTTATGCGAGGCAGCGCTCCAAAAACCAGGCATCCCGCAGCGGCGGAGACGGCGCCGCCCCAATAGGTGTTCATCCAGGGGCTCAGCGGGCCGAATTCCAGCGCGGCCAGCAGCCCTCCGGCAAGCGACCTGCCCGGCGCAACCCAAGCGCGCAGCATCCAGTAACAAAGCGCGCAGAACGCCGCCGTCGAGAGCAGTACGCCCGCCCACGGATGACCGAAAATCAATTGTCCGCAGGCAAGCGCCAAGCCCTGCCCCGGCGGAAAGATGGAACTGTACGAAGGCTCCTGGAGGATGAAGACGCCTTCGAAAAACCGGCGCATGGGATGCATCGGGTTGGCCAGGCGGAAATGAGCCAGCGTATCGGCGAGCAGAAGATAACTGAAATCGTCCGCCACGCGCGGCGTCGGAACCGGATGCTGACCGAGCAATGCCAGGCGCAGAGCTACCGGCAAAGCGCCCACCAGCACCATGGACACCGACGTTCGCGCGGCGAGTCTCCCCGCGGCGGCTTCCATCCGGTGACGCAATAAAAAAACGACGGCCAGCAGCACGGCGAGGCCGAGGGCGATGAAGTCGCTGGCGCCGAAACCGATCGGATTCTGCGAGGGCAGGAAGAAGCGCGAGAAACGGAACAGATTCATCGAAAGACTTCTATTCTCACAGAAGCGCAAGTGCCCAGGCCGGCGCGCGCCGGTGCTATGCTCAGGGCAAGACCGTGCGGATCAATCTTCGGAGCGCGCTGTGGCTGGCAGGTTTTTCACTCGCCTTCCTGAGCACGGTCTACGCGTTTCAGAAGCCATTCCGCCAGTATCACGGCGTCGAATACTACTCGTTCGATACGCCTCCGGACGCGAACGAAAAGACCGAGTTTGCCTTTGCGCGCCTGATGTTTCCAGGTGGCTGGAACGACGGCTACCGCGGGCGCTTCGACGGCGACTGGCGCCTCGGAATGACGCTCTGGACGCAGGATTATCCCAGAGCCGACCGTCACTTCTCAGAGGCAGTGCGCCGCCTGACGCGCGTGAACACGCGGTCGGCGGAGCAGCCGATTAACCTCGATGAAGAAGAGGAATTCGACTGGCCCTGGCTTTACGCCGTGCAGGTCGGCGAATGGGGTCTGACGCCGAAGCAGGGCAAGGAACTGCGCGAGTATCTGCTGCGCGGCGGCTTTTTCGTAGCGGACGATTTTCATGGCGTGGTCGAGCGGCAGGTCTTCGAGGACTCGATGAAGCTCGTGTTTCCCGAACGTCCTATCGTGGACATTCCCGACGACGACGCGGTCTTTCACGCGGTCTACGACGTGGACGACCGTTTTCAGATTCCCGGGCACGACCATTTGCGGCAGGGATGCAAGAACTGCGAAAACGGCGGCCGCGGCGCACACTGGCGCGGCATCTATGACGACAAAGGCCGGCTCATGATCGCGATTTCTTACAACTCCGACATGGGCGATGCCTGGGAATGGGCCGACGACCCTTACTATCCCGAAAAAGCCTCTTCGCTGGCCATTCGCATTGGCATTAACTACATCGTTTACGCGATGACGCACTGAAGAATCCAGCGCTGCGGTGTGCGATCGATTCTTTTCATTTAATTGGTGAGCGTTAACGGCGCGGCGACGGAGGGACTGTCAACGGAGGGCATTTGAGTGCACCGATGAGTGCACGGATTGACGCCGGTCCGGGACGCTGATAGACTCACTCGACGTGTTTCTGGAAGTATATGGATGTCGCCCCTTCTCAATTAAGGGCTCGCCCCTCAAAGTGAAAAAGATGCTGGAAGATATGCCAAGCAGAAAAGGGAGCAGTGAGATGCGATTTTTCGAGAGACGACTTATCCCGAGTACGAATTAAAGCTGAAGAAGCTGAACGCCGACGAGGCGAAACAAAACCGGGCGAAACAAAAACAGTGGAGTGAATGACTCCGACCTGGAGCGCGCCGCCGAGGAAGCGAAGAACGCGCGATGAGATGAACGGAAATTTTATAATGAACTTCGAACCCGAAAAGAGGCATTGATGAAATCCCGCGAAACGCGTATCGGCCTGGTCAGAAGACCTGTTGTTTTTGCTTTTCTGGTTGTGATCGGCCTGGGAGTTACCCTGGCTCAGGATCCACGGCAGTCCGCCACTAATCGTCCGGCTGTGACGAAAGCCGATAGCCAGGCGTGGCAGACTGGCGCCGCCTCTACCTGGGGGAAATGGGGCAAAGACGATCAGTTCGGTGCGCTCAATTACATCACTCCCGCCAAGCGGCAACAGGCTGCCCAATTGGTGAAGACCGGACAGGTCGTATCGCTCGAGCGTCCGATCGTTCTGCAGAAGCGGCACGAAGAGATTGCACGCGACGGCAAACCCAACGGCCTCGCCTTTTATGAGATGACGTTCCGGACGTTTCCCCCGGGTGACCCGCGTGGTAACGACGGCTTCACCTCCGATGTGCAGTCGTTTGCGCCCCATGGGGCCCTGCTGACGCATCTGGATGCTCTCTGCCACGACAGCGACGGCAAAGGCCATCTCTATAACGGATACCCGCTGGCCGAGACCGTTACTGAAAAAGACGGCTGCACAAAGCTCGGCCTCGATACCCTCAAGGAGGGGATCGTCACTCGCGGAGTGCTGGTGGATATGACGCGCCTGAAGGCCTCGCACACGCCCGGCGCCCACGTTTACAAGGAAGACATTGAAGCCTGGGAAAAACAGGCCGGCGTAAAGGTTTCTCCCGGAGATGCGCTGTTTGTCTACGATCCGGTGACCCGCGAAGGACGAAACGGCGCCCCTCCGACCACGGCTAATATGGGATTCGATCTTTCGATTGTGCCCTGGATGGTACAGCGCGGCGTCTCACTGACGAGCGGTGTGGCGGCGATCCCTGACGATCCCCACTCCGATCATCGTCTGATCCTTTCGGCAGCGGGCATTTTCCTGCTGGACAGTCCCAATCTCGCGGTTCTTGCCGAAACGGCTGCGCGTCTCAATCGTTGGGAGTTCATGCTGACGATTGCGCCGCCGCTCGCGCCCGGCGCCTCAGGATACCCGGTCAACCCTCTCGCGATCTTTTAAACGGCGCCAACTTCCAGAGGCCGCTAATCCTGCCTATAGACTTTCTTCGGGCGGACGTACGTGTTCTTGAGCTTCTTCCGATACTCCGGATACATGGTTTCCTCTCCTCCCGCCGCCGCTTCCACCGGGATGCCCCACAGTCTGGTCATCTCGTCGACGTTCGGATTCTGTCCCGGGAGAAAGCGCTGAACCTGTCCCTCGGAGATGCCTTCGAACGCGATGGTGCAGGGCGGCACCGCCCGATTTCTCGGGGCGCCAGGAGCCAGCGTCCATTCCTTCGACACGTAGAGTGGCGCCGTTAAATATATGGGATCGTCAACGCGACCCGTCACGCTCAGAATATTGTCGTGGCGAGAAAAGCGCATCGTGAGCGTGGCCCGATCGCTGTGCGGCGCGCGGCGATGCATCAGGCCCTGCGTCATATGCGTGGTTGTTGTCACCAGCACATCGTCCTTCCAGACACCAGTCGTGAACCCTTCGACGCGGTGCGGCGCGTATTCCCCCGGATGCGCCCGCCCATCCATCCACATGACCTGCGGCTTGAAATCCTGGAAGCCCCCGATGACCCATGCGAGAGTCGTGCCCGCCTGATACTCGTCTTCCCGCCAGAGGTTCATCGGGCCGAATCCGAAGGCATGGTAAACGGGCGTATAGAACCCACATTGCCTTTCGGGTTCCGACAGGCGCTCTTCACTGTGACTGAGTGCCCAGGCCTTCGCGGCGTCGCTCATCGGGATGCCGAGAAAATCGTACGGCTTCCGGTCATTGGCGCCACCGGGCCCCCCGCCCTCGGTCCACTGCTGGCTGACCCAGCTACCCGTGAGGTCAACCCCTTCCGGGGCCGGGAGCCCCGCGAGCCCCTGGGAAAACGTCTCGACGCACGCTACGAGGAGCGCGATAACGATGCATGCCGCTCGCCACATTGTTCTACCTCCTTCAGAATTCGCAGTCACGACGGGCTCACCATCTCGCCGAGCAGGGCGAGGGATCCCACTTAGACGCGTCCGACTCCTTCTTGAAATGCGCGATCACAATATATTGCCGGTTCAGAAATTGGGGATCGTCCACGGCAATGGTCACGATCATCATCGTCGTTCCGTCCGGATACTGGAACAGGTCGTAGTATTCGGTCAGGACGGCGTTCTCACTGTACGGGATGCCGTTCTTGCGGAGGTACCCAGCCAGCATATTGGTCGTGGTGACCTTGAGATATCTGCCGGGCGAATCGTTCATACCGCGGCCGGCGGGTGGTCGCCGCGCCTCCCACGAAGCGACGGAGTCTCCCTGCCAGCTCCGCTGACCGGCCGCGGCCTTGTCTTTCCCGAACCGGAAGATTCGAGTCTGGGTCCCGGCGTCGGTATCCATCCGCAGGGTCTGATCGTCCTGCCAGGTGATGTGAAGACGCGTCGGCTGAAACATGAGCGACGCCGCCCCATAGTACTTGCACTCATTGTGGGCGGCTTCGTCCACCGCCGGATCCCAGGCGTCGGCGATTTTCTTGGCGGCGTCAGTCAGCGGAACGTCGCGATAGTCGCTGAGCGGAGGGGGCACCATGCGCACGCGCCAGTTGTTCGTGATCACGGAGACCCAGTAGCCGGTCGGATCGAATGGCGCGGCCGCTCTGGCCGTCGGCGGTGGCTGCGCGGCGGCTCCCCGGCCCGCTCCCCGGCCGCCCTGAGCCTGCGCAGGGTTCTGCATCCCCGGCAGCATTGCCGCCAGTACGACTGTCCCGCACGAGAAGAGGAGGTGCTTCAGCGGATTACTCACGGTTTTTCTCCCTTTCCGGGTGTGCCTCACTTTTCTTCCTGCAGGCTCCGGTACACGGCTTCCACGAACTGCTTCGTGGTCCAGGGTCCCGACGTCGCCCCGAAGCGTGGATCCCACGCTTTCGCCGGAGCGGCGGCCTGTATCTGATCGAGCGTCATCTTTTTGTCCATGTAGTATTTGATCGTGTCGCGTATGATCACGATCATGTCGCGGTACTCGACCAGATCCAGCTGACGGTACAATCGGCCATGCGCCGTCAGGACTTCGGTCCCTCCCGGCATTTCCGAAAGGGCGATGCCCACGGGCGGCGTTCCGACCAGCGGACCGGGCGGAATCGCCAGCTCGATCAGGCGGTTCAAGGCGTTGATCTCGCCCTTGATGCTGCCCCCCCGCGCCAGATCGATCACCGGAAATCGGGTGTCATCCACTACATGCCCCGCGACGACCACGTCGGACCGTCGGAAGAACACGACGAGGTCGTTATCGCTGTGGGCCGCGGGCATGTGGAGCATCTCGATGCCCTCACCGTTGAAGAACACGTATCTCCGCTCCTGGAAGAAGGTTTCGTTCGGCACGACGTCAGGGGGGTATGGCGCGGTCTGGCCGTTCAGCGCACTCACGAACTTCAGGACATTCTCGTGGGCTGCGACATGCAGAACGCTGGGGAAGTTCGAGAACGTCCCATTGCCGGCCAGCACGTCCGCATCGGCGCTCGTGTTGATGACATACCGGATGGGCACGTTGGTCAGCTTTCGGATCGCCGCCAGCACGTTTCCGGATGCTTCTTTCGTGCCGGTGTTCACGAGCACGACTCCATCCGTTCCGATCTGTACGCCGATATTGGCGCCAGCGCCGGCGATCATGTAGAAGTCAGGTCGAACCTGTAGAGTCACCAACCCACCGGCGCCCGGCTCATCCGCGGCCAACATCGCACCCGAACCGGCCATGATCAACAGAGCTGCGATTGCAGCATTCTTAAAATTTTGGTTCATTTCTGTAGCTCCTCGCACCGGGCAGCCAGCCCCGGGGACCGAGGACTCATATGGAAAGCAATACTACATCTGAGGGTCATTTGAGTCAAGCGCAGCTTTATCAGCGCAGCTTTATCATGGGGAGAGTTACGCTGTCAACGGAAGGCTGTGCCTGCCCAGCTGTCGTTAACGCCGGGCTTGACACCGGGAATCTCATGAGATAGAGTTCCACCCCAGAAACCGAGACGGCTTGTGTGATGACTCGCACAAAAACAAGCCGGGTTTCCGAGAGGGGTCGAATGCTGAAAAAGTCACATGTTGCGGCAAGCACCACGTTGTGGGTAGTCGGATTCTTATTCATGTGCAGTTTCACGGGCGGAACTCGCCTTTATGCGCAGGCTACCGCTGGCCTCACTGGCAGCGTAACGGATGCGTCAGGCGCCGTGGTGGCGGACGCGACAGTCCAGGTAAAAAACACGGGAACCGGAATAACCCAGAATGCCCAGAGCGATGCACAGGGACGATTCAATTTCCCCGATCTGGCTATCGGAGACTACGAGGTGCAGGCCTCGAAGACGGGCTTTCAGACGGTGGTGCGCAAGGGCGTGACGCTGGAGGTCGGCAGTAATCCGGTTGTCGACTTCTCGCTGCCCGTCGGACAGTCGCAGCAGACTGTAACGATCGAGGCGCAGGTATCGCAGGTCGAGACCACCACCTCGTCTTTGTCGAACGTTGTGGAACAGACCTCGATGCGTGAACTGCCGCTGAACGGCCGCAATTTCACCCAGTTGATTACGCTGGCCCCGGGCGTAACGCCTATCGCCGGCGGCGGTACGTTCTACGGGCAGCAGCAAAACTATACGATCTCGGGATCGAGGCCCTCGGGACAATCGTTTCTGATCGACGACACCGATACG
>Ga0181530_10007796_pt1 | contig 10046 bp, 7 predicted proteins | sample PEATcosm2014_Bin_42_FD_119769 | JGI IMG/M metagenome (GOLD analysis project Ga0181530, IMG submission 119769) | Peatland microbial communities from MTU Mesocosm Facility, Houghton, MI, USA - PEATcosm2014_Bin10_60_metaG | ecosystem: Environmental > Terrestrial > Soil > Wetlands > Peat | place... | reverse complement strand
CCTATGCTGAAGAACGGATTTTACGCTCAGATGCGCTAAGTACAGTAAGTGGGTTGCCAGGCAAAGCAGAAAAATGTAAGGGAGAAAAAGCGATTGCAGCATAATGATAAGTGAGGCGGCCAGCAGGCGACTCTCGGCAATCAGGCAGAGGTAGCCTAATAAGAGAGGAAAGGCGAAAGCCCGGGGCAGACCGCCTGACATGTTTCCCAGAAAAGATCCGAAAAGGAAATAGACGGCAACAGCCAGCAGAGCCGCTACATCGTCACGAAACACCAGGGCTAAGCGGTAGATCAAAATAGCGGATAGAATAAACAAGAACCCAGTTACGACTTTGGTGAACTGCACCGGGTTCATTAATCCGGAAGCAACCCGGTATATGGCGATCACTCCCCATGAAACGTAATTGCTGGCATACCCGGCCAGATAATCATGAGGGTAGATGCCCGGTTCGCTCCATTTCTGCATCCAGAAGATCTGCTGGCGAACGTCGTCATTGATGACGTAAGGGGATACGAAGGCATGCCAGTGTGCGATGACATAGACTGCTAAAGCGGTTGCCGTTATGTACAGCACGTGTGTGGTATGTTTAGATCTCAACACTTACCCGACGTTTTCAAAAGCGCGTTTTCAGTAAGTTTTACTATTTGCCTGAGAGAATAATGCCGGACGGCCCGCTCGCGTCCTTTAAGGCCCATTTCATTCCTCAGTTCGGCATCGCTAAGTATCCTGACCAGGGCTTCGGCGAACGCCACGGGATTGCGGGCGGGGACAAGGAGGCCGGTGACCCCATCCTCAACCAGTTCCGGAGCGCCTCCGGCCCTGGAGACAACAACCGGCAGCCCCATCGACATCGCCTCGAGCACTGCATTAGGAAATCCTTCCGACCTGGAAGGGAGCCCGTATACCCAAGCCCTGCTCAAATAAGGCCTCACATCCCGTGTCCCGCAAATATGGGTGATGCATTCACCGAGAGAATTAGATTCGATGAACTGACGGAACCTGCCCCTCAAATAACCATCTCCGACCACAATCAGGCGGGCTTCGGGAATCTTTTCGAGCACCTGCTTAAAAGCGCGAAGAAGGTTCAGAGGGTCCTTTTCCTTAACCAGACGCCCTACATAGATTATTGTTGGGAGCAGGTCCTTGGGCAGGGCATCAGGAGCGAAATAGTTATGATCTACCCCGTTCGGAATGACTGCAACACGATTCGGGTCCACCCCGTGTCTTTTGACGATGGATTTCTTCAAAGCTTCAGCGTTCGCTATGATGAGATCGCTCAAGAACCAGAGCAAAGCTTCGTATTGCTGGTCTCTGTAACTCCGCTGGCTCGACACAATGGTGGGTATTCCAATTATCGATCCAAGGATCCGCCCCCAGATACCCGGAACTCCAGTGATCGTGTACAGGATTCCTGGTCTTGCCTTCTTTAGCCTGAAGAAAAGCCGGCCAAGTGCCCTCGGAGTCACCCACGAATCTCTGGTGAGATAGACGACCTTTTGACCCCTGGCCATGGCCATCGGGGCCATATCATCGCCGTTTCGCAGCACCCATAGTTCCAGGTCGAACAATTCTCTATCGAGATGCTCAAGAAGATGCAGCGCATAGCGCTGGGAGCCGCCAAATTCCAGGTCTTGAACAAGAACAACCGTCTTTATTGGAAAAGATTTTGCCAAGGTCATGAATTATGCAGTCCGCCGGCTTTTTCCAGAAACAGATCGAAAATCCTGCCATGATTGGCAACCGGATCAAATTTATTGAGAACCAGTTCCCTGCCTTTTTCAGCCATCTCCAAAGCTGCGGACCTGTCGCTTATCACCTTCCGGATGGCGCCGGCCAGGGCCGGCGGGTCCTTTTGGCGCACCAGCAGACCGGTTTCATTATTTATGATGACCTCCGGTATACCGCAGACATTCGTTGAAACCACGGGCAAACGATGCATCAAGGCTTCCATGATGACGGTGGGCAACCCGTCCCTGTCACCGGACTTATGAACGGCGCTGGACATTACAAAAATGTCGGCCGAACAAAAAAGCTCCGAGACTCTGTCGTGGGGAATAAACCCCGGATAAGATATATAATTTTTAAGGCCTAAACGATACGTCCAATACTTCAGTTGAAGCCTTCTTGGGCCATCTCCGGCAAGGGTGAGGTGAAAATCGAGGCCGGATTCTTTCAATATCCCGCATGCCTGAAGAAGAACCTCAAAGGCCTTTATTCTATCGAAACGCCCAAGAGCGAGCAGTTGGTATGGCGGCTTCATAACCACCGGTGCATCTTTGAAAGACCCTGAAGCAATGCCGTTATAAATCCCGTAAATCTTCGAAGCAGCCTGAGGCAAAAAGCCATTCAGATAGGGGACATTTGTCATGTTTTCGGAGATCACGAAGAGGCTGTCTCTGATTTTTTCCTTCAGGGCGCCGTCGGGCGGATAGATGTCGCCGGCCCTGCCGGCAAAGCTGAACGGTATGCCGGTGAGCCTGGATGCTATCCAGGCAGCCATTGCCGGTCCCATGGCCCATGGTGCATGGATGTGATCGAAATCTTGCTTTTCGAACATCCTGGCAAGAGTAAAGGCGCACAGGAACGCGAAGATGTTTTCACCCCCGAATTCCAGCGATTTCCATTTCCGGATCGGGAGCGTCCTGAACAGTTCCCATACCAGCTCCGGCTTTTTCCGGCGCCAGTAGGTGATATCGCCCGGCAGGCGCTTCAGGACGGCAATTCCCAGGCGCTTGACGTCCCCGTAGGCCTGCATCTCCGAAGATAGTTTCCAGCTCAATTGTCCGTAAAGGGTGAAGACTTCGACAGGCAGGCCGAGTCGTCGCAAATTGACGACTTCACGAAAGATAAAGGTTTCGGAAGGCTTAGGAAACCATAACAGGATGTAAGCTATTTTAGGCAGTTTCAAATTGATTTGCCTCGGTGCGGGACTTTATTTCGGCTTCTGCGAGCTTTGCCTCTAATTTTGCAGCAATTTGTTGATTCCCGCAGAAACCTTTCTTGCCGATGTTGCCCCTGTATTCGGCCAGCTTTTCCTCAAAACGCGCTAGACACGAAATCCGCGGAACAGCGTCCAGGGAATAGTCACCGTAATTAAGCTTCCTTACCATGTGAGCATTGAAAAACTGCTCATACGCCATGTGAATCGGATAAGAAAAAATAGGCTTCCCCAAAAAAAGGGCTTCTGAGATAAGGTTATGCCCTCCATTGCATATAACATAGCGACAGGTTGCAAGGTCCCTCAAAAGGCCGCTTCTGGATGCCGGCCTGAAAACTATGTTCCTGCTGCCGGGCTTTTCTCCGAGGCCGTAGACTGTGTAACGATTTCCTGTTTTCTCCAGCTCAGGGACCAATTTTGTGAAAGTCGGGGAGGTCTGGTAAACGAAAACATGCTCTCCTTCCGCAGGCCGGACATCTCTTAGATCTTTTCGCAACACCGGGGGAAAAACGTCCGTAGTCTTAGGATCTCGGGGTGGGAATGCGTAAAATGAGCTTATGAAATAATGATCGGCCTTGCTAAACATCAATTTCAGAGGCAAAGCATAAAGAAATCGGCTGAGCATCTGCCCTCTTGGAATTTCAAACCGAAGTTTTGTTAAAAAATGCTGATTGTCGAGGTTGATGCACATGATTCCCAGCTCTCTGGCGATAACAGCGGTAAAATATTCGTAGGCCGTTATGGCCAGGCAGGGTGAAAATCTCTCGATTTCTCCCATGATCCGCTTAACAGAAGGGTTTCTTCCAAGCAGGACTTTGGATCCGTTCCTGATAGTTGCTGCAATGTCAACTTTGTTATTAGCATAAAAAGTTGCAGGGAGAGGGACCTCCAGAAACGAGAATCCCATTTTGACAACTTCTCGGACCGTCCCGGCGCCCAGGAACAGATACTCGTGTTGAGGCGCCTGCTCCGCAAGGGCTAAAGCCAAGCTCAAATGCCCGTAGGCATCGCCCATTACTCCGACAATAATCCTGGCCAACTTAAAAAACCCTCCGGCCGGCATCGACAGCGATGCCGGCAGACTCAATAACGCCCGGCTCAATCAATTGCACAATCGCATAATCCCATGAAGCACGTTAATGTTACAAAGGAGGCGAACAAATCTTGAATCGTTATGGTCCGCCAGTTCGATGCCCACTCTTAGCATTCGGGTTTGCAGCCAGGTACTCCGCCAGGTGTTTCTGCCTGTGGACGAAACTGCACTTTAAACAAGGATGCTGTAAGTTAGAGCCCAACTCACCTGCCGCCAGTCTGTTGAACATATTCCTGGCTTCAATATACCTCTGGCTTGTGTCTTCAATGCCTGAAAGATGGGCAAAATCGTCATCTTTAAAGTATAGAAGACAACATGGTGCAATCCCACCATCAGAGTTTAATACGATTGTTCTCCATAATTGATAGCATAATCCACCAGTGCCATGATATAATAACTTTTTCTTTTCCTCATCTACTTGGATAATTTCTTCTTTCGGCCCGCCGGCTATATGGGACCGGAATATATCAACACCGATTTCATTGGCTAGACGAAGCGCTGCCGGTACCTGATGAGCATTGTACCTAAATGTCAAGTACTTCATCTCTATAATTGGGCTAAAACGGTGCATACTTTTTCTGTATGCGATAAGATGTTTCAGGTTCTCTACAACTAAGAAGATGTCTCCTCTCCTGTGGTATCGTTCATAAATATCCTGCGTTGTACCGGATATGCTTATAATAAGTACATCCAAACCAGCGTCACATATCTTTTCGAGAACGGACCTATTTCTTATATTCAAATTTGACGAAATCTGATGAAATATGCGCCTTTCATGAAACAAGTGCACAATGTCGGATATTTTGGGGTGCAATAATGATTCGCCCCAATTGAACAGGTCAGCCGCAATCAGGTATTTTCCATAACGATCGAGAAATGTTCTGACCAAATCAAGATCGATTATGCGTTCCGTACGTCCGCTGGTCTGCCGTCGGCCAGTAGGGTAATAGGGACATTCCAGATTACAGGCGTTGCTGACATCTACTACCGCATGGAAGGGGAATCCTCTTGGCAGACTGACTCTTTTCAGTCTTTCGTGCTCTCGTGTTAAGAAGTTAGCAACCTTTGATGGAGTTAGATATTTAACTACGCCAAGTGAATATGAAATTACATCTCTTGCGTCCCCGAACCGGCTTGGGACAACAGATATCGTTTTATAGACAAGCTTGTTCAGAAAATCGTTTCTGTTTACCGGCATGGCTCAAGCCTGACCCGGAATAGTGCATCAAGTCTTTCGCTACGCATCCAAGTCGCATTTTCGGGTCGGATTCGCCCGAAAAAACTTCTTGAACAACCCCAAAGCCGGTAAAACCATACAGTGTCGCAACCGAACATGCAAGTGATAGGTCTATGAGACTGGTTTTTGTAACTTCAGGACACACATCGATCCCCGCAGTTGATGGTCTCGTTCCCGCGATCCTTTAGTCTTGGGATGAACTCACCACAGATCTTCCGGCTTACCGGCTTTAGCCGGAAGCTCTGTGGTGGATTTGAGCGGGTAGTGGCGAACGCTTGCCACCTTCCCGCCCCATGTCACCCGGTATGAGATGCCCCGCCACGGAAGCAAATTGCTGAACCATGTGCAGGCATAGCACAGGACGGTCATGGAACTGGCGGCTAAGGCGGCCGGGATCCATCTCCACATCGGAATATCTTCATGAATGAGGGTTCGCCATTTCATGGCGATGACTAAAAAGCCTGCCAGGAATGCATATCCGGCAACCGTCATGTACTTGGGGGCAAAGCCCATAATTCCGGCTGCGCAAGCGAGACCTGCCAGAAAAGGAGCGCAAAGAAGGTACGCCACAATTGTACCGGCAGCCCAGGTGGCTGGCTGGCAGACCTTTATGAAAAAAATCTGTCTTTTGAGCCATCCATACCAGGCTCGAAAGGTTACGCCTCCAATCGGCGTTAGCATGCAGGCTGAAGAAACAGGCCGAACCCTGATTCCGGCTTTCGCCAGGTGTATGCACATCGACACGTCATCCACCACATTTTCGGCCCAAAGGGCTTTTATCCCGTTTTCTTCGAAAATTCGCCTGCTTATGGCCGTCGCCCCTCCCCATGGCTGGGTAATGAATCCTATTCCCTGCATCAGATGAATGGCCATAACCGACACGAGCATCCCAAGGGTCGGCAATCGGCAATCCCCGGGAACGACGCGGTGAAATCCAGTGGTCATAACCGCTTTGCCTGAGACAATGGGGCTTACGAGGTCTGCAAGAAATCGCTCCGGGGCCCAGTGCGTGCAGTCGCAAAAGACCAGTATTTCAATTGAGGGATCCAAATCAGCCACGCCTGCCAGCAGGTTATGATTCTTCTGGCTGCACCGGGACGCAGCCCCGCTAACTATGTGTTGCGCATTTCTTTTGGTTTGAATCACCCGGTTTACAATCTGCACGGCAGGGTCAATACTGTTACAGGTGACAAAAATCGCCTCATAATTGGGATAGGACTGATCGAGGAGCGATTCCAGGCAGGCTTTCATGACAGGAGTATCGCCAGTCAGTGGAATAATCACACCCACCTTGGGGGCGCAATGAGACAGGTTGCGCGTGGCAGCCTCAGCGCTTGGAGCCTGCCCGGCAAAACCCCCGCGCACATGGACCTTGCCTAGAAAGTAGATCCCATAAGGGAGGAGAAGCCCCAGCGCGAGCGACAGCAAAAAAAAGATTTCCAATCGAATCCCGTCCTGTGTTTGTTAGTAAAATCAAACCCACCTGCAACTGCGGCCTTTACCGCAAAATGGACTGGCAGAGGTGGGCCCTGTGCGATTTGTTGAACTCACGCCACCGGTAACATGCAAGAGTCAGTATGGGAAGCAGGGCCAAAATTTCTGAAGCCTCTCTGAACAGGTAAATTCGTGAAATAAGATAAAGGATTCCGCCCAGGGTGGCCGTGGAGATAAGGTGGTACAGGGCCGTTTTTGAAATCAACCCGAAGCGCAACTGACAGGTGGAAACAGTGGCTACGGCAATAACCGCTTTAGTCAAAACTATTGCAAGAACGCTCCCCAGCAGGGGATTTGCAGGGATGAACACCACGCAGCACATAATGTTGAAAGCAAGTCCGCCCAGGTAAAAAGACAACAACAACAATTCGTGTTTCATGCTGATCATGAGATAGGCGGCAAGGTTGTGCATAAATCCGATGGCGATGGCCGGCACGAGGTATTTTTGCATCCAGACCGCATCGCCGTAGGCGGGGCCGTATATCAGACCGATGAGCCTGTCGCTTTCTATGAACAGGACGAACATAATCGGCAATGCAGCAGCGAGCAGCCATTCTGTCGAATTCCGGATGAGGCGGGCCAGTTCAACGCGGTCGGTTTCCCACAGTTTCACGAATAGTGGAAACAGGATGTTTTTCAGCAGCAAGGTTGCTGTCAGAGTTGAGATCCCGTCCACCATTTCCCAGGTTACGCTATACTGGGCGACATAGGTTGGACCGCCGAACCGCTGGAGGAAGAAGATGTTGGCCTTGTTGTACAGAATGGCCGCAATCGCCATAAGGGTGAAAACGATACTGCCCCGCCCTGTTGCCCAGATATGGCTGATTCGGGGCAGGCGAAAACGCAGGCTGGTTCTTCTTGCAGACGTGAACAGCACTCCGGCCAGGTTTGCGGCGGTTTCGACGATCTTGTAAAATGCGACGATCAAAGGGGCCGCCCCCAGATAAAGCAGGGACAGACCGTAACCGAATCCCAGGGTTGCGCCGATGGCCTTTATCTTTCCTTCCCTACCCTGATGGCCATCAACCTGGAAGGCAACGAAGAAGGAACTCCCCAGGGCCTCCATCCCGACCCCAATCCCAAGTACAAAAACCAGCATTTTCAGGCCGTGTGAATAGCCCTGCCAGTGAACGAAAAAAAGCATGCCGAGGCATTCACAGGCTAAAAGCATACCCTTGAGCATGCTCACTTGAAGCAGAATGTCGCCCTGTTCATTCTCTTTACGCACCAAAAGAGGCACCAGGTGCTGGTTCAACCCGAATTCGGCCACGAATAGAAGGATCTGCCCCACGCTCAGGGCCAGCATGAATTCGCCGTAGGTGGTCGTGTTGTGCCTGGCGAGCGAAATCATAAAGAGGGCCGCCAACGTTTCTCTGACCCAGTGAGCACTCAGGAGATAAGCGAATTTTCTAAGAACCCGATGCGAGGGTTCTTGGTGGTGAACAGACACTCCCGGCATAGTTTCGGTCATTTGCCGCAAGCCTGCTGTGATGTCCTCGTCATGACCAGTTGGATGGTGAGGCCCTTATTCGTGGTCAATGTGCCGACTATCCTGCCTTCGGAAGTAAGATGTCCCGTGAAGGTGTAACCGTCGCTATGGGAAGCCTGTATCGTGTTTTCTTTGAGTATGCCCGTGAAATGATAGACCGCATTGTTCTGTGCTTCGTACACAATGAGGAACCCGCTGACAGCCTCATTCATATTATCCACATGGGCCGTTATGTCCGTAAACATATATCGGGCTTGCCACGTGCCGCCGATGTCGACCTGTGCGATTGCTTGCGAAGCAAAGACAAAGACCAGGATAAAAGAAACCGCCAATTTCCTGAGGGTCATCGCTGATGCATTTCCTTTTTAAGTTTAAAGCCGATTCGGAGATCCCGCTGCCGCCATTTTCCTGTCCGGCTTTATCGAGCCGTTTTACGATCTCTCCCATGAAGTATGCCAAACGCTCCCGCGGCGCCGTCAATTCCCATCTCCTATGTGCTGCACGTATCCCTCTTGAGTTTTATGGTGGAAGCGGCAGGGATATGTGAAGAGGTGATACGGGTAAAACCGGGTTTTGTGAGACATAGTAGAAAATCCAGTGCAGGTATACGTAATACCTGGCAAATGCGGCCTGCTACCCGAAAAATGCAGCGCAATACACCGGATATCGGCTGCGATGTCAAACAAAATACTCAAATCATCTTAAACCTTCAAAAATAGAAGGCGGCCATTAGAAATCGCAGCCTGTTTTATTTTGGGCGTCGGAAGTCTATCGGCACCAGGGGCATTTCCTAGGCCGGCTCGCCACCAGACCGATTATCGTCTTCAAAGGTACGATAAGTTTTCTCTTTTTCCAACTTAATTATGGCATTATACATTATTTTGGCCCTGCAGGATGCAATTGTCCAGAGATCAACCTTTTCCCTTCGGGCGCTTGCGTGCAGTTTTTCTTATATTCCTCCTGCTCTTCAGGATCAGCATGAGCGATTTTAGGTCCTGGCTTGCACAGGCGAAATCCAAGTTGTCTGAAAAGGCGCCGGGTCTGCCGGACTTCCAGGGTATTTGAAGGAATTGGTGGAATCAGCGGACAGAGCGGCGATTTTAGATTTTAGGGTTTTATTTTCCTGATCGAGTTCGAGGAGCTTGCCAACGGTGGGGTCTTTCCCGGAATAATAGAGCCGCCCGGCTTCCGGGAATTGCCAACTCAGGATCAAGGTCGTCATTGCTCTTATTGAATGTTTTGTGAAGATGACGGTACTTTTGGATCCAGGCTTATGCTATATAAAAAAGTTTCATATCAGGTGCTCTGATTCGATTTGGCCGAACCAGAATCCTGTTTTGAACTCCAGGCGACCTATGTAAATAGTGCATTGCGCAAAATGGGATACTGGGATGCTTAAAAAGAGAAAACAGAAACGGACCCCGGAGAATAGTGCGTGTGCGCGATTAGCTTGAACGACCCGGCGTGTATTGGTGTAGACTTCGTTCCTCTTCTGCCCGGCGGCGACAACGGGGGAGCTAAACTATTGTCATTGGAGTTGGTGAGGAACTTGGGCCGGATTGCTTCGAAGTGGCAGTTTGTTCTCCTCGCTTCTGAGAAAGGCCACGATGAACTCGCTGTCCTGGAATCCCAAAATGTACGTCGCCTTTGCGTCTTACAAAATGGGACATCCAAGTCTTCACCACCCCGGAGTACCCGGATGAGAGGCTGGTTGTACGGCGCGCTGAGGACGATAATGTCTCGTGCAATGGGGAAGAGATTGGATGATGCGCTTACGAGAGCTGCCCGCCATGTG
>Ga0181530_10007794_pt1 | contig 10046 bp, 11 predicted proteins | sample PEATcosm2014_Bin_42_FD_119769 | JGI IMG/M metagenome (GOLD analysis project Ga0181530, IMG submission 119769) | Peatland microbial communities from MTU Mesocosm Facility, Houghton, MI, USA - PEATcosm2014_Bin10_60_metaG | ecosystem: Environmental > Terrestrial > Soil > Wetlands > Peat | place... | reverse complement strand
TCATATCGATGGTCTTTTCAAAAGACAAGCGGGTATCGGCACCAAGGTTAATTTCAATTTTGAACCGCTCACCGGGTTCGTTTGACCCCGGCACTTTCTTTAACCCTGCCATGTCGGCCAACCATTTGCCGGCCTCTACAGCATGGTTAAGAGGTTCCTTAGGGTCGATCATGCGTGCATAAATATGGGGCATTGCCGCTTCAACTGCCGCGGCAGCTTCTAGCTGGGTTCGGGCCACCGTGTTGAGAGCACTTTGCCACTCAATTCTGGCTGCATCCACAAGCTTTTGAAAGAGTTCATCTTGTTTAAGCTTTTCGTAAGTGTCTGTGGATACCTTAAAAGTAGCCAATATGTCCGCTTCCTCGCGGAGCCCTAAGGCAGTCTCGCGCGCAAGACCGGTAACGATGTACGGGGTTAACGGTGTCTCAGGTTCTGGTGTGGTAAGTGATTGATCCATGGCTGCTCTTTCCTAAAGCAGTTTCATTAACAGGTTGCTACTTATGGCCGATCTAGGACAAGAAGGTGTATTGCAGGTAATACCTGAAGCGGTTTTGCAAGCCCAGCAACAGCAAAAAGCAACTGCTCTTGCCCAAGCTCAGGATGCGGCCAAGAACAACGCCCAACAGGATGTTTCAACGCTGGTCTCCTATGTTAAAGGCCAGTACGAGATCATGCGAAACCACCGGAATATACAAGCCGGCTGGTCCGAACGTTTGCTTATAGCTCTTCGAGCCTACAATGGACAGTATGATGCCACGAAGCTCCAAGAAATTCGCATGTGGGGTGGCTCCGAGCTTTATATGCGGAGCATAGCACAGAAATGCCGTGCCGCTAGTTCACTTCTTCGTGATATTTATCTCGGCCCCGACCGCTGCTGGGGACTCAAACCCCCTGTTGCTCCTCCTATTCCGGATGATGTAACTCAGAAAATTGATCAGTTAATGCAGACTGAGGCACAATTTGTCCAGCAAATGGGGGCACCGCCACCTTCACCGCAAGATTTGCAAAGTAGAAAACGTGCCCTTTTAAGTAGTGCTTTTGAGGCTGCAAAAAAGAAAGCGGCTGATGAAGCCAAGACTAGCGAAGATAAGATAGATGAAATCTTGCTAGAAGGAGGGTTTTACGATGCCTTGGCCCAGTTCCTTGTTGATCTTCCAGTGTTCCCTTTTGCTTGCATTAAGGGACCAGTGGTTCGAATGGTTCCGACTATCACTTGGCCTCAGCAGGGGCAAAGTGGCGTACAGCCCGACCAAAGTGGCGCACAGCCCGGCCAAAACCAAAGCGGACAACCTACAATTCAGATGAAGGCCACGCTGACGTGGGAACGGGTGTCACCGTTTGATCTATGGTGGACGCCTGGCGTGGCGTCTATCGAGAACGCCAGCATTATCGAGAAGAGCCAAGTCACGCGAGCACAACTGAATGAATGCCTTGATCTGCCTGGATATAATCAGGATGAACTTAAGGCGGTACTTGATGAATATGGTCGTGGCGGCTTATATGATAACTGGGACTTGACTGATGCTGAGCGTAGTGTCCTTGAAAGCCGGGAGAACCCAGCATGGAACCGGTCAGCGCTTATCTCTCAGATGGAGTTCAATGGGAACGTCCAGGGGCGTGTGTTGCAGGATTACGGACTTGCTGTGGCGGACGAGCTTCGGGATTATCATGTTCAGGTTTGGCTTATTGGTTCGCACGTAATCAAAGCCCAATTGTCCCCGTCCCCCCGTATGCGGCATCCCTATTTCATAACATCATTCGAGAAGGTTCCAGGGACACCAATCGGTAACGGTTTAACGGACATTCTTACGGACATTCAGGAAGCTTCGAATGCAACCCTGCGGGGTCTGATTAATAACTTATCTATCGCATCTGGGCCTCAAGTTGTAATAGATGATGATCAGATCGATCCCTCAGAAAACAGTGAGAGTTTATTCCCATGGAAAAGGTGGCATGTTCGGAAGAACCTGTTGTCCGGTACGACAAGTACGCGGCCCGGCGTGGAGTTCTTCCAACCTCAGGACAATTCCGACAAGTTGATCAAAGTTCTGGAATTTCTGGACAGCAAAGCGGACGACGTGTCAGCTATTCCGAAATACATCGGAGGAGCGGCCGGTGGGAATGCGGGGCGGACAGCATCTGGGCTTGCGATGCTGATGGGCAATGCATCGAAAATCTTACAGACTGTATCAGCGAACGTAGACCGCGAAGTAATGAAGCCGGCTCTCTTGCAATTGTTAGATTTGATCCTGCTCACCGACACCAGCGGACTATTAACCGGAGAGGAAAAAGTTAGTGTTCAAGGTGTCAATGTTGCAATCCAGCGTGAAACTCAGCGCCAGCGACAGCTTGAATTTCTTCAGGCGACCGCGAACCCGCTTGACCAGAAAATCGTAGGGATCAAAGGTCGCGGACTTATTCTACGATCAGTTGCTTCTACAATCGGCCTTCCGGGCGATGAAATTGTCCCGCCAGATGACAAGCTCGATCAAATGCAACAAGCCGAAGAGGCTCAAGCACAGAACGCCGGGGCAATCGAAGCTATAAATAAGGGGGTCGATGCTGGTGTTAAGGCAGGCGTCCAGCGGGTCACGACAGAGTTAACAGCCGCTGGTCTTGGAATGCAAGAACAGATGCCGATGGGGGCACCGACCCACATTGGTACTCCAGGAGGGCCTCCAGGTGGCCAGCCGCAACCCGGTGGTGCGCCGATGGGTCCAGGAGGGCCAGGACAGCCCGGTGCTCCTCAAGGCGCTCCAGCGAACGCGGCTCATGCAGCAGCACGGGCTCAGGGCGCTAAGCCTAGTCCATTAACCACACAACATTTAGGTCCGCAAACAGCCTTGATGGGAAACACAAAAGGGCCTAATGCTATTCCTGTGCAAGGAGGCGCAGGATGAGTTTTTTGAAACACTTCAACGAGACAAACCGGGGCTCCAATTTGCCGTTGTATCAAGCACGCGACCAAGTTGTAACACAGATTAGAGAAACCTTGTTAGAAGAGCAAGGTTTTCATTGTGCTGCTTGTGGGAAGAGTAATTCAGGCACCACGCGTCCATGGCATCTAGATCATGATCACAGGACAGGAAATGTTCGCGGGGTTTTATGTTACCGTTGTAATATCACACTTGGCTTCGTGCGCGATGATCCGTTTCACCTTATATCTTTAATCCAATATTTGGGTAAAACGCAAGGGTCATGTTTACCTACTCTAAGTCAAAAAATAGGACCCCGTGCCACACTTAGCGAGACTAGATAACGTTTTGTTTACGGTAGTACGCTAGAAGGAAAGTATGAATTTTGAGCCCAGTTTTTAGCGGGTTTAGGAGCGACGACTATGCCTAATTTTCAAATCCGGTCTTCTCGGTTTTATGACCTGAACACGCTAGGTCCTGTACTGAAACAGGTCGTTGATATCGTTAACGCCGGGAACCTTGGCGGTCCGACTGGGCCGGCTGGTGGCGTAGCTGGTACTGGTGCGACTGGTCCGTCTGGTCCCGCAGCAGTTACCGGTATTACGGGTCCGACTGGTTTCACGGGAAATACTGGTCCTACCGGTCCGAGCCCGGCTACAGGTCCAACGGGTCAGACCGGCCCGACTGGCGCTACAGGGCTCGCGGGCGGCTATACTGGCCCCACTGGGCCTTCTGGTCCTACCGGACCTTCTGCTACGGGTGTAACCGGTCCAACTGGTCCTGCGGGTGCCGCAGCCACTGGTGGTATTACTGGACCCACGGGTCAGACTGGTCCGACTGGTCCGATCCTTACGAACACGGGTCCGACTGGCCCAACTGGCCTTTATCCGGGTCCGACTGGTCCGACTGGTCTAACTGGTCCCGCAGGGCCACAAGGTCCCGCTGGTGTTGGTGCTTGGTTGTGGGTTGCTCCCACGTCCGATCCGCATATCCTTGGTGCGGGATGGAATAACGGTGGAACGCTCGTAGTGTCCGCTGGTTAATAGGAGCGTCCGATGGGTTTTAATATTCTCGCTTCCCGGCACTATGATAAATGGGGCAAGCACCGCGACGTTTTGAAGCAGGTTGTTGACATTTTCAACCTTGGTGGATGCACTGGTGGGACCGCTATTGGAGGACCCACGGGCGCTACGGGTGCAGCTAGCCCTACTGGGCCAACTGGTCCTACTGGTGGAACGCCTGCTAATAAAGCAGGTTTTACTGGTCCGACTGGCTTTACCGGAAAGACAGGTGCGGCAACTGGTCCGACTGGTTTAATGCCTACAGGTCCACAAGGACCGACTGGTCCGACGTTTGCACTTGCGCCAGTTGGTGGTCTCTTTGCTTCTTCGGCTACTGGCCTTCAGGGTCCAACTGGTATCCCTGGCACTGGTGGCACGTCTATGACCGGTGTAACCGGCGCGACTGGTCCGCAACCTGGTACGGGACCGACTGGGCCGACTGGTATTCAAGGCTGTTCCGGCATGCCTGGGACTGGTATTACAGGTCCGACTGGACCTACTGGTCCGACTACTGGTCCGATTGGCCCTTATGGTTGGACGGTTACAGGGGCGACTGGTGCGACTGGTATCACAGGTCCCGGCGTTTATGGGGCCTTCCCTGGCGCGACTGGTTGGACTGGTCCTCTGGCTCAGGCATATCAAGGGGATAACGGCCTTGACCCGAACCAGCCTCTGTCGCCTCCGGGCCCGACTGGTGGACTTTTCCTTCCCCCATTCTATGATCCGCACGTTGCCAATGCGGTATGGTTCAAGCCGACATATATTACGCCGAATGTGGGTAATTCACCACCGGCCCTTGAGCCGCCTATCGGGACTACCGGGATGACTGGCATCGGTAAGACTGGCACGGCCGGTCAGGTCGTTGTCCTCTTAGGAAGTTGGCAGATTTCCAGCGGTTAAATTAGTGCTTGACTTTTCCGATTGCGGAGAGTATCAGTAATCGATACTTTCCGCAACCGGAACATGGACCCCACCCATGGCTCAACGTATCTGTCTCAATGCCATCGTACGCAACGAACTTGCGAACCTTCCTCGCATGCTCAAGTCTGTCATTCCTCATATTCACTGTGCGGTAATTTGTGATACTGGCTCTACCGATGGGACGCCTGAGTTCTGCGAAGCTATTTTTAAGAAGGCTGGTTTACCTTGTAAGATTGTCCACACCGAATTTAAGGATTTCTCTCAAGCCCGCAACTTTGCACTCTTGGCTGCGAAGACGTGGCATCAGCCATATGACTACATTCTGCTGGTCGATGCCGATATGGAATTGGTGGCAGACAAGCCTCTGCCACAGTTGACGGCTGATGGATACTCGCTCATTCAGCGACAGGGTGGACTGGCATATTACAATGTACGGTTGGTGCGAAAGGACAGCCCGGCGCTCTATCATGGTGTGACCCATGAATATATTGGAGTGAACAATCCCCCTCTTTTGAATGAATGGCACTTTGTAGATCATGCCACCGGCTCCAACAGACCGGAGAAAATTGAACGTGACACACGCCTCTTGGAAGGCTATCTTGCTACTCACCCTGATGATGCCCGCTCTTTGTTCTACTTGGCCCAGACCTATAAGGATGCTGGCAAGTTTAAGGAAGCGATTGCGGCGTATGAAAAGCGCATCGCGGTAGGAGGGTGGGACGAGGAAGTGTTCCAAGCGCGGCTTAATGTCGCACGCTGTTATATGTCCATGGGTGACGAGGCGACTTTTATACTCAAGTCGCTAGAAGCGTATAACTCGCGCCCGAAACGGGCTGAGCCGCTGTATGATCTTGCCCACCATTACCGGTTGAAAGATAACCAGCAACAGACTGGCTGGCTGTTTGCAGAAGCTGGCTCCAAAATTACATACCCCGACGATATGCTGTTCGTGGAACAGTATATGTACGACTGGGGGTTCTTGGAGGAAAAGTCGATACTGGGGTTCTATAGCGATAAGACAAAGCCTATAGGCTTCGCAGCTTGTGATAAGCTTTCCCTTATGAAGGAAGCACCGCAGGGGGTGCGAGAAGGAGCCCGGACTAACCTGTTCCACTATCTCCGACCCCTCAAGGATTATGCATCGTCGTTCAAGACTAAGCGCATTCAGTATGCGGGTAAAGATAAAGGTTACAATGAGAGCAATCCATGTGTCACTGTCCATAACAACAAGATTTATCTGCTTTTGCGTACAGTCAACTACACGATAACGCCAGACGGTTGGTATGATATGCAGGGGGACACGTCCATCCGGACAAAGAACCATCTGTTGCAGCTTGATGATAACCTTGAGCCTACTGGTGGCATTCCTGTTCTCATGCCACTTGATTGGCCGGCACCACTTCGAACTAATGTAATGGGCTTTGAAGACATGCGAATTTTTTCATGGAAAGGAAGTTTGTGGACCCTTTCATGTTGTCTAGAGCAAAATGAAGAATACTGGAGGGATCAATGGTTTGCCCATCTCAATCTTGACGGGCAACTAGGAAGCGCACGGCGCATTGATGTTCTACCCAAGCAGAATGAGAAGAACTGGATGCCGTGGATCGATGGCTGTATTAAGTGTGTTTATAAGCCGGGTGTGATTATTGACGTGTTCGGAAACAAGATCGTTGAGAAGCCGACCACCCAGCAAATAGATCACTTCAGCGGTAGCTCCCAGTTGATCCCATTTGACGGCGGCTATCTTGGTATGGTACACGAAGCCTGGAAATCTCCAGTCACCGGTAAACGGTTCTATCAGCACCGTTTTGCTTACTTTGACAGGGAAGCTATGCCGGTTAAATATAGCATTCCTTTCTACTTCAATCAGAAAGACATTGAATTTGCTGTAGGTATTGCAAAGCATCCTGATAATGATGAACGGATTATCGTGTCCTATGGCGTGCTTGATCGGGAAGCATGGATTGGTGAACTGCATGCCAATGATGTAAGGAAGGTATTATGGCAGGAGTAAAGGTTGTAACGGGCTACATTCCAATCCCTGGATTTCATCGTGCCGATGAATATAAGGCACTAGGGGAGAAGCTTTTTGAAGCTATCATGCCGCATGAAGCATGCGTATTCGATGACGAGCGCCAGAAGTGGGAAGATACATGGCTTGCGCAACAGGTTCGATCAATTGGGAATGTAACTCATTCTGTTGCTGATAATCCAACTAAGAACACTTTAGCTTATCATGCGGTTCAACATAACAAATTCGCATGGCTAGCTACCGCTGCTGAGAATGATGATAGTCCAGCCGATATGTATGTTTGGATAGATTATGGCATTTTTCATCTTCCTGACTTGACTGCTAAAGTGGTTAGTGACTATTTGAAACGGGCCCAAGATTATCCAATTGTCACGATGCCCGGATGCTGGCCGAAGCGAAACGAAATTCCCCACGATAGTCCTTGCTGGCGGTTCTGTGGTGGCCTTATGGCTGTGCCACGTACGCTAGTGAAACCATTCACGCGGTTCGCTATGGCGACTGCGCTCCGACAGATTATGACTACTCGAAATATTGAGTTCGAGGTTAATACGTTGGCAAGGGTTGAACTTGGTGGTCAAGTACCAATTCAGTGGTATCAGGCGGACCATAATGCCTCCATGTTTACAGGTGCTCCATGAGCAAAGAAACGCAACGACGATGGAGACAGGCTAATCCTGAAAAGGAAAGAGCTATCCGTCAGCGATCATATATAAAAAACAAAGAGAAACGAAATGCGGCTGATCGGGCTTATTATCGGGCAAATAAGGCTAAAGTAGCTAAAATGGTGGCGGCGCGCCGTTGTCTCTGGCAATATGGAATTACTTTAGAACAAAAAGCCACCCTTCTTGCCGACCAAGGGGGTGTTTGTGCTATTTGTAAAAGCCCTCACCATAGAGACCGGGACTGGAACTTAGATCACGACCACAATAAGAAGAAAGGCGAGCCCGGATTTATTCGGGGCGTTCTATGTCGCCACTGTAACATGTGTATTGGTCATGCTTTGGAAGACCCCCTACGTCTTCGTCTTGCAGCAGAATATTTGGAGCGTCAAAGATGAGCCGCCCTCTTGTAGTTACCGGTTGGACGGATTTAGGGTTTAAGCCTCGTCCTGAGCAGCCCGCTTGTTTGCCACAGGAAAAATATGAAATCCTGCGAGATGGTCTTGTGGAAGCGGTGGGAGTGGGAAACATTCACAACTTCTGGGAATACCCATACGAAGACCTTTGGGTGCCGAAGGAGTTTGATCTAACTACGTTGCGGCCGGATACACCTACACCGCAGGACCGGTTCGCGGATAGTTGGCAACACTTGCGCTGTAACGCATGGCAGCATGAGCGTACGACGTTCGCCATGAAGGCAATGAAAATCCACCCTGATCGTGACGTGATGATATGGCTTGATATCGGCATTCTCAAGCAGGGGTTCTGGAAGAACAACCCAGTTACAAAGGAAAGTATCACGCGGTTCTTTAATCGGGTGAAAAATACGCCCGGTATGGACATTATCCCGTTTCCTGGTATTCTGGATAAAGGCCCGGTGTATCCAGGTTTGAATTGCTGGCGTTTTTGTGGTTCGACCCACATCTGGCCTGTGAGGTTCCTACCACAGATTGATAAGACATACAAAGAGCAGCTTCGCGGATGGGTTGAACGCCACCATACCCTGCCGCTTGATCTACCTATCTGGGCACTCACCGAACAACTCAGTGGCTTACCATTCAAATTTTATCAGGCGGAATATGATGACACACAGATTTCTAATTATCGATATGGGAGTTTTTCATGAGTGAAGATTTACTTAGCCAATTGGCTCGTAAACACCAAACGGACAAAGGTGGCAACCATTTAATGTATGGTGGTCAGCCGAGCACTACCTGCCACAATTACACTCCGATATACCACAGGCTATTTGAAAGTTTTCGGCTGGAAGCCAAGAACGTGCTAGAAATTGGCGTGAATGCCGGTTCTAGTCTTCGGATGTGGCGCGATTATTTTCCTTCCGCCCAAATCGTTGGTTTGGATATTCGGCCAGAAGTCCTGTTTCAGGAAGATCGTATCCGATGTATCCAGGCGGACCAGAACAACTTTGTATCCCTATGCCGAGCTATTGAACAGCTCCCTGCCCACCTGGAACTGTTCGACGTGATCATTGATGATGGCTCCCACGAGCCTGAACATCAACTTACATCTCTTAAGACCCTTCTGCCTCTTGTGAAACCGGACGGCTACTATATTATCGAAGACCTGGGGCCAAATTTCAGCCACAGTGAAAGTCTTTACCATGCCGTTCCTGAGGGATACACTCAGGAGTGCATCCCGGTTTATGGTGGTATTGGTGGAGCAGCCGGCCGGGAATGGCTTTTTGTAGTCAAGCGTTTGTAACATTCCATTAACGCTGGGGTGCTACCTGTGTAGCGTGTACACACAGGAGCATTTCCATGGTTGATTGGACCAAAAAGAACGCTGGTGGCGGCAACGTCGATATCGGCATGAAGACCCCCGCGAGTGCTGGCGGCCCCAAGAGTGGCGTCAGTGAAGCCGGTGGCGGGTACAAACTTCCCAAAGGCAAGACTAATCGGTCGTCTGAGGCTTCTGCCATTTCGTCTGATAATGGCGGTGGCACTGACGAGAAGTTCGCCGTAGGGGGTAAGACCCCGATGTTTGGCGAGCAGAACGCCGATGAACAGGCTCCCGGCACGACCCATCACGATACAAGCCCGGAGACGGGCCCTGGTGACAAGTTCGCTTCTGGCGGAACCCAAAAAATGTTTGGATATAGCCCGAGTGTACCAGCCCGTGCTGGTATTACAAGTGCCCGCTAATGCGTGGGGGTCCTGGTGCTCCAAGGGCGCCTAAGCCGCGTCTCCAACGGACACCGCGGCCACCTCCTCGTTTTCCTCCGCAGATAACGCGACGGGATTATGCTAAACCTGAGACTGGTGCTGAACAACCACTTGGTTTCGCCGAAGGATCGAAGTCTGGGTTTGGCCAGACTGGACTTACTGGAGAAAGTTAATGGCCCTGAAACGGCACCTCACACCAATTGGTAAGGGCGGTATTACCATGCACAAGGGGAAAGGATCGCATCCGTTTCCTCCGCAGCCAAAACCAGGAGCTT
>Ga0181530_10007793_pt1 | contig 10046 bp, 6 predicted proteins | sample PEATcosm2014_Bin_42_FD_119769 | JGI IMG/M metagenome (GOLD analysis project Ga0181530, IMG submission 119769) | Peatland microbial communities from MTU Mesocosm Facility, Houghton, MI, USA - PEATcosm2014_Bin10_60_metaG | ecosystem: Environmental > Terrestrial > Soil > Wetlands > Peat | place... | reverse complement strand
CGCCAATCCGCTGGTCGCGCTGTTGGCCCGGCAAACCGGCGCGCCGATCCGCGGCATGCGCGTGGTGCGCAATCCCGACGGCAACAGCTTTTGGGGCGAGATCACCGACGAGGTGAAGCCCGCACGTGACGCCGAAGGCAATTTCGACGTTGCCGGCACCATGCAGGCGGTGACTTCGGTGATCGAAAGCTGGGTGCGCGAATATCCCGAGCAATGGCTGTGGCTGCACCGCCGCTGGCGGTGACGACCTGCTTCGCGACCGCGGCCAAAACGCGCATCGCTCAGTGCAAGCTGCTGTCGTCGATTTGCGATGCCAGCCCATGGGCCGGTCGCAAACGTCATATCGGCGTTGCAGCGGAATTCCCGCCTTGCTTGTGACGCGAAAGACAAATCGACCAGAATAACGCGCAATCTACAGAAAGGACATGGGCCAAGCCTATCCAAAACCGCGAAGTCAAATAAGGTGACCACTTAGTGCAGATTCGTCGGCGGAGACGTATGCGCATGTTCGGGGGCATTTCCAGTCAAGATGACTTTATAAGATCGCGTGGGATACCGACGGTCGTCCGCGCATGCGCACGCCGTCAGGTTATCGCGGGGATTGCGGTTGCCGTGTCGATGTTCGCCGCGGCCGGGGCGCAGGCGCAGAATTGCGTGGTCCCCACAAATCCTAACATCCAGAACCTGCCGGGGATTGGTTCTTCCCCGGCGTCCGTCACCAGCATGATCCAAGCGGCGGTCACGGCCGCCGACACTGCCTTTCTGACTCAGAGCGAGGCTTTTATCGGGAGCCCAGCTAATCCGGGGCCCAACCAGCAAGGCGGCGGCGTCTGGGTCCGTGGCGTCGGGGGCAACGTCAACATAACCAGTAGCACCGCTACTGTGGTTTCGTCGCCGGGTGGTGGAGGGGTTCCAGCTACTTCCTCACCGGTGTCCTGCGCGCAGAAGGTAGATGAGAGCTTTGCGGGCGTGCAGTTCGGCGCGGACACGGCGAGGCTGAACGTCAACGGATGGAATCTCCACTTCGGGGCCACGGCAGGATACCTGGGAACGAACGCCAATCTGGTCGGCGGTGCGTTCTCGTATCTCGATTTCACTGGCTTGACCGCCGGCGGCGGGCCATTCACCAGCACGACGCAGGCACCATTCTTCGGTGCCTATGCGTCCGCCACCTACGGTGGATTAGCGATCAATGGGTTGTTACGGGAGCAGTATTACCAAACCAATATGAACGCACCCGGAGCAAATATCTTTGGCCAGAACATCGACGCGCACGGCACCTCGTTTAGCGGTTCGGTCACATACCAATGGCAGGTGCCCGACTCCAAGTGGTTTGTCGAACCGTCGGCCGGAATTATCATATCGCGCATAACGGTTGATCCATTCAATTATCTGACCGCGGGCACCCTGCCCGCTGTGCCCCCGGGCGACAGAATCGGCGGGACCCTGCAGTTAAACGACATCAACAGTGAGATCGGCCGCCTCGGCCTTCGCGTCGGCACGACGATCGACGCGGGCAATGTGGTTTTGCAGCCCTTCGGCGCGGTGAGCGTTTGGCACGAATTCGGCCCAAATATAACATCGACCTGGACGAGTTGCCCCGGCTGTATGTTTCTTGGAGCGACGCCAACCACTGCCACAGCGACGTCGGCGACCACGACCTTCGGAACCTACGGTCAATACTCGCTCGGCATCTCCGGATTGCTTGTCGGCACCGGATGGCTCGGATTCGCTCGCGTCGATTACCGCGATGGATCCAATCTCCAAGGTTTGAGCGGAACCGGTGGGATTCGCTACCAGTTCTCGCCGGAGGAGGCGACAAGGGGCGTCATGCCGGTCAAGGCGCCTGTTTACAAGGCGCTGGTCATGCAAGCGGTGGACTGGACCGGATTTTATGTCGGCGCTTTCGGCGGCGCCACGCTGGGCAGGGCCGATTGGGGATACGCCGGCGGCGAGGTCAGTCCGCATGTCGGCGGCTTCATCGGCGGCGGCGATATCGGTTATAATTACGAGACCGGCCTGTGGGTGCTCGGCGTCGAAGCCGACCTCGGCAAGACCAACACGAATGGCGGCACCGGATGCGGTCCTCTTAATTCCGCGCCACCCGGACCGATGTTCGAGATGTCCTGCAACGCATCGGTTAGCTGGCTCGGGACCGCAACCGCACGGGTCGGCTATACGTGGGACCGTGCGCTGCTTTACGTCAAGGCCGGTGGCGCTTGGACTGACGAGCAATTCTCAGCCACCTGTAACTATGGCCCGCTGAACGGGCCGCAAATCGCACTGGGCCTGCCGCATTGCACTAACCCAGCGAGTGCAACATCCAACGGTTTCACGGCCAGCACCAACCGCGGCGGCTGGGTGCTCGGCTATGGTGTCGAATACGCGCTCACGCACAACTGGTCCGCCAAGGCCGAAACCGACTATATCAGCTTCGGCGACACCTCGGTGAGCGCATCCGACGGCAGTGCCCTCAACGTCGGCATGCACCTGTGGCAAACAACGATCGGTGTGAATTACCGCTTCAATCCCGGTCCGGTCATTGCCAGTCCCTGACGCGGCGTAATTCCAGACCGTGATCCAATTCAATTGAATTGGAGCACGGGGTTCTATCGCCAGCCCTTCATCGGCCATTCGAGCTTGCTGGTCGCCCGATCCGCCGGCCAGACCGAGACATATTCCTTGCCCTTGAGCTGGATCAGGAAGGTGGACGCCAAAATATTCTGGCCGGTGTCGTCGAATTTTACGCCGTTGTAGCCGATCATGAGCTGATCGGGTTTCAGGTCGGTCGCTTTGAGCGCCGCCTGGATCTTGTCGGGCTCGATCGAGCCGGCACGGTTGATGGCGTCGGCGAGCACGAAGAAGCCCTGCATCCAGCGCGCGCTGGTGTCGTCAAGATCGCGGCCGTATTTGGCCTTGAACATCTGGTCGACGATGTAGCTGTTGTCGCCCGGCTTGCCGATATCGAAGGCGCTGCGGTTGACCGCGCCCTGGGCCAGATCGCCGACATTGGGAATGAAACTCGGATCGGAGAAGCCGGCATCGTCGCCGATGATCATCGGCGGCAGGTAGTCGAGATTCTTCATGGTCTTGAAATAAAGAATAATGTCCTGGGTATAGCTGATGAAGATCACCACGTCGGGCTGCAGGCTTTTCAGCTGCAGCACCTGCGCGGAGACGTCGGAGCTGTTGGCGTTATAGGCGATCTGCGCCGCCACCTTGATGTTGGCGGACTTGGCGGCGTCGAGCACGCTGGCGGAGACCGAAGTGCCGTAATCGGTGTTCTCGTTCACGACTGCGATGCTGTCGATCTTCTTGCCGGATTTCTTCAGCTCGTTGAGGAAATCGGCATAGGCCTTGGCGAAATCCGGCGCGAACGGCGTGGTGCGGAACGTCCATTTGAAGCCGCGGCCGGTGATGTTGGCCGCGACCGAGTCGGCGACCAGATAGGGCACGCCCTGGCGCTCGGCGACCGCGGTCGCCACCAGCGACACCGAGGAGTGGTACGAGCCGAGCATGGCGGCGACGTGGTCCTGGGTGATCAGGCGCACGGTCTGCTGCTGGCCGACCTGCGGATTGCCCTGGTGATCGGCCTCGTCGAGTTCGATCTTGGCACCGCCGAGATTGGGCAGGCCGGCGGTTGCGCCGAGCGGCAGGTTTTTCAGCTCGGGATGCGCGGTGTTGACGATCTCGGCGGCGAGGTTGACGGCGTCCTTGGCCGACTGGCCGGCGCTCGCCGCGTTGCCGGTCAACGGATAGATGACGCCGATCTTCACGCTGTCGGCCGCCTGCGCCGCGCCGCCGATGGCGACCGCCAGCACTGCTGCGGCGATGGTCCCTGCCTTCATTGTTCTCTCCTTGATACGAAGCTTTGTCGCGCTCAAGTGTAAGAGTATATCGCGTCTATAACGCACCGTATCGGATAAATTCGTCGGCGAAATTTAGATCAATTGGCCGGTTGCCAAAACCAAATTGTGAAGACCTCTCGGCCAATTTCCGTATCGCTTGCACTGCCGAAGCAACGAGAAGTTTCCCAGCCAGTCGCGGTGCGAAACACGGAGGATGCAACGATGAAATCTCTCAGTACGAAGCTCGTTTTGTCTGCCCTCGGCCTTGCGCTGCTCGCGGGCCCCGCCGTTGCGCAGCGGCCCAATCCGTACCTGGCCGATCAGTACCTGCCCGACCAGTACCTGGCCGATCAGTACAAAGTGATCGTTCGCGGCCACATCGTGGGCGCCGATCCCGACGCACAGATTCGGTCCCAGTTGAGCCGCGAGTGGGATTCTCGGTACGGCGAATAAGCCGTTTCAGGCGGCGCACGCCTTGGGAGCCCCGGACCTGGTCCGGGGCTCTTCGCATTTGGTGCAGGTCACGGGCGTCGGTGATATCGTTTCCATCTTGCAGCGACCGCGATCCAATGGCGGCGCGGCATGCAGCGGTCTCCCAGGGACTGTGGCAACGGAGGAAAACGCGTGCCGGAATCAGAAGCCTTCGACTTCATCATCGTGGGAGCCGGCAGCGCCGGCTGCGTTCTGGCCGATCGGCTCACCGCGTCGGGCCGCCATCGCGTGCTGCTGCTGGAAGCGGGCCCCGGCAACCTGCATCCGTGGCTGCATATCCCGCTCGGCTTCGGCAAGCTGTTCAGCGATCGCCGCTACAATTGGTGCTACGAGACCGTGCCGCAGCCCGAATGCCACAACCGCAATGTCATTGCGCCGCGCGGAAAGGTTCTCGGCGGCTCGAGCTCGATCAACGGCCTGATCTATATCCGCGGCCAGGCGGAGGACTTCGACTATTGGCGGCAGCTCGGCAATGCCGGCTGGAGTTTTGCCGACGTGCTGCCCTATTTCCGCAAGGCGGAAAACAACGAACGCGGCGCCGACGAATTCCACGGCGCCGGCGGGCCGCTCGGCGTCTCGGACCTGCGCGACCGGCATCCGCTCGCCGTGGCCTATGTCGAGGCCGCGGTGCAATGCGGTTATCCGCGCAACGACGATTTTAACGGACCGGTGCAGGAAGGCGCCGGCTATTACCAGACCACCATGCGCGGCGGCGTGCGCTCATCGGCCGCGCACGGCTATCTTAAGGCGGCGCGGCGCCGCGCCAATCTCAAGGTGGTGTCCAAGGCGCTCGCCACGCGTATTCTGTTTGATGGCCGGCGCGCCACCGGCGTCGAGTATCTTGCCGGTAACGACAAACGCAGTGCCCGCGCCAATGCCGAGGTGATCGTCGCTTCGGGAGCTTTCAATTCGCCGCAACTCTTGCAGCTTTCGGGGGTCGGACCGGCGTCGCTCCTGCAATCGCTGGGAATCCCGGTGGTCGCCGATGCTCCTGGCGTCGGCGACGATCTCAACGACCATATTTCAGGCCGCATTATCTTGCGCTGCAAGGACCCGATCACGCTCAACGACGCGGTGCGCAACTGGAGCGGCAGGCTCACCCACGGTCTGCACTACATCCTCACGCGCCGCGGCTATCTCGCCATCCCGGCGGTCTCGTCCGCGGTTTTCTTGCGCGCGCTGCCGTCATCGGGAACGCCCGATTCGCAATGCTCGATTTCGCTGTTCTCGGCCGGCACCATCGGCGGCGAGCTGTCGCCATACCCGGGCGTGACCGGCAATTGCGTGCTGCTGCGGCCGGAGAGCCGCGGCTACGTGAAAATCAAATCCGCCGATCCGCACGAGGCGCCGGCCATCCACCCGAACTATCTGGCGACGCAGAAGGACCGCGACACCATCACGGCCGGCGTCGCCGCGATGCGGCACATCTTTCAGGCGCCCGCCATGGCGCGCTACATCGCCGAGGAGATCGAGCCCGGCGCGCAATGCGACAACGACGACGAATTGCTCGATTTCATCCGCCGCCGCGGCTCCACCACCTATCATCCCGTGGGCACCTGCCGCATGGGCCAGGACCCCAAGGCCGTGGTCGACGAACGGCTGCGCGTGCGCGGATTTCAGGGCCTGCGCGTGATCGACGCCTCGATCATGCCGGCGGTCGTTTCCGGCAATACCAACGCGGCAACGATCATGATCGGCGAAAAGGGTGCGGATATGATCCTTGAGGATGCGAAGGCAGGACTTTCGGCGGCCGCCTGATCACCGTTTTAGGACTTATCCATCGCATTGTCCGCGACGAGCTCCGCGCCGTTGCTGTATCTCCCCGTATTCGAGTTAGCCTAACGCCTTCTGGACGCTGCCGTCGGCAAAGAGTGCGTTCGAAAAGCGTCCGCGATAGTTTCATGACCCATACGGCATAGGAGCACAGTGCTTTTGTGATACTTTATCCCACCTGACAGGGATGGAATCGTGAACGACCTGTCTTTTGGCCTCGCCAATCGGTGGTGATGATGATTGAACAACCAGTTGCTTTTAATTTGCCAAAGCCTTGGAGCGGCCAGCGGTTCGCGGTCGAGCGTTTCGGAGAGCTATCGTTTCTCGTAGGTCCAAACGGCAGCGGCAAGTCACGTTTCGCAGATAGCCTAAGAGCGGTGCTTCCGCACGCGCGGCTACTCGGAACAGACCGACTTGAAGGCATGTCGACCAGTATGATGCCATTTTATGGAGACCGTTTCGCCAGCGGTTTGCAGAAGAACCAGTTCGGCCAGTTTCGCCAGGCGGGGAACCTTGGTTCCGGCTTCGATGCCTTTATCATTCTCGAAGAACGTCCCGACATACGAGTGATCGTCGAGGCAACCTTAAGCTCGCTTTTCAACCGCGACATCATGCTCGAATGGGATTCCGGCAATCTCGTACCAAAGGCACGGCTGTCGCGAACCGGCGACTCTTACCGGTTGGACCGCGAGGAATGCCATGGCATTCGCGAGCTTCTGGTACTGCTCACGCATCTGCACAATGACCAACATGCCTTTCTGATCATCGACGAACCAGAACTCAACCTTCACCCACAGTTTCAGTCGTTCTTCATCCAGGAGGTCCGCAAAATCGCCGGGACGCACATTGCAGGCACGAGTCGCGAGGCGGTGTTCTTGATCACGCACTCGCCCTTCATTCTCGATCTCCGTACATTGAACGATCTGCAATCCGTGTTCTGTTTTTCCGCCGACCATACTCCGCCGAAATTCATTGCCTCTTTGCAGGAAGCTGAGCAAACTCGCCTAGTTTCGCTGATCCCAAGACTCAACGTCCATCACAAGCAGCTGTTCTTCGCCGATAATCCGGTTTTCGTGGAAGGTATTTCGGACGCGCAGCTCATTGAGGCCATACAGGAACGCCGCAAAACGTCGATCACTGCCGCAGGGAGTTGCCTAATTGATGTCGGGGGCTGTGAGGAAGTGACCAAGTATGTCGAACTGTGCCGTCACTACGCCAAAGAAGCATATTTTCTGTTCGATCTTGACAGCCTCTTCGCAGGCAGTCTTCGCCAATGTCTCCGCGTCGACGGAAGCATCGCTGACTTTCTTGCCAGTGTTGGGGTTGGCGGGGATTTCGCTGTTTACTGCGGAGCGCTCGACCGTGAGCTGACCGATGCTGTTAAGGACGTCGAGACGGCTGCGAATGCGCAAGACGTTGTCGCAGGCCTTCAGACTTATTTCCAGACGTTGCACGAAAACCCCAAGAAACTGGCGAAGCAACGCGTGGCCGTACTCATCGAGATCGCTGCGAACCGCGAGGCGCTATTACCGCTTCTGACCGAGCAGCGCGGCCAGCATCGAAGGACGATTGCGACAGGTCCAAGCGGCGCTTCGGACGAAGAACATCTTTCTCCTCGGCGGCGGCGCTTTGGAGCATTATTTGCCATCGTACTCAGGTGATCGGTATGCGTTGAGTGACGGCGCAAAGAAAACTGCGGTCGCTGCGGAGGTTGCCCTGCTTGCGACCGGTACGGTCGACAACTGTTTGGCGGATAGGTATGGCGAGTTATTCCGGTGCATCGAGGCGCTGCCTGCCAAGCCACCAGTCGATATCGAAAACGTCCTGCGCGGGTACGTGAGTGGATATATTCACGAGATGCAGGGGCTCGTGGTCAGTAAGCCCGATTGGGGCAAAGACCAAATCATTGCGCATTTTAACTCATCGCAGAGCGGCCTCGGAAAGCTGATTAGCCTTGCTGAATTCGAGAGGCCAAAGGACGGCGAATTCCGAGCCGTATTGAAGATCGCAGGGCCGCAGCCGCGGCTTGTGGATGTCTCTCATGAAACGAACGCTGGCATGCGACGTTTCGCGTTCCGGTCAGAGGCCGAACCTATTGCGCTCACTGGCGGCTCGTGAATTGCCCCGCCTCGCGATCAAGCTCGGTATTGCTCGTCACCAACCTATTCCATCGAGTCGACGACCCGACCCGGCAGGAGATGCGAGCTCCCGTCAGGACTTATCCATCGCATTGTCGGCAACCAGCTCCGCGCCGTTGATATAGCTCGCCGCGTCCGAGACGGCGAAGACGATGAGATTGGCGATCTCCTCGGGCGTGCCCCAGCGTGTATCGCGCATGCCTTGATTGCTCGACCACTGTGCGCGCTCGCGTGCGGCGTCTTCGGGGCTGAGCTTCCGCTTGGCCATCTCACGTTCCCATTTGGCGAAACGCTCCGGCGTATTGATGAAGCCCGGGATCACGCAGTTGACGCGGATGTTGTGCGGCGCCAGCTCGTTGGCGAGCACCTTGGAAAAGCGTATCTCGGCCGATTTGGCCGGCCCCGTGCACGAGGACAGAAACGGCGGGTTGAGCGTCATGATCCCGGTCTGGCCGCTGACATTGACGATGCGGCCGCCGCCTTGCGCGATCATCAGCGGCACGATGCGCTGACAGATGCGGAATTGCGCGAAGAAATTGATCGCCATGCCCTCGACCAGCTCCGCGTCGGTCACTTCGAGAAACGGCTTGTAGGTGCCGGTGCCGGCATTGTTGACCAGAATGTCGATGCGGCCGAGCTTTTCGCCGACGATGCGCGGAATTTTTTCGATCTGCTCGACTTTGGTCACGTCGAGCGAGTGCGTCTCGATCTTCGTCTGCGTGGTCGCCATGATGTCGCGCGCCGCGTCCGCCAGCGCCGTTTCCCGGCGGGCGCAGATCAAAACCTTCACACCCTCCCGCGCCAACGCACGCGCCGTCTCGAGCCCAATGCCCTTGCTGCCGCCGGTGACGAGCGCCGTCTTGCCTGCGAGCCCCAGTTCCATTGCGCTAGCTCCTTTTACAAAAAACGTGCGCCACCGATCGGGCCGCGCCTGTCGCAGAAGCACTGCCGGAGAAAGATGTTGGGAGAAATCCCACGGCCGACAGGACCTTTGCGGACCATCACGCCAGGGCTATAGTAGCCGGCAAAAGCCGGAGACAACACGGCAAGTTACGGAAGCCAAGTTTTCAGGGAGGAAACCAAAATGTCGCTGACTCGTCGTCAAGCACTCAAGTCCGCCGGCGCCGTCGTTGTTGCAAGCAGTCTCGCCAAGCCCGCGATCGCGGCCAAAGATCCGATCCCGGTCGGCTATCTGCCGGCGCTCACCGGTCCGTCATCGTCCACCGGCGTCGGCATCAATCGCGGCATCCAGCTGGCCGTGAAGGAAATCAACGATGCCGGCGGCATCGACGGACGGCAGCTCGAACTGATCACCCGCGACACCCAAAGCGATCCGACCAAGGCGGTGAACGGCGCAGCCGAGCTCACCCGCGGCCAGAAGGTCAGCGTCGTGTTAGGCCCGGTCAATTCCGGCGAGTCGCTTGCCGTCGTGCCGCTATTGGCCCGCACCAACACGCCGCAGGTCCATCCCTGCTGGGTCGACAGCCTGACCGACCCGCAGAAATATCCGATGTGCTTCCGCAACGCGCCCACCAATCAGCAGATCGGCGGCGCCGCGAACCGCTATGTGATGGAAGTGCTCAAGCGCAAAAAGGTCGCGGTCATCAGCGACACCACCGGCTACGGCACCGCGTCCGTCAACGCCTATGTGCCGATGCTCAAAGCCAAGGGCGCCGACGTCGTCTATCAGGGCAATGTCGATGCCGCCAATCCGGATCTGAAACCCGAGCTGTTGCGCATGCAATCGGCGGGCGCGGAAGCGATCATGCCGTGGAGCGTGAATGCCGGCTTCCTG
>Ga0181530_10007784_pt1 | contig 10053 bp, 8 predicted proteins | sample PEATcosm2014_Bin_42_FD_119769 | JGI IMG/M metagenome (GOLD analysis project Ga0181530, IMG submission 119769) | Peatland microbial communities from MTU Mesocosm Facility, Houghton, MI, USA - PEATcosm2014_Bin10_60_metaG | ecosystem: Environmental > Terrestrial > Soil > Wetlands > Peat | place... | reverse complement strand
TTCTGGACGGTTCGAGGAGCGAACGCCGTCATTGCGCTCCGCTGCTGCCGCCACAGCCGCCGGTTTGAAGACTACTGGGAAAACCGTCGTTGACTATTGCCCCCTCCATGTCGCGCACCCGTTCCGGCGGGGCGTGCGTCCGGGCGGTTTTTCCTTTCAGCCGCGCCACCAGTTTGCGCGTGCCGGGGTTTGGATCCTGCGGCGGCGCGGGGGTCGTGGACACCATATCGAAGGCGGCATCGGCCGGCGAAACGATTTCCGCTTCCAGGGTGGCGTTGCCCTTGCCCGCCAATCCGGTATACCAGCGCCAGCGTGTAGACGCGCTCCAGGCACAAGCGGCTTTGATCGAGCAGGCGCGGGCCGATCAGCCGGTGCACCACCGGCGGCTGCGGCAGGGATCGGTGCGCACCAGCGATTGCAAGCGCGTGAATTCGCCCGCGGTGGCGATCAAGCGCGGATGGGCGGGGCGCAGCGTCGCCAGCGGGTGCTCGGGCGCGGCGATGGCAGCCAGCGCCGGCGCGGCGGCGGCCAACAGGAGGGCGGCGGAAAAACGGAGCATATAGTCCTATTGTGCCATTCCCCGAGCGACGGCCCCCTCGCGAATCGTGGGGCAGGATGGCATCCTGCGGACCGATTGCCAATCGGTCCAGCCGGGCGCAGCCCGGCCGGCAGGCGGGTTACCAACCCGCCGCAGGCTGCCAGCCTGCCCTACTTCGCCGGCACGCTGCGAATCGTGATGTTCTCGATCGACCACGTGCCCGGAGTCTGCGCGCGGTGCGGCGCGCGCGTGCCCTCGGCCATGCCGGAAAGCAGATCGGTCAGCGCATCGGCGGCTCCGCGGCTGCCGGACCTGGTGCGCAGTCCTTCGAATTCAAAGACGTCGGGCTGATCGATGGGGTCCTGGCTGGTCAGCAGAAAATACGTATCCACCCCGAATGGCTCCCCAATGCTGAAATCGTAATCCTCGCCGTCCAGAGGAATCATGGGATCGAATTTGGGCCGTTCGCCTGTTTGCGCGAACGGCAGGCGATTGCCCTCGTTGCCATGGCCCAGCACGGGAAAGAGCAGCGAGCCTTTGCCGAATTGATCGATGGCGAAAATATAAACCCAGCGCTGCGATAGCGCCTGCGGGTTCTTGAGGGCATCCGGGGCGGCGCTGAGGAAAAGCTTGTAGCGTTCGTTCTCCACCATGTCGCCGGACTGGCGGTTCTGCTTCGTCGCGGCATTCTGAAAAGCCAGGCGATAGGGGAAGGCTTCGCGGCTGGGCGGGGATTGCAATGTCAGCCAGCCATAAATGCGGGCCAGCAGCAGCGCTTTTTCGCGCAACGACGCGGCGGCGGCATCGCCCGCCTTGATCCAATCGCTGCGCGGCGGCAGGGGAAGGTTGCCTGGGCCGCCGGGGTTGACCCACCCTGGATTGACCCAGGCATACTCCAACTGGCCGGCGTTCCATCTTCCGTCGAGCCGGTATAGCGCACCCGCGGCGGGCTTGAGCTGCACCGGGCCGTCCAAATGCAAGCCCGCCATCAACTCGCTGGTGGGCGGCAGCAAAAGCAGGAAGCGCGCATTCGGCGGCAGCGCGCGGCGCACCGCATCGGCGGAGGGATCGGCGCCCAAATCCACGGCAGCGGCGGCCGCCGGATTCTGTTCCAGAATCCAGGAGCGGCCGTTCCAACTCATCACGCGCGTGGGATTCTCCGCGGCAATGTCCGGCAGCGCGGCCAGCTCCGCCGCCACTTTGGCAACCATGGCGTACGGCGCGGCGGGAGGCGCGTACACGCCCAGGGTGGACTGCGCGGGGACCACCCAGCGGCTGACGCGGAACACATCGCCCGCCGCAACCTCCCCGGCGCCGGTGGCGTTGGCGGTGGAAGCGGCCGGGCTGGAGGCGGTGATGCGCAGCTCCACCGGCGGCTGTTTCACGCTGGCCAGAACGCAATCCGCTCCCAGGCCCAGCGCCGTGCCGCCGCGCAAATGAACCTCCCGGCCGTCGACCGACTCCACCAGGATGGTAAGCTCGCTTCCCGGCCCAATGGCGTTGCCGAACAGGTCGCGCGCCGCGCGGCCCGCGCCGCCCATCACCGGCTGCTGCGGAATTCCGACGGCGTGCAGTTCGGCGCTGGCGCGCTCCAGCACGCGGCTCATGGGCTCGCCGGAGTACTTCAAGGCGCGCGCCAGCGCCCAGGTGAAGGCGCCGTGGGGGCCGTCGTCGGTATCGGTTTCGTGGGCTTCCTCGGTGGATTGGGCGGCGGCCAGGGTGAGCACGCCGGCCTTTTCGGGATCGATGGGTTGGCCGGTGCGCGGGTCCACCGTGGCGGCGTCGTTGGCCACCGGCTCGCGCAGCGGATTGACGCCCGTGGCGGCGCGCCGGCCGCTGTTGCTGCGCGCCTTGCCGGTCGCGTTCCATGCGCCGCGCGCCAGCGAACCGCTGTGGCAGCTATCGGCGATAAGCGTTACCTTCACGCCCTTGACGGCGGCTTTCCACAGGATGCGCGAGATTTCCTTATCGCGAATATCGGGCGTGTTGCGCCAGTTATCCGCCGGCACCAGGGTTTCGTCTTCCCCGCCCTGCTCCTTGCTGGCCAGGTTGCGGATGTGATTGCCGTGGCCGGAGTAATAAAAAATCCGGATGTCGCCGGGCTGCGCGTCGTCCACCAGGTTCTTCTGCATGGCGGCGAGAATCGCGTCGGCGGTGGCGTCCTGGTCGGCCAGCACCACGAAGCCGGTGACTCCCAGACCCTCCAGCACGGCTTGCATGAGCTTGAGGTCGTTGCGCGCGCCGTCCAGATTTTCGAATCGCCAATAGGTGGCATCGCCCTGCACCGGTGGGCGCGCCACGGTGGGAGGATGCGCGGCGCGCGTCAGGCGGGCGCGTTCTCCGGAATCCGGATTGTAATTGTCTATGCCCACCAGAAGCGCGCGGCGCGTTTGGCCATGCGCCAGAAGGGGAAGCAACAGACAAGGGAGAAATAGTACAAGAGGAAGCCGAAAGATACGACCGAGGCACATACCGGGCCAGTAACGACGATGATACCACCCCCCATACGGAAGTGGGCGCCGGCGCTCCCGTGGGGCAGCTTGGCAAGCTGCGGCCGATTGTGAATCGGCCCACCGCCCTCGTTCTTGCAGCCGCCGCGCAGGCTGCCAGCCCAATGTCACTTACTTTTCCCGGAACTGGACACCTGCATTAATTGTAGGGCGGACCCCCCGGTCCGCGGCCGACGCTCTCGTCGGCCTGCTCGCCTTTGGAAGATGCTGGTATGGTTGCCCCGGTGGCGGGACGAGGGCGTCCCGCCCGGACCAGGGGGTCCGCCCTACGACTTATGCCGCATTCCCATTCTTGGGAAAACCGGCACTACAATATCGGAGTGGGAGACGAAGCGCTGGGTTATCCAGCGGGCGGTTCACCGGCTCGATGAAATAGCGCTCGTCCGCAGCGAAGTGGCGTTGGAGCATTACAAGAAGATAGCGGCGCCGCCGGCGGCCAGTCCCGCCAGGAAGGCGCCCGTCAAGAAGGGCAAATTCGAGTGAAGCTTGGGCGTTGGGCGGCCGCGGCCATGGCGCTGGCTGGCGCGGCGCACGCGCAGGAGGGTTGCGCGGTATCCAAGGACCTGGTGGTACAGGCGCTGGAACTGGTTTCGTCCACGCCCTCGCGCGACGATCTGGCCAACGGCATCCTGCTGCTCAAGCAGGCCGAGGAAGCCTGCGACGAAAACGGCGACGCCTGGTATTACCGCGGCCTGTTCGAACGCAAACTGGGACAAGGCAATCCGCAATATTCGCTGGGCAAGGCGCGCGAGCGCAATTCACCCGCGCTCGGGGATGCCGACGATCCGTTCACCCTGGCCACGCCCGCGCGCGGCGTGCAGGCGGCGCCGCGCGAAGGACCCGCCGCGCCCGCTTCGCCGCGCGCGGCGCGCGACCTGCGCGACCCGGAAGTCAATCAGAAATGGGCCCTGGTGGTGGGAATCGCAAAATTCCAGAACCCCCGCTTGAACCTGAAATATACGCGCAATGACGCGCAGTCGGTTTCCGATCTGCTGCGCGATCCCGTATACGGCCGGTTTCGCGGCGACCACGTGCGCCTGATCGCCGACCAGGACGCCACCACCGTGAACATTCGCGCCGGCCTGAACTGGCTGGCCCGCAGCGCCGGAGCAGACGACCTGGCGGTAATCTACGTCGCCACGCATGGCACCGCGCGCGAGCAGGATATCGCCAATGTCAATTACATCGTGGCGTACAATACCGACGTCGAATCGCTGGATGGCCTGTATTCCACCGCCGTCCCCATGGAGGAGATTACCAACGTGGTGCGCACGCGCATCAAGGCGCTGAAAGTGGTGGTGATTCTGGATACCTGTCACAGCCAGGGCGCCATCGCGCAGACCGTGACGATTCCGGAATCGGTTTCGGCGCAGACGCTGGACCGCATCAAGGAAGGCACCGGCCGCATGATCCTGGCGGCCAGCCGCACCGAAGAGAGTTCCTACGAATCGCCCAAGTTCGGTCACGGGCTGTTCACTTACTATCTGCTGCAAGGGTTAAAGCAACAGAAGGACGCGCCCATCTCCGCGGTGTACCAATACGTGCAGACGCAGGTGGAGCGCGAAGCCGCGGCCAACGGATGGAAGCAGCACCCGGTGTTCCGCGCCAGCGACCAGTTGAGCACCGTGGTGCTGGGGATAGCGCCGCTGGGAGGAGTGGGCCGGCTGAACAACGGCTTGCCGGGCGCGAGGTGGGGCAGGCTGGCAGCCTGCGCGGCGGTTGGCTACCGCCGCCCCGCGGCAAGCGGGTTAGCAGGCTGCGGGTTGCCCACTGGGACTCTGGTACCATAAAGTTCAGGACCTTCTGCAAGGCCCCCGGAGGCAGAAGATGCCGGTAAACCGCCGCAACTTTTTGTGGGAAGCGCCTGCGAGCATTTTCGGCTTCAGCCAGCTTGCCGAACTGGCCATGGCTCAGAGTTCTCAAGAGCCTGCCGCAATCGACTCGCACGTGGTGGATTTCTGGGTGCACAGCATGGGACTCCCGGCCAACATGGTGGTGGGCGGGGAAAAAACCAAAGGACGCCAGGCCGCCGGCCCCAGCACCGATAATTTTGGCCGCGAACCGCTCTTTCTTCAGCACGACGTAAAGAAGGGTTCGCTCATCACCACCGATCAGATCGACCCCGCCCAGATGCTTTCGGGCGCGGATGTCAACCTGAGTTTCCAGATGGTGCGGATGCGCCTGAGCGAGGACGACAACAAGGTCTTCCGCAACTACCAGTCGGGCGGCATCTACCTGGATCTGCAACCCATCACGCAACCGGCGCAACAATCCGCGCTGGAGCCGCTGGCGGGCTTCGCGGCATCGCTCTTCAGCGCCTTTGGAGAAGCCGGCGCCGCCAAATCCGGCGGCAAAACGGCCGCCAAGAGCACCTCGAGCAAGGCCGCCGCGAGCCCCGCGCCGGGAAGCGGAGCCGCGGCGCCCGCCGGCGCTTCCATTCCCTTGCAGCAGGCCAAACAGGCCACCAGCGTGGTCCTGCCGGGAGGAGCCGGCAAAACTTCGTTCGCGATTTTCGCCAAGGACCGGCGCAAAACGGTTTTCGGCAGTTTCGTTTCGGTGTTCGCGACCCTGACGAACATGCCCATCTTCTCCTACCTGCCCATGCTTTCCATGCCGGTGGTGGGTCCGGCCACCTTGACCGCCATGCGCTCCCTGGTGGCCAATCTACAGGCCCACGGGGAGAGCCAGCAGTGGATCATGATGAGCCCGCCCATGGATGTGGCGACCACCAAGGAAGGCGCGCAGCAGAATCCCGACGCCCTGCGCTTGCCGGCCGGCAACTACGTGGTGATTCCCAAGGAACACTCCGACGCCATCAAGAATCAGTTGGACAACCTCAAGATCCTGGACGGATTCCTGGTGCCCAAGAACGCCGGACCTCTGGACGTGTATGACGCCTACCAACAAGCGGCGCCGGGGGTGAGCTATATCAGCCTGACAGTGGGCGCGCAGCCGGTCAAGAAATCGGCTAGCGGGAAATAAGCGATATGGGCAAGCTGCTGGCGGCCTTTCTCGCGGCCGCGCCGCTCGCGCTCTACGGCCAGGGCTTCGGCCAGGGTTTGGGAAAGCTCAAGAAATCCGTAGTCCTGGAGCGCAAACTTCCCGCCGCCGTGAAATTGCCGGGCCATAGCTTCAACGTCAAGGCGGCCGCCGAACGGCCCCAGGATGCCTGCCAGAAACTGGCCGCCGACAAGCTGCAATCGCTGGTGGAAACCAACCTTATCCGCTATAACGGCGAATTGCAGCTCAACCCCGACGCGCCCGATACGCTCATCACCCTGAGGGTGTTGAATTGCAATGCCGCGGCAACCCCGGAAAACTCGACGCTGCTGAGCGGCAAGAACAAAGGGCAGCAACAGCTCAACGGAACCAAAGTCAATGGCGTCCTTTCCATCGCTTACCAGGCGCGCGCGCGCGGCGGGCGGTTCATCGACGCCGAGCCGATCGAAATCAAGTTTCACCAGGAGTACAACCAGGTTTCCAGTACCATTGCCGAGACCAAAAGAATCGTCGGCAAGATTCCGCATCCCGGCGCCCGGCATCGCGAGGAAGAGGGCGAAGACCAACCGCGCACCATGGAGGATGTGCTGGAGATTCTGGCCAACCGCGCGGCGCAGCACGTGGCGGCGCGCCTGGTGAACACCAACGAGCGCGTGGAAGTGCTGCTGGCGCGCGGCAAGCTGGACGAAAACAATCGCTACGCCGAGGCCGGACAGTGGAGCAAGTTCGTGGAAAACCTGGAGACCATGCCGCCGCTGCCGGGCATGGCCGACGATGCCTACCGGCTCTACAACATCGGAGTGGGGGACGAAGCCCTGGGTTATAAAGCGGAGACCCCGGCGGCCGCCCGGCAGGCGTTCGAGCGGGCCGTGATTCAGTACCGCAAAGCCGGCGAGGCCAATCCGGACGAGCGCTACTTCATCGAGCCGGTAAACCGCATCGAAGTGGCGCTGGAGCATTACAAAAAGATCGCGCCGCCGGCAACCCCCGCCAAAAAGTAGGGGGGCTGACTCTTCGGCGCCGCCGGCTGACGCACGCGCACTTCATGGGGGCGCGGCCAGGAGTGGACATCCGGATCGTTCATGGTAGAATCAATCGTTCCCCCTTCCCTTATTCGTACTCAATTTCTATGCCAAATCAGGAAGCGAAGAAAGTTCTGGCGGTGGTCGGCGATTTGTTTTTTTCGGTCAAGCTGTCGGAAGCCGCCAAGCGTTTTGGACTGGAGCTGGAGTTCGTCAAAGAACCCCAGGCAGTGCTGGAAAAAGCGGCGCAAAAACCAGCCCTGATCGTGTTCGACCTGAACTTCGACGCGGTGCAGCCGCTCGACCTGATCTGCAAACTGAAGGCCGACGCCGGGACCAGGCCGATCAGCCTGCTGGGCTATTTATCGCATGTGCAGGCCGAGCTGAAGCGTCAGGCGCAGGAAGCCGGCTGCGACATGGTGATGGCCCGGTCGGCATTTTCCCAGAACCTGCCGCGGATTTTTAAACGCCATTCCGGAACCGTCGTCTAGCCCGGCAGGACAGCCTGCACTGGAGAGAGGGGAATTGCCACGCCGTCTTCCCGCCGCGCGTTCTTAAAAACCGCCGCGCCGGCGCCCATCGGCGCCTGCTTCGATCGCGGCGGCAACATCTATGTGGTGGAATGGGTGGAAGCCGGGCGGGTGACGAAGTCGCGGAAGGTGTAGTCGCAGCTTTTTTCGATTTTCCACACACTTCAAAATCTGCGACTTAGCTCCGTATATGGGAGCCCCGCAAGGCGCGCGCCGCAAGCCAGGTGCGACTCTGAAATGGGGGAGCAACCCGCTCGACTGTGGCGGGTTTGCAGAACCCCGATCCTTTATTTTCAACGTTGGATTTTTTAAACCCGCTCCAGTGTGGCGGGTTTGGAGGAGTGTGCTTTGAATCAATCGGCGAAAGAGCTCACGGCGGAGAGCGCCGAGTTGCTCGATCTGGGCGTCGTCCTGGGCCAGAACAACACGTTCGCATTACTGGCCGGACGCTGTTCCGCCGCGCAAGCCGCTGCCATGCGGCGCGTGCGGGAAGAAAGAATCTATAAATGCTGCAGCGGATCCTGGGAGGCTTTTTGCGGCGCGTATCTCAAGATCAGCCGCTCGGAGGCCGACAAACTCATTCGCCTTCTCGAGGAGTTCGGCCCCCGCTACTTCGAAGTGGCGCAACTGACGCGCATTTCCCCCGAAGCGTACCGCGCCATCGCCCCCGCCGTGGAGGACGGAGCCCTCCATCACAACGGCGAAGCCATCGAGCTCAACCCCGAAAACGCCGGCAAAGTAGCCGCCGCCGTGGCCGAATTGCGCCGTGCCGCGAACCTCCGCAAACCACCCCTCGAAATACACCTTCGCATCGAGCGGCTGCAAAAGCGCTGCTCTCTCCTGATTCTCGAATTCGAAGACATCGTCCGCAAGGAACGCTGCACCGGGCACTGGCCGGCTTTCATGGCCGTTTTCCAGCACGTCGAGAGCGAGCTTGGCCGCCTGCGGGAAGATTACGATATCGAGTAGATCAAAACATTGGGCCACGGAGGAACACGGATAAAACCCGGCCATCCGCGGCCCATGTGACGATACGTCAGCCGCGTGTGCTCCAGGCCCAGGCAATGCGGGAGCGTGGCTTGCAGATCGTGCACGTGGACTTTGTCCTTGCAGCACGTTCATGCACAGCTCGCCGGTCTTGCCGACGACCTACCTGCCTTTGATCCCGCCGCCCGCCAGGAACAGGCTGTAGGCCAGCGGATGGTGGTCGCGCCCGGCGCTATAGCGGATCCGGCGATGCCCTTTCCGCGCTGCTGCTGTGCGCGCCGGCCAAAGCCGAAACCCTGATTGTGGAAGGCCGCGTGGTGGTCGAAGGCGGCGAGCTGCGGACCGTGCCGCTGGACGCGGTTCTGCGCCGCCATCGCAAGGCGGCGGCCAGGCCGCAAGCGGCTTCGTAGAACCGTACCCAAACAGTTCGGCTGGCGGACCCTCTTGCCGATGTTTGCTCCGGGCGCGCCGCCGGATCTTCTGCGTAGGTGAGGGCCGGCATCACCGTGTCTGGCCCGAGCGAGCGATCCTGCTAGAATGCAATTGATGGCCAAGGCTTTAACGGCCGACGACATTCTTCCGCTGGGTGCGTCTTTGACGCCCGAGGAACGCGTACGCCTGCTGCGGTTGATTGCCTCCCCGCAGGGCGCGGACGCGCCGGTTTACGGTTCCGTACCACCTTCACGCGACGAGTTTTCGGCGGACGAAGATCCGCTCGCTTGGGACGCAGAGGGCTGGGAGGATGTGGGGTGAAACGCGGTGAGATCCGCTGGTATACGTTTCGACTTCCCGATAAGAGGCGGCCGGTTCCGATTCTCACTCGAGACGATGTCATGGATCGGCTGAACGAGATCAAACGGCTTCTCGAAGAATAGTCAAGACCTGCTGATTGGCGCTACGATGGGGTGGCAAGATCAGTTGCAGGAGGGGATGAAGTTGCCGGAGCGATCAGGAAGCCTCGCTGACGATCCGTTCCGTGGCCGGCACCCGACCAGTCACGAACGGATGACGGGACTGCCCTGGGATGCGTCGTATCAGGACGGCCGTGCGCCGTGGGATATTGGCCAGCCACAGCCGGCGATCGTGCGTTTGGCATCCGAAGGCGGATTCGCCGGAACGGTGCTCGATGCGGGCTGCGGGACCGGTGAGAACGCTCTTCTCGTCGCTTCGCTGGGATTGTCGGTTCTGGGCGTTGACGTGGCTGAGACGGCACTGGCGATCGCCCGGGAGAAGGCCGGCGAACGTGGGATCGAGCTTGAGTTCGCTGCGGCTGACGCGTTCCATCTGGACCGTTTGGGACGCATGTTCGATACGGTGCTGGACTGCGGGCTGTTCCACACCTTCGACGGCGACGAGCGGCCAGGATACGTGGCGAGTCTGGCGTCGGTGACCAGGCACGATGGAACCCTGTATGTGTTGTGCTTCAGTGACGACGGTCCCGATACTGGCCCGCACCCCATCCGTCA
>Ga0181530_10007783_pt1 | contig 10054 bp, 7 predicted proteins | sample PEATcosm2014_Bin_42_FD_119769 | JGI IMG/M metagenome (GOLD analysis project Ga0181530, IMG submission 119769) | Peatland microbial communities from MTU Mesocosm Facility, Houghton, MI, USA - PEATcosm2014_Bin10_60_metaG | ecosystem: Environmental > Terrestrial > Soil > Wetlands > Peat | place... | reverse complement strand
TGAAGTCCCCCACAGCAATGGACATGGGAGCGTATCCTACGGTGTATTGGGCGCCCTCCGTGAACGAGCCGCCGCCTTTACCTAGAAACACCGTGACAGTGCCGCCGCCGCAGTCGCCATAATAGGTTGTAAGCACGAAGTCGGGCTTGCCGTCGCCGTTGAAGTCGCCGGTGGCAACGGCAAAACCGAAGCTGAGGCTCGTGGTAAAGCTGCTTTGCCTGAAGGTGCCGTCCCCATTGCCCAATAGCACCGTCACACCGCTCGGCATTCTGGGATGTACACCGGCAGCGCTGTTGTTGGCGACGGCGATGTCCAGGTTTCCGTCGCCGTTGAAGTCTGCCACCGCCACAGAATACGGATTCGGGCCCGCTGAGTACTTGACCGGGGCCCGGTACGTGCCATCCCCGTTGCCCAGCAGGATGCTGACTGTGCCGATCTCCCCGTTTTCGTTCGTGGCGTTTGCCACTACCAAGTCCAGCTTGCCGTCGCCGTTGAAGTCTCCAACGGCCACGGAGATCGGAACCAAACCCGAGGGGTAGCTGCTCCCGGCCAGAAAGCCAGGCCATCCTGCGACGGCTGGCACGGCCTCTGGTTCCGGCTGTGGATCCGCGGTCAGCCGCGCCGCACTCTGCGAACCGATGCCCGCCACTGCGGAGGAGTTGCTAGCGGCTGGGATCCCGGGACGCGCCACGACACGCGATCCGGGCATGGCTGGCGGTGGCGGCATCTGCGCCAACAAGGCGGTTGCAGCGAGCAACGCTACCCATAGAGTCTTCCTCATGGTTTTCCCCCGTTCCCGCGCCTCGGCTGTACCAGTACTGGCGCACCGCCGCCGCGCATTGTAGAATCGCGATTAGGCCTCGGCCATTCCGCCGCCCCTCGCGCTACCCGGTCAAGTGTGGGCGGTTTCGAGCGGTAAAACGATGCAGGAAGTCGGAAAAAGTTCGGAAAAATTCGCGAAAGGGCTCCCAAAGCCCATCTACGAATTCGGCCCCTTCCGCGTCGACCCTCAAAATCGCCTCCTGCTACGGGATGGCCAGCCCGTGCCCTTGACCGGCAAGCCCTTCGATATCCTGCTGGCGCTGCTCGAACGCCACGGACAGCTCCTTACCAAAGACGAGCTGATCGCGCGCGTCTGGCCGGATACGGTGGTCGAAGAAGGCAACCTCGGCCGGAGCATTTCCAGCCTGCGGAAGGCGCTGGACGACAGCCCGGACCAGCAGCGTTACATCGGCACCCTGTCGCGCCACGGATACCGCTTCGTGGGCGATGTGCGGGAGTGCCGGCAGGAGAGCGGGACCGCGGCCGGTCCGGCGGAGGTCATGCCTTTCCCGGCGCCGGGTCCGCGTGCATTGCCGTCAACAGGCGGACAACGCCGGCTCTGGTTTCAGCGCTGGTGGATCGCTGCGGTTGCAGCGCTGCTGGCGATGGCCGTGGGGTACGGGTGGACGCGCGACCGCGGACGCCATGCGGCGGAGATGACCGCACTCCAGCTCACCGCCAATCCGACCGAAAACTGGGTGATGGGCGCGGCCATTTCCCCGGACGGCAAGTATCTGGCGTTTTATGACCGGACCGGACTGTACGTGCGTTCGATCGGTTCCGGTGAAACACACTTGGTTCCTCTGCCGCCGGAATGGAAGCGCCGGATACTCACGGGGCTTCGTTGGTTCCCCGACGGCGAGAAACTGATCGCCAGCGTACCCGGTTCCGACGGCACCGACCTGTGGGCGATTGCGATTGTGGGCCAGTCACCGCCACAGCTCATCCGGCGCGCCGGCCTTTGGGCATCCATCTCGCCGGACGGACTGTCAATCGCTTTTCAGAATGGCGAGGCGCAGCATCGTGGCAAGGAGCTATGGGTCGCCGGCATCGGTGGCGAATCGCCCCGAAAGCTACTCACCGCGGAAGATGGAGATCTGGCCCTTAGCCCGGTCTGGTCGCCCGACGGCCGCTGGATCGCCTACTTGAGGGGGTCGGCGGATCTCGAAGCCGGGGAGTTTGCCCGCACTGCGGCTATCGAAATCCGGCCTGCCGCCGGCGGACCGGCCAAGATACTGGTGACGGGAGCCAGCCTACCCGCAGCGGCCTCGCTGTTTTGCATGAAAGGGCGAGGTTGTCTAAGCTGGTCGCCGGACGGGCGCCTCATCTTTGCTGCGAGCGACCCTTCGGGAACCCAACTGTCACGCCACGAATACAGCCTCTGGGCAGTCCCGGTAGACCTGCGCAAAGCTGCTGCTGGCGGCAAGCCCGTGCGGTTGGCGCACTGGCCGGATTTCTATCCGAATTGCCTGACACTCACCGCGGACGGAAAACGCTTGGTTTTTCTGAAGGGCCGGCTGCAGATGGACGTGTATGTAGGCGAGTTGGGCGGCGATGGCGGCAGCCTGGGTCCGCCGCGCCGTCTGACGCTCGACAATCGGGGTTTCGGCAGCGTACCCGACGCTTGGACGCGGGATGGCCGGGCCCTGCTCCTTTCTTCCGATCGAAATGGCAAGCTCGAGGTTTTCAGGCAGGGCCGGGACGAAACCCTGGCGCAAGAAATAGTGGAAGTAGTTTCTGGGGATCGGCGGCGCGACGCCCAGGTGAGCCCGGATGGCTCTTGGATCCTGTACGTAGACCGCCTCTCGCCGCAACGCCTGTTGCGGCTGCCGGCAGCCGGAGGGTCGCCCGAACCGGTGCTCGATTTGCCGGCGTCGGCGCGCTTCGATTATAAATGCCCGCTCGCAGCCGGCTCCTGCGTATTGAGCCGGGACGAGGGAAGCAAGGTGCTCTTCTACCAGCTCGATCCGGTCCGCGGGAGAGCGGATCGCCTGCTCGGGAAGGTCGAGCGCCGGAACAACATGATGTTCTCCTGGGACGTCTCACCGGATGGTTCGCGCCTGGCGGTGGTGGACTCCGACAATAGGATACTGACCTTAACGGAAGGCAGATGGGATGAAATTCGGGTTGAGCCGCGCTGGTCGGCGCTCCAGAACATAGCCTGGGCGGCGGATGGCAAAGGGTTCTTCGCGACCACCGCCACGTTCCACCTGCTGCACGTGACAACCGCAGGCCAGGTGAATGTCCTGCTCCACAATGACCGCACCCAATGGCTTTCTGATCCCGTCCCGTCTCCAGACGGAAAATACTTGGCATTTCAGGGCCAGACTTTCGATTTCAACGCGTGGGTGATTGAGAATCTTTAGACCAACAAAAAGGGCCGCCTAACGGACGGCCGATTCGCCGGCCGGCGCCTTCTCGAACGACTGCAGCGCGAGATAGCTCAAACCGAACCGCTTGATATTCTCCAGTTGCAGATCGAATTCCGCGAAGTGGCCCTCTTCGTCGCCGACCAATTTCTCGAAGATCTGTTTGGACGCGGCGTCGGCGCCCGCGCCGCAATCCACGGCGGCCTGATTGTAGCCGTGCGCGCTCGATTCCTCCATCTGCTTGGCCTTGGCCAGCATGGCGGCCGGATCGGTGATTTTTTCGACCGGCCCGGCAGGCGACATCTCCACGTCGCCCTCCAGGAACAGGATGCGCTCGGCGAGCGCTTCTGCGTGGCCCATCTCGGTGATAGCGGTACGCTTGAACAGCGTCGCAAGCGGCCCGAATCCCTCATCGTCCAGGTGTATGTGGAAATACATGTATTGATGCACGGCCTGCAGCTCTTCGGCGACAGACTGGTTCAATAGCGCGATGCTTCGCTCACGTTTCATAAAGTCTATTATAATACCGTGAAGTCCGAATTTAAGCGGTGGGCCAGCCCACCCGCTCCAGAACCTCCTTGGCGACGCGCGCCGTATTGGTTTGAATCGTGACCGTATCCTGCACGTTGACCGCATAGCCGCCCGCCAGTACGATAGCGACCGGAATGCCGCCGTGCAGGGCGGTCCAGATGACTTGGTGGTCGCGCTCCCGCAGGCCCTCGAAACTCAGCGCCAGGCCGCCAAGCTGATCCTCGCAATAAGGATCGGCGCCCGCTACATAGACCAGCAGCTCCGGATGAAACATAGTCAGAGCGGTGCGATACCCATTGCCTAGCCGGTGCAGATATTCCTCGTCGCCCGTGCCGTCCGGTAAGTGTATGTCCAGGCTGGAGGGCGGTTTTTCGGTGGGATAGTTGTTGAACTGGTGAATGGACAGCGTGAACACCGAGGTGTCGCCCGCGAAAATGGCCGCGGTTCCATTCCCGTGATGCACATCGCAATCCACCACCATGGCGCGTTGAATGCGGCCGTCGCGCTGCAGGCGGCGTATGCCTACCGCAATATCGTTGACGGCGCAAAAGCCTTCCCCGTGTCCTGCAAAAGCGTGATGAAATCCGCCGCCTACGTTGAACCCTATCCCCTGCTCGACGGCCAGGCGCGCGCTCAGGATGGTGCCTCCGGCCGCCAGCCAGTATGCCTCCACCAACTGCCGGCTATAGGGAACCTCGAGTTGCAGGATCTCGTGGTAGTCGAGCGTTCCGGTCTGCAGGCGCTTCACCCAACCCGGTTCGTGAACCAGCAGAATGTCTTCGTCGGCGGCCGGCTCGGGCTTGACGAAATCCTCCGGCGCGGCGAACCGATCCGCGAGCAGACGGTCGTGGATGTAGCGATATTTCTTGGACGGGAAAACATGATCGCCCAGGTTCAAGTCGTATCCGTCGTGGTAGACAAGGCGATATGGCAGCATGCGGGAAGGGCCCATCTGAGTCTAGCAGCCGGCGCCGGGTTGCGAACAGGCGGGTCCGCGGTCAGCCAGCCAGTTCAGCGCGGTCAAAGCGATAACTCCGCCGCGGGTGTATCCTGATTGGATATGGCGCGCCGGGGATTGTTCGCAGACCAGCCGCTACATGTCTCCAGATTGCCCTCCTTTCGTGCGGAGCATTTTCCTTACTCCGGCCCGTATCCCTGGCTGGACCAGCCCGATGCTCTTGACCGGATCGAGAGCAAGCTGCGCCAAGGCGACATCACTCCAGATGAGGCGCAGCAGTGCCGTTATTGGGCCGCCAACGGCTATATCATCCTGAAGAATCTGATTGGCAACTCCATCCTGGATGAAGTGTGGACCGCCTATGAAAGGGCTATCCGGCTTGGCAAAGTTACCTTGCCGCCGGAGCCGGCTTCGGAAGACGATCCGTATCCCGGCCGGTTTCTCAACCCGCACAAGAAGATGGGCGCGCTGTGCCAGATCCTGAAACACGCCGGGTTGTTGAATTGGATTCATCTCCTCATGGAACGCGAACCTAAGCCGCTGCAGACGATCGCTTCACACAAAGGCTCGCAGCAGGGTTTGCATTCCGACTCTATCCACATGACCACTTATCCGCTCGGGTACCTCACCGCGGCGTGGATAGCGTTTGAAGACATTCATCCGGATAGCGGTCCGCTTGTCTATTATCCCGGCAGCCACAAACTGCCCTATGTCTTCAGCAAAGACGTGGGCATAACGGAATCCGATTTCAAGGAGCATGAATACACGTCTTATCGCGACAAGTACGAGCCCTTTATAAGAGGATTGATCGGGGAGCATGGCCTGGCGCCGCAATACTTTCACGCCCAAAAGGGCGACGTGTTGATCTGGCACGCGAACCTCATTCACGGGGGATCCCCGCGCCGGAATATGCAGTTATCCAGACGCTCCGTGGTCTGTCACTTCTTTGTCAAAGGTTCCTTCGTTTATCACGACCTGGCCGCCACCCGGTCGAAGCAACAATACATTGGCACGTGCCTGCTACGCGACGAGAAAGGCAAGATCAGCGTGTTTGGATGAGCCGAGCGCAGCGACACCGGTTGGGGACATACAACCTGCGGCCGGCCGGATGCGGTAAAATTTTCAAAGCGATTCAGGAGACCTATGGACACCACCTACGGGCGGGCGGTGGCGCTGGCAGTGCCGGTGTTTCTCATTCTCATCGCCCTGGAATTCATCGTAGACCGCGCCAAGCGCACTCAGTACTATCACCTGGCGGACGCCATCAACAGCTTGAGCTGCGGCGTGGTGAGCACGGGTGTGCGCGTGTTTTTCGGGTTCCTGGGCATCTTCTTTTACGAAGTGGTGTTGCGCCGCTGGGCTCCCGTGCGCCTGCCCGCGAACCACTGGGGCACGTGGATTTTCGCCTTCGTCTTTTACGATCTGTGCTATTACTGGCAGCACCGCTTCGGCCACACGGTGGGGCTGTTCTGGGCGTCGCACGTGGTGCATCACCAGAGTGAGGAGTTCAACCTCACCACAGCGCTGCGGCAGCCCGGCACCGGCTCGTTCCTGAACTGGATTTTCTATTTGCCGATGGCGGTGTGCGGGGTGCCGCTGGGCGTGTACCTGATGGTGGGCGTCATCCAGCTCTTCTACCAGTTCTGGCCGCACACCCAGGTCATCGGCCGTCTGGGATTTCTAGACCGCTGGATTCAGACGCCGTCGAACCATCGCGTGCATCACGCGCAGAACGACATCTACCTGGATAAGAACTACGTGGGTGTGTTCCTGATCTGGGATCGTCTGTTCGGCAGCTTTCAGGAGGAGTTGGACGAAGAGCCGTGCATCTACGGCATCCGCGGGCAATTGAACAGTTGGAACCCGGTCTGGGCGAACCTGCACTACTATTGGGCGATGGCGAAGGACTCGTGGTACGCCGGTTCGTGGCGGGACAAAGTCAAGGTCTGGTTCGCGCCTCCTGGCTGGCGCCCGGCGGATGTCGCGGCGCGTTTTCCGAAGCGCCCTTACGATCCGCACGTGGATTTCGTGAAATTCGACCGGCCGCGCAGCGTTCCCCTCAGCGCCTACGGACTGGCGCAATTCGTAGCTCTGCTGGTGGCCAACAGCCAGTTTCTAGCTCTGCTGCCCAAACAGGGGACGGCGCTGAACGTAGCGTATTTCGCGTTCATCCTCGGCAGCCTGGTGTGCCTGGGCGGAGTGCTGGAGAACCGGCGCGAGTTTCTGTACGCGGAAGCGGCGCGGCTGACCGTGACGGCTGCGGCCGTGCTGGCTACCGGCGCGTGGTTCGGCGGCGTGCGCGACGTGCGGGTAGTGGCCGCGGTAGTCTTGTTCCAGCTCGTTTCGCTGGCGTGGTTGTGGCTGGGTGCGCGCGCGCGGCCGAGGCCGCAGACCGCCGCCGTGGCTGCCTAAACAAAAGATATGAATGTCACTTACGGTAAGGCCGTGGCCTTTGCGGTACCGGTATTTCTGTTGCTGATCGCGGTGGAATTGATCGCCGATCGCATGAAGCGCACGCGCTATTACTGCCTCGCGGATTCCATCAATAGCCTGAGCTGCGGCATCGTGAGCACCGGCATGCGCGTGTTCTTCGGATTTTTCGCTCTGTTTGTTTACGACTGGGTGTATGGGCATCTGGCACCCTGGCACTTACCCGCGAATCGCTGGGGCGTGTGGGTCTTCGCATTCGTTCTTTACGATCTTTGCTATTACTGGGATCATCGCTGGGGACACACCGTGAATGTGTTCTGGGCCGCGCACGTGGTTCATCACCAGAGCGAGGAGTTCAACCTCACCACCGCGCTGCGCCAATCCGGCACAGACACATTCCTTGGCTGGATCTTCTTCGTACCCATGGCCCTGTGCGGCGTGCCTATGGGCGTGTATCTGGTCGTGGCGGTGATTCAGCTTTTCTACCAGTTCTGGCCGCACACGCGGCACATCGGCCGGCTGGGCGTCCTCGATCGCTGGATCCAAACGCCGTCGAACCATCGCGTGCATCATGCGCAGAACGATATCTACCTGGATAAGAACTACGTCGGCGTGTTCCTGATCTGGGACCATCTGTTCGGCAGTTTCCAGGAAGAGATGGATGAAGAGCCGTGCATCTTCGGCATTCGCGGACAATTGAACAGTTGGAATCCCGTGTGGGCGAACCTGCATTATTACTGGGCCATGGCGAAGGATTCGTGGCATGCCCATTCGTGGTGGGACAAGCTCCGTGTGTGGTTCATGAATCCGGGGTGGCGGCCGGCGGATGTGGCCGCACGCTTTCCCAAGCGCCCGTACGATCCGCGCGTCGATTTTGCGAAGTTCGATCCGCCGCGCAACACCCTGCTGAGCGCATACGGTCTGCTCCAGTTCGTGGCGCTGGTCGCCGCCAATAGCCAATTTCTGGCATTGCTGCCCAAGCAGAGCGCGGGGCTCAATATTGCGTATTTCGGTTTCATCCTGGGCAGCCTGGTGTGTCTGGGCGGTGTGCTGGAAAACCGGCGACAGTTTCTGTACGCGGAGGCAGTACGCATATCGGCGACGGCGCTGGCCGTGCTGGCGACCGGCACGTGGTTCGGCGGCGTGCGCGACCTGCGTGTTTTGATTCCGATTGTGGCGTTCCAGTGCGTGTCGCTAGCATGGCTATGGCTGGCTTCGCGCGAGCGGACCAACGCCCGGGCGGAAGCTCTCGCGGCCTAGGTGGGGCAGGCGCTTTCGCCTGCCAACCAGCCCCTCTACCACGTGTAGTGCGCGGTGTAGGCGATGGTCCTCTCTTCGTCCGGCTGCAACTGCACGTGGAACTCGACGGTCTGCGCGTTCGTCTTCGCGTACGGCATGGAACTGTTCGCGATCTCCCAAGTGGTCCAGCGATAGAGGTGCTCCACCACGCGCACCTCCGCCGGTTCTTTCTTGTGATTCCGCAACTTGATTTCGAAAGCTTCGTCCATCGTTTGCCGGCCCATGTCGCTGCGGAAGTTGGTCCGTTTGTGCTCGCCCTTCAAATCGAAAGCCGAGCCGGTGAATACGCGGATCATCTCGTCCCTGGGCGTGTGGTCTATGGTGTCCTCGCCGGTGAATTCCAGACGTCCATCGGTGTCGCGCCGGTAGAAGCGCACCTTGCCTTTGGGGAGTGGCATGCCAAGGTGATTCGCCTCGGAGTTCAGGAACTCTCGCATCACCCAGACCTTCGGGTTTGACTCGGTGCCGTACATCGCGTCGTTGCGAATCATCTCCGCGTTCCAGCCCACGTAGCGATTCGGATCGATTTTGGCGCCGTCGTACACGTAGATCAGTTGGGATGTGACGCCGGCCGCCCGCACGAACTCCACCTGTTTCGATTCCTTGTCGTGCAGCGTGATGGGCCGCTGAAGCGTGTAGAGGTGGTACTCGTCGAATGTTTTTTCCGTGACTGGAATGCCACCCGGAATCCCGCCAATCACTCCACCGGCGTTCCCTCCGATCCTGATCCGTAGGGGTACGGCCTGCTTGAGCTTGTTCACATCGCCGGCCATGAGTTTCACGTGCGCGTTCTCGAATTCTTTGCCGCTACGGTTTTCCATGGTGACCCAACCGATGATGTCGAGCACGTTCGCATCGCCCTGCACGATGTTGTAGTCCGCGCTCCAGTCGAATCCGGCGGACACGTAGGCTAACTCCGCATCCACCCGCCCGGCGCGATCCGTCTGGATGGTCCAGTCGACCGTAGGTTTTAGGATCATGCCGGAAGCCAGTCCGGGGAATAACGGCACTCCTGGAAGATCGAAACGCCACTTGCCGGCGGCTTCGATAATCGCTTGCGAGACGATGGGCTGTCCCGGTTGCGCCAGATCCCCGGCCCGCACGATCTTGCCGCCGATGGTTTCGACGCGGTCGCCGTTACGGACCTCGAAATCGATGGTCTGGCCTTCGTAGCGCCGCAACAGCGCTTCGAGTGAGACCGGGTCGGCACGGTAGCTCTGCTCCAGAATTTGCAGTACGCGCCCGTTCGGGCCGCGCAGCATCACGGACTCTGGTTCCAGTTCGGCAGTCGTGCCCGTGAATTCGATGGTGTTGACGCCAGCTTTCAGGTCGAGTGGAATCGTCTCGCGCACGACGGCGAACTGCTGGTTGTAAATCGTAAGAGCCGGATCGGCGGAGAAGGCGGCCGAAGCGAGAATGCAGGATAAAGCCACGATGTGTGGGCGCACGCCATTAGTTCCTTCAGCCTCATTCGACACCGGGGCCGCCGCCGCAGTTCCCAGACCGCCAATAATGCGCGACAGTCACTCCCCAAAACCACGCGTTCTGAGCGCACGTCGAAGCGGTCGTGTCTCAGGCTGTTAATATGTTGTTTGATGAAAGCCAGCCAGGTTACGGTTGCGGCCCTAACAGGTGTTGCGTGGGT
>Ga0181530_10007777_pt1 | contig 10064 bp, 9 predicted proteins | sample PEATcosm2014_Bin_42_FD_119769 | JGI IMG/M metagenome (GOLD analysis project Ga0181530, IMG submission 119769) | Peatland microbial communities from MTU Mesocosm Facility, Houghton, MI, USA - PEATcosm2014_Bin10_60_metaG | ecosystem: Environmental > Terrestrial > Soil > Wetlands > Peat | place... | reverse complement strand
CCGCCATGGGGCTGGCGCAAAGCCATCGCCTCGGCTGAGTCCAAAAATACCTTCGTCCCTGAACGCGCCCTGCAAAACCTACTTCTGCAACACAATCGGCCAGGAGCGGAATCATGCACCGCAACAAATTCGAGATGAAGCCCGACTCTGGAATTCACCTCATGCCGTGATCGCGACGTCGGTCCGTTCCGCCGATGCGCTCACGGGAACTGCACCATTCTGCAGCTCGTCCAGCCGCTGCTCGATTTGGCAGATGACGTGCCGGGAGAACGGCCCAAGATGCAGATAAAGCGCCGTCAGCAGGACGATAATCCGCGCCCATTGCGGATTTGTCGTTGCGCAATCGATGATCGCGCGCCGGAAAACGTCTTGCGCTCCCGGCAGCCGGGACACGATCCGGTGAACGACCTCCAGGCCGCCGAGCTTGCTCCGGGAATCGTTGGCGCGCGTCTGGCGATTCGGATTGGAGCGGCCGAGCAGACGGGACAGGCGTTGCAGGCGCTTGGCATAGGCAGCGGGCTCGTAGACCCGTTCTAGGACGCGCTTGTAGTCGGTCAGGATTTCGCTTCGCGGCCGCAGCGTGTCGAAGTTCAAGCCTTGCGTGCATTGATCCATGCCGACGACGCCATCCAATAGAAGCTCCGCATGCAGGCGACCTTCGCTGGCAAGACGGCGCGTCAGTTGGGTGTTCGGCAACGCATAAAGCAGGCCGACCATGCAGACCGGAATAGCGGCATCCTCGATGAGCGCGACGATGGCGTCCGCGACCGATCCGCGCTCGCTGTCGAAGCCGACGATGAAGCCCGCCGTCACATAGAGCCCGGCTGCGTAAATCTTATGAACGCTCTGGACGATGTCGCGCCGCGTATTCTGCTTTTTGCGCATCGCGATCAGCGTCGAGGTATCCGGACTCTCGATACCGATGAAGACACCGATGAAATTGGCCTCGTTCAAAAGCCGGAGCAGTTCTCCATCGTCGGCCAAGTTGAGCGACGCCTCGGTGGTGAACTCGAATGGATAGTCGTGCTCTTCGAGCCAGATCTTTAACTCGGGCAGGAACGCCTTGACCGCCTTCTTGTTGCCGATGAGGTTGTCGTCGACGAAGTCGACGTGACCGCGATAGCCGAGACGATAAAGCGCCTCCAGCTCGTGCAGCATCTGGGCGTTGGTCTTGGCGCGGGGCACTCGCCCGTAAAGCTCGATGATGTCGCAGAACTCACAGGTGAACGGGCAGCCGCGCGAGAATTGAACGCCGACGTAAAGATAATTCTCGACCTTTAAGAGATCGAATCGCGGAACTGGGGTCTTGGTGACGTCGACAGTGAACTTTTCGGCCTCGAAGACGCCGTCGCGGGCGCCTGCCTCCCAGGCCGCGATAAACTTGTCGATGATGCCCTCGGCTTCGCCAAGCACCTGGAAATTTGCTTTGCTGAAAAGCGCAGGCACCGAGGTCACGCCCGGGCCGCCGACGACCACCGGCTTGCCCCGCGCCCGGCACAGATCGATGATTGCGATCGTGTCAAAATATTGCGGCAGCATGCCGCCGGTCATGACCAGATCGGCCCATTCGAGGTCGCCAGCGGTCAGCGTCTCGGCGTTGCGGTCGACCAGCCGAACGGTCCATTCAGTTGGCAGCAGCGCCGCCACGGTGATGAGGCCGAGCGGCGTGGTCGGGTACTTCGCGTTGAAGAGTTCGCAGGCCGCCGCGAAATTCCAAAATGTTTCCGCACTAAAGCGGGGGTAAACCATCAGGACGTTACAGCGAGATACTGACGACATTAGTCCTCGCGGCATGGTGCAGGCCATGCCCTATGCCAATATCCGAGCTTTCTCGAATGGCGGCCGATGCAGCACCATACTGCTGTACTGTATCACATGGAAGGCGCCTATGAAGCGGAAACGCTCACCAGGGGGGTGGTGATGCACCAGACTGCCGCGCTGAGCTGCGCGTCACTCGTATGGCCGCTCGCAGCGCGCAGCAGTCGCCGGTGACTGAGTTCCTCAGCTCCCAAGCGTGTCGCTCATTCGTCGCCGCCTTCGGTTTTGCCGGCGCCGCGCGTCATGCGGCGCACCCAGCTGACGCCACGCAACCACTCGCGCGACGGCTGGGCCGGCCAGCCGTTATAGCGCGCGCCGGCGGGAACATCCGTGATAACTCCTGAGCGCTGAACAGCTCCAGAGGGATGTGGATTGCCTGAAACATGGGCAACCACTGTTACTCGTCGCCATCCGGGGTTGATTGGCAACAGCTGCAAATATAAATCCTGACAACTCCTCCTCCGCCTCGCAGCCCGAGATAGCCCGCGCAAGCCGCAAGCGCGGGGTTGCGAAGGCACGCAAACGCGTGGGGCAATGCCATGAAACTTCCCCGCCGAAAGCTTCTGATCGGGGACATACGAAGCGCTCGAATAACACTTTCGCACTGCATCAATTGCCGGTGGCGAAGCGCCGCTTTGGGTCAGCAGCGACCGATTTGTGGCGTTCGCGCATTGTCCGCTTTTCCCCCGATAGCGACCAAATCGCTGCGTCGCACTAAGTGACGCTGGGCCATTAGGGACCATTTGCGTTGCGCATTATGCAAATCTTGCACGATCGATCATCAGGCAGCGCAACGAACGCAAGGCGTGGCAGGCCGGGACGATCTTTCAAGTCATTTTGCCGAGCGAGGACTTGTGACTAGCAGCGTGGGTGGGCACCCGCCAAGCGGCACCGTCAGCGTGACATGGACGCAACGATGCTGTTCCCGCGCGGCAATGCCGCGATCAGCCGCAGCACGCCACCAGGATGCTGACGGTCGGCGACCCGATCAAGGTGAAAGCCGGTTTTGTTTTTTCCGCGGCGGCTTCCAGCGCCTCGTCGGTCATCTCGAAGGCTAAGAGGTCTTCGTCGCCCTGTTCGGGGGCCTTAATTCCGTCGGTCATTGTGCCAATCCGTATTGCTGGCCGGCATCGCCGCCTGCCGGCAAGCGCCATCATAGCAAGCCGGACGTCGCAAGGAAAATTGGCGCGGCCCGCCGCCGCCAAGGCGCGGATCGGCGGTTGTCGGCCACGGCCCGCCGTGACACCATCGGCGCCTCGGATTGTTGCAGGTTCGCGCACGAATGAGCAAAAAATTCGCCTGGGCCGCACTGCCCGACGAGCAGCTCCTGAAGGTCCGCCTCAAGAACCTTCATGTGAAGGTCGAGGGCACCTGGCTCGAGGACTGCCTCTTGACCTTGCACGACGAGCTCGCCGAGCACGGCCTCACGGTGCGGCCGCATGCCTGGATTTCCAACGAATGGTTCAGCCCGGAGAACTCGCCGGGCATCGCCATGCCGTTCTTTCTGGCCCATCCGCGGCTGATGCGGCTGGAAAAGAAAATGATCATCGACGTCGAAGGCGGCACCTGGAATTCGTGCATGAACATCCTGCGCCACGAAGCCGGCCATGTGGTGCAGCACGCCTATAAGCTTTATCGCCGCCGCCGCTGGCAGCAATTGTTCGGCGCGACCTCCAAACGCTATCCGCGCTATTACCAGCCGAACCCCGCCAGCCGCAATTACGTCCAGCATCTGCGGCTGTGGTACGCGCAGAGCCATCCCGACGAGGATTTCGCCGAGACTTTTGCGGTGTGGCTGCGGCCGCGCTCGAACTGGCGCACGCGCTATATCGGCTGGCCGGCGTTGAAGAAGCTCAGATATGTCGATCAGCTGATGCGGGAAATCGCCGGTAAGCGGCCGTTCCTCACCAATCGGGAAAAGGTCGATCCGCTCAGCACGTTCACCGAGACGCTCGGCGAGTACTACAAAAAGAAGCGCGAGCTTTATCTGGTCGATCCGCCGCGGACCTATGACCGCGACTTGCTGCGGCTGTTCTCGGCGGATCCAAAGCATCGCCATGCCGAGACGGCGGCGTCCTTCATCCGGCGCCACCGCACCAGAGTGCGCGAGCTGGTCGCCAAATGGACCGGCGAATATCAGCTCACCGTCGATGCCGTGCTCGACGACATGATCGCCCGCTGCAGGAAGCTGAAACTGCGCGCGGTCGGGTCGGAGCGCAGGCTCGTCATCGAGTTCACGACGCTGTTGACCGCGAAAACCATGCATGCATTGTTTGGTCCGTCGCGGCGAAGGTGGATCGCGCTATGAAACGGCTTCGCGTCCTGGTGCTCGTTCACCCGGACTTGCTGCCCCCGGACTCGTCCAAGGGCTACACCGAGCAGCAAATCAGCGAGTGGAAGACCGAATACGACGTGGTGACGACGTTGCGCCGCGCCGGGCACGACGTGAAACCGCTCGGCGTGCATGACGAATTAAAGCCGATCCGCGACGAGATCGAGACCTGGAAGCCGGACGTCGTGCTCACTTTGCTCGAGGAGTTTCACGGCGAAGCGATCTACGATCAGAACGTCGCGAGCTTCCTCGAGCTGATGCGCGTGCCCTATACCGGCTGCAATCCGCGCGGCCTGATGCTGGCGCGCGGCAAGGATTTGTCGAAGACGCTGGTGCATTACCACCGCATTCCGGTGCCGGCCTTCGCCGTGTTCCCGATGCGGCGCAAGGTGCGGCGCCCGGCGCGGCTCGCTTTGCCGCTGATCGTCAAGAGCCTGAACGAGGACGGCTCCTACGGCATCTCGCAGGCCTCCGTCGTCGACAGCGACGACAAGCTTGCCGAGCGGGTGAATTTCATCCACGAGCGGGTCGGCACGCCGGCGATCGCCGAGCAATATATCGAGGGCCGCGAAATCTATGTCGGTATCATCGGCAACGAACGCCTGCGCGTGCTGCCGGTGTGGGAATTGACCTTCGGCAACATGGCCGAAGGCGACTGGCCGATCGCCACCGAGAAGGTCAAGCACGATACCGACTATCAGGAGCGCCGCCGGATTTTGCACGGGCCGGCGAAGAATCTGGCGCCCGAGCTCGCGGCGCGCATCCAGGCGACCGCCAAGCGCATTTACCGGACGCTCGAGCTCGACGGTTATGCCCGCATCGATTTCCGGCTGTCGGCCGACGGCGTGCCATATTTCCTCGAGGCCAATCCAAACCCCGAGATCGCCGAGAGCCAGGAATTCGCCGCCGCCGCCAAGCACGACGGCATCAAATATCGCGACCTGCTGCACCGGATTTTGACGCTCGGCATGCAACGCGCGGCCGGGACGGTGGCGCGGGCCGACAAAGGCTGAGCTGGCCGCACAAGTTGGAACTGTTCCAAGGTGCTTGCGCTATAGCCCGGGAAAGCGGATATTAGTTGCGACCGAGACCAATTGCCCGGCGTGTGACTTACGCGCCTTCGTGAGGTCGCATGGACACCAAAACCCGCAAAGCCGAGAGCAAAGCGCCGAGCGCGGCCGCGCCGCTGCAATACCAGTCCGGCTTCGGCAATAATTTCGTGAGCGAGGCGGTGCCCGGCGCGCTGCCGGTCGGCCGCAATTCGCCGCAGCGGCCGCCGCACGGCCTTTACGCCGAATTGATCTCGGGCACCTCGTTCACCACCCCGCGCGGCGAGAACCGGCGCACCTGGACCTACCGCATCCAGCCCTCCGTCGTGCACCGGCCCTATGCGCGCATCGACAACGGGCTCATTCGCAGCGCGCCGTTCAACGACGTCGACGCCACGCCGACGCAATTGCGCTGGAGCCCGATCCCGATTCCGAAAAAGCCGACCGACTTCATCGAAGGCATGGTGACCATGGGCGGCAACGGCGACGTCGCCACCCAGGTCGGCATGTGCGTGCATATCTATGCCGCCAACCGCTCGATGACCGAGCGCTGCTTCTACAATGCCGACGGCGAAATGCTGATCGTGCCGCAGCTCGGCCGCGCGCGCTTCGTCACCGAGCTGGGCATCGTCGAGGCGTCGCCCGGCGAGATCGTCGTCATCCCGCGCGGCTTGCGCTTTCGCGTCGAGCTGCCGGATGGGCCGTCGCGCGGCTACGCTTGCGAGAATTACGGCGTCGCGCTGCGGCTGCCCGAGCTCGGCCCGCTCGGCTCCAATGGCCTCGCCAATGTGCGCGACTTTCTGGCGCCGGTCGCGGCTTATGAGGACACCAAGGCACCGTGCACCATGATCGCCAAATTCCAGGGCAATCTCTGGGCGGCGGACATGGATCACTCGCCGCTCAATGTCGTCGCCTGGCACGGCAATTTTGCGCCGTACAAATACGATCTCGCCCGCTTCATGGTGATCGGCACCGTGAGCTTCGATCATCCCGATCCGTCGATCTACAGCGTGCTCACCGCGCCGTCCGACGTGCCCGGCACCGCCACGATCGATTTCGTCATCTTCCCGCCGCGCTGGCTTGTGGGCGAGAACACGTTCCGGCCGCCGTGGTATCACCGCAACGTCATGACCGAGTTCATGGGCCTCTTGCACGGCGTCTACGACGCCAAGGCCGAAGGTTTTCTGCCCGGCGGCGCCAGCCTGCACAATTGCATGACCGCCCACGGCCCCGACGCCGATACCTGGGAACGCGCGAGCCGCGCCGACCTCAAGCCGCACAAGATCGAAGATACGATGGCGTTCATGTTCGAGAGCCGCTACGCCATGCGGCTCACCCGCTACGCCATCGAGTCGTCGGAATTGCAGCACGACTATTTCGAAGGCTGGCAGGGGCTGGATAAGCATTTTTCCAAATGAAGGTCGTGCTGGCGCTGGTCGGCTTGTTCTTGGGCGCGCTTGCCGGCGGCGTGATCGGCGTCGGCGCAGGGTTCCTCTGGACCACCGTGTTTCACACCAGCGACTTCGAAGGCTATTCCGGCATGTTGGTGTTCTTCACCTTCATGCCGATCGGCATCATCATCGGCGCGGTGCTGGGAGCCGCAGGCCTGGTTTATCTCGCCTCGCGCGAGGGCGCGTCGTAGCGGTGCGCTATCGCGTATTCCAGGCGTCCTGCGTCGATCGTGCCGCCGTCCCCATGCCGAGCTTCGGCGCCGTATTGCCGTCGCTGCCTTTGCCCGGCACCGGAAACGCGTAACCGAGGATCGCCTTGGCGACGAGCCGGTCCGATCCGCCGGTGAAGCCGTACCCGACGCCAAGCTCGACATCGACGACGCCCGCTTTGAAATCCGTGACAGCAAACAATTGCTGGCTCTGTTGCTCTAGCGGCAGGAAATCGCCGATCTTGCCGAAATCGCCGTAATATTCGACACCGACATACCAATCGTTGCCGAGATTGCGGGCAAGCCGCAGCGCCGGCGCGAAATCCGCTTCGCCGCCGGAGCCGAAGCTTAAATCCACGATCGGATTGGCAATGAACTCCCACTGGGAGTTTCGCACGCCGATGATCGGCCGTATTTCCAGACCCCACGGCGTCGCCGCGAAGCGCGGCATCTCGTAGCCGAGCTCGAAATTGACGCCGTAGAAGAAACTGCGCTTGGCGGCATCGGGAACCACGAACAGGCTGCGGATCTTGGCGCCGTCGGAGAGCAGTTGACCCGAACCGTCGACCGCGAACGGAATATAGAAGCCGCCCTCCCACCAGTCCGTTATCCCATAGGCAAACTCGGGCGTTCCCTGCAGGCTGCGGTTCGACGAAAATCCGCCGGGGACTTCCGGCTGCGTTTGTCCGACGGCGGCATAATTGAAATGCTGCTCGTAGGTCCATTGCCCGACTTCGGCGATCTCGGCGTTGTAGACCTGGATCTCGTCGTGGACCTGGTCGGCGGCATAGGCTGACCGGCTCGCCAACGCGGCAACAAGCGCGACGACGCAGCGGTGCAGTTTCAAATACCGGACCATTTGTAGGGCCCTAACGGCGCTCAACTCGGCGACAGCAGACCAGTCCGCGCCGCAATTTGATCACTATTCCACTATTGCGTCGTCGCGGGGCGCTTGCAATCGCTACCGTGATTGTCCGCCGGCATTTGGCTGGGTCCGTGTCGGACAAGTCACATCTGGCGCTGTCAGCTTCTCGTCAGGAACCTGAACGAGGCTGATGCGAGAACCGCAGGCATAAAGCCGGGGCGTAGCCGAATTATTTGGGCCGTGCCTCAACTTAGGCTCTGGTGCAAGAACCTGCTCGCGACAGATAAGGCCAGCCGCATGCGCATTTTGCTTATCGAGGACCATCAGCGGCTTGCTCAGTCCATTGTCGAAGGCTTGGCGGCGTTCGGGTTTGGCGTCGATTTATTCATGACCGCGGAGGAGGGACTGGCGGCGGCCAAGAGCATCTCATACGAGGCCGTCATTCTCGACCTTGGATTGCCGGATCGCGACGGTCTGGAACTGCTCAAGGATCTTCGCGCCGCCGCCAGCTGGATTCCGGTACTGATATTGACGGCCCGTGACGGGATCGATGCCCGCGTCGAGGGACTGGACCGCGGCGCGGATGATTATCTGCTCAAGCCCTTCGCCATGAAGGAACTGGCCGCGCGGCTGCGGGCCTTGCTGCGCCGGCCCGGCGGGCCGCTCGGAACGACGATCGATATCGGCAACATCACGCTGGATACCGCGGCGCGGCAGCTCAAAGTCGGCGGCCGGACGGTTGCGATCCCGCCGCGGGAGCTGGACGCGCTCGAACTTTTGATGCGACGCGCCGATCAGGTCGTACCGAAGCGCCTGTTTGAGGATTCGGTTTACGGACTGAGCGACGACGTCACGCCGAATACGATCGAAGCGCTGGTCTCCCGCTTAAGACGCAGATTGGAAACGATCGAAGCGCGGGTTTCCATCCACACCCTTCGCGGCATTGGCTATCTGCTCAAAGAGTAAAGAAAGATCGGAATGTCGCTCTCATCGCGGATCATCGTTCGCTTGACCATCACGACGGCAGTGGCGGCCGCCGTCTCCTATGGTTGGCTCTACCTGAAGCAAAGTCGCGTCGAGACTTATCTGCGCGAGAGAACGCTGGTCCGCCAGGCGCAGGAGGTTTCAAGTTTCATTTCGGCGAGCCCCGATGGGTCGATTTATCTCGACCTGCCGTCGAAGCTGTCAGAAGCCTACAACAATCCGGGAAGTAGATATCGGTATGCCGTGCGCGATGACGCCGGAAGAGTTGTGGCGACATCCGGCCGTCGTGTCGGGCCGCTGCCGGATATCATACGAATTCAAGACCACCATATTTATTCATACAGAGCCGACGCTGAAAATGCGGCTATGCTGGGCGCGGCCGTTCGAACCGACGTCGGCCAAAGGGTGCTTTTTACCCAGGTCGAACAGACCGTGCCGATAACGCAATCGCTCAATGCGGCCGTTTTCAATGAATTTTTCATGGACGGAGGCTGGCTTGGAATTCCCTTCCTGCTCGCCGTTCTCGCGATCAGCGCACTTACGATCAGGCGATCGCTTGCCCCGCTGAGCGAGCTGGCAACTCAGGCAGCCAAAATCGATCCGGGGCACTCGACTTTGCGGCTGCCATCCGCGGGAATACCCAAAGAGATTCTCCCGCTCGTCAGCTCGGTCAACAACGTGCTCGACCGGCTTGATGAGGGTCTCAGGCAACAGCGCGAATTCAACGCCAATGCCGCGCATCAATTGCGCACCCCGCTGGCGGTCTTGGGAGCAAACATCGATACGATGTCCGATGCCTCCGTCGCTGCGAAGCTGCGGTACGACGTCGAAGTGATGAGCAGGATCGTGAATCAGTTGCTGCTTGTGGCGAGGCTCGAGACGCTGAATATCCGGCTCGACGAACGGGTCGACCTGTGTCTGACCGCGCGTCAAGCGGCGGAGAATCTCGGGCCGATCGCGATTTCAACGAACAAGACGCTGGAAGTCGAGGAGCCGGCGGCGCCTGTATTCGTTCGCGGCAACGGCTTCGTGGTGAATGTTGCCATAAGCAACTTGATCGAGAATGCGCTCAACCACAGCCCGCCCGGGAAGGCCGTTCGAATTCGCGTGACGTCCGGCCCGTCGGTCGAGATTTGCGATTCCGGTCCGGGCGTCCCTGCGGAGTTTCGTGAGAAGATCTTCGAGAGGTTTTGGCGAGGGGAAGCCAGCAAGGAAGGCGCGGGCTTGGGATTAGCGATAGTCCGTCGCATCATGCACGCCCTGAACGGCACCGTCTCAGTCGTCGACGCGCATGATGGCGGGGCGCAATTCACGCTGCAATTTCCTGCGTGGGTCGGCGCCGACCGTTAACAAATT
>Ga0181530_10007774_pt1 | contig 10071 bp, 8 predicted proteins | sample PEATcosm2014_Bin_42_FD_119769 | JGI IMG/M metagenome (GOLD analysis project Ga0181530, IMG submission 119769) | Peatland microbial communities from MTU Mesocosm Facility, Houghton, MI, USA - PEATcosm2014_Bin10_60_metaG | ecosystem: Environmental > Terrestrial > Soil > Wetlands > Peat | place... | reverse complement strand
TGGAATTGCGACAGCTGCAGGCGTCACGGTCTGGAGAAGAAGCGCCGGTGCGGGTTTCTCGCGAGCGAGGAACGCGGAGAAGTTCGGATCGTTTGGGGACGTCACGGCGCGCAGGCCGAAGAATGTCCCAAGTCACTGATCACGGGAGAGAGTCTGGTGCTGATCGAAGAATTCCTTGTGGGGCGACGGCTCGGGATGCAAAACGGTCTCGAGATGGATGCGCGCAAGGCAGACGCATTTCTAATTCTGCAGGCAGAAATGGAGCGAGAACAACGGAATGGCACAACGTAGCATCGAGGAAACCTTTCAGGCAATCCAGCCAAGCTGGCTCCAGGGAGCTCCGAAGGCGCCGACGATCGGGGTTGGCGTGTCAAGCGATAACAACGATCTTTCCGGAACGATATCGCAGGCGACACAACAGATCTCTCAGTTACAGTCTGCTTATCAACAACAAGTGGCGCTGATTACCGCAAACACACAGGCACTCCAGGGAAATACATCGGCGCAGAGCGGCCACTCGGCGGGGGGAACGGCAGAGAGTCTTGCATCCGGAATATTGGGTGGCGGCGGGCTTCTTTCACCGCTCATTTCGGGCATCGAGAGTCTGTTCGGAGGCAGCTCGCAGCCGGCGCCGCTGCCGTTTTACATATCACCCGCGCCCGTGGCGATCAACGCAACGCTGCAGGGTGCAGCGCCGAGCACGACGCAGGCGGGGAGTGGAACAGCGGCGGCGGCGTCGGGAAGCGGGACTGCAAGCGCGGGTGCGGCGGCGAGCAGCGGGGGAGGAAACAGCACAACAATGGCGCCGCAAATCACGGTCAACGTGAGCGCGATGGACAGTCAGTCATTCATGGACCGAAGCGCGGATATCGCCAGCGCGGTACGGGAGGCGATGCTGAACCTGCATCCCATTAACGACGTCGTCGCAAGTTTGTAAGAAGGCGATACAGTGGCTAACTTTCCAACATTAAAAACCGGAGCGGTCGCACAATATCCGCTCAGTTGCGGAGCGAGGTTTACGACGCAGTCGGTGCGATTTCTGGACGGGAGCCAACAACGATTCCGGCTCCTCGGAAACCCCCTGCGGCAGTGGGTGATCAAGCTCGATCAGCTCGACGATGAGGAACTGAGCACGGTAATCGCGTTCGTGGAACAGCAGGGAAGCGCTGCATTCGCGTTCACAGATCCGGTGACGGGGCAGCAGGCGGCGACCTGCGCGATTTCGGGAGAGCAATTCGACGCGGTCATGAAAGGTGAGCTGCGCGGACAAACGACGATCCAAATCGAGGAAATCGCATGAGCTGGTTTCCACAGATCGGGGCTGGATCGATGGCGCAGTTTCCGTTGCAGCGTTCGCGAAAGTGGAGAGCGATCGTGAACGATCTGGAGAGCGGCGAGCGGATCATGTTACCCGATGCCGACGCGGGGCAGGTTGAATGGCGGCTGTCATACCAGGACCTTACGGATGCGGAAACGGCAAATATCAGCAGCCTGTTCAGCGCGTCGCAGGGTGGTTTTGAGACGTTCACATTCATCGATCCGATGGCAAACCTGCTGGGCTGGAGCGAGAATTTTTCGCAGCCGGGTTGGCAAACGGGCTTGCTGCAGTGCACAAGCGGCGTGACCGATCCTTTGGGCACACTAAGAGCATCGACGCTCACGAACAACAGTCCGGGAACGCAGCAGCTTCAGCAAACGCTTGGCGTGCCGGGGGCCTATGTAGCGTGTTTCAGCGGGTATTTTCGGGGGACTTCGCCGGGCACGATCATAATAAGCCGCGATAGTGTAACGAAAACCGTGACAGTCGGCCCAGCCTGGCAACGCGCGTTCGTGAGCGGGCCGGGCAGCGCCGGCGCGACTCAATCCACATTTTCCATTGCATCAGGAGCGGGCCAGACGGTCCAAATCTGGGGGCTGCAAGTGGAGGCACAGCCGTATCCGTCGCTATACAAGCAGACGAGCGCCGCTCTTGGGATTTACGAAGAGACTTGGTTTGGAAACGATGAACTGACGATCGCAAGTACCAGTCCGGGTCTTTCATCGTGCGACATCGTTCTAGTTTCACGAGTGTCAGGAAGGTAGCATGCAAAGCGCGCTTACGGCCAAGGAACAGCTCAGCGCGGATACGCCGCTGTTTTTTTTCGACTGCACTCTGGCAGACGGCACGGTTCGGAGCTGGAGCAACCGCACCATCACCTGGAATGGCACCCCATATGAAGCACGAGTCCTGAAGCATAACCTGTTCGAGGCGCAACTGGCTTCCGACACGCAGGTTGGAGGCACGCCCAAACTGACATTCGAACTGGCGAACGCCGATTCGCAGCTGTCCGAAATCGAGCAGCAGACAGGATTCAAGGGCGGCCAACTGACCGTGCAGCTGGCATTCTTCGATCTCGCGGCAGGTGCGGCGACGACGGACAGCGTAGTCGTGTTCCGAGGTTTGATGAATCCTCCGGAACTGATCACGGAAACGAGTTTCCGGCTGAGCGCGATGAACCGGATGTCGATGCAGCGCACAGTTTTGCCGAACATACGAGTGCTGCGAATGTGTCCGTGGCGGTTTCCGCTGACGGCGGCGCAGCGGCTGGAGGCAGTCGATGGCGGCGCCTTACAGGGGAAGTACTCGTTCTTCTATCGCTGCGGGTATTCGCCGGATCAGGCGAACGGCACAGGTAATCTCAACGGGAACGTGCCATTCACGACGTGCGCCTATTCACGCTCAGATTGCGAACAGCGCGGGATGTTTACGTCGGACACGAGCGGCCGCACGACAGGGCGCTTCGGAGGCATCGAATTTGTACCGCCGACGATTCTTGTCCGCGGCGCAGGGCAGAAGAGTTCACAACTTTCCGCCGTGCAGGACAATACGGCGGCCTACAACGACTTCGTGCCTCTTGTATACGGGACGCAGTGGACTGTGCCGGATGTTGTTTTTTCGCGGAACGACGGCAACCTCACGCGCATGGAAGTACTGCTGGGAATGGGAGAAATCGCGGGCGTCCTGATGGTTCTGGTCAACGATGTCGTAATTCCGCAGGGCGTGAACGGAATGAATATGACTGCGACGGGATGGTACAACCTGGTCAGTGCCGGAACCAGAAACGGGCAGCAGGACGGAAACTTCACCGATGCTAACGGCGTGCCGCAGGGCGACCCCTATGGCAGCATGGCCTATCTTTCGGTTGTAGTGCCGAACCAGATCAACGATGGCACGAGCATTCCGGAGATACAGGTATTGATGCAGGGCCTCAAGCTGTGGCAATTCGATGCGAACGGCAATTCACTCGGGGAGCAATTCTCGAGTAACCCGGCGTGGGTCCTGTTGGATGTCCTCATGCGATGCGGATACACATTCGTCGAGATCAACATACCAAGTTTTGCCAATGCCGCGGCTTACGCGGATCAATTGCTCAGTGTCAACGATCCCACGGGCGGCGCGGTGCAAGTGCCAAGATTTCAGTGTAATTTTGCGATTAACTACAGCCGAAGCGCAGGCGATCTGATGCGGTCGATCCGGAACGGGTCGCGAACCTATCTGGTGCTGAACACGAGCGGACTAATAGAGGCACGCACTGAGAACACCTTCGCTCTCCAGCAGCCGGTGATGCCAGCTAACAGTAACTCGCAAAATCCGTTCAACGAGGGCTGGCCAGCGTACGAATTCGACGCTACGTCGATTGCCCGGAACAGCGATGGAAGCGCCAGTGTCAAGTTGTCGTCAAAGGGAGCGCAGGATACACCGAACTATCTCTCCATCGAGTTTCAGGATATGTTCAATCAGTACCAGCAGGACAGCCTGTCGCTCGCCGATGAAGACGATGAGGATCTATGCGGGCAACAGGTGGCCGTGACATGGGACGCCGTGGGAATTTCAACCTTCGACCAGGCATCGCGAATGCTTCTGCTGGGATTGAACCGGGCCATCTCAGGGAATGTGTTCATCGAGTTTGAGACGAGCGTCAAGGCGCTCGGCCTGATGCCCGGCGACCTCATCACCGTTTCGTATTTGAAGGAGAATCTACAGCGGACGCCGTTCCGCGTGACGAAGATTACGCCGGGCGCAAGCTTTCGAACCGCCGTGATCACGGCGCAATACCACGACGACGCCTGGTATTCGGATATGGCGACGGGGATTACAGGCGGCTTTGGAACGCAGTCGGGGCAAGGCTGCGGCTTACCGGCGCCTGTGTGCGGCACGGTTGTCGATGCCTATGGAAACCTGCAACTGGGGATCACGGAGAGTGAAGTCGCCGGCAGCAACGGAGCGCTGAATGTCGCGCTGGCCGTCGCTTTTGTGGAACCTGACGGTAAGATCGGAACGCTTGCGGCGCCTCTGATCGGACTGGCGCCAGGCGTGAGCGCGACGGGCGGAACGCTGGCCGGAGGTGTCAATTACTTCTACGCCGTCAGCGCGGTAGACGGCACCGGCGGCGAGAGTTCGCTTTCGTTCATTGCCCAGGCGACAACGGTGGCCGGAAGCAATACAAGCTCGGTGACAATCGATGGAATCGGCCTTCCGGTTGGAGCGCAGAGCTTTCATCTGTACCGGGGTGCAACACCGCAGTTGTTGTTCCGGATCGCGTCCAATCAGACACCTGCTCCTGCCTTTATCGATACGGGGTTACCTCCACTGACGGTGGTGCCACCCGATCCACAGTTCGATCACGTGAACCTCAACTGGCGGTGGGAACTTTTACCGGAAACAGCGGCCGCCGAGCAGTCGTCCACGACCGTCGGGAATCCGGTGCTGCAAATGATCGTTAATCAGTACGACTCGGATGTGGTGAGGATTACCAGAGGTACCGGCGCCGGACAAGAATACACGATCGCCAGTAATACAGCGACCACACTGACGATCGATGGCACATGGGCGATCGAGCCGGACGCGACGAGTTTTTTCGTTATCGCGGAGAATGCCTGGCGGCCCGGCGCAAGCGGGAAAACAAGCCCGATTTCTATCGAAGTACCCGAACGGATTGGAGCCGGCGTACACATATCGGCGCTGGCGGCGAATGCCGCCGACGAAGAAGCCGCCTATGATCTCTCGCCGCTGACGCGGTGGATACTGGGGGAATCGGGCGGACTGGCCTCAGATGCCGGGGTGCCGCCAGCACCGGTATTCGGTGTAGTGGTTTCCCCCACCAGCGGCGGCGTGCTGGAACTTTCGGCCATCGGGTTCAGCACGTTCGTCAATACGACCAGCATCGTCGCCGGAACCTACACGTTACATTATTACGACGAGATCAACGGAACTCCGCCTCTCGCTCTCACGTCACCTATTGCGGCGACGGACACGAGCGTTGTATTGAGCGGCACGTTCACGCAAGGTACATTTCTGCAGATTGACCAGGAGATACTGCAGGTGACCGGAACAAACCGGGATGGCCTTCCGGTAATCTCACGCGGAATGCATGGCACGCAGGCGGCAAATCACAGCGCGGGAGCACTGGTCTATTCGCTGACCGATAAAATAGCGATCGTTCCATTCGTCCCGAATTTTTTTGGCAGCCCGGCGAGCGGTGGCTGGAAGTACGACCTCGATCTGCCCAACGTTCGCCTCGCGAGCTTGGAGCTCTATATGACCAATTCGCTGGGAGCCGGCGCAGTTGCGGCAAATCCATATACGGGGACGATCGACTCGGGCTTGCGAACAATGGCGGGCGGGCAGTACTCCTTCCAGATCACTGGCTACCTGGCGATTCAGACAGGCGCAACCCCGAATCTCGTGGTGGATGCCAACAGGTCGGTGCGGGATATGTACGGAATCCTAAGATCGGCCCCGACCGGTGCGGGAATCAGCCTTCAGTTGAATCGCAATGGGGCGATGTATGCAACCGTTCAGTTCACTGCGGGCGCCACGACTTCCAGCGTCACCGGGGGATTCGGATTGCCCGCCTTGAGCGCGGGGGATCTGCTGAGCCTCGACGTTACCGCTGTCGGAACCACGAATCCCGGCAGCGATCTGACCTTCATCATGAGACTGTGACTTACTGGTTTCCGCGGACAGATACACTGGTGGTTTGCTGCTGGTTCAGAACGTCTCGAAACTTTATCGCCTGTACAGGACGCCGTTCGACCGCATCCGCGAACTGAACCCGCTGCGGAAAGCGCCTCTGCATACAGACTTCTGGGCGCTGCGGGATATTTCTTTCAGTGTCGAGCGCGGCGAGACCGTGAGTCTGGTCGGTCCGAACGGATGCGGCAAGAGCACGCTGCTGCAGGTCATCAGCGGAATTCTTCAGCCGACCACGGGACGCGTCGTGACAAAGGGACGAGTGGCCGCCCTCCTCGAACTGGGAGCCGGATTCAATCCGGAGTTCTCAGGGCGCGAGAACGTTTTCATCAACGGCGAGATCATGGGCATCCCTCGCACCGAGATGGAACGGAATCTGCCGCTGATCGAAAGCTTCGCCGAGATCGGGGAATTCATCGAGCGGCCTGTGAAGGAGTATTCGAGCGGCATGTATGTGCGGCTCGCATTCTCCACGGCGATTCATGTCAATCCGGAAATTCTGATCGTGGACGAAGCGCTGGCCGTGGGGGACGCGGTTTTCGCCAACCGATGCATCCGGAAATTCGAAGAACTGCGTGAGAAAAAGACGACCGTGCTTTTCGTATCGCACGATCTCGGTCTGGTCAAGCAGCTTTCGAACAGGGCCATATTTCTTCTGAATGGCCGTATCGAAGCCGAAGGCGAACCGAAACACGTAATCGACAAATATATCGGCATCGTGCTGGAACGCCAAAAGGCGTTCGAACAAAGCGGCAGGAGACCGCACCTTGCGTCCAGTCACCGTCATGGCGACGGCTCCAGCGAGATTCTCGACGTCTCGCTTCTTGATGAAGGCGGGCGGCCCTGCGGCATCGTATCGAGCGGTGAACGCGTGACCATCCGGATTCGAACGGCGTTCCATCGCGCCTGCGTCGAGCCGATGGTCGGTATTCTGATCCGCAATCGAATCGGTATGGATATCTACGGGACGAATACGAACATCGAGCAGATCGATCTGGGAACGTTCGACACCGGCGAGGAACTGGACATCGATTTTGCATTCGACTGCTGGCTGACGCCGCAGCATTACACCGTGACCGTGGCGACGCAGTACCGGGACGGTTCGAGCCACGACTGGCTGGACGATGTGCTCTCGTTCCAAGTCGTTTCGAGGCGTCAGGCGGCGGGCGTGACCGATCTGCGCGCGCGTGTCGAGTGGCGGAAAACGGTGGCGGATGAAAGCACGACTAACGCTTAAAATCCGGGCCGGCGCGCCGAAGACGGAATTCAAAGGAATGCACGGGGAGGCCTGGAAGCTGCATGTCGCGGCGCCTCCGGTTGACGGCAAAGCGAACGAAGCGATCCTCCGGTTTATCGCGGAGATCACCGGCGTCGCGAAGGCCGGTGTGCGGATCCTGAGCGGGTTGACCGGAACCACCAAGATCGTCGAGGTCGATGGCATCGATTTCGCGGGCCTGCAGCGCGCTATTCTCGAATCGCATGGACCTGGCCCGAATACAAGAAGCACTTCGCCGCGAGAAAGTTGACGGCTGGCTATTCTTCGATCATCACCAGCGTGATCCGCTGGCCTATCGCATTCTGGGATTGCAACCGTCGCAACACGTGACGCGCCGGTGGTATTACCTGATTCCCGCCTCAGGCGATCCACGCGGCCTCGTGCATCGGATAGAATCCGGTATCCTCGATATGCTCCCGGGCGAGAAGGCGCAGTACTCAAGCTGGCAGGAGCAGCACGCCGGGCTGGGACGATTGCTCAAGGGTTTGAAACGGGTCGCGATGCAATATTCGCCGCGATGCGCGGTGCCATATGTTTCGCTGGTCGATGCAGGCACCATGGAACTGGTGCGCGATCAGGGAGTCGATGTGGTGACTTCCGCCGAACTCGTACAGGAGTTCGAAGCCTGCCTCACCGAAGCCGAGTTCGCCACTCACGTTGAAGCCGGCAAACGCGTCGACCGGATTTGCGCGGGCGCGTTTCGGCTGATCGGCGAGAGGCTGGCGCACGGCGTGGATGAAATGGCCGTCCACGACTGGATACTGGAGCAGTTTCGGAACGCCGGCATGATTACCGACAGCGGCCCGATCATCGGCGTCAACGCGCACGCTGGCAACCCGCATTACGAGCCATCTCCCGCGACGAGCCTTCCCATTCACCCAGGCGATTTCGTCCTGCTCGACATGTGGGCCAAGCTCGATCAGGCGGACGCAATCTATTACGACATCACGTGGACTGGCTTTTGCGGAGATCCGCCGGATCGCATACGGGAAGTTTTCGAAACAGTTCGCGACGCGAGAGACCGCGCGATCAACACTGTCTGCGACGCCGTTTCGGCTGGCCGTGAAATTCGCGGATTCGAAGTCGACGACGCTGCGCGACGCTACATCGGCAGCCATGGATATGCAGACAAGTTTGTGCACCGCACGGGGCACTCGATCGGAACGGAAGTGCACGGTACCGGCGCGAACATGGACAATCTCGAGACGCACGACGAACGGCGCATTCTGCCGGGCGCTCTGTTTTCAATTGAACCCGGAATCTACCTTGAGGACTTCGGCGTCCGCTCGGAGGTCAACGTGTTTGTCGACCGGAATTCGGCGGGAACGACGGGCGCCGTTCAGCGGGATCTGGTTCGGATCGGATGATTTGCGCCGCGCGCTCGAACACCGCATCGAGCATGTCTTCGGTCAGTTTTCCTGTTGAAGTGTTCTGCTGACTTGGATGATAAGAGCAGAGCAGGGAAGGGCGCAGGTCGAAAAGCACTTCGTGACCGAACCGGAAAGCGGACAGGCGGTCGATTTGCCCGCGTTCTTTCAGGATGGCGAGGTAAGTGTCGAAGGCGATCTTGCCCAGCACGACGACGAGTCGCAGGTTCGTCAGCAACTGCAACTCACGTTCAAGATACGGCCGGCAATTCCGCAGCTCGAGGGGCGTTGGCTTGTTGCCGGGGGGAGCGCAGTGTCCGGCGGCGGTAATCCACGTATCCGACAAACGCAGGCCGTCGTCCGTGCTTCGGCTCTCCGGCTGGGACGCGAAGCCGGCGCGGTATAAGGCGCGGTACAGAAAATCACCGGAACGGTCTCCGGTAAACATACGTCCAGTACGATTAGCGCCGTGTGCAGCCGGGGCCAGGCCAAGAATCAACATTCGGGCGAAAGGATCACCGAATGACGGCACGGGCTTGCCCCAGTAGTCCCAATGCAGAAAGGCGCGCCGTTTGGTGGCCGCAACCTCATGGCAGTGGCGAAGCAGACGCGGGCACTTTTCGCACTCCACAATTTGCCGATTGAGGCCGATAAGACTCCCATGAGGGAGAAATTTGCCCGGAATTGCCACCAGATCATCATGACATCGGGACTTAGGCAGAAGTCGGATCGACGCGGGAGCTATGACAATTGTCACAGAAATACGTTGACCCGACCCCCTCAAACGGGTGAAAATAAACGTACCGGCTGCTCCCCGGTAAACGACTCTGGGTATCGGATCCACGGTTTACCCGGATTGGCTATCTTTTTGTGGCAGATGAATTCATGAAAGGGTATAGGACTCAAATCTCGCGAGCTTGTGCTTTCATCCTGGCCGCAGCTTTCTCGGCTGGCGCTGCGTTTGCGGTAACACCTCCTTCCACGATCAAGCACCACCCCAGGAAAAAAACTACAGCTATTGCCGCGAAGGCTTCCGGCGCTACGGCGCATGCGGTCAGCCTGCACTCGAAAGCGGGCATCGTTGCCGCGCCTCCCTCAGTTGCCAGCGCGTCCGTCGCGCCGCGCAAAAAAGTTTACGTGCAAACCTGGGATGAGCCCACTTATAAGGACTCGACGATTGCCGACAAGGTCGATGGCGAGGATCTGGAAATCCGCAGGGCTGCCGCGGACGCTCTCGGCCCATTAAACGGTTCCGTAGTCGTGGTGGATCCCAATACCGGACGCGTCCTGACGATGGTCAACCAACCGCTCGCGCTTGGCGGTGGTTTCCAGCCTTGCTCGACTGTTAAAGTTTCGGTCGCGCTGGCGGCGCTGCGCGAGGGGCTCGTCAAACGAACCAGTCCGATTAAGTTCGC
>Ga0181530_10007773_pt1 | contig 10077 bp, 14 predicted proteins | sample PEATcosm2014_Bin_42_FD_119769 | JGI IMG/M metagenome (GOLD analysis project Ga0181530, IMG submission 119769) | Peatland microbial communities from MTU Mesocosm Facility, Houghton, MI, USA - PEATcosm2014_Bin10_60_metaG | ecosystem: Environmental > Terrestrial > Soil > Wetlands > Peat | place... | reverse complement strand
GTGGTGCGCAGCTCGATCTGGCGGATTTTTTTAAGAATTTCGCGCGGGATCATGGGAATTGCGGATTGCGGATTGCGGATTGCGGATTGCGGATTGCTCCACGGTAGGGCGAGACTCCGTCGAGCCGTGACTCGATTGCGGACCCGCCTTCGCCGTGCTTCGGCGCGGCAAGTTGCGGATTGCGCTGGGAAAAAACCCTGCTTGCGCGCGAAGAACGGGGCAGTAGATTGGCGCCATGAGTGCGACAGAAATTCTTGAGGCGGCGAAGGCACTTCCGCTCCACGAACGAATCGAGATTGCCAAAGGCTTGTGGGAAGACATTGCCGACAATGGATACAATCCCGATTTGACACCGGAACAATCAGCGGAACTGGACCGCCGTCTCGCTGACTTCGAGAAAAATCCCCGTTCTGGAGTTCCCTTGGAACAAGTCATGGCTGAAATGCGGCAACGCTTTGGGTCGAAAGAACTCGCCCCCGGCGAAGCAGAACTCATTGACCGGCGGTTGCAAGACCACCTTGATAATCCCAACGACGTTGTTTCGTGGGAAGAAGTCAAAGCCAAGCTGGACGCGAAATACCACGCTTGCCTAACGACCCGCAAGGTGTAAATTGGCGCCATGAGCGCAACAGAGATTTTGGAGCAAATCCGCCGCCTGCCGGAAAATGAACGGCGCGAAGTCGCCGGCCAGATTTTGGAGGAGTTCGGAGATTTCGATGACGGCTTGTCGCCGGAGCAAATCGAAGAGGCGGAACGCCGGGCCGAGCGATTAAGCCGCAACCCGGAAAGCGGAATTCCGTGGGAGCAGATTTGCGCGGAATTGCCGGAGAGGCTCAAAAATCGGAAATGCGCCGCGAAGTAATCTTTGACCGGGAAGCACGGGTTGAATTTGAAGACGCCGTAGAATGGTATAACGAGCGCGAACCGGGGCTGGGCGATAGGTTCAAGGCGGAAGTCAACGCCGCTATCCAACGAATCCTGAAAGACCCGGAACGATTTCCGTTGAGGGGCCTCAACGTCCGCAGGGCCTCGGTTGAGACATTCAAGAAATACAACATCCTCTTCCGCATTGAGCGTGACTATATCAGCGTAGCAGCAGTTTTCCACGGTTCGCGAAATCCTGCCGTGCTGAGGCGACGGCTGAAATGAAAAGCCCGCGTGCGTTTCGGCCAGGGTGCGCTTCCTGCAAACCTCAATCTGCCGGATTTTGTTGGGAATCTTGCTGGGAATCATGGCACCCGCTCCCGATTCATTTCGGCGAAATAGGCAATTGGAGTGCGAGTGAAATCTGTTAAGAATTCCTTCTGGCTAAACACATGAACTTGCCGACTTGCTGTAGTTGCCTCGGTTACGAGGGCCAATCTGAACTTCGCGTCCTCTTTTGCACACTCAACTTCGTTGTTTGTGATGGGAAACCTCATCAAGGAACCCGAAGTTCCCTTAACCTCTACATGGAAAGTGTCGCCTTTGCCACTAACATCAAGGTCGTAACCTAGATTTTCTTTCTCCCTCGAAACAACCTTGTAGCCCTGCTCTTCAAAATGGACTCGAACGGCTTTGCGGGCGGCGTGCTCAACAAGGCGGTTTTGTTCCGCAGTTCCAAATCCTGCTCCGACAGGAGATGTTCTGGCAGGCGATTCAGCCATGGATCTCCCTGTAAGCTTCGCGAGCTTTAATAGTTTGTTGGCTATGGGTTCTTTTGGGTAAGTTTGATTCCGAGCTTGCTTGGCCCAACCCCACTCAGGAATTTCGCGCCGAATTTCCTCCAGAGTTATTTGTTTCTCAAAGAACTTAACATCTTCGATTCCAACGACATAATAACCCTCATCTTCACCGGGTCTTGCCTTGCCCGAAGCGGTTGCCGATGCTACGATTGCGCTGTGAGGCTTCGTAAAGTAGATGAACAATAAATCCCCCTTTTTTGTTTCTTTTAAGCATGACCACCTGCCCGTTTCCTTATTTTGAGCAAGTTCTTTCAGCTCATTGTAATCCTCATCGGCACTGCCCATCACAATTTGAGTATTGCTGATCATAAGCTTTTTCATTCGGTTGTTAAACATCACGCCACAGACAATTCATCAAGGATTATTAGGATGGCTGTTTCGCTCGTCTTATCATCGGCCTCGCACGTTCACTCAATCGGCTGCGAGTCCAGCAGGTGGCATACCTCGATGCCATCGTCCAAATCCGGGCAGTAAATGGCGAAGCCGCCAGGTTCGAGCGACCAGTTGGCCCGCTGTTTTGGGGTGGCGTTGGCCAGCCATTTCAGCCACGACACTTCGATGAACGGCAGACTGATTTCCCGGCCATCGTCAAGACGGACGTGCAGGGTAGTCGCCGTTATGCGCGCGCTCTTGGCGCGGACTTGTTCTGTTGTTTTAGCGGTCAAAGTATTCATATATGTGTCACGGCACGGGCAGTTCGTTGAAGATTTTGGTGATGATGGTCTCGCTGGTTTTTTCTTCGGCCTCGGCTTCGTAGGTGACGGTCACACGGTGGCGCAGGACATCCATGCCGATGCTCTTGACATCCTGCGGCGTCACGTAGCCGCGCCCGCGCAAAAAGGCGTAGGCTTTGGCCGCCAGCGTCAGGGCGATGGTGGCGCGCGGCGAGGCCCCAAGCTGGATCAGCCCCTGCAATCCCTGGATTTTATACACGGACGGATCGCGCGTGCAGCAGACCATGTCCACGATGTAGTCCTTCACCTTGTCATCAATATAAATGTCGTTGATGATCTGGCGCGCCTCCATGATTTGGGCGGCGCTGACGACCGGGCTGGCGACGGGAATGGCGCCGGTGCGGGCCATTAAATCCAAAATCTGCCGCTCTTCCTCGCGCGACGGATAGACGATCTTGAGCTTCAGCATGAACCGGTCCACCTGCGCCTCCGGCAGCGGATAGGTCCCTTCCTGTTCAATCGGATTTTGCGTGGCGAGCACCAGGAACGGCTCCTCCAGCTTGTAGCTCTGGTCGCCGATGGTGACCTGCTTTTCCTGCATCGCCTCCAGCAGCGCGCTTTGGACCTTGGCCGGGGCGCGGTTGATTTCGTCGGCCAGCACCAGGTTGGCGAAGATCGGCCCGCGCCGGGTGGTGAACGCGCCGGTCTGCGGATTGTAAATCTGCGTGCCGATCAAGTCCGCCGGCAGGAGGTCGGGCGTGAATTGCAGGCGCGCGAACTTCACGTTCAGGCACGCCGCCAGGACCTTGACGGACAGGGTTTTGGCCAGGCCGGGCACGCCTTCCAGCAGGACGTGGCCGTCGGCCAGCAAGCCGATGGCCAGCCGTTCCACCAAATAGTTTTGGCCCACGACGACCTTGCCAATTTCACTAAAAAGGGGCCGCACAAACGCGCTGGCCCGCTGCACTTCATCGTTGATCGCGCTGATTCCGGTATTCATATTTGCAAACAGAAAACGATAATGTCTAAAAGACAGTCAAGTTCCAAATTATGTTCAAAAAATCTCCCGGCGGCATATCCGTCTTTGTTAGCCGGGCCGACGCCCGCACGCGCCTTCGTAGATAACCGCGTGCAGGCCTTTGCGATGTGAGAAATTAGCGGAACTGATCGAAAAAAGCATGGTCCACTTCAAATACTTCCTTTCGCCGGAGACCAAGTTGCCTGGCTTCAAAAAGTTCAACGAGCCGTTCCCCGTCCACCATTTCAATTGGTATTACTCCTTCCTGATGCTGCTTCGCTCTGTCTCAACTCAATGTTTCGGCTGTTTCGATCTCCCGCTTCAACAGCCGATTGACTAGGGAATCCACGTCCTCGTGGCGCTTTTGCGCTGCCTTTGTCAACCGCGCTTGCACATCCGGATCGAGATATACCGGAAGATTCAGCCTGGCGCCTGACCGGTAGAATTTGCCTCGTTCAGCTTTCGAGAAGTCATATTCCTTTTTCATGTTCATTTCGAACGGTATTGCCGCGTTTCATTGTTTGTCGCCTTTCGGGCAGAGATGATGCGGCAACGGGCCGCACCCGCTTCACCTTCACGCCACGTATGACAAATTACGAGCAATCGCCCATGAGAATCCAGCCCTAAAGTAATCCAACGGTCTTCGCCGGCGCTGTGTGCGCGGTCGTAAAGTGAAAGGGCTTCCGGGTCGAGAAACACTCTCACAGCCTGTTGGAAGGTAACGCCATGTTTGCGGAAATTGGCGGCCGCTTTTTGAGTATCCCATTCAAAGTTGGACTCGGATTGCAACATGCCTGAATATCAGATCTTGGCCGCGCCCAGATGATCCTCCCGGTGGTAAATTCGTACGCCCGCAGCCTTTTGCCGCCGGCGGTAGTACTCGCCGGCCTTCTTCGGGTCGTGGTCGAACTCTTTCGCCAATTTTCTACGAATAGCCCAAATCTCTTCCAGCGTTTCGTCACGTTTCGCATTCATCGTTTTTCTCCATTAGCTCCAGCGGGGTTACAAGCAACGGCGTCTGCACGCCGCCAGTTCCTCCTCGAAATCCACGATCTCCTTGATCTGCGCCAGGAACCAGCGGTCTATCTTGCTCAGTTGAAATATCTCCTCCACGCTGAAGCCGGCGCGCAGGGCGTGGCGCAGGAAAAAAATGCGCTCCGCGTTGGGGACGCTGAGCCGCTGGCTGATGAGTTCGCGCGGCAAAATGTCGCGGTCCTGGTACACCGTCGAGCCGATCCGCCACGGCTTGCCGTCGCCGCCCAGTCCCGCCCGGCCGATTTCCAGCGAACGCAGCGCCTTTTGCAGCGATTCCTTGAAAGTCCGCCCGATGGCCATCGCTTCGCCGACGGATTTCATCTGCGTGCTGAGGGTGGGATCGGCCTGCGGAAATTTCTCGAAGGCAAAGCGCGGCACCTTTGTCACCACATAATCAATCGTCGGCTCAAAACTGGCCGGTGTGACGCGCGTGATGTCGTTGGGGATTTCGTCCAGCAAATAGCCCACCGCCAGCTTGGCCGCGATCTTGGCGATGGGAAAGCCGGTCGCCTTGGAGGCCAGCGCCGAGGAGCGCGACACCCGCGGGTTCATCTCAATGATCGCCATCCGCCCGTTGTCCGGGTTGACGCCAAATTGGATGTTGGAGCCGCCCGTCTCCACCCCGACCGCGCGAATCACCGCGAAACTGGCGTCGCGCATGATTTGATATTCCTTGTCCGTCAAAGTTTGAATTGGCGCGACGGTGATGGAGTCGCCGGTATGCACGCCCATCGGATCGAAGTTTTCAATGGAGCAGATGATGACGCAGTTGTCGGCCTTGTCGCGCATGACTTCCATTTCAAATTCCTTCCAGCCGAGCAGCGATTCTTCGATCAGAATTTCCGAGACGGGCGACAGCTCCAGCCCGTGGCGGGCCATGATATCAAATTCCTCGCGATTGTAGGCGATGCCGCCGCCCGTGCCGCCCAGCGTGTAGGCGGGGCGGATGATCAGCGGCAAACGCCCGATGCGTTCCGCCACGGCGCGCGATTCCTCCAAATTGTGCGCCGTGCCGCTGATGGGGACATCCAGCCCGATGGAGAGCATGAGGTCCTTGAAAATCTGCCGATCCTCGCCGCGCTCGATGGCGGCGGCGTTGGCGCCGATCATCTCCACGCCGTATTTGTCCAGCGTGCCGCGCCGGGCCAGGGCCATGGCGGTGTTGAGCGCGGTTTGTCCGCCCAGCGTTGGCAGCAGCGCCAGTTTGCCGCGCGCGCCCGTCCGCCGCATCTCCTCCGCTTCGCGCGCGATGATTTTTTCGACCGCCTCCGGTGTGATCGGTTCGATGTAAGTGCGGTCGGCGAATTCCGGGTCGGTCATGATCGTGGCCGGATTGGAATTGACCAGGACAATGCGGTAGCCTTCCTCGTGCAGGGCCTTGCAGGCCTGCGTGCCCGAGTAATCGAATTCGCATGCCTGGCCGATGATGATCGGCCCCGCGCCGATGATGAGCACCGAATGAATGTCTGTGCGCCTGGGCATAAAACGTGCGAGACTTTAAGCCATTTATCCGCGCTTGCCAGCGTTTTTCTGCAAATCGTCTTTCCGCGAACTCGCAATCCGCAACCCCCGTTGAAGGGACGGATGGGACGAATGGGACGAATGGGACCAAAGGCCGCGCTCCGCCAGCGGCTCCGCAATCCCCAATCCGCAATCTGCAATCCGCAATCCGCAATCTGCAATCCGCAATCCGCAATCGGTCCCTCCCTCACCCCGCCAACCCCCGCGCGGTCGCTTCCAAACTCGCTGCGTCGGCGATGTTGAAACATTGCGCCCGCGGGTCAATGCGCTTCAAGAAACCACACAGCGTCGTTCCCGGCCCCAACTCGATGAACCGGTTGAAGCCCTCCCCCAGCAAATAGCGCATGGAATCCTCCCAGCGCACCTCCGAGGTGACCTGCTCCGCCAGGCGCGATGCGATGCCGGCGGGCGTGGTGTGCGGGCGGGCCGTCACATTGGAAATCACCGGCACGGCCGGATTTCTTATTGACACCGCCGCCAGCATGGCCGCCACCTTGGGCCGCGCGCCCGCCATGAGGCGCGAATGATAGGCCCCCGCCACCGGCAGGGCCACCGCCCGTTTGGCGCCCTTGCTTTTGGCCAGTTGGCAGGCCCGCGCGATCTTTTCCACTTCGCCGGAAATGACGATCTGCCCCGGACAATTCAAATTGGCCACTTCAACGTCCGCCTCCGCGCAGACCGCGCGCGTCGCCGCCAGGTCCAGCCCCAGCACCGCGGCCATGCCGCCGCGCGTGGCGTCGCATGCTTCCTGCATGAAGCGCCCCCGTTGCCGGGCGATCTTCAGGCCGTCCTGAAATTCAAAAACGCCCGCCGCGGTCAGCGCCGTCATTTCTCCCAGCGACAGCCCCGCCGCGGCCTGAAACGAAAAGCCCGGCGCGCGCCCCCGCAACAATTGCAGCGCCAGCCAGCTCACCAGGAAAATGGCGGGCTGGGCGTTTTCGGTTTTCGTCAACTCCTCCTCCGGTCCGTGGAAGCAGAGAGCGGGCAGATCAAAGCCGAGCAGGGCGCGGCATTGCTCCAGCCAGGGCTGGGCGGAGGGGAAACCTTCGGCCAAATCCCGGCCCATGCCGGCGAATTGGGCGCCCTGGCCTGCAAACAAGAGAGCGGTTTTGTGCATCATGTCGCGCCACTAAACCACGAACCGCCGGGCCTGGAAAAGGATTTTTTCGACGGCCCAGCCGCGGCTGGCTGCATCCGGGCCGGGAATTTTGGAATCGCCGGCAGAGCGGCCTTGACAATATCGAAAATGTATAACATTATTGTCTACCATGAAAACAGCGACAGTCCGGCAGTTGCGCCATGATTTTGGCAGCGTCATAAATTGGGTTGAAGAAGGCGAAGCCGTCAGCATCAGCAAGCGCGGCAAAATTGTAGCGCTTCTTTCGCCGCCACCGCGGGCGCGGCGCAGCCGGGTGCCAAAGCGCCCGGATTTTGCGGCCCGGCTCAGGCGCATCTATGGCGACAGAGTCTTTTCCACGAACATCATTGTCGAAGACCGCCAATCGCGACCTTATTAAACCGCCGGCTAAGAGCCGGTGTTTCATGCCATGACTGTTTACGCCGATACCAGTTTTTTGATGGCGGCCTACTCGCCCGAGCCGGAATCCATGCGCGTGTTGGCGTGGCTGCAATCCGCCCGTCAACCGCTTCCATTCACTCCGTTGCACCGGCTTGAAGTGCGGAACGCCATCCGCTTGCGGGTGTTTCGAGGCGAAATCACGCCAGATCAACGCCAACAAGCCTTCGACGACATTGAATCGGACCTGGCTGGCGCTGTTCTTGAGCACATTGCAGTTCCATGGGTTGATGCTCTCCGGGCAGCGGAAACCCTGGCTGCCAACCACGCGGAAAAACTTGGCGTGCGAAGCATGGATCTTCTCCACGTCGGACTGGCTGTCACCCTCCGTGCCACCGAGTTTTTCAGTTTCGACACCCGGCAGGTTGCGTTGGCGAAAGCCGCCGGCTTGAACGTCAATCGGCATTTCTAATTAGATTCTTGACGTCATCTTGCTTCGCGCTCAGGCGCACCAGGTTTCATCGTAGCCAGGAATTGGCAAATGGCCCGGACGGCAGTTTTTGGCTGAACTTGCAAAATCAGATGCGGTGACGATCCGATCCCCAATCCGCAATCGCATGAAAAAGAGTCAACAGAAGGAAACGAAGATAACGAAGGAATCCCGATTCGGAATCGGGACTTCGTTGACTTCGTTTGCTTCTGTTCAAAATCCGCAATCCGCAATCCATAATAGAATCAGCGCAGGAGTTGCTTTTCCAGGTAGTTGACGGCTTGGCGGACGTGGGCGTCCACTTCCATGCGGTCCTTGACCAGGCGGCAGGCGTGAAGGACGGTCCCGTGGTCGCGGCCGCCAAAGGCCTCGCCTATGGTGTTGAGGGAAGCCTCGGTCATTTGCCGGGAGAGGAACATGGCGATCTGGCGCGGGAAGGCGATGTTTTCGGGACGGCGCTTGCTGGTCATGTCGGCCAGGCGGATGTCGAAATGCTCGGCGACTTTTTTCTGGATGCAATCTATGTTGACGTTGAAACGGCCCTCTTCATGCAGGACTTCGCGCAGCAATCCCTCCACCACTTGCAGGGTCAGCTTCTTGCCGGTCAGGGAGGCGAAGGAGGCAACGCGGGTGTGGGCGCCTTCGAGACGGCGGATGTTGGTGCGGATGCGGCTGGCGAGGAAGTTGATAATGTCCTCCGGCAGCTCCACGCCCATGGCCTTGCCTTTCTTGCGCAAAATGGCGAGGCGGGTTTCGACATCCGGCGGCTGCAATTCGGTGACCAGGCCCCATTCAAAGCGGGAGACCAGGCGCTGCTCCAGGTTCTGGATTTCCGCGGCGGGACGGTCGCAGGTGAGGACGATTTGTTTGTGGGCCTCGTGCAAGGCGTTGAAAGTGTGGAAGAACTCCTCTTGAATCCGTTCCTTGCCGGCCAGGAACTGGATGTCGTCAATCAGGAGCACATCGGTCTGGCGGTGTTTGCGGCGGAAGCGGACCAACTGGTTGTTCTGAATGGCGTCAATGTATTCGTTGGTGAATTTTTCCGAGGAGAGATAGGTGACGCGGCAGCCTTTTTTGTGGGCGGCCACATGCTGGCCGATGGCGTGCAGCAGGTGCGTCTTGCCCAGGCCGACTCCGCCGTAAAAGAAGAGGGGATTGTAGGATTTGCCGGGCGCCTGGGCCACGGCCATGGCGGCGGCGTGGGCATGATTATTGCTTTCGCCGACGACAAAGGTATCAAAAGTGTTCTTGGGGTTGAAGGCCGGTTCGCGTCCCGGCGCGCCGGCCCGTTCCACCGGTTCCACGGCGGCCCTGGGCTTGGCTTTGGCGGGGCCGTCCGGGCTGGCGGCCAAAGGCGGCGCGTTGGCGACGCGGAACCGTATCTTTAGAATCTGCCCGGAGGCCTGGGCGACAACATCGCGGATCAGCTCCAAGTAGTTGTCCTTGAGCCAGACTTCGCAGAAATCGTCGGCGACTTCCAGAACGAGGGTTTCTTCCTCCAGCGCCACTGCCTTGACCGGCAGGAACCAGAGATTGTAGATGTCCGGGTTCAGCATCGTGCGCAACGAATGCTGAACCGACTCCCAAATGTTCTCGACAGATGCTTGCATTGGCTTCAGTGCTGAAACCTCGAAAAGCCCCAATTATTCACCACCACTTTTTCTGTCTCCTGTTTTCCCTCGCGGGCGCGCGTAAAAAAATTTTCCTCGGATGGACGTGGCGCGGAAGGAGGCGGTTGCCCGTCACCTTTCCGTCACAGGGTCTATAATCCGGTTGTAAGTGACTGATAATCAATATGTTGCAACATATTGAGGGCTGCGCTCGCGCGAATTTTAGAGACATTTCCGCTCATGGTGCTTCTTTTTTGGTCCAGCTATGACTGTTTTATTACAAAACGGGGTGGTTTGGCTATAAGAACATATTAAACGTTATTCGCGACTTATTCACATCAAAAAAACCCTTTAAAAACAGGCATTCCATCAATGTCCCGCCAGGAAAGGACGCGCCGGGCATCAGCCGATGCCCGGCGACTTGGTTCCGCACTCGATTAGACGTCGTAGTAAAGATGGAACTCGTACGGATGCGGACGCAGGCGCAGG
>Ga0181530_10007770_pt1 | contig 10079 bp, 10 predicted proteins | sample PEATcosm2014_Bin_42_FD_119769 | JGI IMG/M metagenome (GOLD analysis project Ga0181530, IMG submission 119769) | Peatland microbial communities from MTU Mesocosm Facility, Houghton, MI, USA - PEATcosm2014_Bin10_60_metaG | ecosystem: Environmental > Terrestrial > Soil > Wetlands > Peat | place... | reverse complement strand
CTCGCTGCCGCTTCAGGTCACCCTGGGGAGTTCAATCCCGACTGCCCTGTTCTCGTCGGGCGTGCCAAGCCGGTAACCGTATTTGCCAGATACCGCGATGAGGCGGGCCAGGTCTTCAGGGGTCGGCGGGCCGGGATCACCGGTGACCGGCCGTCCTGCTTCGGAAAACCATTCTCCGAGCCGCGGGTTGGTGATGATGAGCTCGATCACCGGCTCGTGAGAGACATTCCGGAGGGCGTGCGCCTCGCCGCTGGCTATCTGGACGTAGTCGCCTTCGTGCACGTCCTTCCATTCCAGGCCATCCTCACCTGGCACCAGCGCTTGCTTGGTGCCCGAGATCACCAGGAACGCTTCCGTGCTGTCGTGGCTGTGGATAGGTACTACAGCACCGGGCGGAATCACCCCGCGCATGACGCAGAAGTCCCGTGGTGCGTCCTGCGGGCCGGTGAGGAATTCGACGGTCAAGCCGGCGACGTCGAGAATCGGCGTTCCTGACCCGGCGGCGATGTGATGAAGGATCCTGCTGTCGTGATGGGATTGCATGAAAGTCTCCTCCTCGGCGTGCCGATCCTCGTCCGGTCCGGCCGCTATGGCCTATTGAGCTGATCTTGATGTAGAGAGACCGCTACCGCGTTTCCTGGCTACTGTTCCCGGGGCGCTCTTAACGCGACGGATGTCGCCGGTCGCGGCAGGCTGGGCGCCGGGCCGAGGATCTCGATGCCGTAGGAGGCTGCGGTAGCGGCCAGCGCTGCCGGGTCGGGCGGCAGCTCGTCCGGCGGCTGCTCGAACGGGAAATGGGCAGGTGATGATCTCGACATCATCACTGTGCCGGACATCCCCGGCGGCTTTTAAATGTCCGAGCAGCCAGCCGCTGTCAGCAGGAGCGTCCACTGCGGCATTGCCCACGTAGGGGATTCTGTCATGGACAACGACGCTAGCATCACCCGGCCCGCCGGCCTGGGGCAGGCCTGGGGCTTGCACTGAGGCGGTCGCAGCCGACGTTCTTGATAGCAGCGCTCGACACGAAGCGTCGGTTCAGCACGCCGCCCCCGGGCTGTGACTCAGTTGGCGGTATGCACGGCTAAGTGGCGGCGAAGCATCAGTTTCATTGGCACTTGGCTGCGGCCAACGAACGCCCCATATCGGCAGAGTCGGGCGTCAGTCAGCCGTGTCAGCCACGGATGGCCGGGCGCAGATTAACCCGTTCGGCGCGGCACCGATGGTCACGGGCACGGTGTGTCAAGACGTACCGAATTGGGCGGGACTGTGCGCGTCTCTTCGGAGAGGTTCCGATTACGCACCGTGAGGTCATGTGATTCCGTAGCTGCTTCTGGCCGTCCCGGAATCGGACGTTTCCGGGACGGTCGCGATCTTTGCGGGAACCCCAGGCCGGCCTGTCCCGAAACCCGTCCCGGAACAAGATACCGGCCGTTGAGTTCCGGGACGGTTTACGGGACGATCGTGGTCATGCAGCCCGCGCCTGTCTACACCAACACCGTCCGCATCGGCTACGCACGCGTGAGCGGCCGCAGCCAGGACCACCAGATGCAACTCGATGCCCTGGCCACCGCGAACTGCCGTGAAGTGATCGTAGAGACAGCCAGCACCCGGGGCGCCAGGCCCAGGCTCACCGCCACCCTGGCACCCTCAGGCCCGGCGACACCCTCGTCGTCCACAAGCCCGACCGGATCGCCCGCTCCATGAAGGAACTCCTCGTCCTCCTGGAGGACGAGCTCCACGCCCGCGAGGTGAACCTGGAGATCCTCACCGGCATCTGCGCCGGCCTCCACAAACCCAACGGGCAGACCATTGCCGACAAGATGCTGTTCATGATCGCCGCCATGGCAGCCGAGATGGAACGCGACCTCATCCAGGAACGCACCCTCGACGGCCTCGCCGCCGCAGCAGCCCAAGGCCGACGGGGAGGCCGTCCCGTCGCCGTCGACGACGACACCCTCGCAGTCGCCCGCGCCCGCCAGGCCCGCGGCGAATCCATCACCGCCATCGCCCAGCACCTCAAGATCGGCCGATCCACTCTCTACCGCGCACTCACCCCGACTGATCCCGCCGGGTCGAGAGGAGATCACCCAGAGCTACTTTGCGGCTGGTGACGGCTACCCGAGTGGAGGGCCTGAGTATTCGCCTCCATGCCGGATCGGACCTGGGCGCCCGGCGAAACTCATCGGTCCGGCCGGGGTCAGATCGGCACCTCACCCAGCCGCACCTGGGCCCGCCTGAGCCCGCCTGAGCCCGCCTGGGCCCCGGCGCCGGACCAGGCGCCGCAGCGGCCGACCGCTCTGGTCAGGAGATCCAGATCTGCGGAACCCGGTCAGATGTCGCCGCGGACCATTCCGATCAGGCGGTTCAGCACGGCCCCGCGGCTGGCCCGCACGCCATCGTGCTCGTACTCGTTGGTGACCCAGGGCCGAAGCCCCCGGATCGCGACCGCCGTCCGCAGCGAGTCGTCCCGGTCGACGTACATGTCGCCGAAATAGACCGCGGCCGCCACCGGGACGTCGTTCGCGCCCAGCCGGATGGGGTCGTACAGCATCGGCCAGGCGTCCCGGTCGGCGAGCAGGCCGGCCACCTCGCGCAGCGGTCGCAGCACCGGGTCAGCCTCGATCATCCACGGGTAGATCATCTCGCCGGTGAACAGCAGCGGTGCGTCGCCGTCGAGGGCCGCCGCCGGATCGAACGCCGGGAATTCGGAGCGGACGCGCTGGGCGGACCATTTGGTCGCGAAACCCTGCGCGTAGCTGGCCTCGTGCAGGACCGCGTACAGCGGCCCCGCGGTAAAGGTGAGCTGCGATTCCACCCCGCGCAGGAACACGTCAGACAGCTCGCCGCCGGCGAACGCATCCTCGAGCAGGTAGTGCAGCGTGTGACTGCCGGTGCTCGTGCCGAGGATCCGCCCGAGGACCTGGAAGTTCTGCACGGTGAGCGGGCCCCCGCCCGGAAGCCGGACGTCGTGGGTGCGCAGATGCCGGGCGATCCGCCGCGCCCGTGCCACGTCCTCGGGGTAGCGCTCGTAGTGGTCGGCGTTCTTGGCGGCCACCCGGGGATAGGCGACCCGGTAGACGTCGTCGGCGGTCACGTCGAGCCCGGGCAGTCCGCCCGTGATGAACGCCTCCCGGAGTCCTTCCGGGGCCACTGACAGGTAGGTGACCGCGCAGAAACCACCGAAACTCTGCCCCAGCACGGACCACGGCGCACCGCCGGTCAGCTCGCGGCGGATCCGTTCGGCATCACGAATTATGTTGTCGGCGCGGAACAGCGACAGATAGCCGGCCTGCGCGGCGGCGGAGCCAAGGCGGCCCAGGGTGAGCCGGTTCGCGGGCGTGGAGCGGCCGGTGCCGCGCTGGTCGAGCAGGAGCACGCGGTAGTCGTCGAGCGCTCGGTTCAGCCAGCTGTCCCGCCCGATCGGACGGGGGGAGCCGAAACCCGGCCCACCCTGGAGGAACAGCAGCCACGGCAGGTCGGCGTCCGCCTTGGCCGCCGCGACGACCTCGCGCGCGAACACCTCGATGTGCCCGCCGTCCGGGCGGTCGTAGTCCAGCGGGACACGGAACGTGTGGTCGGTCAGCACGGTGCCAGGCTGGCGGAAGCTCGTCACCCTCTGACCGTACGCCCGGGGGGAAACCCCGCTGTGAAGACGGGTGAAAGCCGCGTTCCGTGACGCATCCCGCGTTCATAGCGTCATGCCCGTAGGCAGTCGCCGTCAGGACCACCGCGACACCGGCGTGCTGGGTGTTCTCCCCTCGGCCGCGCCCGTGATCCCCGGCGGGGCGGTGGACAAGCACGTGGCCAGTATCTTCGGCAAGCTGGGGCTGCCACCGTCGGAGGGCGGCAGCCGGCGCGCGCTGTCCGCGCTGCGCTGCCTGGCCGGCTGAGGCCCGGTTCCTGCGGGAGAGCGGGCACCCCTCATCCGCCGGTCATCCGCCGGGCTGCCATACCGGCCTAAATCCGAATTGGGCAGAATGGGAAACTGGTAGCGTTTGACGTTCCGGGGGTAGGAACATTGGCGTGATTTCCGTCGTGCTGGCTCTCCTGACGTCGGCCAGCAACGCCACCGCGTCCGTGCTGCAGCGCCGCGCCGCCTCGCAAGCCCAGACGTCGCGGCCGCTGGGGCTGTCCCTGATCGCCGACCTGGCCCGGCGCCGGATCTGGCTGGCCGGCATCGCCATGGTCGTGGTGGCGTCGGTGCTGCAGGCGGCGGCGCTGGCCACCGGCCCGATCGCGCTGGTCCAGCCGATCTTCATCGTCGAGCTGCCGTTGACGCTGCTGCTCAGCAGCTACGTGTGGCGCCGCCGGCTGGCCCTGCGCACGTGGGGCGCGGTCGCGCTGGTCACGGTCAGCCTTGGGACGGGACTGGCCGCGGTCGAGCCCAGCGGCGGGGGAGAACACGCGCCGACCCATCTCTGGATCCTGGCGCTGATCGCGACCGGCTGCTTCGAGACGGTGCTGATCCTGTCCGCGCTGCGGGTCAGCGGCGAGCCGCGGGCCGCCCTGCTCGGCCTCGCGGCCGCATGCGGGTACGCGCTCACCGCGGCGCTGCTGAAGGAGGCCGTCGCCGCGCTCAACCAGGGCGCGGCGGCCTTCTTCGGGACCTGGCAGCTGTACGGGGTGGCCATCGCGGGCGTCGGCTCGCTGTTCCTGCTGCAGAACGCCCTGCAGGCCGGGACGCTGGTCGCCTCCCAGCCGATGCTGACCGTCGGCGATGCGCTGATCAGCATCACCTTCGGCGTCCTGCTGTTCGGGGAGCAACTGCGGCTCGGCTGGTTCCTTATCCCGGAGATCGTCGTGCTGGCCCTGATCGTGGTCGGCTACATCGAGATCGCCAGATCGCCGGTCGCGACGGCCCACGACGAGGCCGTGCAGCCCTCGCCGCCGGTCGCCGTGGACGCAGCCGCCGGTACCGGACAGGCCGGCGCGGGACAGCCGGAGGGCCGGGAGGAGGCGCTCCGGCGCTCCGGCGGCCACCTGCGCAGCCGCGCCGAAGCCGAGCGCGGCCGCGGCTGACATCAGGGTAATTCCGGAGCGGGTGACGGCCAGAAGCAGGTCCTGGAACTCAGCGCGTTTCCGGGTGTCGAGAATATGGCGCTGGCTCCGTCCCAGGGTCACCACCGGCCACGACGGGCCGCACGACGAAGAACGCCATCAGTCACCACCGTCGAGCGCGCAAGCCCGATGGGACGCTGGGCGGACCAAGAAAACGGCAATGGAAGGGATAACCGTGCAACCGAACGAGATCCGCGAGGTTCTGAACCGGCCGATCAGCCAAGAACTGTTGACCCGCGACCTGACCCGCCTGGCCTACGTCGCCAAGGACGGCACACCCCGCAATGTCCCGATCGGGTTCACCTGGAATGGCTCGGAGATCGTCATGTGCACTGCGAAGAACGCTCCGAAACTCCCGGCCCTGCGCAAGAACCCGACGGTTGCCCTGACGATCGACACCGAGGTGCACCCGCCCAAGATCTTGCTCATCCGCGGTCGGGCCGAGCTGGACGTCGTCGATGGCATCCCGGACGAGTATCTCGAGGCGAGCAGCACCTACGAGATGACGCCCGGGCAACGGGTCGACTGGGAGGCGGAGGTGCGTTCGCTCTACGACGGCATGGTCCGGATCGTCGTGACCCCGACGTGGGCGAAGCTGATCGACTTCGAGACGACTCTGCCGAGCGCGGTCGAGGAGCTGGCCCGGCAGCGGGACGAGCGTCAGCGCGCCTGAGCGCCGCGCGGTCGCCCGCGTTGGGCAGCACGGCTCTGCGCCGAAGCTGCCCGATCGGGCGCTCAGCCTCCCCATCCGCCGCGCCGAAAGGGCCGTAGCCGGGCGCCCGGTAATGTCAGCCCGGCGGGCGATAATGGGCGCCGTGGACAACAGCCACTACAGTCTGGTCATCGCGGCTGCTCAGGCTGCGGGACCGTGTCCGGCAGGTGAAGAGGCGGCCTGGGGTCGCCGGGTACACGGCCTGACCGTAGACCTTCACCTGATTGCCCAGCAGGCGAGGCAGGACATCGAGCGGCTGGAGTCAGCACGGACCTTCATCGCGTTCCTGGAGCAGGTTGAGATCGAGGAATCGAGCCGCCGCGGGCTGCTCACGTTGCGCCTGCCGTCGGGGGAGAGCGAGCCGATCCGCACCGAGCAGAAGGACACCGACCGCGGGCGGGCGCTGATCGACCGGGCCCGTTCCCTGGAAGGACGATGGGTGCTGGTCTACCGGTATAACGAGCGGAAGACGGGGCAGCGGAACCAGTCGGTCCGGATGCTGGCGCACCTGATGGATCTCGGCGCGGACGGGACCGTGCCCAGCACTACGGCGAAGAAGATAGTGCTGCAAGAGGCGGGCGGGGACACGGCACGCGCGCAGGAGGCGTGGCTGTCCGCGGGCCTGCCGGGAACCGGCCCAATCAGCGTCGACCAGATGGAGCAAGCCCGCGCTGCCGCACGAAAGGCCAGGTAAAAGGCGGACGGCCGGGGAGTCGGCTGGGGGCGCTTGTTGCTCTCAAACTGATAACAGCAAGAAGCGCTCCCGGCCGACCAGAGGCCACGCCACTGGTGAGAGGGGGGACCGGGACGTATCAGTTCGGTCCGGCCCGGTCCGATCCGGGACCGGCACGGTCCCAGATCTCCGCGGGGCTGTCCGGCCGGCCAGTTCCCGTTCCCTGCTTCTTGCTGTTATCACCACGATCAGATAGCTTTCACGCATGCCAGTCCCGGACACCCGCTCGCCGGCCAGCAGCGCCGTCGGGCACTTCATCCGCGATCTGGCCAACCGCCAGTTCAGCAGCACAACCCGGCGGATCCGCCGGCATTTCCTCGACGAGTACGTGCAGCACGCCCAGGAGGCCGCCGGCACCATTCAGATCACGGCCGGCGAGCTCATGGACCCCGCGCACGCCGACGCATGGCTCTGCGATGCGGCCGCAGGCAAGATCCGGGCCCGCAACACCCTCTACGGTCCCGATGCCGCCGCGTATCCCAACTCGATGCGGGTGCGCATCGACTCCTACAACGCCTTCGCCGAATTCCTCGGCCTGCCCGAGCGCCGTCACAGCCCACCGCCCGCCCGCGGCTTCCACCTGACCCCCGCCGATACTGAGCGAGTCCTGCACGACCTGACCGTCCGCAGGCCCATCCACGCCAACGCCGCCACATCACTGCGCACCGCCGCCCTGGCCGCGCTCGTCGCCGACACCGGCCGCGGCGTCCCCGAACTGGCCCGCCTCGATGTCAGCGCCCTGCACCTGGACGGCGAGGCAAGCGTCGAAGTCACCGACGGCTCATGCCCGCTCGGTGCCGCGGCCGTGCAGATCCTCACCCGGTGGCTCAGCGCGCGGGCGGCGATCATCGCCGAACTTGACGGCAGCGACCCCGGCTACCTGTGGATCCCGACCAAGCCCGGCCGGCCCCGGGGGGGCCGCCCGCCCGTCAAGCCCGGCCTCACGCCCGCGGCCGTCCGCACCCTCCATGCCGCCCACCGGACCCTCGTCAGCCAGCTGCTCGGTACCCCGCTCCGCCCGGGCGCCCTCCGCGACCACGGTGCCGCACCTTGAGGCCGCACAGTGAGCTGGCCCCGGGGGAGCGGACGCGGTGAGCGGCGGGGTCGCCCGCCTTTGCCCGCACGGTCCCGGCCGACGGCGCGATCTGCTCGCTACCTGGGCGAAGCGCAAGCCCCGGGCGGCGATCACGCCAAGAAGGCCAACAAGCCCGGTAAGGACTACGAGCGGCACGTCAGCGGCTATCAGCGCTCTCCCGCAACCAAGATGGCCCCCAGCCTGTACAGGCTGGGGGCTCGTCACTGTCCGGTGAACTTGGCGAAGAGGCAAGGTATGGCAGCGAAACGGCTCAGCTGGACACTGTCCATATCCTTCGAGTCGCAGATCATTGGAAGGACTGGCCGCCGGGAAAGTTTGGCGTCGGCTGCCGCCCGGCTGACTCTGCCGTGGATCCCAGCTCCCGGATTGCCTGCGGCCGCGTCACCGTGCCGGAGGACCGGGACGCGTTCGCCGCCGCCTGGCGGCGGGTCACCGCAGCCGCCGGGGACCAGGCATGGGCGGCCGCCGGGCCGATGAAGATCTTCACTTTACATAATGCTCATTATCGGCGCTGCACCGGTCAGCGGGCTCTGGTGTCTCTGCTCGTATTTGTCCCGTGACAGCCATCATGTCGTTTGACAGCCATCTTGCAGTCATCATGTCGCTGGATCTCGTCTGGCGCGCTGCTCCGGATCGCCCGATGAGCTCGTATCTCTAGTCGCTAAAACCTCCTACCCATCTCGGCGCGTTGCGCTCTCTTTCGATCGTTTTTTCGAATACAATCGAAATTGTGATAGCGCTTCAGATGCGTGCCGCAGAGCCCCGCCATGCAGCGGTAACGCCCTGCGAGCCGCCTGACGGCATCCAGCTCGTGTACACGGAAGACCGCGGCCGTCGTCGAGCCGTCGCGCTCGACGAGGCAGGCGCGAAGGACGGACGCGGATTTCAGGTACAACTGCGCGGTCACCGCGGCTGCCTGCCAGGTCGTCGGGTGTGGTCGCGCACGACGGACTGTCCAGGGCCGCCGTGCGGATTGACGACTTCATCGGCCCGGTCTGGGGCAGGTACGGTTTCCGCGGGCAATTGGTAACCGACCCAAAGTTGGTCGGCGAACTAGTAGGCCGCGAGGTCCCCCGCCGGCAGAATCCGGTCACAACCGTCGTCCTGTAGCGGGCTTATCCCTCCACAAAGAGGCCGTACGACTACGACCTGGCCGTGATCGTGCTGCATAACCCGCGCGCTCGCCGATCGGGCGCGGAAGGTCCGGCTTCGGAAACGACATGATGGCTGTCACAAAACCGGGCTTCAGCGTGCCAGCAGCGTGTCGTTTCCCAGGTGGCGGACGACGTGTCGGCTGTCACGGGACAGCCACTGTCGTTTGCCAGGCTAGATGGCGGATTGCCAAACCTTCTGGCGAATCCCGCCAATGACATGGCGAGGTCGGCATCCAATTCGACACTGAATGCTCGCGTTCTTCCAACCGGCGGTCGGATGGCGACACGTAGTGCTGCACGAGCCGGACCCGAAGACCATGACCAACCTGGCGTTCCTTCGTAACGCCCGACACGCCCGCTGCCGGCAATGCATGAGCAGATCGGCAATGTCTTCGCGGCCGGACGCACGATCGGCGAAGGCAGGGTGAGGCCGTCCTCGCGGTGCTCGCCGCCACGCGAAACGATCGCTAGCTGGGCGTCCCCTCGCGCTCGCTTCTTCGGGCGAGGCGCTGGAGTTGCCGTGCGTGCACGCCGGGCAGCCAATCCTTGCCGAACGTGGCCGATGGGCCGACCCGCGGGTCGCCGGGAACATGGGCGTCACGCAGGGCGTGCACGTACGCCCGATCCTGGTCGATCCGTGCGCGTACCTGATCAGCTCCGCCGATGGACCCGTGGCCGGGGACGAGGACATCGACGTCGCCCGCCACGCCCTCGAGCAGCCGCAGCGCGGCGAGGTAGTCCTCGATCGGGTCCGCGGTGTCGTTCAAGTCGAGCATCGGAATCAAGACATCAGAAAGCATGTCGCCGGCGACGAGAACCCCGCGTTCCTCGATCAACAGCGCCGCATGGCCCGGGGCATGCGCCTGATGCTCGACAATCCGGACTTCAGGGCCATCCCAAGGAATCCGCGCCATCTCGGCGGGCAGGCCGGTAATGAGGCCGAGCAGGTCCAGCGGTACCTGCTCGGCGATGTCCGGCGGTATCCACTCGACGATGCGGGCCTTCCAACCCGCGTCCGACAGCAGAACTCGGACAATGTCCGCGCAGCGAGCCGTGCCGTAACGGGGCACCGCGCCGAGCCTGGCGTGCCAGAGCAGGTGATCCCAATGAGGGTGCGTCGAGAAGCCTGCCACGACGGTCTGGCCCGAATCGGACAGGTCGTTCGCGAGGCAGGCCATTTCGTAGCCGTGCACCCCGGGGTCGATGAGCAACACGCCAGCCCGGCCGTGCACGACAACGGCGTTGCTCTGGCAGAACTCGCTCTCGTGGATCAGCACACCCTCCGCGACCTGCCTCAGCACGGGTGGCACCTTCCGCTTGTGGTTT
>Ga0181530_10007769_pt1 | contig 10080 bp, 9 predicted proteins | sample PEATcosm2014_Bin_42_FD_119769 | JGI IMG/M metagenome (GOLD analysis project Ga0181530, IMG submission 119769) | Peatland microbial communities from MTU Mesocosm Facility, Houghton, MI, USA - PEATcosm2014_Bin10_60_metaG | ecosystem: Environmental > Terrestrial > Soil > Wetlands > Peat | place... | reverse complement strand
TTGGAAGCCAGTTCGAGAAATGCTACCTGCTGCGCATGGTCTACGGTAGCGTCACCGTAACGGTTCCATTTTCCAAGGTTGCCAATATCGGACTGCGGCCAATTACGAAAAATACCGAGATTAGCCGGGTCCTGGCTTACCTGGCCACCGGGAGCTGCCACTCCAGCAGCGACTGGAAAGTCCGCTTTAAGGCGAATTCCGAAAAAATGCTGAGCGGAAGCCTTCTGCACGCAGCCGAAGTTTTCAAGAGCCTGCTGGAGCTGCAGAAGCTGCAGAAGGACAAGCTGCTTTCCTTTCGCGAGAAGAATATGATGGAACGCTCCCGCCACATGCTGGTCACCGAGATTTCGACCGCGCGCGGCATCGGCGAGCCGGAGGCCGCGGCCCTGTTGCAGAAGTACCTGGGCAAGGCCGGTCTCACTTTGCCCCCCGTCTTCTAACGCGGAGGGGGAGCGGGCTTTAGCCCGGGTGCCCTCCAGGCCGGGGACTTTAGTCCTGCCCCGGCGCTCAAAGCGCGCCCGCGGTACCCCAGGACCACTCGCCTTGCAACTTGTTTCATTTGGCGTTAAGCTCCAAATGGAGGCGCTGATGAAAACCCTCATGCAGTTTGGCCTGTGCTGCCTGCTGGCGCCGGGCCTTTTTGCCGGGCACCAAGGCGGCGGTGCGGTGAGCGGCGGCCATGCGGGCAGCGTGATGGCGGGCTCCCACGCCGGGCACGCGCCTGGACCGGTGCGGACCTTCGGATACAGCCGTTACGGCCGCTCCGGCTACGGAGGCTATGGCTACGGAGGCTTGTATTGGGGAGATTATGAGCCGTCTTACGACTACGGTTATTACCCCTCATCGGGCCCAGGCGGGTCCAACGCGACGGTAGTCTTTCCTCCGCCGGCGCAGCCTCCGATGGTCACGGAGACTGCCCACCCGGTGATCCACGAATACACCCAGCGCGAGGACTACGGAATTCCGCCAGAGCGGGAGAGCCATCCGATCCTCTATTTGCTCGCCTTCCGGGACAAAACCATTCGCGCGGCGATGACCTATTGGGTCGAAAACGGCACCCTGCATTACCTCGATACCGGCCACCAGGAGAAACAGGCGCCGCTTTCTTCTGTCGACCGCGATTTGAGCGCACAGCTCAATAGCGAACGTCACGTGCCGTTCAGTATCCAGTGATCCCTCGCGTGGGACCCACCGGCCACTGACCACCAGCCACGGCGCGGGTTGGGCCTGCGACTGAAAGTCGCCTGAAGTGCGAGCGCGCCCGCGCTCGCGTGTGCTGCTCGTTACTCTCGGGTCGCAGCAAACCAGCGTAAACGCTACGAGAAAGCGAGCGTGGGAGCGTCCGGTACAGCGCTCAGGAGCAAAGGTGGTACCTGCTGGAAGCCCGCCCTCCATCGCTCTGTTCACCGAATGTTGAAACTCGAGCGGCGCGCAAAGCGTGCCTTTACACCACCGCCGCTGCCGTATGTCCGCCGCGGATGGAGTCCAGCATCGCCGTCGCCGCTACGGATTTGGCCGGAAAGCCGCAAGTCTCCAGCAGGCTGCGGATTTCGGGCAGCCGTTTCTCATACGCGGGAAACTCGACCACGGTGGCCGGCCCCGCATCGTGATAAATCTGGGGGTTGATGGGGAAGTCGAGGTGCGCCAGTGCGTCCAAAAGCGCTTCCAGACGGGGTGGCTCCACGGAAATCGAAACCGAAACCAAGGCCCCCTCGGTTCCCAAAAGCGGAAGGGTGTCCGCGGCGGCAGTTGACCAGACGCTCATTAGATCCTCCAGCATCCGGCGGATCGGTCCAGACGAAAAAACCCTGGGGCCAAAGGCTCCCAGGGTCGAGAACTTCGAACAGACCGACTCACCTTTAGCACTTTTTAGCGTGGTTGCAATTAGCCGGGCCTCACCAAACAGACCCTAAATCAATCCACGTTCAACTCCAGCTTACCGCAAACGGCCGGAGGAGCGCAACTGCTTTAATTAATAATTGGGTAAGTGGGGTCAGCTTGAGGGGCAGCCAATCTTGGCTGCAAGCCGGTTTTCAGCCAGCTTCTCGAGTTTCTACATTCGGTGAGCACAGCAATGGAGGGCGGGCTTGAGCCCGCGCGGGGCTTTAGCCCCGCTCTTCGGCGAGCGAAGCTCGCTCGAAGCCGGCTTTTCAGCCGGCTTGGAAGCGCTGAAAAGCGCGTCCGCAGGCAGGGCAAACTGACCCCACTACCATTGTGAAGATGATACCTGCGGCTTGTCCGCGGCGTCTTTTCCGTGGTAAGCTCGCGACTGACTTGGAGGATCGATGAGGATACCGTCCATACTATTGCTGGCCGCGGTCGTGGCGGGGAGCCTAGCCGCGCAAAACGCCCAACCGGCGCCCCCGAAGACCAACCTGAAGGTCGGGGATATGGCGCCCGATTTCACGCTGCCTTCCACGACTGGCAAACCGGTGACGCTCTCCGATTTCCGGGGCAAGTCGGCCGTGGTCCTGGCATTTTTCCCGGCGGCGTTCACCGGCGGCTGCACCAAGGAAATGCTGGCGTACCAGGCTAGCCTCGCCAAATTGGAAGGCGTCGAGACGCAGGTCTTTGGCGTCAGCGCCGACAACACGCCCTCCCAAAAGGAGTTCGCGGAAAAGCTCAAGCTCACCTTCCCGCTATTGAGCGACTTCGCGAAGAGGCAGGTGGCCGCGGATTATGGCGTGCTCATCGCGGATCGTGGATTCGCCAATCGCGCCACGTTCGTGATCGATAAGGAAGGCCGCATCCAGCACATCGAGGAAGGCAGCGCGGCCATCGACCCCACCGGCGCGGAGACGGCCTGCGCCCGCATCCATCAGAAGAAGACGGAGTGATGCATTGCTGAGCCGCGACCGTTAGGGAGCGGTTTTGCCCCTCACTGGCTGGGCGCGATCTCGGTGATCTCCAGTGCCAGCAGCGATCCGCACTTGCCGCACACCAGACGACCGTCCGCGAGCGCATAGACGGTCGTGGAATCGCACTTGATGCAGGCGACGGTGGGGTCTGACGCCTCCGGCAAAGGGTCGGGAGGCTCGACGCCGGGCAGCTTCCCTCCGGCGGAATGCGTCACCGGCTCGAATGTAGCGCCGCACCCGCCGCATACATGGTTGAAGCAGCAGTTCGGCGTGCAACTGTAGAAAACTTCCGGCGATTGGCACACCGGGCAGGCCAGCGACAATTTGGCGGTTTTCACTATCTGTAATTTACCGCACGGCAGCGCTGGCCCGGCGGCGGGGGCGATGGTTCGCCTTGAAACCACGTAGGAGAGACGTAACCCCGTACAATCGTCTTTTCGGCGGAATGCACGTTGCCGGGCACTCTAAGCCCGGTAACGGAACTGTGCGAAAAAGGACGCCGGCATGCAGCGTCCCTTGCCGAGCGGTTAAACGTTAAACGTAGAATCGAGGCTAGTCGAGGATGCCGGGTGAGAATTAGAGGAGTGAGACGATGCTTGGTCTGATCTGAGAACGAGACGATGCTTGGTCTGAGAATACGATACTGCACGCTCTCGCAGCGATGCTGTTGTTCGCCATACAGGAACAGAGCCACGCCACGTGTTATTGCAATTGGTTTTTTGAAACTGAAGTCCCACCACTGCGTGAAATCGCTAGAGCCAGTGAACTTGGCAATCGACCAGGCAGCAGGTCGCGCCGGTAGCGACTACGTAAGCCGTGTGCGTCGCGCTCCGTTCCGCGGCAACCGTCACCCGGACGAATCAGTTTACAAACCGGCGCCCGCCGTCACGCCACCGCCTGCAACGGGACGCTATTGGCCAGCGTGAACGTCCTGCAGCCGGCCTCCTCGATGCGTCCCAACCACAAAGTCATATCGTCATGCTGCGGGCAACCTCCCGCGAACGCCTCGGCGGTTTCCAGAACCCGGTCCACGATATCGCGCGCCTTACGATAGCTGCAGGCCAGAATGGCCGCCATCAGGCGCCGGAATCCCCATTCCTCGCCGCGGACGTTGGCGGTCTCGCATAAACCGTCCGTGTACGCCACCAGCAGATCCCCTGGCGCCAGTGACACCACATTCTCGTGAAAGGACGATTTGCGCAGCATCCCGATCACCGGGCCGGTCGGCTCCAGCGCCACCGGACGGTACCCGGTCGCCGTCTTGCGCAGCAACACCGGCGGCTCATGTCCGGCATTCACGTAATGCAGGAAGCGGCGCGCCGGATCGTACCGCGCCACAAACATGGTTGCGTAAGAACTGTCCGGGCAGACCTCATAGAATAGTTCATCGATGGCCGCCGTCAAATCGCACAAGCTGCCGTGCTGGTAGTGGCGGAGCGCCCGCGCCAGGCTGTGCAGGGAAGAAGTCAGTAGCGCGGCGGCCAGCCCCTTGCCGGCCACATCGCCAATTGCCAGACCCAGGTTGCCTTCCGGCAATTCGAAGTAATCGAGATAGTCGCCGGTCAAGCCGCGCGCGGGACGCCAGTCGCTGTAATAGTCCAGGCCGGCGATGCGTGGCCGCGTGGTGGGGAACGCGCGCTGTTGTACTTCCCGCGCCAGTTCCATCTCCCAATCGCGCCAGTTCGCGCCGGGAGTCGGGAGCGCGTCGCCGGCGGTTGCAGAGTGTGAGTGCTTTTGAAACGTGCCGATCGTCATTGGATTCGTCTCCATATATCGACTGACGGCCCGCCCGCCGAAAACGGGCACGCGCTTAACAAAGCTTTACTGAGTTGCGCGTGAGGTCGAGTACATGTGCCTGCTTGTCACACCGGGCGGCTCGGCACGCGCGTGGCGCACCTACTCGTGCGTGCCGCGTCCGCTTGTGGACGCGCGCTCCCGGCCAAAAACGCATGCTCAAGTGGCGATCAGCTAACAACTGTCAGCGGTCATCTTCCCCTCCCGGCGAGCGCGAAGACTGGAAATTGCGCAGAACTCGGGCTGAAAGCTGAGTGCTTCCGGCGGAGCCGCACTGTGCTAGGTTGTGAGTAGAAATGCAACTCGCCCGTAACTGGAAAAGCGGTATCTTGGTCGCGGCCCTCTGCCTGTGCGCACAAGGGCAGAACCCGCCAGGCAAGGACGCCCAGGTCAACGAAACGAAGGGCATGCCGCCGAGAGCCACGCCGGGCGATTATCAGGCCCAGGCTCCCGCAGGCACGGTGACCGTGGCGGCCGAGTTCATGGGGCATGCCATCCTTACGCCGGAAGGGGCGACCTATACGACGGAAGACTATGTGGCGGTGGAGACCGGGTTGTTCGGTCCGCCCGGAGCGCGCCTCAAGATATCGTCCGACGACTTTTCGCTGCGCATCCTTGCGAAGAAGATGAAGCCCTTGCCCAGCGAGCCTTTCGGCGCGGTGTTCAAGTCGCTTAAAGATCCCGAATGGGAGGACGCTGCCGCAGTCGAATTGAAGAAGGAAAAGGATAGCAAGGGCAGTACCGGCATCAGCACGGGCGGAAAGAGTCAGGATAGTTCCCCTCCCGTTGCGCCGAAAATGCCGTTGCCCCTGCGGCGGGCGATGGAGCAGCGCGTTGAAAAGTGCGTGCTGCCGGAAGGAGACCGCGCCCTTCCGCAGGCGGGAGTGATATTCTTCCCGTACCGCGGCAAGGTCGAGAGCATCCATGCGATCGAGCTGATCTACGACGGTCCCGCCGGAAAAGCCACCCTGAGACTCCAGCCGTAGCGGCGGATCAGGACGCCGCGACTGAACCCACTCCCGGCGCAACCTCCGCCAGCGCGCCCAGCGCCAGCTCGCAGCCTTCGCGGTCCACGTAATAGTGCGTGATCGGACCACGCTAGGCGGTACCTGGAAACTTGGTTTCTGCTTTTCTCCACAGATTCAGCAAGTTAGCAGCGCGCTACGCATTCCAACTACCAGCCAAATAATTTGCCAACAAAACCGTTGACAACAGATTTGTTGGCGGTATAATTAGGGCATGAGTGGATCGTCCCTTAGACGAGCGACCGGAAACTGGGTCGTTGGCGACCAGTTCTGGGATCGCGAGGTCGAACTCGCCTTGTTCATGGAACGCCTCGAGGAAGGTGCGCACCTGCTTCTGACTGCACCGCGCCGCATCGGGAAGACCAGCCTTATGAAGGAAGCCGCGCGACGAATGGAGGGGCGCTTCCTCTGCCTGTATGTAGACCTCCAAAAAGCAGAGTCGGCTTCCGACGCGATTGTCGAACTCAGCTTGGCCGCGCGCCAGTATAAGCCGGCGTGGGACCGAGTTCTGTCGGTCTTCCAGCACGCCTTGAGAGACACTGTGGAGGCCGTCAAGATCAAGGACCTCAGCATTACGCTGCGGGGCGGCCTCACGGCGGACAACTGGAGATCGAAGGGCGACGACATCTTTCAGGCACTGGCTGAGCAGGATCTGCCAGTAGTGGTCTTTTTCGACGAGGTGGCCATCCTGGTCAATCGCCTGCTGCGCGGCAGCGACTACGTCATTACGAGCCAGCGGCGCGAGGAAGTGGATGCCTTTTTGTCGTGGTTGCGCGCCAACAGCATCCGCCACCAAGGCAAGGTGCGGCTTGTGGTCACTGGCTCGATAGGCCTGGAGCCACTCGTGCGCCAAGCCGGCCTCAGCGCGACTCTCAACACCTTCACGCCGTTCCATCTCGCGCCGTGGGAGCGCCGTGTGGCCGGGGACTGTCTCAAGGCACTATCCAACGGCTACGGGTTGGTCTTGCGGCAAGATGTAATCGACGCCATGTTAGCCAGGCTTGGGGTCTGCATACCGCACCACGTGCAAATGTTCTTCGACCACGTCTACGAGCATGTTCGCCTGACCGGAGCTGCGGAGGCTTCCGTCCAGCTTGTGGGCGAGGTTTACCAGCAATCAATGCTGGGCATCCGAGGCCATGTGGAACTGAGCCATATGGAGGAGAGGCTCACAATGGTGCTTGGACCAAAGCTCGACTTGCTGGCCTTGGACCTGTTAACCGAGGCGGCGGTTACCGGGGCGCTCACCACCGATGCCGCCCGAATTCTGGCGTTTGGCCATTTCGCCGAGGATTGGGCCTCCCCTCTTCGCGACGTCCTGGGCATCCTCGAACATGATGGCTACTTCTCGAAACGGCATGACACATATTCGTTTGCGTCGCCGCTCTTGAAGGACTGGTGGAGGGCACGCTTCCAATTCGCCTACGTGCCCGCGGCCGAAAGGAAGGTGTAAGATGAACGCACCCTTTAAATACAACCCAGGCGTTCTAGGCGACGATGAACTGGTCCGCTCTTTCGTCGTCAGGCACAAATGGCTGGAACTGTGCCTGGAAGCCCTGAAAGAGAACGCAGCATCCACTTCTTCGAACCGGCATCTCCTCGTCGTGGGGCCGCGCGGAAGCGGTAAGACCATGCTTGTGAGGCGCGTCGCCGCCGAAGTGCGGTCCAACCCGGAATACGGCCAGACCTGGTTTCCTGTCGTCTACGGAGAGGAGAGCTACCAAGTGAGCTCTGCCGGAGAATTCTGGCTGGAAGCCATGGTCCACTTATCCAATAGCCTCGAGCACAAATTCGGCCGCACTTTGGACGAGCTACGGGAGGAGCAGAAGGACGCCAGGTTGCGCGAACGCGCCGTCGCGCAGCTCCTCGACTTTGCTGAAAGTGTCAGTAAGCGCTTGCTGTTGGTTGTCGAAAACCTGAATATGTTGTGCGAGCAAATCACGCCGGAGTCTGCATGGGAGCTGCGCCACACTTTGATCAACGAGCCGCGGATCATGCTGCTGGGGACAGCAACCACCCGTTTCGATGAGATCACGCATGCCGGCCGGGCATGGTACGAACTGTTCGCCGTGCACGAGCTGAAGCCGCTTGACCGCAAGGAGAGCCACACCTTGTGGCAAGCGGTGGCGAATCAGGATCTGAAGCCCGGCCACGTGCGGGCGATCCGTATTCTCACAGGTGGCAACCCTCGTCTTCTGACCATACTCGCCGGGTTTGCCGCCAATCGGTCGTTTCGCGAGCTGATGGAACAATTGGTGCACCTGATTGACGATCATACGGAGTACTTCAAGGGACACCTCGACGCTTTGCCCCCGAAGGAGCGCAAGGTTTTCGTGGCTGTGCTTGAGCACTGGAATCCAGTTACGGCCGCCGACCTTGCTCGGAGCGCGCGGATGAGTGTCAATGAAGTGAGCGCCCTGTTAAATAGGCTGGTATCGCGTGGAGCAGTCGAGTTGCCCGGCGACCGGCCGAGGCGGAAGTTATATCAGGCGTCCGAACGGCTCTACAACATTTACTACCTGATGCGCCGCCGAGGCCAGCCTGCCGACCGCGTCAGAGCTGCGGTGAGCTTCATGGTTATGTTTTACGGCGGGAGGCAACTGGCTAGGACCATCGCGGATCTTGCGCGCGAAGCTTGCGGCCTGCCCGCTGGCAAAAGCGACGACCACTTCACAGCATACACTGAATTAGCGCAACGCGTGCCCCACGAGGTCCTCGCGCGGGCGCTGGAGCAGACACCGCCCGAGTTCTTCGACCGCCCTGACACTCCAGCATCGGTTCGCTGCCTGCCCAAGGCTTCAAGTGTGGCTTCAATTATGAAGCGGGCAAACGAATTGTTTCGGAGGCGGAACTGGAGCGAAGCGGAGCGATTATACCAGCAAGCGATTGCGGTTGATCCGAACCCGGGTCCGATCTGGCAGCGTCTCGGCTGGGTTCTCGAAGAAATGGGTCGGCTCAAAGAGGCCGAAGAAGCGCTCCGGAAATCGATCGATCTGGGCCCGGCGCGCGCCCCGGCCTGGAACAGCCTCGGCGACAATCTGGCGAAACAGGGACAATTGGCCGAGGCCGAGCAAGCATTCCGAAGGGCGATCGACGTGGATCCGAACGATCCCTGCTCATGGCACAACCTCGGCTACCTACTTGGCACGCTCAAACGGTATAAGGAAGGGGAGCAAGCGTGCAGGAAAGCAATTGAGCTCGATCCGGGACACGTGGGTGCCTGGAGCGATCTCGGGACCGTGCTTAGCAGAAGAGGTCATCTAGAGGAGGCCGAGCGCGCATTTCGCAAAGCCATCGACCTTGACCCCAAGGACGAGGTTCCATGGGTCAATTTGGGAGCGCTACTCAGGAGGCGGAAGCGCCACACCGAAGCGAAGAGCGCCTACCAAACGGCGATTGGCCTCAACCCGCACAGGTCGGATTCCTGGGACGATCTTGGCCACTTGATCTCCGAAGTTGATCCGCCTGAAGAAGCTGAAAAGTTTTGGGAGGAAGCCCTCCGGCAACATCCCAGCCTAGTGCACTGTACGGTGCATCTACTGGAGGCGCGCCTGCAGCGCGGGTTGGATCGAAACGTCGTCTTGAGTGAGGCCGAGGAGTGGATTAAGCGGTCAGGCAGGAGCGCCGCCGTTCTCGCTTCAATGGCCAGGCTCGTTCTCGGTTCAAATCTAACCGAGGCACTGCCTCGGGCCGAGAGATGGGCGAGAGAAGCAGCCGCGAAAGATCCGCGCGAAAGAACTGCGGAAGCGCTGGTACTCGTGTTGGCCGCGGAAGGGAAATGGCCGGACGCGCTACAGACCATGCGGCCGGTTGCAGATGCCACAGCCACTTCTAAGGAGGCCGTACAGAGGGCGACTGAATTCGTGATCCAGGCGGCATCCGCGGGTCATGCAAGAGCGGCGGTCGAGATGCTGACTGCATCGAAAGGAGCCGAGGCCTTGGAGCCACTGATTATTGGACTGCGCATCTACCTCGGCGAGGCACCCCAGGTGGCGAAAGAAATCCTCGAAATTGGCCACGACGTGGCGGAGCGTATTCGCGAATTAGCAACCCCAAAGACCCAGGCTCAAACGACGCGGGATCAGGACGCAGCGGCTGAACCCACTCCCGCCGCGACCTCCGCCAGCGCGGCCAGCGCCAGCTCGCAGCCTTCCCGGTCCACGTCGTAATGCGTGACCAGCCGCATCAGCGTGGCGCCGACCGGATTGATCAACACGCCGCGCGCTTTCAATCGCGCGCTGATCTCCGCCGCCGGAAGGCCGGTGCCGCTCACATCGAATATCACGATGTTGGTCTGCACCTTGGCCGGATCGATCTGAATTCCGGGAATGCCGGCCAGGCCTCTCGCCATCATGCGGGCGTTGCGATGGTCCTCGCCCAGGCGGCGCGGGCTCTGTTCCAGC
>Ga0181530_10007767_pt1 | contig 10080 bp, 8 predicted proteins | sample PEATcosm2014_Bin_42_FD_119769 | JGI IMG/M metagenome (GOLD analysis project Ga0181530, IMG submission 119769) | Peatland microbial communities from MTU Mesocosm Facility, Houghton, MI, USA - PEATcosm2014_Bin10_60_metaG | ecosystem: Environmental > Terrestrial > Soil > Wetlands > Peat | place... | reverse complement strand
GTTCCGCGAGTGCGGTTGGCCCCCCCGTGGAGACGCCGATCAGTACGATCGGCGAGCCGGATCGGCCTGGCGCCCGGATCCCGGCCGGCCGCGGCGGCGATGCGCAAGGGATGAGAGTGGCTGAGGGCGACAATTTCGTCCCCCCGCCGTTGAGAATGGAATGGATTTCCCGTTGCCGCTCCAGCGTTACAATCATCGGCCGGAGGCTGTCGCGAAGCCGGATCACATTCTCTTCCGGCGACCCTCCTTCCGGTTTGGTGATGAAGTCGAAAGCCCCCGCCTCGAGCGCCCGCAAGGTCATCTTGCCGCCCCGCACCGTGCAGGAGCTGAGCATGATGACGCTGGTTTTCACACCCGCGCTCCGCATCGCCTCGAGGGTTTGAATCCCGTTCATTTCGGGCATTTCCACGTCGAGCGTGATCAGGTCCGGCTGCAGCGAAGCCAGCCGCGCCAAAGCCAATCTTCCATTCCCGGCGGTGCCCGCCACCTCTACCCCGGGCAACCCGGCGAGAGCTTCGGAAATGACACGGCGGAAGATGGACGCATCGTCGACCACCAGAACGCGCGTACTCATCCCGGCCGCCTTTCGATCACTTCATCTACCCCTGTCCGCTGGACCCTGGCTGGATGCCCGGCCCGCGGGGCCCGGCGGCATCTACTTCATTTCCAGGGTCTTGACCCCTTCCGTGGCGGCGTCCGCGCTTACGTATCCGATGGCGCCCTTGGTTTTGGCCACGTAAGCGACTACCTCGGCGTCGGCTCCCAAGGTCTTGGGCATCGACGCCTTACCGGTGAACACCAGGCTGCGGTAGTAGGTTTCCAAAGCGGAATCGGTCTTGCCGAGATAGTCTTTCAGGAAGGCTTCGTGGGCGGGTCCGCCCTTTTCCAGCACCGGCACCACGTGGCTGCCATCGCTGAGCGATGTCTTTGTGGCGAGGAACACGCCTTTGAGCTCGTCGGCGGAAATGGAGGCCGCGCCAACGCTCTCGTTGGCGATGATTTTGACGTCGGCGGCGGACGCGGTGACAACGGCGCAGAGTCCGGCGACCGTTGCGAAAAGAAAGAACTGCGGATGTTTCATCGTTTTGGCTCCCTGAGTGTGACTTTGCGTCTGTCTAGAAGTTCCAGCCCGTCCGGACGAGGATCATATTGGTCTTGGGCGCGATGCCATTGGGGTTAGCCGCCTGGTAGAAACCGTCCGGATAAAAGGTGCCGGCCCAGCCATCCATGAAGTGGCCTTCAACCTTAACATTCCAGTATCTGGTCAGGTCGACGCGCGCGGTCACTACTTTGTCGTAGAGGTGCCGGCTCGGGTCACTCTGGTTCGGGGCTTCCACCTGGCCGGGGACAGTGCTCCTCCAGTTGTCGCTGAAGCGGGAATAGTAACTTCCCAGTTCGAGCCTCCTGGACACCCGGTAAGCACCTGCAATGTACCACGTGCGCACGTCTGTCGTGACCTCGGCAGTCCCGTTGAAGACCTCCTGATCGCGCCAATACCGGCGGTATTCGGTGTCCACCCGCAGGTTACCAATCGTATATTGTCCATACACCTGGTTGGTCTGATCCTTGTTTGACTTTTCCCAGTAAGGCGTGATGCCCTGGAACGACGGGCCGTGGGTCACGGACAGTTCGACCGTCCCCGTCCCGGTGATCTCTTCGTCCATGTGCGACGCGCCGACCAAAAGGCCTTTCAGCGGCGTTCTCCACCGCAGGTCCTGACCCACCACTAATCCCCCATAGCTCTGAATGGATATCCCGAAAGTGTGCAGGAGATAGGGGTATCCGCCGTACAGGCTGTCCTGGCGCTGTCCCGCATAGGCTGTGTAGGACAGGCCGCCCCAGCGCTTCAGCGGGACTTCCCCGTAGATGTCGCCGCCTTCATGCGCGATGGTCGAGCTGCGCATATCGAGCGGGTACATGGATTGCGGCAGCAATGCAAAGGTCTGGAGAAACGCCAGATCCTGCGTATCGTTGTAAAGACCCATGACTGTCTTCACCTTCCCGCCGCGGATTCCGAACCAATCCTTGAACCGGTAGTCGGCGGTCGCCCAGTCGAGCGTGGGATGCCATTTGCCCAGTTGGCCGACGTTACTGTCGTACACCTGCGCTCCCACGCGGAACTTGTCGGTGAGCTGAGTCGAGATATTGACCCCACCATCGGTCATGGCGAAACTGCCCTGACTGGTGTTCATCGTCAGGTAGTTGTTGTCGTTCGAGTAGGCAAATCCTTCCGACGCGAAACTGTGGATCTGGAAACTCTTATCGAACAGTGTGAAATCGAACTGCGCGTTGAGAAGGCCGGGCGCCAGTGACAGGGCCGCGGCCACAAGCATGGATTTTGTTTTCATTTGTCCTTTAGCTTCGTTTCAAATACCGGCGCAGTTCGATTCCGGTGAACCGCAATCGCCGGCTACTTCATTTCGAGGGTTTTGACACCCTCCGTGGCGGCATCGGCGCCGACGTATCCGATGGCGCCCTTGGTCTTCGCTACATAGGCCACTACTTCAGCGTCGGCCCCGAGCGTCTTGGGCATGGACGCCTTACCGGTGAACACCAGACTGCGGTAGTAGGTCTCCAAAGCGGAATCGGTCTTGCCCAGGTAGTCTTTCAGGAACGCTTCGTGAGCCGGCCCGCCCTTTTCCAGCACCGGCACCACGTGGCTGCCGTCGCTGAGCGATGTCTTCGTCGCCAGAAATACGCCCTTGAGCTCGTCCGCGGAAATGGATGTCGCGCCGACGCTCTCGTTGGCGATGATTTTCACGTCGGCGGCACAGACCGTCGAACCGATACCGATGCCAACGAATGCCGTAAGGAACTTTAGTGAGTTTTTCACAGGGAATTCTCCTTTTTCTCGCTCTGAATCTCGTTAGAAGCTCCAGCCCGTCCGGACTACGAGCATATTAGTTTTCGGTTTCAGACCAGCCAGGTTCGACCGGGTGTAGAATCCGTGAGCCGAGTAGACATCGCCATAGCCGTCCATGAAGTGGCCCTCAATCTTCACGCTCCACCACTTTTTGAGATCGATGCGCACCGTGGCGACCTGGTCGAAGATGTGACTGCTGGCCGTGTTCGCGGGATTGTTGGGCTGGTCGAAATAAAAGCGCGAGTTGTACGCACCCAGCTCCAGCAGCTTCGAGACCCGGTACGCCGCGGACCCGAAAACGCTCTGGTTGCTCCCGTTGTACACAAAGACACCGGAAAATGCGGCTGAAGTGATATTGAACGTTTGCTGCTCCCGGCGAAATTCCCCGGCGAAGTGCCATTTGCCGTGGAGGTAATCGCCGTATGCCGAAGTGATGTAGTCGGGGACGGCGTCCTGCCGGTAGTACGCCCCCGGGATGGAGAATGTGCACTGCAGGCAGGTAGTCCATTCACCGTTCCGATCTTCCGAGAGATCCGCAAACGATCCCCCCAACATCAAGCCCGTCACCGGAGTGTTCCAGCGCATGTCGATACCGCGCGTCTTGCCCGAGTCATGGAAGATCGGGATGCCCTGGTCCGCGGCCAAATAATCGGTGCCACCATATTTATCGAACGACCGCGCCCCGTAATACGCCGTATAACTGACTGAGCCGAGTTTATGGAGCGGAATTTCTCCGTAAACGTCTCCGCCGGTATGCGCGATCGTCGAGCTGCGCAGATCCAGTGGATAAATAGACTGAGGCAGCAGCGCCCAGGTATTCAGGGCCTCCGCGTCCTGCGTGTCGTTGTAGAGCCCCAGCGCCGTCTTGACTTTACCGGCGCGGATCCCGAACCAGTCCTTAAATCTGTAGTCCCCGTACGCCCAATCCAGCTGCGGATGCCAATCGCCCAACTGGCCGACGTTCCGGTCGTACACCTGTGCGCCCACGCGAAACTTGTCGGTGAGCTGGGTGGAGATGTTAACTCCGCCATCCGTCATGGCGAAGCTGCCCTTACTGGTGTTCATCGTCAGGAAGTTATTGTCGTTCGAGTACGCAAACCCCTGGGATGCAAAACTGTGGATCTGGAAGCTCTTATCGAACAGTGTGAAATCGAACTGCGCGTTGAGAAGGCCGGGCGCCAGTGACAGGGCCGCGGCCAGAATCATCGTTCTTACTTTCATGTTTACCCCTTGAGGTCGATCTAAGTGCCCCTGTACCAATCACATCCGAAGCCCTGCTGCCAGCCGGAAAACGAGGCTGGCGTTGTGGTGCCCTCTGCAAACAACTGGGCGGGTTTGGCGTCGTTACTACTTATCGGCCGGCGGCTCCGTTTTCTTTACAGGAAACCCCTAAAAAAGGCGTGCAGTAAAGGCCGGCGCGCCCGTCACAGCCTGCTCTCATTCAGAACTTCGCGAGGGTTGAGCAGCGCGATGACCCGCCCGCCCGTCCGGCATATCCCCTGAAAGCATCGCGCCTGCGCGGCGGGGATGTTGACAGGCAGCGAATCTTCCTGTCCCGGCTCGACCTCGAGCACTTCCCCTTCCCGGTCAACCAGCACACCCAGGAACTCGTTGCGGTCCTCCATGATGAAAACCCGGCTCTCGCGCGTGATGGCGCTCTTTCCGAACCCGAGGATCATCCCCAGATCGAGCAGGGTCACGATCTTACCCCGCAGGTTGATCACCCCCGCGACTTCCTCCGGAGCGTGCCGCACTTTGGTTACGGACTCCACCCGGATCACTTCCTGCACTCCGGCCGCGTCCAGGGCGCACAGCGCATCCCGCACGAAGAAAGTTGCCAGCAGCACTGTCTGCGCACCCTGCTCGATTTGCGTCTCGACCATTTCGGTTCTCCTGAAGTTCCCTAATACCGATTCACGCGCGGAAACGGCCGGCTGTTGCGCGCAACGCTTCCGCCACGGTCGAAAGCGCACCGGCGCTGGTGCGGATGCGATCGCTGCCGGAAGCCATTTCTCCCGCGGCCCGATCCACGCCGACGATGTCCTTGGCGATCTCACGCGATACCTGCGATGTCTCCGACACTCGCGTATTCGAGTCGTTTACCCCCGCCGACGCCTCGGCGATGTTCCGCGCGATATCCTTCGTCGCCGTCGCCTGCTCTTCAATCGCGGCGGCAATCGAAGCCACGATTGGCCTTACGTCCTGAATAACCTGCGGGACCTTCCCTAGTCGTCCAATGGTGCGAGCTCCCCTTAACGACAGCGCGGACAAGCCTGCAAGAGTGAGGACGATCCCCCCCAGCACGAGACCAATCTTTCGTCCGATTTTCAAGTGCGATATCGACATCGTCGTCGCTGGTTTCTCTCGTCAGTCTCTTCCCGTCCGCGGCTTACCCGTGGAAACGGCCGACTGTTACGCGCAACGCTTCCGCCACAGTCGAAAGCTCACCGGCGCTGGTGCGGATGTGATCGCTCCCGCTGGCCATTTCTCCCGCGGCCTGATCGACGCCGACAATGTCTTTGGCGATCTCGCGCGATACCTGCGATGTCTCCGACACTCGCGTATTCGAGTCGTTTACCCCCACCGACGCCTCGGCGATGTTCCGCGCGATATCCTTCGTCGCCGTCGCCTGCTGCTCGATGGCGGCGGCAATCGAAGCCACGATCGCGCTTACCTCCTGGATGACCTGCGAGACCTTCCCGATTTCCGTGATTCCCCCGGCCGTGGCCGACTGCACGCCGGCAATGCGGCCCTTGATGTCTTCCGTCGCGGCCGCCGTCTGTTGGGCCAGTGCTTTGATCTCCGTGGCGACCACGGCGAATCCTTTTCCGGCGGACCCGGCGCGCGCCGCTTCGATGGTCGCGTTGAGCGCCAGCAGGTTCGTTTGGGAGGAGATTTCGGTGATGGTTTCCGTCACCTTGCCGATTTCGTGCGCGGCCGCACCGAGCTGATTGATCTGCTCCGTGATGCGGGCGGCCTGGCGAGTCGCTTCGTCCGTGATCCGGCGCGCCTTTTCGGAGTTTTGCGCGATCTCGCCGATGGTGGACGTCATCTGCTCGGTGGCGGAAGAAACATGGGCGAGGTTCGTCGTCGTTTCCTCCATCCCGGCGGCCACGGACGTGATGTTCGAGCTCATTTCCTCCGCGGCCGCCGAAACGGAGTGAGCTTTATCGGAAGCCTGGCGGGAACCGGAAGTCATTTCGGCGGACGTCGCCATCAGTTTCGCGGAGGATGAAGTCAGCGCCTGAATACCGCCGGAGATCTCCTGAATCATCGTTCGCAAAGCAACGGTCATCGTCTGGGTACCGCGCGCCAGAGTCCCGATTTCATCGCCTCGCTTCCGCAGATCGGGCAGCGCATCCTTCGAAAGGTCGCCCTGCGCAATCTGATCGAGGTGGCCCACTACCGCCGCCAGGGGAGTCGCGATTCCGCGAGTGAGAATGGCCCCGGCCAATATCGCGCCCGCGGCCGCCAACAGGCTTCCCGCAATGAGCGCCATCCAGACGGTGTGCGAGCTTTGTTTTCGCTTCTTCTCGTTTTCCTTCACCAGGTCCTCCTGCGATTGCGACGCCTCTTTGGCTTTGGCGCGCAGGTTGCCGGACAGCACAGGCGACACCTTGAAGTCCTGGCCCGCTTCCGCAAGGTGGCCGGAGCTCAGGTCGGAACTGAGACGTTCGTCGGAAGCGGCGCTGGCCTGGACCCGATCGGCCATATCCGCGGCCTGCTTGATGCTTTCCGGGTTATTCGCCCCCGCCTTGAATGCCTCCAATGCCGCATTGCGGTTCTGGCGCAGCTGAAGGATCTGTTTCTCGCTTTCGTCGGTCGGCTTCGCTCCCAGCAGCACGATGCCGACATTCTGACCCACCGCCTGGCCGATCGCCGCCGTTTCGCCGGAGATCGTTTCCGCGATCCGCGATTCGATCAGGCGGTCGATCGAGTCCTCCGCCAGCCGCTCGCCGGTGCGAAGGCCCCACAGCGACAGCGCGGACAAGCCCGCCAGAAACAGGACGTTTCCCGCGAGCATAAGAGCAATTTTCTTACCTATTTTGATGTTCGATATCGAGGTCATTTTGTTTCCTGTTTTTCTTCAGGCCGCCACCGGCTGCTGCCTGAGATCCACTCCGCTGACCGCTTTCCGGATGCTTTCGAGCAGTTGACTCTGGTCCAGCTTGACCTGGTACTCACTCACGCCGATCGCAAGGCCCCGGGCCATCTCTTCCTCGCCGGCAAGCGTGGAAAGCGCAATGACGGGCAATCCGGCGAAGCGCGCATCGGCCCGAATGCGTTTCGTCAGGCCCAGTCCGTCCAGCCGGGGCATATCGATATCGGTGGTCACCACCGATATCTCACCCGCGTGATGATCCAGCAGTTCCCATGCGGCCTGGCCGTCTTCCGCCGCCAACACTTTGTAACCGACCGCTTCGACCAGGCGTTTGATCTGGCTCCGGAAGAAATCGGAGTCCTCCGCCACCAGCACCGTTGCGCCGGTCCCGGATTCGGGGATGACAGCCGTCGCCGCTGCTTCCGTTTCGGGCCATCGCCGGCGAACCGTGTCCGCCAGCTCGAAGATGTCCACCATCAGGGTGGTGTGCCCGTTCAGGAGGGCCGAACCCGCCACCCCCGGTTGCCGGAGAGTTGCCGTGTCCATCGCCAGGCGGGTTTCAATCATGTCCAGCGGCTCAGCCACCAGCAAACCGACGGTCCGGCCGGCGCAATCGAAAACCACCACGACCCATTGCTGGGTTTCCACCAGTTCATCCACCGCGGCGACGTCATGCAGCGCGACCAAAGGCAGGCTCACGCCCCCGTACTGCATCGTCCGCCGGCCGCCCAGCAGCTCAACCTGTTCGGCGCGCACCCGCTCCACACGAGTAACCAGTTCGATCGGAACGGCGCAGTGCTCCCCCGGCGCGTTCTGGAACAGAAGCAGAGAGTGTATTTCTCCGCTCGAGTCTTCGGCGGAGGCTTGTGCGCTCGCCTGGGCAGTCGAGGCGCGGGACAATCCGGCGCGCTGCGCCAGACCGGCCACGTCGAGAATCACGGCAACCTGCCCGTCGCCGAGAATCGTCGCGCCCGCATACTCGCGCAGGGCCTGCATGTGCCTCCCCATCGGCTTGACCACAATCTCCACCGTGTCGTGGAGGCTTTCAACGACAAGCCCATACTCGAAAGTGCCCGTATCCACCAGGACCACATTGAGCGCTTTCGCCCCCCGCTCGGCCCGGGGACTTCCGAGCGCTTCGGCGAGATGAACCAGCGGCACGAGCCTGTCGCGCAGCAGGACCACTTCGGCGTCTCCCGCCCGGTCGATCCGATCCGCAATCTGGTTTGCCGGAATACGGATCAACTCGCCCACACTGACCTGCGGAATGGCGAAGCGCTCTCCCGAGTCCGATACCAGCAGCGAGGGAATGATGGCTAAAGTGAGCGGCAGCTTGATGCGGAACGCCGAGCCCTTTCCCGGCACGGAATCGATCTCCACCTTTCCGCCGAGCTTGTCGAGGTTGGTCTTGACGACGTCCATCCCGACGCCTCGGCCGGATGTGTTGGTCAGCTTCTCGGCGGTCGATACGCCCGGCAAGAAGATGAGCGCAAGCTTGTCGTATTCCGACATCGTCTGCAGCTGCTCGGCGGTGATCATGCCCTTCGATAAGGCGGATGCCGCGATTTTTTCTCCGGCCAGGCCTTTGCCGTCGTCGGAAATTTCGATCATGACCTGGCCCGCCTGGTGCTTTGCCCGCAGCGTTACCGTTCCCAGAGCCGGTTTGTTCGCGGCGATACGCGCGGCAGGCGCTTCGATCCCGTGGTCGACCGAATTGCGGATCATGTGGGTCAGCGGATCGCTCAATCCCTCGATGATCGTTTTGTCGAGTTCGACTTCGCCGCCCTCCAGTTTGAGCTGTATCTCTTTGCCCAACTCACTCGCCAGGTCCCGGACCAGTCTCGGATATTTCGAGAAAAGGCCGGATACCGGCTGCATGCGCGTGAGCGAGACGGCCTCCTGCAGTTCGGACGTCACCAGACTGACGCGATGCGCGCCTGCGCTGATTCCCTGCTTATCGCTGTTCCGGACCGCCTCGTTCAGCTGATTCCTGCCCAGCACGAGTTCGCCCGCCAGCGTCATCAGTGAATCCAGCAGAACGACATTCAGGCGCACCGTGGTTTCCACCTGTGCGGCCGGCTGCGACGCCTGCGCTGTCTGTTGAGACGCCTGCGGCTGGGGGGCATTTCGCGCCATCTGTTCGGCTGGCTCCGGAGCCTGGGGACGGACGGCGGCAACGGAAGCGGCGGTAACGGAAGCGGCGGCGGGAACGGTATCGGGCGCATTCGCTTCCGGGGTTGATGCCTCCGGCTCGGCCGTGCTCGACTCGGCTATCGGCGTCGCGACGCCGGTCTTTTCAATCCTGCGGACCCGCTCCGGCTGCACATCCAGCACCTGCGTAAGGGAGTATCCGTCCAGCACCGTGGCGTAAAGAACATCGAATAGGAGCTTGTTCGACGGCTCGTCGTCGAGCGTGCCCGCGGAATCGAGATCGAATGCGGTGGTCAGAATCACGCCGCACTTCATCAGATGATTCAGCACTTCGAGCGGGTTCTTGCCGCGCCGCTCGATATCGTGGATCAGGTCGTACTCAATCGTATAAATCGTCTTGCCGGCGCGGCGAGCCTGATCCAGATCGAAAACGGAACAGCCTGTCAGACAGCCTCCGTTGGGAGTCGGGATCGACACGAATTCCTGCGTGGAGCCCTTTTGCGCGGGACCCAGATGGTCCTCCGTGAGTCTGCTCAGCGCGGCGGTGAACTCCGAGATGTCCGCGTTGTTGCTTTCGCGATAGTCCCCGATCAGGCTGCGCAGTTTGTCAAAGGCCAGCAGAAGGATGCTTACGATCTCGGAATTCGGGACCATTTGGCCGGAGCGCACCAGGTCGAGAACGCTCTCGGTCCGGTGAGCCAGTTCCTTGATCTGGAGGAGGTCGAAAAACCCGGCTCCTCCCTTAATGGAGTGCGCCGCCCGGAAGACACGATTGACCAGCTGTTCGTCGATCGCGGCCCCCGCCTGTTCGATCGCGAGCAGATCGGTCTCGATCGTTGCCAGGTGTTCGCGGCTCTCCGCCAGGTAATCGAGTACCAGGTCGTCGTCAAGACTGAAATCGCTCATGGTTTCGCTGGCCCCTCAGTCTCCGGAGACGCTGAAATGCTGGTGAATGCGCATCGTC